>Ga0207416_1001313_pt1 | contig 34365 bp, 34 predicted proteins | sample PaiPotPPM11metaG_FD_184107 | JGI IMG/M metagenome (GOLD analysis project Ga0207416, IMG submission 184107) | Iron sulfur acid spring bacterial and archeal communities from Banff, Canada, to study Microbial Dark Matter (Phase II) - Paint Pots PPM... ...
ACAGCTACGACGATATTCTCCACAAGGCCTGCAATGCTTGGACCTTCTTCGCCGACGATCCAGACCGCATCGCCTCCATCACCACCCGATCATGGGCAACGGTCATCCCTTAAGGCCGTTGGTATAATTCTCTTCTGCTCGCTCTTCCACCATCGCCTTGTCGTCGCTCTTGCCTATGATCCAGATCATAGGCGCGGCGAAGGGAAAGCAAATATTAATCGGGCAACCAAGGAAAATCCCATGTTGAGCCGACGTCATTTGCTTCACACCAGTCTTTTCACCGGTTGCGCGGTGTGTGCCGCTCTCGCGACCAGTCGGCTCTCCACAGCGGATGCTACGGAGGTCGTGGCACCGTCCAAAATCAGCGGACCCGGTTATGAACTGTCTTTCGTCGGTTCCCAGCGCCAAACCATCATGACCGGCGATCGAGCCGCTCATCTCGATCTACGGACGCTCAAGGGTCGGCCGCATCTCTATGGCATCGGTCCGATCGAAGGGCTGGCAGGCGAGGTGACGATTGCGGACAGCCGGCCTTCGCTCGCATGCGCCGTCGCTATGCCGGAGGCGCAGATGAGGGCGATGGTCGCAATCGATGCTCGATGCTGCGCCGCGCCGGGCGTCATCGCCGATGTTTAGGACGAAGCAGCCCACACGAGCCACTGACATGATCGTGAATATAAATATCAGTACACCGGGAGGCGAAGCGCGATCATGTCGCGTCGTCGAAGCGGTTCAGTCTTCCTTGGCGCAGTCAGTGAATTTGGAAGTCTCCCTTGGCCATCATCAAATGGTGCGGCTGATGGTGTCCGCCCTGTACCATGATTCCCATAAAGCCGAGCGCCTTGAGTCTGATCACCTGCTTGGGATCGCTGCTGGTGACGGTGAGGGTGACACCGTTCGGCAGGTCCTCGGTTTTCGCGCTCCAGCCAATTTTGGCAAGTTCGACTACATGTGCCGGGACCATATGCTTGATTGCTTCAAGCGTGCGACCCTCCCCGGTCACGGCAATTTCCACCCCGTTGTCGAGCGGGCGCTCGGCAGCCGCGGCGTGCAGCGTCACTTCATTCATGTCGATCAGGTGCTCGCGCAAAACCGCGATGTTCACCTTCGACCAGTCGGTCGCGGGATCGGCCTCCAGGAGTTGCACCACCTCCTGGATGGCGCCGAATGCATCTTGCCCCGGCATAGTGGGTTGGCCGGTCCGCCCGCTTTGCATCCCCATCATTCCGTGTGAGTCCGCCGCGGCGTGCATGCCTTCCGGCGTCATGCCACTTTGCATCATTTGCACCATGCGGGTGTGCATCTGCCCCCGCGTGCCGCTTTGCGGAGACATCATCGGTTGGTCTGGGCCGCCGGGGCTCATTTGACCTTGCATTCCGGCGTGGCCGGACATTTGCGCCGCCGCATAGGCGGTGGCCGCGAGAATGGCAACGCTGGCGAGGCCAGCTTTCCATGACCATGAAGACATGATCGACCTCATTTTGTGTGTGCCCTTGGTACATTGATAGGCTAGGCGGCACATCTCTCATATGATCGTGATCATATGCTAGATTTTTTCACGTGGATCGCATCTTTCCGACGCTCGATCTCCCCATCAGCCGCCATCTCCGCCAGGGTGCGATAGAACGCTTCATGGGTGAGCCCCAGTTCGGCGGCAATGTCCTTGAGTGTTCCTGACAGCGCAACCATCCTCCCACTTGGGTCAGCGTTGACGGCAAGGTAGTGCCGCACGCGGTCGCGCGCGGAATGGATATTGCGCTGTTCGAGACGTGTGCGCAGTGCCATGACTTGGCGCGCGAGCATCGCAGCGAATGACTGAGCCACCTTCGGGTTGCGCCTCAGTTCGTTGACAAGAATTTTCCTGGGATAGAGTCGAACAACCGCTTCCGTGGTCGCAATGGCGTCGCAATGGTAGGCCGCCGAAAACAAGGAGGCTTCCGCCAAGGTATCGCCTGGCGCGGCAACCTGAAGGACGGCCTCGCGTCCGCTGCGATCGACGCGCACGAGCCGTACCTTGCCTGTGACGATCTCATAGAGACCACCGGTCGGAGCGCCGGTGCGGAACAGGGCTTGCCCCGCTTTGAGCCTGCGCTCGACCGCAGCCCCTCGAATGGTCGCTGAAAGCCAGTCAGGTGCGTTCACGAGTTATTGCCTGCACACGGAGAGCCACCTAAAATAGAACGTCATGAAAATGTTTGTACATGGCTTGGCTCCACGAGGTAATCGAGAATGATGCAAATTACCGACCTGCCGACCGGAATGATGTTGGGGATGGGCCTGATCTCGATCCTTGTCATCCTCTTGCTGATTCTTGGAATTGCGGCCTGTATCAAATATCTTCGCTCTTGAGGATTTGGCGGCGAAGATCGGTAGCGTTCACAGCGGCGCTCGTCTGCTGCGTTTGAGCATTGTGCCGATCGTCACAATTGCGTGAGAACGCGATAGAGAAGCGGCGACCCTAGCGTTCAGCTTGGCCAATTGTTATTGTGACGCATGTCGTCGTGGAAGATTTGGCGGATATCGGCATTGCTGACGACCCTGGTTTTGGTCGTAGGCGTGGCTACACATGGCCTCGGCGTTCCGGAACCGACCCTCAAATCGGCCACGGCAAGCGACATGCCCATGCCCGGCAAGTGCAACGGCTGCGCTGGCGATGAGAAGGGCGCGACACCGGCGGCATGCTCCGCCTTTTGCGGCACTGTGATTGCGGTGCCTTTGGTGACCGTGGTCTTCGACGCTGTTCCGGCTGAAACACTGAATCCGACGGTCGCGCCGGACGCAATCGGCCGCGCCGAGCCTCCCGATCCCTATCCTCCTAGACCGACCATCCTGAGCTAAAGCGCGTCGCTTTCTGGCGACATGGCTCGGCTGTGCGGGCGCAGCGTGTGCGCGGGGTCTTGGCGGCCATGGCCCGGCCGGGCGATGTGCAAATGCCAACTTGGGCGGCAGAAATTCCCCATTCAGACCAGGAGTTGACCTTGATGCTTACTCGTCGCGAATTGTTCACGGCCACGGCAGTCTCCGTGCTCGCCGGGGCGGCTGTTTCGGCTGCCGTGCTTCCTCGCCTCACGACACCGGCCAAGGCGGACGATACATCCTCGGCGGCAGATCTGGCGCAGGCCAGTCCCGACGGCGACGTGGTGCTGGGCTCCGACAAGGCGCCCGTGACCATCATCGAATATGCCTCGATGACGTGTCCGCATTGCGCGGATTTCTCGGTGACGACCTTTCCGGAGCTGAAGCGGCGTTACATCGACGCCGGCAAGGTGCGCTTCATCATGCGCGAATTCCCGCTCGACGCGCTCGCCGCCAGCGGTTTCATGCTGGCGCGTTGCGCCGGCAACGACAAGTATATGGCGGTCGTGGAGACCTTGTTCGCCAAGCAGGCCGATTGGGTCGTCAAGGAGCCGGTCCCACCACTCAAGGAGATTGCCAAGCAATTTGGGCTCACGGACGAGTCGTTCAATCAGTGTCTGGCGAATCGGAAGTTGCTCGACGACATCCAGGCCGTGCGCGACCGTGCCGTGCAGAAACTCGGGGTCAATTCCACGCCGACCTTTTTCATCAACGGCAAAAAACTGGTCGGCGACGTCTCGATCGAAGAGATGGCCAAAGAGATCGACCCCTATCTCAAAGCGGGATGAGGGTTGTTTTGGTTTTGGCTGCCGGCTTGGCTCCCCTGGTTCGTTAGGACGACCGAGTGATATGGCGTGATCGAGGGGTTTCGCCCGCGGATTGGTCAATGGAGGCACCGATGTTACCGTTGTTCCCTGACACATTCGGCATCGGCGTCACGCGTCGGTGCTTTATGGCGGCCTTGGCAAGCTCATTCGGAGTTTCCGGCGCAGCCAGCGCCATGGAGTACCCATTCGATCGCCAGTCCGGGCCATTTCGCCTCTCTGTGCCGTTTCCAGACATCGTTGGCCAGGTTACTCCCAAAACTGGGGTGCCGACGGGAATCGCATTCGGGGATTCGATACAGAAGTTGATTGCGGCGGGCGTTCTCGATCCTGACAAATTTCGCGCTTCGGAGGGCAACTTGCCGGACTGGGTAGACCGCCTGCTTGCGTCGCCATCGGATGATCCGATCCTGATCAGTGAAGATACGTCGCCCTATCTCGTTAATCTGTTGTGGCCGCTCGGCCTTTCCAACAGGGCTGCCTTTAACGAAAACAGCCCAGTCAACACGCTTAGCATGCCGAGCTTCGCGAGTACCGGCGGCTGGACTATGGGTCGAGAGCAAAATGGCTACGTTTATTTCAATCAGGCCGACGTCATCAACATGACGGACCAACAGCAAGCGACAGTCTTTGACGTCGCGACGAACACGTTTCGACCCTGCTGTGACAATTCGACTTTATTTCAGGACTGCAATCACGGTTCAGCTCTGCTCGGGCTTCTTGAACTGGCGGCATCACAGGGTGCGACCATGGAGGGGCTTTATGGACTTGCGCTGACAGCGAACTCTTTTTGGTTCCCCGACTACTACGCGAAGATCGCGCTGTACTTCTGGCATTTTCACAATAAATCGTGGAGCGACGTTCCACCGCAACTAATCCTCGGGTCCGATTTCTCGTCTTTGACCGGCTGGCAGAAGAACATCGACGATCGACTTCAACGGGCGAACATCACGCTGCCGGGAGAATCGAAGGGTCAACAAGCGTGCTGATACAAGCGGATGGCCGGAATGTTTCGAAGCCTCGCCAACCCCTGTTTGCTCACGATCCTCGGAATTTTTATCGGCGCTCCCGCAATACGGTCTGAGCCACAAATGGTCACGCTCGACCTCATTATGATCGACTACAGGTTCATGCCAGATCATCTGACCTTTCAGCACGGCGTGCATTATCGGCTGCACCTGGAGAACCAAGGCAAGGAAACGCACGAACTCACGGCGCCGCTGTTCTTTGCCAGCGCCGATATCGACAACCCCAATGTTCTCAATCGAGAGCGCAGCGAGATCGTGATGCAGCCCGGTGAGACGAAGGATGTTTTCCTGACCGCCCCCCGGCCTGGGACATATGATCTTCGGTGCGCCGATCACGATTGGAATGGTATGGTTGGAGGGTTCACCGTCGAATAGGTTCGGATTTTATAGGGCGAACGTAGGTGCGTCTCCTCGCCTCCGGGTGGTGATTATGCCGACCAGGCGCCATAGAGAGTGGCGTCGGTTGGGCTTCCGTGCGGCCGTCGAGCACCGTCCGGCGATCGTCACAAGTTCGTGAGAAAGCAATAGGGACGTCGCGACGACCATTGTCAGGCATAGACGCGATCGATCACGAAAGCCGACGGCCCTAGCGCTCAGCTTGGCCGATTGGTATGGTGAAGCATGTCGTTCGAGAAGATTCGTCGCATATCGGCTGTGCTGATGGCCCTAGTTTTGGCCGTCGGTCTCGCGATGCACGGCCTTGGCGGTCCGGACATGATCGTCAAGTCCAACATGACCGCCGCGAGCGACATGCCAATGTCGAGCGACATGCCCATGCAGGGCAAGTGCAGCGGCTGCGCCGGCGATGAGAAGGGCGTGGCGCCGGCGGCTTGTTCCGCCTTTTGCGGCGCTGGGATCGCAGTGCCCTTGGTGGCTGTGGTCCTTTACGTTGTTCCGGCTGAAGCACTGACTCCGGTGGCCGGCCCGGACGCAATCGGCCGCGCCGATCCTCCCGATCCTTACCCTCCTAGACCCATCAGCATGAGCTAACGCGCGTCGCTTTCTGGCGACGTCGTTCCGGTGTGCGTGCGACCCAAATCGCGCTGCGCCCGCGATTTCGAGGCTACGCGTTCGGAAACGCACGGCCCGCCGACTCTACGGCACAGGATGGTAGCTAATGTCGATTGTTGTTCCACCAACGTTGAGTCGTCGGTCAATACTTGTCGGCGCGACCGGCCTCATGGCGACTGCGGCGCTTCCAAGTGCTTCGGCCGATAGTTCGAAACCTGCCAAGGAATTCAAACTAGTCGCGGCGCAGGGCCGAGTGCCGCTCGTCGGCAAACATCATCCGGACACCGATGTCTGGTGCTACGACGGTCTAGTCCCAGGCCCCGAGGTGCGGGCGCGACAGGGCGAGACTGTCCGCATCATCGTCGAAAACAAGCTTGAAGAGGACACGACTGTTCATTGGCACGGGATCAGATTGCCCAATGCCATGGACGGCGTGCCCGGCCTGACGCAGCCGCCTATCAGGCCCGGCGAGAGCTTCACCTACGAGTTCACGCCACCTGATGCGGGCACCTTTTGGTATCACCCGCATGACGACACGCTGCAGCAGCTCGGCCGGGGGATGGCCGGAGCACTGATCGTCGAGGAACCGGAACCGGTACGCGTGGATCGCGATGTGGTTTGGTTTCTGGCGGATTGGCGGCTGAAGTCCGACGTGCAGATCGCCTCCGGCTTCGGCAATGCTATGGAAGCAGGGATGTCCGGCCGCGTTGGCAACACCGTAACTGTGAACGGCGCCGTGTCCGACAACTTGCCCGTGAGAGCGGGAGAGCGCATTCGCCTGCGTCTCATCAATGGTTCGCTCGCGCGCATCATGGCGCTGCGTTTTGAGGGCCATCGTCCTGTCGTCGTGGCGACGGACGGCCAGCCTTGCGATCCGCACGAGCCGGAAAGAGGCCGCGTGCTCCTCGGTCCTGCCATGCGCGTTGACCTCGTGCTCGACATGCAAGGCGCGCCAGGACGGCGTTACCGCGTTGTCGACGACTTCTATGGTGGCCTTTCCTACTGGCTCACGCAGCTCGCTTACGAGGACAAAGCGCCCGTCCGGGCGCGTTCATCGCCGCCTCCGCTCGCTTTACCGAGAAATCCGCTACCGGAGCCAAATCTCGCGACCGCCGAGCGGCAGGTCCTCACATTGCAGGGCGGCATGATGGGCGGCGGTGGAATGGGCGGCATGGCGATGTCAGGTATGGGGCATCGCGCGACCTGGGCGATCAACGGCCACTCGATGACCGGTGATGGAGATTCGGAGATGCCGCCGCTCCTCACGCTGCAACGCGGGCGCAGCTACGTGATCACGATCCGTAATGACACCGCGTGGTGGCATCCGATGCACTTGCACGGGCACAGCTTTCGCGTCCTGAGCCGCAACAATTCGCCGGTTCCGTATCGACAATGGGCCGATACCGTTCCGATACCGCCAAAAGAGACAGTCGATATCGCCCTTGTGGCCGACAATCCCGGCGATTGGATGTTTCATTGCCATGTCGCCGATCACCAGATGTCCGGGATGATGACCATTCTTCGTGTCGCGTGAACGCCAAACCCTTGTCCGAGGAGGATAGTGATGAAAAGACGAGCTTTCTGTCTGGGTCTCATGTTCGCCGCGGTCGCACCGTCGGTGCCGGCCGTAGCCGCGCCGATCAAGGCGACCCTGTTCAAGAACCCGCAATGCAACTGCTGCGAAGGCTATGCGGCATATCTTCGGAAGAACGGTTTTGAGGTTGAGGTCAAACCAACCAACGATCTTGCCGAGATCAGCCGGAATGCAGGTGTTCCCGAGGAGTATGAGGGCTGTCACACGATGTTGGTCAACGACTATGTCGTGGACGGCCACGTACCGGTGAACGTGATCCAGAAGTTGCTTTCCGAGCGGCCGGCCATCGCCGGCATCACGCTGCCCGGCATGCCTCAGGGATCGCCCGGCATGACCGGCACCAAAAGCGGCCCATTCATCATCTACGCGGTCACCAAAGACGGCGCCGCACCGACTGTCTACGCCACAGAATGAGCTGAGCGAGGACACGGTTTGCGAAGGTATTCAGCAAACATGGTTGCGGAAACGACATTGAAAGCTCAGACGGGAGCGGTTGATCGGCCGCGCGACAATCGCGCGCGATATTTGATTCCGCTGACGATCTTTCTCCTGCTGATGTCATTCCTTGGTTGGGCGCTCAATCGTGATCCGAGCATGATTCCTTCGGCTTTGATCGGACAGCCGGTGCCGCAATTCACGCTGCCGCCGGTGAAAGGCCGCACGCTCGGCTTGTCGAGCGCCGATCTCAAGGATGAAGTCTCGCTGGTGAATGTCTTCGCATCCTGGTGCGTAGCATGCAGGACGGAACATCCCTTGCTGTTGCGGCTGAAAGCCGACGGTGTCCTGCCGATCCACGGGCTCAACTACAAAGACTCCCCCGCCGACGCCGCAAAGTGGCTCGACGCATTTGGCGATCCCTACGCGCGCACGGGCGCCGATCTCAATGGCCGCGTCGCCATCGACTGGGGCGTCTATGGCGTGCCCGAGACCTTCGTGATCACCAAGGACGGCCACATTGCCTACAAGCAGATCGGACCACTCAGCCCGCAGGCCTTGCAAGACACGATCCTTCCGTTGATCCGGAGGCTTCGGCGGCAATGACAGGTGGCGCGAGCGCTCTCACTTTGGGTTTTGCGACGTGGCTGTGCGCAACAACGGTGGTTGTGGCGACCTTGCGCATCGCATCCGCTCAGGAGCTGCCGAAGAACTTCGTCCTCATGGACAAGCCAAAGCCTGTCGCGGAGATCAAATTCAATGATGGCGGTGGACATGCGCGCAGCCTGACGGATTTCAGCGGCAAGGTCGTGCTGCTCAATGTCTGGGCGACTTGGTGCGTGCCGTGCCGGAAGGAAATGCCCGCGCTCGACCGATTGCAGGCGAACCTGGGTGGTGCCGACTTTGAGGTTGTTCCTGTCTCGATCGACCGGGGCGGACTGGAAACCATTCGCAAATTCTACACCGAGATCGGTATCCGCAATCTTGCGATGTATGTCGACGCCTCGGGCCAGGTATTGCGGCGGGTCGGCGCGATAGGCCTCCCCACTACGCTGCTCGTCGATCGTGCCGGGCAGGAAATCGGCCGCGTCATAGGCCCGGCTGAGTGGGACGCGCCCGAAATCGCCGAGTTCGCCAGGTGTATTGTTTCTCGGAACGATACAGCGCCATCCCAGAACGGCTCGAAATCAGCCGCGACGCCACCTTGCGGCGGACATCGCCTTGGCCTGCCAGCAAGTAGCACGAGTGCCAATCCCCAACCGTGACGGAGAAAAATGCCATGACGACACGCCAATCCACGGTGACAGCCGAGCGATCACTCGGGCGCGATGCGCTTTACGCGGCACAATACTATCTTGGAAATCGATGGACGCTTCTGGCACTCGGTGCTCTTGCCGTTGTCCTTGGACTTACTTTCGGCGGTTGGGGCTGGCTGGTGGCCGCCGGCCTTGCCCCGGTCATTCTGAGCACGTTGCCGTGTCTGATCATGTGTGGACTCGGCGTGTGTATGATGTGCCGCTCCGGCAAAAAAGAATCTGCATCGCCACCTGGCGCAGTGGACGCGGTGACATCGCCGTCAGCACTCGCAACCGCCAAGATCGACGCCGCGCCGATTGCGGGTTCTAGCGGCTGTCATGAGGACGTCCGCGCAAATCCCGCAACTGCGCTCGCAGAAGACTTAGCCACTCAATCAAAGGAGAGACCTCATGCGTAAATCCAAACGGGCGCTGCTGCTTGGCGCCACCTTCCTCGCCGTCACTGTGTTGCCAGCGATACTCTATGCTCGTGACTCTAGCGGTCCGTCAGGCTCGATGATGGCAGGCGGAATGATGAGTGGCGGACACATGATGGAAATGAGCCGAATGATGGGCCACTGCGGCGGGATAATGCATGGTGGTTCCGGCAGCGGTCGTCCGAATGAGCAATGGCGTAGGGCCACGCCGGATAACGAGGATTGAGGTAGGAGTACGCGAGTGCTTTCCCATGGACAAATTAACGGGTTTGTTTTGTGATCCGAGATCAGAGGAAAACTTTCGATGACGAATAAACACGATCGCCATCAGTCGAATTCGTTGCGCGTCAAAGTGCAAGGCATGCACTGTCCGAATTGCGAGGTATTGATCGAAAGAAGGTTCAAGAAGATATCCGGTGTTCGCCGCGTTAATGCGAACCACGTCGCTGGAATAGTGGACATCGTGCACTATGGCGCCCTCGATGCTGGCGCACTGCAAAGCGCAATAGCGGACGACGGATACACCGTCACGCAACTACGGCAGAAGGACACCTCAATCTCCGATCTTAAGAACACGAGCCGCGATTATGTCGAGATCGGCGGAGTGTTCTTGATTCTCGCCGGTTTCTATCTGGTCCTGAAGCAGTTCGATATCCTGCCGGATCGCCTGGCGGTGCCTAGTACCATCAGTTACGGCCTTGCACTGGTCATCGGTCTCGTCGCGTCGATCTCCAGCTGCGTTGCGGTCACGGGCGGTTTGCTGCTCGCGGTTGCGGCCAAGTATAACGCCGCCAATCCTGGCCTGACCGGCATTCAAAGGTTCAAGCCGCATATCTATTTCAATGCTGGAAGAATTGCCTCTTATACAATTCTCGGCGGCGCCATAGGAGCATTGGGATCGACATTCTCGCTGTCGGCCGAAACGAACGGGCTGCTGATCATTCTGGCCAGTGTCGTCATGATCGTGCTTGGGCTGCAAATGCTTAATCTCTTCTCTTCATTGAAGGGACTTCAGCCCAGAATGCCGAAATTCATCGCGCACAGAATTCATGCCCTCTCCGAGAAGGAAACAAAAGGGGGCGCTCTCATCCTGGGCGCAGCAACCTTCTTTCTGCCGTGCGGTTTTACGCAGGCACTCCAGCTCTATGTCTTGGCCAAGGGGAGCGCCACAACCGGGGCGCTGACCATGCTGGCGTTCGCCATTGGAACGTTGCCCGCATTGATATCGCTGTCAGCCGTTTCGAGCTTTGCGAGCGGCACTTTCCAGAGATACTTTCTGAAGTTCGCAGGGGTGGCCGTGGTCATCCTCGGCCTTTTCAACATTCAAAGTGGGCTGACGCTGACGGCAACGGCCGTTGGAAGCTCAGCGCCCGCTGCAACAAGTAGCGAAGCATCGAGCGGGAACTCCGCGCAATCCGTTTCAATAGTGGACGGCAAGCAGATCGTTGAGATGAAGATCGTCGGCTACCAGTACGAGCCTCATCAGTTCAATGTCGTGCAGGGGATACCTGTCGAGTGGCGGATCGATGCGCGGGAGGCCTCCGGCTGCGGCCGTATCCTTCTTGCGCCGAGGGCCGGCGTGCGGAAGCTGCTTCCCTCCGGCACCACGCTCATCGCCTTTACACCGCAAGACCCAGGCGAAATCAGATTCAACTGCGGTATGGGAATGATGACCCCTGGATCGAAAATAACGGTGCTTGCCCGCCAAACGGACAACGCACCCGCTGCAATACCTGCACAGAACGCACCCAGAGCCGCGCTGGAGCCGGCAAAGGCCGCGCCCACGGCGGCGCTACAGTTTTCACCAGCGCAGCGCAGTTCGGTCGAACAGATTACCAAGGAGTTCCTTCTCCAGCATCCCGAGGTGATACAGGAAGCGCTTGCGGCCTTGCAAAGCCGTCAGCAGGCCGACGAAGAGCAAGCCCATGCGTCGGCAGTCAAAGATCAAGCTACGACGTTGTTTGGTTCACCGCGGCAAGTCGTGCTCGGCAATCCGCAGGGCGATGTGACCATGGTGGAGTTCTTCGACTACAACTGTGCCTATTGCAAACGCGCACTGTCCGACATGCTGGAATTGATGAAGACCGACGGCGGGCTCAAGGTCGTCCTCAAGGAATTTCCGGTGCTGGGCGAACCCTCGGTCGAAGCCGCGAAGGTTGCCGTCGCCGTGCGCATGCAAGATCCCACCGGACAGAAATATCTCGAATTCCATCAGAAGCTGCTTGGTGGCCGCGGCCAAGCCGATCGCGCGCGGGCTCTCGCCGTCGCCAAGGAAGTCGGCCTGGATATGGACCGTCTCCAACGGGACATGGCGAGCCCAGAGGTCAAGGCGACGATCGATGAGAATCTGAAACTTGGCGACACAATTGGCATAACGGGCACGCCAACTTACGTGATTGGTTCGGAGGTCGTGACCGGCGCCGTCGGACTCGATGAGCTCAGGGAAAAGGTCAAGGCGGCCCACCGTAAGAGCAACGGTTGAGTCCTTATGCCAGGAGCTAAATCATGAAAACAGCAACTTTCAACATCGGCGGAATGCATTGTGCCTCCTGCTCGGCGCGCAACGAGAGGACATTGCAAAAACTCATGGGTGTGCGCGATGCGACTGTTAATTTGGCTACCCACAGCGCCCGCGTCATTTTTGACGAATCCGTCGTTTCCGAGAAGCTATTGCACGAAGCTGTCATCGACAACGGGTATCAAGTCCTCGCCGCTGAATTCGCCGATGAGCACAAGGAACGGGTTCGCCGCGAGCTCCAATGGGCGCAGCAGCGTGCTTTCCTTGCTCTCGTTCTTGCCGCGCCGGTTGTCGCGCTGGCGATGCTCGATATCGACCTGCCATGGGCGATCTGGGACCATAACGCGAGCGTTTGGATCGAGGCCATCCTGAGCGTCATCGTAATCGTCGGCCTCGGTTGGCAATTCCACGTTGGCGCCCTGCGCCAAGCTCGCAACAAAGCCGCCAATATGGATACGCTCATTTCAATGGGGACGCTCGCCGCGCTGTTCTACAGCGTTTGGGCCATGAGCAGTGGCGGACACCATCTGTATTTTGAAACCGGCGCCGTGATCACCGCGCTCATTCTTCTTGGGCGCTATTTCGAGGCGAGGAGCCGCGGCCAGGCCAGCGCAGCAATCGAGAAGCTCATCGGCCTCGGTGCTAAGACCGCGCACGTCATCCGGGACGGCAGGGAATCGGATTTACCCGTCGAGGAGGTCAGAGTTGGCGACGTGCTCTTGGTTAGGCCCGGCGAGAAAATACCGGTCGACGGTAAGATCATCAGCGGCAGTTCTAAGGTCGACGAATCAATGCTCACCGGTGAAAGCATGCCGGTGAGCAAAGCGAAAGACGACGAGGTCTTCGGCGCAACCATCAATCTCAGCGGGGCCTTTCAATTGGAGGCCATCAAGGTCGGGCAGGACACGACGCTCGCTCAGATTGTCAAAATTGTCGCCGATGCGCAGGCGAACAAGGCTCCAATCCAAAGACTCGCTGATCGAATCTCCGGCGTGTTCGTCCCCATTGTCCTTGGGATAGCATTTATCACGGCGGTAGGCTGGTATCTTTTCACAGGCGATATCTCCCAAAGCATTGTCCCGGCGGTCGCCGTTCTTGTCATTGCATGTCCGTGTTCCCTCGGACTAGCGACGCCAACCGCAATCATGGTGGGCACCGGATTGGGCGCCCAACGCGGTATTCTCATTAAAAACGGCGAGGCGCTTGAGCGAGGGACGAAGATTGACGTGGTCATGTTCGACAAAACCGGCACCCTGACCGAAGGCAAGCCAAGGGTTACCGACCTTGTTTCCTGCAAGTCGGGAACGAGCGCCAATCAGGTCTTAGCCATTGCAGCAAGCGTCGAGCGGCTGTCAGAGCATCCGCTGGCACGTGCGATAGTGGAAGCGGCACGCGAGAAGAATCTACCGTTCAAAGACGTGCGCGATTTTTCAGCCATCGTGGGAATGGGGATACGGGGGAAGCTTGGAAACGCGACAGTGCTCGTGGGAAGCACTCGGCTTATGAGCGAATACGGAGTTGCGTTAGGTCCGTACATCGAGCGGATCGAACAACAGGAGGCGGAAGCAAAAACGGTGATTGCTGTTGCCGAGAATGGCGAACTTATTGGCACTCTCGCTGTGGCCGATACCTTGAAGGAAGACGCCAAGGCTGCGATCGAGCGATTGCGTATTGCGGGCGTGCAGACGATCATGGTTACAGGCGACAATCGCCGGACGGCGGAGGCCATCGGCAAGCAGGTCGGGATCGACAAGGTGCTTGCCGAAGTCTTACCACTAACCAAGGCTGGCCAAGTCCGAACACTTCAGGAGCAGGGACGCCACGTCGCCTTCGTGGGCGATGGTATCAATGATTCACCGGCTCTCGTGCAGGCTGACCTCGGCATTGCCATCGGCACCGGCACGGACGTCGCCATCGAAGCGGGCAACATCGTGTTGGTGAAAGGTAACCCGCTCAAAGTCGTCGAGGCGTTGGCGCTGTCTCGGTTGACGTTCAGGACGATCAAACAGAACCTGTTCTGGGCATTCTTCTATAACGTCGCGGCGATCCCGCTCGCCGCGCTCGGTCTGTTGAATCCGATGGTTGCTGCGGGCGCGATGGCGGTTTCGAGCCTGACGGTGGTGGGCAACAGCCTGCGGATCAGAAGGCAGGAACTCTCGTAATCGGCTTACAAAGAAAACAAGGAGTCACGATGATGAACACTTCCATAGCTACGACCGACTCGCTCAGAACGCATAGAAGGAAGTTTGCCATGAACCGTCGAGCGACATTCCTGCTCGCCGCCGGAGGCGTGGTCAGTGTCGCGACCCAATCAAGCCGGGCCCGTGCCGAGTCCCGCACAACTGAAGGCGATGGGTCCATGTCGGCCGCCACGATGGACGAATCTGGTGGCTTGAGGAGTGCGAAGGCTAAAGCGGCTTCGCAATCTCAGAATCTGAAGACGCTCGGATCGGACCGCCAAGTGGTGACCATCCATCACCACCGCAACACCTTTGAAGTAATGACAGCCGACGGACGTAACGCAGTTTTCCCTGACGCCGATCTCCGTTTCAAGATCGATTCCAGCGACAACGGCCCACCGGCCGGCAGGCCCGTCATCTTGCCCGGCGGCATGATGGGTGATCGCGCAACGGTGTTCTTCGCGTCGCCGGCGGAGATCAGCGATTTGATCAGTTATCGAGGATGATACACGATCAGCTCAGTGCGACGTGAACCTCGACGGCGAACAGCGCCAATGATCCACATTTCACAGACTGGAATGGTCGCGACGTTTGGTGCCGGGATCATTTCTTTCCTGTCGCCATGCGTATTGCCGCTGGTGCCGGGTTACGTCTCTTACTTCGCCGGTCAATCGGTGGCGAGCCTAGCGGCGCCGAGACCAGCGCTGCCGCGCCTTCAGGCCATCGCGTTGAGCCTCTGCTTTGTCCTCGGCTTCTCGACGGTTTTTGTGATTCTTGGGGCGAGCGCGACGGCTCTTGGTCAAATGCTCCTCACGTACCGCCACGGGTTGAACTTGGTGGGTGGCGCAATCGTGATCGGCTTTGGTCTGTTCACGGTTGGCGCTGTGCGCCCGTTGTGGCTTTTGCGGGAGCTGCGTTTCGGCCCGGCCGTCCTGCAAATGCGGCCGCTTGCCGCCTACCTCCTCGGGCTGGCATTCGCATTCGGCTGGAGTCCCTGCATAGGCCCGATTCTGGGCACCATCCTGACAGTCGGCGCGACCTCGGCGACGGTCGCCGACGGCATCGCGCTCCTTGCGACGTATTCGCTCGGGCTTGGATTGCCGTTTATCATCGCGGCAACGCTAACCGACGGCCTTTTGGCGAGACTGAAATCGGCTGGGCGGATCGGCCGTGCGCTACGGCTTACTGCCGGAAGCGTCATGATTGTGATGGGCGTGGCAATGATCACCGGGCAACTCTCCGCATTCTCATACTGGCTCCTGGAGACGTTTCCCTCACTTGCATCAATCGGATGAGGCTGACGGTAAAGCATCATGAACAAGGATACCAACAATGACTTGCAGTACCGCCGTTACTTGGATTGCTCGTCTTGCTCCGCGAGTGGCGCATTGCTCTGATCAGTTACATGACTGCGCATAGATGGAGTCTGTAATGCACCGGCATGTTTATATGGCGTTTGTGGTCCTGGCTGTCGCTGTCGTGCTTTCGCCGACATTGGCGGCCAGTGAGGCCGCTCGTGGCCAGCAACTCTTCAATAATTGTGCGTCGTGCCATTCCTTGGAGCCCGATCAGAACATGACGGGCCCGAGCTTGGCGGGCCTATGGAACCGAAAAGCTGGAAGCTTGTCGAGCTTCTCGCGCTACTCGGATGCGGTGAAATCGTCAAACATCGTGTGGAATGACAAGACGCTCGATGACTGGATCAAAGACCCGCAACAGGTCATTCCCGGTAACCAGATGACCTTTCCGGGCATGAAGAATGCGCAGCAACGTGCGGACCTATTGGCGTTTCTAAAGCAGTCGACACAACCGGGTCATGCACCGTCTCAATCGGCTCAGCAAGGCGGGCGGACGGGCGGCGTGTCAAACCTGAAGAAGCTTGATCCGGAAGAACGCGTGCAGAAGATTGCCCATTGCCGTGACACCTACAAGGTCACGACGGCCGATGGAAAAACACACAATTTCTGGGAGCGCAATCTTCGGCTCAAGACCGATTCGAGCGACGATGGTCCGCAGATGGGGGTGCCCGCCCTCATGCCCGCCGGAATGATGGGCGATCGTGCCGACGTGATCTTCGCCGTGCCGGAGGAGATCAGCGGGTTCGTGAAGCCGGAGTGTTGATGCGACGATGCGGCGCTGCGCCGCGTCACACCGCGTGATCGGTCAGCGCATCGACGATGCCGTCGACGATCTCTTCCACCATCGCCTTGTCGTCGCCTTCGCCCATGACGCGGATCACGGACTCGGTGCCCGACGGCCGCACCACCAGCCGGCCGTGGCCGTTGAGGCGGTCTTCGGCGCTGGCAATGGCCGAGCGCACCTTGGAATTTTCCAGCGGCTTGCCGCTGCGATAGCGCACGCTTTTCAGCACCTGCGGCAGCGGCTCGAAGCGGTGGCAGGCTTCCGACACCGGCTTGCCGAGCTTTTTCACCACCGCAAGCACCTGGAGCGCGGCGACCAGGCCATCGCCGGTTGTCGTGAAGTCCGACAGAATGATGTGGCCGGAAGGTTCGCCGCCGACATTGAAGCCGTGCTGGCGCATGTGCTCGAGCACATAGCGGTCGCCGACCGGCGTGCGGATGAGTGAAAGATTGAGCGATTGCAGGTGCCGCTCGAGGCCGAGATTCGACATCACCGTCGAGACGACGCCGGGTTGGGCAAGCCGTCCATCGTCGCGCCAGCTCTCCGCGATCACCGCCAGAAGCTGGTCGCCGTCGATGAGATGGCCATGCTCGTCGGCGATCACGACGCGGTCGGCGTCGCCGTCAAGCGCGATGCCGATATCGGCGCGCATTTCGCGCACCTTGCGGCACAGCGCATCGGGCGACGTCGATCCGCACTCGTGATTGATGTTGAAGCCATCCGGTTCGACGCCAAGCGCGATGACGTCGGCGCCAAGCTCCCACAGTGCGCCGGGGGCGACGCGGTAGGCCGCGCCATTGGCGCAATCGATGACGACCCGCAGCCCGTCCAGCGACAGATTGCGCGGCAGCGTGCGCTTGGCGAATTCGATATAGCGGTCATGAACGCCGTCGATGCGCTTGGCCCGTCCGAGGTCGAGGCTCTTGGCGAGCCGCTTGGTCATGTCGGAGTCGATCAGCCGTTCGATGCCATGCTCGACTTCGTCGGAAAGCTTGTAGCCATCCGGCCCGAACAGCTTGATGCCGTTGTCGTCGAACGGATTGTGCGAAGCCGAGATCATGACGCCGAGATCGGCGCGCATCGAGCGCGTCAGCATGGCGACGGCGGGCGTCGGCATCGGGCCGAGCAGTAGCACGTCCATGCCGACCGAGGTAAAGCCGGCGACCAGCGCGGTCTCGATCATGTAGCCGGACAGCCGGGTGTCCTTGCCGACCACGACGCGATGGCGGTGTTCGCCGCGGCGAAAGGTGAGGCCGGCCGCTTGGCCGACCTTGAGCGCCAGTTCAGGTGTGATCTCGCCGTTGGCACGGCCGCGAATGCCATCGGTGCCGAAATACTTACGGACCATACTCGGAGTCCCCGCCGCGCAACTATCCCAAGCGCGATACTAGCGCGTTCCCCCTGTCGTCCGCTTCAAAAAATATTCGACAATCTTACCAGCGGGGGTAACGCCTTGTTCAGCATAACGGGGAGAAACAGTAGTAAAATCAGTATTATAAGGCGGGGTGCGCGGCTTAGCCGCTGCATTTATCGTACGGGCTCGCCGGCGGCTGGGTGACGGAAACCGGGTCGGAGGCGGGAAACGTATCTTCCAGCCCGCGGTCGAGCGCGTCATCGAGCTTCTCCTTACGGGCTGCAGCGCGGCGGCGCTTCCCATCCCGATCCTTGGTGTCTCGCTCGAAATCGGCGTGGTCGGGTTGCAGCGTTCGGTTCCTGTTCCATTCGTCCATTATGGTCGCCTTCCTCGCTGCTGCGAGCGTGCGAACCGCCCGCGCAACGGCTTTTCCCTTCCGATATAACTCCCCGCGGCGCGTCGCGTTCCTGCCGGGCTGCCGCCGGATATGCCCAAGCTTTATGCTAGGGTGCGTGAGAGCCGGGAGCCGCAAGCCATGAAATACATGACCTGCATCGAGGACCTGCGGCAGCGCGCGCGCCGCAAGGTGCCGCGCGCATTCTTCGACTATGCCGAGGGCGGCGCCTATGCCGAAGAGACGCTGCGCGCCAATCGCGCCGATCTCGAGCGCATCAAGCTGCGCCAGCGCGTCTTGGTCGATGTTTCCCATCGCAGCACCAAGACCACGATCCTCGGCGAGCCGGCAGCGCTGCCGCTTGCGCTCGCGCCGGTCGGACTGTGCGGCATGCAGCATGGCGACGGCGAAATCCTCGCTTGTCGCGCCGCGCAGGCCGCGGGAATTCCATTCACGCTGTCGACAATGTCGATCTGCTCGATCGAGGACGTCGCAGCCGCCGTTGACAAGCCATTCTGGTTCCAGCTCTATGTCATGCGGGACCGCGGCTTCGCGCGTTCGCTGGTCGAGCGGGCCGCCGCAGCGAAATGCAGCGCGCTGGTGCTCACGGTCGATCTGCAGGTCCTCGGCCAGCGCCACCGCGATATCAAGAACGGCATGACCGTGCCGCCCGAGATTCGCCTCAGCAACCTGATCGACATCGCCACCAAGCCGGCTTGGGCGCTAAGCGTACTGCGCGGCAAACGCAAGACGTTCGGCAATATCTCCGGCCACATCAGCGGCACGGAGAACATCACCACCTTATCGCAATGGATTGCCGGCCAGTTCGATCCGGCGCTGAGCTGGAAAGACGTCGAGTGGATCGCCGGCATCTGGCCCGGCAAGCTCATCCTCAAGGGCATCAACGACGTCGAGGATGCGCGCATCGCGGCCAAGACTGGCGCCGCGGCGATCGTCGTGTCCAACCATGGCGGCCGCCAGCTCGACGGTGCGCCGTCCTCGATCGCAATGTTGCCGCCGATCGCCGACGCGCTCGGCTCGCAGATCGAGATCATGTTCGATGGCGGCATTCGCTCCGGCCAGGATCTGATGCGCGCCATCGCGCTCGGCGCGCGCTCTTGCATGAGCGGCCGCGCCTACATCTACGGGCTCGGCGCCGGCGGCCAGGCGGGCGTTGCGCGAGCGATCGAGATCATGCGCAGCGAGCTCGATGTCTCCATGGCGCTGACCGGCGTCACCAGCATCGGCGGTATCGATCGTGGCGTGATCGCGGCCTTGTAACGTGTTTCCCGGATGCGGTGCAACGCGCAGCGGTGCACCGCTGATCCGGGATCGCCCCAAGCGATACACGCGTGACGATCCCGGGTCTGCAGCGCACCACTTCGTGCTGCGCTGCGCCCGGGAAACGGAAGTTTATTCCTCTTTATAGCCATACGCCTGCGCGTTGCCGGTCGCGCCGTAATATTTGTACGGCAGGAATTTGCCCGACATCGAAAGGCGCACGCGGTCGCCCTTCGGGTCGGGCTGCCGTTCCATCTGCAAGTCGAAATCGATCGCCGACATGATGCCGTCGCCGAACTCTTCTTCGATCAGCACCTTGAGTGCCGGGCCGTTGACCATCACCAATTCGTAGAAGCGGTAAATCAGCGGATCGGTCGGCGGCATCGGCGAGCCGCGGTTCGGCACCTCGTTGAGCAATGCCTGCTCGCTCTTGCTCAGGCCGAACATTTCCGCGGCTTTGGCCGCTTGCGGCTTGGTCATTTTCATCTGGCCGAGCACCGCGCCGGTGACCAGCACCGGCGACATGCCGCCGATCTCGCCGCAGATGTATTTCCAGCTCCAGCCTTTCTCGCGCTTGATGCCGAGCAGTTTTTCGGTGAGTTCGGCTCGCGTCATGGACGACCTCCTGTCGTTTGGTGCGGCTTATATCGGCAGACCGAGCAAATGCCATGCCAGAAGGCGCCTCTCCAAATGAAATTCGGGCAGCCGTTGGACCGCCCGAAACACCCACAATGCAGCTTAAGCTTATTGTGGGACGACGCCGTCGCGGCCGACATTGACGCGCGCGGTTTGCAGCGTGCCGTCGGGCAGTTGGTCGGGCCGGAAGATGGCGATATGCGCGCCCGGCTTGAGCTCGTTCTTGTCGCCGGCAACGTAAGCGCGGATGACGGCGTCCGCCCCGATAACGATTTTCTGCTGGCCGTCCTTGTACTTGACCATCACTACCTGACCGTCGGTGCTGGCTACGAGACTGTCGACCGTGGCGTTTGTCATTGTGGTGCCGGGCCGATCCCACGGCCGGAACCCTTCGCCGGTACCGCGCTGCGACTCGGCAAAGATCATCACCTGGATCGCCTTCTGACTGCCGTCCGGTTGCGGCATGGCGCCAACGCCGATGAACGCGCCGGGCTTCACGTCAGCGAGTGTCGCCGGCACCACGCCGAAAACTTTGGCGTTGTCAGCGACCTTGATGCTCACGTCCGCGCCTTCGGCCTGTTTGATCACCAGCGCCGAGCCGTCAACGCTGGCGATCGTGCCGCGCACGCGCTGCGGCGCCTGCGCAACCGCTGCCGTCGCCGCGAGTGCCAGGGCGGCGGCGAGGGTGACGCGGCCAATTGCCATTTTCATTTCACGCTCCGATGCAGATTGTGTGAATTACCGCCACACCCCGTAATCGCCGAAAGCGACATTCGGTGCTTCCAGCGTTCCGTCATCAAGCTTTTTGGCCGCGAAAACGAAGATTTTTTGTCCGGGCTTGAGAGCGGCCATGGTTGCTTTCCGAAAGGTGACGATTTCGGTGCTCGGCGGTACGATGATTTTTTTCTCGCCGTCCTTGTACTTCACAGTGAGCGTTTGGCCGTCGGTGCCGGAGACCTCGTTGGCCACGGTAGCGTTCGTCATCGTGCTATTTGGCAGGTCCCAGTTCGAAAAACCTTCGGGGGGATGCACACCCTGTGGGAAGATGAGGATCGCAATCGCCTTCTGGCTGCCGTCCGGCTGCGGCGTGGCGGTGATGGCGAGGTACGAGCCTTCCTTGATATCGGAGAGCGGCGCCTTCACGACCTCATTCACCGGAGCGTTGTCGGCGAGCTTTACTTTCATCATGGCGCCGTCACGCCCTTTCACGGTCAACATCTGGCCATCGATGCTGTCGATCGTTGCGCGCACGCGCACGACTTGCGGCGCCTGCGCGGCAGCAAAGGATGCGGCGAAGAGCAAGGCAAAGGCGCTCGCGCCCACGGTCCTTCGTGTCATTAACGTCATTGTTATCCTCCCAAAAGGCTTCCAGTTCACGCCGGCGGCGAATGTCATGGCGGCTGGATTTTAAAACCCCGAAGCGGCTAGGTTATTCCGGCGGACTTGCCGCGGGAAGGCTGAGATCGGCTTCGAGTAGCGCCCGCAATTGCGGTGTAACTTCGGGCCTTTTGCCGAACCACAGCGCAAATCCGCCCACGGCTTGATGCAACAGCATGCCGAGCCCATCGGCGGTGCGCAGACCGCGAGCCTTGGCGGTTTTGATCAGCGGCGTCACGCGCGGCACATAGACGAGATCGGCGACGATGGCATGACTGGGCAGCCGCCCAATGTCGGCGTGGAGTTCCGGCTGTCCCGCCATGCCGAGCGTCGTGGTATTGACGAACAGCGCCGCATCGCCAAGTTGCCCGTCCAACTCGACCCAGCGGGCGACGCGAACGCGGTCGCCGAAGCGATCGCGCAAGGCATCGGCGCGGCTCGGTGTGCGGTTGACGATGGTGATGCCTTGGACGCCGCGCGTCAGCAGCGCATAGACGACCGCGCGCGCCGCGCCGCCGGCGCCGAGCACGACCGCTTTGCTTAAATTGCGATCCCAGCCGGCGGCGCAGGCATCGAGATTGTTCAGAAAGCCTTCGACGTCGGTATTGGTCGAATGCAGGAAGCCGCCATCGATCCACAGCGTATTGGCGGCGCCGACCGCGCGCGCGCGTTCATCCGGCAGCGATAGGCCGAGCGCCGCCTCCTTGTGCGGCACCGTCACATTGGCGCCGGCATAGCCACGCACCGCGAGCGATTGGATGAACCCGCCAAAGTGGTCGGGCGTCACCGCTTCGCGGCGGTACTCGCCGGCAATGCCGTAAGTCTTCAGCCAATAATTATGAATGAGCGGCGAGCGCGAATGTTCAACCGGCCATCCGATGATGCAGGCGGCGCGGGCGGGCGTGGTCACGCCTCGTCCACCACGGAATTTCGCAGCACGCCGATATCGGGGCACTCGACCTCGATGGTGTCGCCGGGCTTGAGCCACACCGGCGGGTCGACCTTCGGCGACTTTTTGATCGGCGTGCCGGTGCAGACGACGTCGCCCGCCTTCAGCGTCATGAAAGTCGTGGTGTAGGCGATGATATCGGCGAATGAGAAGATCATGCTCGCCGTGGTGTCGTCCTGGGTCACCTCGCCGTTCTTGCGCACGATGATGTGCAGCGGCTTACGCGGATCGATGTCGGTCTCGATCCACGGCCCGATGCCGCCGGTTGAGTCAAAATTCTTGCCCTGGGTGACATTGAACTGGCCGTGGCGCGTCCAGTCGCGGATGGTGCCTTCGTTGGCGAGCGTCAACCCGGCGATCATGTCCAGCGCGCGGTCCTTCGGCACATGCTTGCAGTCGCGGCCGATCACCATGGCGATCTCGCCTTCGTAGTCGAGTTGCTCGGAGATTTTTGGCCGCACCAGTTTCTGCCCGGAACCCACCATCGAGTTCGGCGCGCGATAGAACATGCTCGGATATTTCGGATTGTTGGTGACGTTATAATCCTGGCCGCGGTTGGCATAGTTGATGCCGATGCAGAGGATCTTTTCCGGCGCCAGGAGCGGCGGCAACAGCTCGATTTCGGTGAGCGGAATCTCGGCACGCACGCCCGCCGCCGCGGCCTTTGCCTCGCCAAGCGCCTGGCCGCGGAAAACCTCGACGAGGGTGGTGAAGCGGCTCAGCCGCGAGCGCAGATCGACGACGCCCTCGCCGACGACCGCACCGAAGCTCGGCCGGCCGCGCAGATTGTAGCTTGCAAGGCGCATGGTCGCGTCTCTCCCTGGTTGGACGGCCCAGTGATGTTCCGCCGTCCGGTCGATGTGTTAAGAGTCATCGTCGTAACCGTCAACGGCCAATAAACAGCGGCCATAACCATGCCCGTCCGCAAGCCGGTCTTCGACCCGCCGTTCAACGTTGTGCGCGCCAGCCATGTCGAGCTTGGCGTCCGCGATCTGGCGCGATCGCGCGCCTTCTATGTCGATTGCTTGGGCCTTCTGGTCAGCGACGAAAACGACGATGCGCTTTACCTGCGCGGCGTCGAGGAGCGCAACCACCACTCGCTGGTGCTGCGGCGCGCGCGCGACGCCGACGTGCGCGTGCTCGGCTTCAAGCTCGCCGGCGAGGACGATCTCGACCGCGCCGCGTCGTGGTTTCGCCGCCGCAACCTGCCGACGTCGTTCCCGGACGTGCCTTATCAGGGCCGCACGCTGCGCACGGCCGATATTTTCGGCATGCCGGTCGACCTCTACGCGCAGATGAAGCAGAGCCCGTCGATGCTGCAAAAATACGCGGCGCATCAGGGCGCGCGCATCCAGCGCATCGACCATCTCAATTGCTTCACGCCGGACGTGCAAGCGAGCTACGATTTCTATTCCGAGCTAGGCTTCCGTCTCACCGAATACTCCGAGACCGACGGCGCCAACCCGCAACTGTGGGCGGTGTGGCTGCATCGCAAGGGCAACGTGCACGACCTTGCCTTCACCAACGGCGTCGGGCCGCGGCTGCATCATGTCGGACTTTGGACGGCGAGCGTGCTCGACATCATCCATATCTGCGATGTGATGGCGACCTGCGGCTATCTCGCCAATATGGAACGCGGTCCCGGGCGTCACGGCATTTCCAACGCGTTCTTCCTTTACGTCCGCGATCCCGACGGCCACCGCGTCGAGCTGTTCACCTCCGACTACCTCACGGTCGATCCCGATCACGCGCCGATCCGCTGGTCGCTCACCGATCCGCAGCGCCAGACTTTGTGGGGCCACCCGGCGCCGGCATCATGGTTCGAGCAAGGCTCGGCATTTTCCGGCGTCGCGCTGCGCCGACCGGTGCTGGCGGCGCAGCCGATCGTGGCGCCGTAGAATGGCACCCTCTCTCCGCGTGCGGGGAGAGGGTGAGGTGAGGGGGCCTCCACGCATGCGTGGTGCAAAGGTAACGAAGACGGCTTTGGCCAGACGCTTGCGTAAAAATTCCACCATCGCTGAGAGGCGACTTTGGAAATATCTTCGCTCGCGCTCGCTAGCCGGTTTCAAATTCGTCCGTCAGGAGCCAATCGGCCCTTACATTGTCGACTTCGTTTGCCGAGAGCGGCGGCTCATAATCGAGGTCGATGGGGGTCAACACGCAACGGACAAACGCGACGCTATTCGAGATCGTTGGTTGGCTGATCACCGCTATCGCGTCCTACGCTTCTGGAATAATGAGGTGCTGGGAAATCTCGAAGGGGTTTGGGAAACGATCCTCGCAGCAGCATCTGCGGAAGCGCCCCCTCACCCTAGCCCTCTCCCCGCGCGCGGGGAGAGGGAATCGCCAAGCCGGTCATCCGAATGAAAACCCTCTTCCTTGACTGCAACGATCAGCTTGCGCCGGTGTGGCAGCGCGTGCTGCGCCCTGACGATCCGCCGATCGACGTCAATCGCCAGCCGTTCGAGCGGGGCGAGCTGCCGCGCGTGCTCAAGGGCTACGACATCTGCATCGACGACCACTCCTACATGCCGACCGAGCTGGTCGAGCAATGCGATGCGCTCAAGCACATCGTGTTCCTTGGCACCGGGCCGGCGAGCTACATGAGTCTCGCCGATATGGCGGCGCGCAATATCCGCGTGCACATCATTAAGGGCTACGGCGACACCGCGGTCGCCGAACACACCATCGCGCTCCTGCTCGCCTCATGCCGCGACATCGCGCGGATGGATCGCGAGGTGCGCTCCGGCACGTGGACGCCGCACGAAGGCGTGCAACTGCTCGGCAAGACGCTCGGCGTGATCGGGCTCGGCGGCATCGGCAGCGAGGTTTTGCGCATTGGCCGCGGGCTGGGCATGGAGGTGATCGCCTGGAACCGCACGCCGCGTTCCGGCGCACCGCTCGTTGCGCTCGACGAGTTGCTGGCGCGCTCCGACGTGATCTCGATGAATCTCACGCTCAGCGACGAGACGCGCGGCTTTCTTGGTGCGCCGCAGTTCGCGCGCATGAAGCCGGGCGTGATCTTCGTCAATACCGCGCGCGGCGCCTTGGTCGACGAAACCACATTCATCGAGGCGCTGCGCAGCGGCCGCATCCGCCATGCCGGCCTCGACGTGTTTCATGCTGAGCCACTCAAGCCCGACCATCCGCTTGCGAGCATGGCGAATGTCACGCTGACGGCGCACGCCGCCTTCCGCACCCTCGAAGCCTCGATGACGCTGCTGAGGCGCGCCATCGACATCGTGCGCGATATTCTGGCCGGGCAGGCTTAAACAGGTTAGGCTGTCTTTATGGGCGAGCAGTTCTGCGACATCAGCCTGCGCGTGAACGGCGAGGACGTGCACGAGCGCGTCGAGGCGCGCAAAACACTGGTCGATTTCCTGCGCGACGATCTCGGGCTGACCGGCAGCCATATCGGCTGCGAACAGGGCGTGTGCGGCGCCTGCACGGTGCTGCTCGATGGCGCGGTGGTGCGCGGCTGCCTCGTTCTTGCGGCGCAATGCGACGGTGCCGAGGTGCAGACCATTGAAGGCATTTCCGATTCCGGCGCCATCGCCGATTTGCAGGACGCCTTTCAGCGCCGCAACGCGCTGCAATGCGGCTTTTGCACGCCCGGCATGCTGATTGGCGCACAAGACTTGCTCGATCGCGGCGGGGTGCCGAGCCGCGACGCCATCCGCGAACATCTTTCCGGCAACTACTGCCGCTGCACCGGATATCAGGCTATTGTGGACGCAATCGAATCCATCGCCCTGACGAGGGCGGGAAAGGCAGGCTGACCATGAACGAACATGCAAGACCGCTGACGCTGTCGGAGCGCGCCGACGAGATCGAGGAAAAGATGATGCACGAGCTCGGCGAGCGCGTTGCCACCAAGTCGGTGCTGTTCGGCATGGCCGACGGCAAAATCGAGATGCTCAACGGCGCGGCGTTCAAGGCCGCCAATCCCGACAAATATTTCCTGATGGGCGCCGATCCGCGCCTGCCGAAAATGCCGGCGAAGCCGACGCTGATCGATTTCTTCAAAAACCGTTTCGCGTCGCTCAATCACTTGCTGCAAAGCGCCACCCACGCGCTCAAGGGCGGCCATAGCGAGAAGGTCGTGCTCGCCTGTCTGTTGCACGACATCGGCGTCGCGAGCTTCATTCGCTGCGATCACGGCTATTGGGGCGCGCAGATGATCGAGCCCTATGTCGATGAGGAGGTGAGCTGGGCGGTGCGCATGCACCAGGCGCTGCGGTTTTTCCCCGATTCGTCCGTCGGCTACGAATATCCCGAGATGTATATTAAAAATTTCGGCGCCGACTATAAGCCCGAGCCCTACATCGTCCGCGATTACGAGAGCGCGCGGGACCATAAATGGTACATGACCGCGCGGATGATCTGCGTGAATGACATCTATTCGTTCGATCCCAACGCCAAGGTCAACCTCGACGACTTCGTCGACATCGTCGGCCGCAATTTCAAGCAGCCGAAAGAAGGCCTCGGCTTCGACGACTCGCCGTCGGCGCATATGTGGCGCACGCTGATGTGGCCGACGCGGTATCTCTAGGCGTCATTCCGGGGCGCGGGCTTTGGCCCGCGAGCCCGGAATCCATATTCGCTGACCTGTGGTTATGGATTCCGGGCTCCTCGCGGAGCTTGTCATCGGGCCGGCCACTTCGGGCCGGACCCGTTGGCTCGGCCCCGGAATGACGGGTGGGGGCCAATGAAAATCGCCGACGATCAACCCTCCGGTCTCACCGCGCTCGACCGGCCGAATTCCTATATCGGCCGCTCGGTGCCGCGGCCCAATCTGGCGCGGCTGACCCAAGGCCGCGGCCAATATGTCAGCGACGTCGTGCTGCCGCGCATGGCGCATGTCGCCTTCGTGCGCTCGCCGCACGCCCACGCCCGCATCAAAAGCATCGATACGGCGGCGGCGAAGCAGGCGCCGGGCGCGGTCGCGGTCGTCACCGGCGCCGAACTTGCCAAGGTGATCACGCCGTGGGTCGGCGTGCTGACCCATCTCAAGGGCCTCAAGTCGGCGCCGCAGCATGCCATCGCCGTCGAGCGCGCCTGCTGGCAGGGCGAAGCGGTGTGCGCCGTGGTCGCGCGGACGCGCGCGCAAGCCGAGGACGCCTGCGCGCTGGTCGGCGTCGATTATGAGGTGCTCGCGGCCGTGACCGATCCGGAAACCGCACTGGATGCAAAAACGCCCGTGATCCATCCGGAGCTCGGCGACAATCTGACTTTCGAGCGCGTGCTCAACGCCGGCGATCCCGACAAGGGATTTGCCGATGCCGAGACCATCGTCGAGACGACGTTCCTGTTCGGCCGCCACACCGGCATCACCAACGAAGCGCGCGCCATCGTTGCCGATTGGAATCCGGGCGAGCAGCGCCTGACCGTGTATCAGGGCACGCAGGCGCCGCACATGACACAGAACCTGTTTGCCAAGCACCTCGGGCTCGAAGAGCACCAGGTGCGCGTGCTGACCAAGGACGTCGGCGGCTCGTTCGGCATCAAGGTGCACATCTACGCCGACGAGATGGCAACGATCGCGCTGTCAAAGCTCTTGAAGCGTCCGGTGAAATTCATTGCCGACCGCTTCGAGAGTTTCGTCACCGACATCCATGCCCGTGACCATCGCGTCAAGGCGCGCATCGGCGTGAAGCAGGATGGCACGATCACGGCATTCGAGATCGACGATCTGACCGGCATCGGGCCGTATTCGGTCTATCCGCGCACCAGCGGCATCGAGGCGAACCAGGTCGTCAATCTCACCGGCGGCCCGTACACCTGTCCGAATTATCGTGCCCGCGCCCGCGCCGTTCTCCAGAACAAGAACGTGATGTGCCAGTACCGCGCCGTCGGCCATCCGATCGCAACCGCGGTGACGGAAGGCCTGGTCGAGCTTGCCGCGGCCAAGATCGGCATGGACCCGGCCGAGCTGCGGCGGCGCAATCTGTTCGCCGACAACGCCTATCCGGCAACCAGCGCCGCCGGCCTGAAATTCGAAGGGCTGTCGCATCACGCTTCGCTCGACAAGATTCTCAAGATGATGGATTACGCCACGCTGCGCGCGGAGCAGGGGCGCTTACGCCAGCGCGGCGTGCATCGCGGCATCGGCCTTGCCTCCTTCATCGAAGTCACAAATCCCTCCGCCGCGTTCTACGGCGTCGGCGGCGCGCGCATCTCATCGCAGGACGGCGCGACGGTGAAGCTCGATGCGACCGGCGCGCTATTCATCCACTCCGGCGTTACCGAGCAGGGCCAGGGCGCGGAGGCCGTGCTGGCGCAATGCGTGGCGACCTCGTTCGGCGTGCCGATCGAGCGCGTCCGCGTCATCACCGGCGATACCGACAACACGCCCTATGGCGGCGGCACCTGGGCGTCGCGCGCCGCCGGCATCGGCGGCGAGGCGGCCTGGCAGGCGGGAAAAGCGCTGCGCGGCAACGTCCTCGCGGCTGCAGCGTCGATCCTGCAAGCCGATCCGAAAGCGCTCGATATCCGAGGCGGCATCGTGGTCGACGCTGATACCGGCCGCCAGCGCATGGGACTCGATGAGGTGGCGCGCGTCGTCTATTTCCGTCCCGACACTCTGCCGCCCGGTTTCCAGGCCGAATTCATGGTGACGCGGCACTATGTGCCGCGCGCCTGGCCGTTCGCCTTCACCAATGGCGTGCAGGCGTCCTACCTCGAAGTGGACACCAGGACCGGCGAGGTAAAACTCCTCAAGCACTGGTGTGTCGAGGATTGCGGCACGGTCATCAACCCGCAACTCGTCGACGAGCAGATCCGCGGCGGCATCGTGCAGGGCATCGGCGGTGTCTTGTTTGAGCATTGCCTCTATGACGACAGCGGCCAGCTCCTCAACGCCACCATGATGGACTATCTCGTGCCGATGGCCGCTGAAATGCCGGACATCGATATCGGCCACGTGGTGACGCCGACGGCGGATTCCGAGCTTGGGGCCAAGGGAGCGGGGGAGGCGGGCACGGCCGGCGCGCCGGCCTGCGTCATGAATGCGATCAACGATGCGTTGCGCCCGCTCGGCGCCGCGCCGATCACGGCGATGCCGATCACGCCGCAGCGCGTGCTCGAGGCGCTCGGGCGCGTCTAGCCGCCTTCCGTCACCCCTGAGGTGCTCGGCGCAAAGCGCCGAGCCTCGAAGGGCGACGGCCCCAACGCCTTGGCCGCTTATCCTTCGAGGCTCGCTTCGCTCGCACCTCAGGATGACGGTATACAGTGGCTCCATGCTTCCCGATTCCAAGCCCAAAGTCGTAGCCATGATCGTCGGTTCGGCGATCATCATGCAGCAGATCGACTCCACCGTGATCACTACGGCGCTGCCGCAGATGGCGATCTCGCTGCACACCGATCCGGTGCGGCTCAGCGTGGCAGTGACGGCGTACCTGCTGAGCCTCGCGGTGTTCGTTCCGATTAGCGGCTGGGCAGCGGACCGGTTCGGCGGCCGCACTATTTTCCGCGCCGCGATCGCGCTGTTCACCGTCGGCTCGATCCTGTGCGGGCTCTCCGGCAGTGTGGTCGAACTGACCGCGGCGCGGGTGTTGCAAGGTCTTGGCGGCGCCATGATGGTGCCGGTCGGACGGCTGGTGCTGTTCCGCAGTGTCGAGAAAGCAGCGCTGATAGCCACGATGGCCTATCTGCAAGTGCCGGCGCAGCTCGGCCCGGTGCTCGGGCCGCCGATCGGCGGCTTCATCACCACCTATTTTTCCTGGCGCTGGATTTTCCTGGTCAACGTACCGCTTGGCATACTTGGCATCGTGCTGGTGACGATGTTCTTCGACAATCCGAAGGAGGAAATGCACCGCCCGTTCGACTGGATCGGCTTCGTGCTCACCGGCGCGGCGCTGTTCTGCCTGATGTACTCGATCGAGGCGCTCGGCCGCGGTCGCGGCAATCTCACGGAGCTTGCCGTCCTGCTGGCGCTCGGCGTGGTGTTGGGCGCTCTCTCGCTGCGGCATCTGTGGCGCTCCCCGCATCCCTTGCTCGACCTTTCGGTGTTCCGCATTGCGACCTTTCAAACCAGCATCACCGGCGGCTCGCTGTTTCGCGCCGGCGCCGGTTCGCTGGTTTTTCTGCTGCCGCTGTTGCTGCAAATCGTGTTCGGGCTGTCGGCATTCGCCTCGGGCACCATCACCTTTGCCACCGCGCTTGGCTCGATATCGATGAAGCTGACGGCGCGGCCGATCCTGCAACGCTTTGGCTTCCGCACGGTGATTGTCGTCAACAGCGTGATCAGCGCCGCGTCCATCGCCATGTGCGCGCTGTTCACCGCGGCGACGCCGGTATTCGTCATCTTCGCACTGCTGCTGATCGCCGGCTTCTTCCAGTCGCTGCAATTCACTGCGACGCAGGCCATGACCTATGCCGACGTCGAACAGCCGCAGATGAGCTCGGCAACCAGCATCGCCAGCATGGCGCAGCAATTGAGCCGCGGCTTCGGCATTGCATTCGTGGCGGCGCTGTTGAATCTGTCGCTTGGCTGGCGCGGCGCGGACGCGCTCGGCCTTGCCGACTTCGCGGTTGCCTTCGCCGGCGCGACAATACTGGTGCTGCTCAACCTGCCCTTTGGCTGGATGTTGCGCCACGACGCCGCGTCCGAGGTCAGCGGCCACCGGCCGAAGATCGCGGCTTAGGACTTCTACTCATAAATCGATAGGTCTGCTCATAGACCGAAAGCGGACATTCCTCCGCGCCATCCCGATGTCCGCCATGGGGCCAAGAACGGACATTTGGTTCCGCTGATGAGATTGGAATCGCTTACCACGCGTAACGCAGCGTGCCGGTGCCGGCGTAGGTCTGCGAGCGCGAGGCGAACTCGCCGTCGAACTTGGCGGCGAGCGACCAGTTCCTGGTCATGTGCAGCTCGGCGCCGGCCGAAGCGAGCGCGGAGTTCTTCGGCGGCGCCGCGCCGTTGACGATGAAGCCCGCGCCCGGCAGCGCCTGGAACACCGCGCCCAGCGCCGGATTGCTCACCGCGTCGTGGGCCCAGGCGGCGCGCGCCCGCAGCACGAGCGGCATGGCGCCCAGCATGGTCAGATCGTCGATGCGCGCACCAAGCTCGCTTCGGGTGTCGGTCGCGTTCACGGCGTTGAAGGTCAGGCCGAAGCCGCCGGCGGTGACGTCGGTCTCGCTGTAGCGCGGGGTGTGGAAGCTTTGCGCCTGCAAGGCCGCATACGGCGTCACCCCGATCATCGGCGCCACCGCATAGCGATAGCCGGCCTCGACCCGGCCGCCGACGCTCTGGCCGTTGAAGCGCGCGGTCAGCTGATCGCCGAACGCCGCGGTGCGGCTGGTGCTGAACCACTGATCGGCGACGGCGAGCGCGGCGGCCACGTACCAGGGGCCAGAGCGGGTCTTGGCGTAGAGGCCGCCGGAGAAGGCGTCGCTCCGCCCGCCGCCGAGCCCCTGCGCCAGGCCCCAGTTGGTGCCGCCGCCGGCGAGCGAGAAGCCAGCCAGGGTGTCGGGCGAGAAGTGATAATCCATGCCGGCGGCAAAGCCGAAGTCGTGGGCCGTGACGGTGTTGCTGCCGGCGGTCGGATCGCGGTTGGTCTTGTTATAGCCGCCGAAGCCTGCGCCCCATGCCGTCCAGTGCTGATCGACATTTTGCTTCGGCGGCGCCTTGAGCACCGCGTCATAGGCGAGCGCGATGTCGGGCGGAAAGCTCGCCTCACGCTCCGCCGCGAACGGCGTCGCGCCGCTCCCGGATAATCCGCCGCGGCCGTCGACGAACGGATCGAGCATCAGGCTCAAGAATTCGGTCATCAGCGCGAACGAGCCCTTCTGGGCGTCGGTCGCCGCTTCGCCGTCAAGCTGCGACAACGCGTTTTGCAGGCTGGCGCCGCTGAGCGTAAACAGCGGCACGAAGCCCGGCGGCAGCGCGCCGCCGGCATTGAGGAAACCGTTGATGGCGTTGGCGACGCCCCCCTGGTTGCCGTTGAGCGGCGTGCCGTTGCCGATGGTGGCGATGAGATCCAGGAACACGTCGGTCGGTGTGTAATCGAGATTGAACAGGCCGGGGGGCGTATTCGTGGCGGTGACAGCGGCGAAGGTGCCGCTCACCGCCGCAGCATGCAGAAGGTCATAACTCTTGGTCAGATAGGTGCCGGGCCCGAACACCATCGAGAGCGTGCCGTTCAGTGTCGCGGTGCCGGACACGTTCGCCATCGATGCGGCCGTCGGACTGATCTGCACCATGTAGATCGCCCCGGAGGCGAAGGCGAGATTGCCGGAAATGCTCAGCGTACCGGTTGGGTTCGCCGTGTTGCCCGGCGCCAGCGTGCCGCCGGCATTGATCTGCGAATCCCCCACCGTGCCGGTGCCCATCAGCACGCCATCGGAGTTGATGGTCGGATCGCCAATCATCCCGTTCACTACTAGCGTCGCGCCGGCGACCGTGGTCCCGCCCGAATAGGTGTTGTTGCCGTTGAGCATCAGTGCGCCGCCGCCGCTGACATTCACCGCCCAGCTTCCTAAATTGAATCCGGTGCCGCCCGAGCCGGTCTGATCGGTGATGGCGTCGGAAATCGTTTGTATGTTTCCGCTGCCGGGGCTGAAGGACAGTGTGCCATTGCCTTGTAGGAAAAAGCCCAGACCGTAAGCCGAGCCATTGCCTCCGGCAGTCGCCGTTCCGCCAGCGGCGGCGCCGCCAGCTCCACCGGAGACGCTGTTGCCATTCACAGTAAGAGGTCCGGAGACGGTCAGCGTGCCGCCGTCCTGAACAAAGATCGCCCCGCCGAGGCCAGCTCCGCCGCCGCCACCACCACTATTTCCGACGCCGTTGCCGGAGCCGCCGATCACGATTCCGAGGCTGCCGGGGTCGCGGATGGTCCCCTGCGCGGCCCGCAGCACGTAGACCGGGTAGTCGTCCTGCGGGTCGTAGCCGGCGGGACCGCAGTCGACCGCCTCGTGGCCGGCCTCGCCGAGCCAGGCGATAATGGCCGCCTTGAGTTCGAATCCGGCGTGATCAGAGCCGAGGTATACGCGCACCGGCCTAGTCTGCCAGACTCCTCCGCACGTCCACGGCCTGGCACACGGATCCGGGTTTCGGCGGGCCGGAAAGTCAGTCACACTTGATGACTAAACAGACACTCCGTGTAATAATGGCGACAACTCTAGCGCGAGGAGCGCGGGCAGCACAGTGTGGCGGCCTCCTGGAACATGGGAAGATCACACAAGTTACTCCGCGATCACGAAGGGACCATTTGGTGGCGACAAACCTCACCCGTGACGAGGCGCGTACCCGTGCAGAATTGATCAGCGTCGTTGCCTACCGGGTCCGGCTCGACCTGACCGGTGGTGACACCACCTTCCGGTCAACGTCGACCATCGAGTTCGACTGCGGGCGAGACGGGGCGAGTACCTTTGTCAACCTGGCGGCGCCCGAGGTCCACTCCATCACGCTGAACGGGACCCCGGTGAGCCCGGCGGCGTTCGACGGCGAGCGGATCGCGATCGACGGCCTGCGCGGCGGCCGGAACGTGCTTGCCGTCGACGCCGAGTGCGCGTACTCGCGCAGCGGCGAAGGGCTGCACCGGTTCGCCGACCCGGCTGACGGCAACGTGTACCTGTACTCGGACCTGGAGACGTTCGACGCGCACCGGGTCTACGCCTGCTTCGACCAGCCTGACCTGAAGGCGCGCTACGAGCTGGTGGTGCTGGCGCCGCCGGAGTGGACCGTGGTGTCCAACATGGCGCCCGAGGTCGAGGGCGGGGTCGACGCCGGCGGCGGCGCTCGCTCCTGGCAGTTCCCGCCGACGCCGTTGATGGCGACCTACATCACGCACGTATCCGCCGGGCCGTGGCACGCCGTCCGGTCCGAGCACGACGGCATACCGCTCGGCATCTTCTGCCGCCAGTCGCTGGCACGCTACCTGGACCCGGACGAGATCTTCGAGGTCACCAGGCAGGGCTTCGACTTCTATCACGCGGCCTTCGGGATCAAGTACCCGTTCGGCAAGTACGACCAGCTCTTCGTGCCCGAGTTCAAGGAAGGCGCGATGGAGAACGCGGGGGCGGTCACCTTCCTAGAGGACTACGTTTTCC
>Ga0207416_1001314_pt1 | contig 34325 bp, 41 predicted proteins | sample PaiPotPPM11metaG_FD_184107 | JGI IMG/M metagenome (GOLD analysis project Ga0207416, IMG submission 184107) | Iron sulfur acid spring bacterial and archeal communities from Banff, Canada, to study Microbial Dark Matter (Phase II) - Paint Pots PPM... ...
CGCCGCCCAACTGAACGGGCGACCTCGCGAAACTCTCGGCTGGAAGTCGCCAGCTAAGAAGCTGGCTCAGTTCCTAGAAGAATCGTCAGCAGCAGGTGTTGCGCCCACCACATGAGACCACCCGCCAGCGGTGCGGAATCACGACTACTCGAAGGGATCTTCGATCAGCTCCGCGTGGAGTGCGCCGTCTGGTCCCGGGGTGACGCCGACCACCACGTAGCGGATCGGGCCGCGCCACTCCGCCAGGGCGCGATACTCGGCCGCGGCGGACCTCAGAGCGCGCCGCTTGCGCGTGCCGACGGCCTCGAGCGGCGTGCCGAACGCGTCGCTGCTGCGCGTCTTGACCTCAGCGACCACGAGCTCGCGTCCGCGCCGGCAGACCAGGTCGATCTCTCCGCGCCGGGCGAGAAAGCCCGCGCCGATGACCTCGTAACCCCGCTTCCGGAGCAGGTCGGCGGCGGCCCGCTCGCCGGCTCTGCCTAGCTCTGCTGACCGATCAGCTCGGAGACGCGAAACGGCGCCCAAGTCGTCCTGTGAATGGGGCTTGGACCGAGTCGCCGGATCGCGGCGCGATGCGACGGAGTGGCGTAACCCTTGTGGTCGGCGAAACCGTAGCCGGGATAAAGGCTGTCGTACTCGATCATCGCCTGGTCGCGTGCGACCTTGGCGACGATGCTGGCAGCCATGATCGAGGCGCAGACCTTGTCGCCGCGCACCACCGCCATCTGAGGCAGCGGCGAATCCGGCACGTCGAACGCGTCGACCAGCAGGTACTCGGCCTTCACGGCGAGCCCCGCGACCGCCCCCGCGGTGGCGAGGTGTCGGGCCTTGAGCAGGCCGAGGCGGTCGACCTGGGCGTGGTCCACGGCGCAGACCGAGACCGCGACAGCACGACGCCTGATCAGCACGTCGATCCTCTCGCGCTGCTCGGCGTTCAGCAGCTTCGAGTCATCGAGACCGGGAATGCGGACCCCGATGGGCAGCACGACCGCGCCGCCCACCACCGGGCCGGCGAGCGGCCCCATGCCGACCTCGTCCACGCCCGCGACGACCTGGTAGCCCATCGCGCTGGCCATACGCTCGTAGTGCCACAACTTCGGCCGCATCTAGTCGAGGTTAGTCACCCGTGGATCGGACCGCTAGATCCTTAACAGCTCCGCTACGCACCGTGTTAGTAATGCGCCCAAATCCTGCGCAGGGGCGTACCCAAATCTCTGCTCAATTCAGCGAGCGCTTCGTCCGGCAGATCCCGCACATTTGGATTCATTGCCTCTAAGACGAACCTCGCGAATCCGGCCGGCCACTCATATCGGAGATCGTTAAGCGAGACGATCGCGCCGCAACATGGGGCTGACATTGCAAGGTCGGAGAAACCACCTGCCTCCGCCTGATCCATTTGTGCCAACCACCAGTCTTTGTTGATTTCGCGACCGCAAGCTGGGCACAGGACCCTTTCAAAGTTCGCGCCCTGGTCGATGAACTCGACCTTATCGCTTACGACTGCTGTCACTTCATCTGCATCTGGGACAAGCTGCGCAAGCCGTTGGCGAGCTCGGTCCGCTGAGGCCGGCGCGGGGACGAACTCAGGATCCGTTGGATCAAGCGCAACCAGTTGTCGGACATCAGCCCCTACGATTCGTCTGACGCCTCTGCTTCGTTCGTTTCTTCTTCAGTCGCGTCCTCAGTTTCGGCCTCGGCTTCCGGTTCGGCCACCAGGCGGCGGCGCTCGCGGATGCGCGCTTCGCGACCGATCTTGCCTCGCAGGTAGTACAGGCGGCCCTGCCGCACGTCGCCGTGGCGCAGCACGTCGATCTTGTCGATGCGCGGCGAGTGGATCATGAACGTCCTCTCAACGCCCACCCCATGCGTCACGCGGCGCACCGTGAAGTTCTGGCGCAGGCCGCCACCCGTCACGCGGATCACCGTGCCCTCGAACACCTGGATGCGCTCGCGCGTGCCCTCGACCACCTTGGCGTGCACGCGCACGGTGTCGCCTGCACGCAGCGCCGGAACCTTCTTCTTCTGCTGCTCCTTTTCGAGCTGCTGGATCACGTTCATGTCTTTTTCAACTCCTTACCAGATGAGACGCGCCTCTGCATGGCTTGCTGCCGGCGCCACTGCTTGATCCGCGCGTGGTCGCCGGAGAGAAGCACGTCGGGAACGGTCATGCCACGAAACTCCGCTGGGCGGGTGAACTGCGGCCAGCCGGTGGCGGCTTCGCCGGTCTCATCCGCAAAAGTGTCTTGCGCCAGCGAGCCCGGGTCGCCCACGACACCCGGGACCAGCCGCGCGACCGCGTCGATCACGACCATCGCGGGGATCTCTCCGCCGCTCAGGACAAAGTCGCCGATCGAGATCTCGCGTGCGCCGAGCGCGCTGCGCACCCGATCGTCGATCCCCTCGTACCGCCCGCACACGATGATCAGCCCGGGGTTCGCAGCGAGCTCGCGCACGAGGCCCTGGTCGAGGCGCTCACCCCATGGCTCCATGAGGATCACGGGCCCCGTGTTCTCGCGCCGGATTGATTCCACCGCCTCGATCACCGGCTCCGGCTTCATCACCATCCCCGGACCTCCGCCGAAAGGCATGTCGTCGACCTGGCGGTGCCGGTCATGCGTGAAATCCCGGAGGTCGTGCGCGCGCAGCTGCACGACCCCGCGCTCGATTGCGCGGCCGATCACGCCCTGCTGAAAGACAGGGCCGAACATGCCCGGGAAGATGGTCACGACGTCGAATCGCATCAATGAATCAGTCCTTCGCGTCCTCGTGCTGGAGCAGCCAGTCGGCGACCACGACTCGGCCGCCGGCGATGTCCACCTCGACGAGGGCGTCTTTCGTCGCCGGGATGAGGTGCTCGATCACGCCCTCGCGGCTCACCCAAACGTCGTTGGCGGGGCGCTCGAGGACCTCCGCGATCACGCCCAGGTGCCTGCCGCCCTGGGTCACCGCCTGGAGGCCCACCACCTGGCGGTGATAGAAGCGGCCGGCCTCGAGCGACCGCATCTCCTCGTCCGGCAGCTCGAGGTACCGACCCCGGAACAGCTCGGCCAGCGTGCGGTTGTCGATGCCGTGGAGTTTCACCACGAGCCCCGGATGGCCTTCGCGGCTCCACTCGACCTTGCGGTCGCTTCCGTCGAGCAGGAAGTGCGCCCCTGGATCAAACCGGTCGGCGAAATCTGTCAAGGGAATCACCTTGACAGCTCCGTCCAGTCCGTAAGCACCCAAGACCTGCCCGATCCGAATCACGCGTGCGCCTCGCCGCCGTTGCGACGGCTGCGTGGTGCGCCATGACGCTGCTCCAATGCCGGGTTGGCAAGGTCGACGAAAACTCGCTTGCGGTCCTTCAGCGACGCGACACGCACAAGCGTGCGGATCGCTTCGATGTTGCGCCCGGCCTTGCCGATGAAGCGGCCGATGTCCTCGTCGGCCAGCTTCACCTTGATCGCGACTGTGCCGCCGCCACGCTCGAACGCTTCGACCGTGACCTGCTCCGGCTTCTCCGCGAGCGATTTCGCGACATATTCGACGAGCGCGCGGTAATCGATTCCGGGTCCGCTCGACGCCGGTCTGTCGCGGCGAAAGCCGCCGCCGCGGTTGAAGCCACCGCCGCCGCCACCGCGCCGGAAGTCACGCCGAGGGGGTTGGCTTCTCTGTACGTCGCTCAAGAATTCCCTCCCGCTTCAACAGGCTGCGCGCGGCCTCGCTCGGCTGAGCGCCCTGCTGGAGCCACTTCATCACTTTGTCCACGTCGATCTTGATCTGCACCGGGTCTGTCATCGGGTCGTAGTACCCGAGATGCTCGATAAAGCGGCCGTCACGCGGCGAGCGCGCGTCCGCCACCACCAGGCGGTAAAAGGGGTGCTTCTTCGCCCCCATCCGCCTCAGCCTGATCTTTACCAACCTGCGCCTCCTTGTCCATAAATTGGTGGGAGCCCGAGCGGCTTGCCCTTGCGGCCGGCGGAGCCGAATTGCCTGGCGAGCTTTTGCATCGCCTCTCGGGCCTTCAGCAACCGGTTGATGTCGGCGGGTTGCACGCCGCTGCCGCGCGCGATCCTGCGCTTGCGCGCGCCGTCGATGAGCTCCGGATGCGCCCGCTCGCGGGCGGTCATCGACAGGATGATCGCCTCCATGCGCTGCATCTCTTTTTCAGGATCCGTTCCGGCCAGCTGGCCCTTCAGGACGCCGCCGCCGGGAACCATCTCGAGCATCCCCTCTAGCGAGCCCATACCGCGGAGCTGGCGGATCTGGGCGAGGAAGTCGTCGAAGCTGAGCTGGCCGGCGCGCAGATGGCGCTCGACCGCGGCCGCCTTGTCCTTGTCGACCACGCGCTCCGCCTTCTCGATCAGCGAGAGCACGTCGCCCATGCCGAGGATTCGCGAGGCCATTCGCTCGGCGTGGAACACCTCGAGGTCCTGGGGCTTTTCGCCGGTGCCCGCGAAGCGGATGCGCTGGCCGGTCGCAAGCCGGAGGGAGAGTGCCGCTCCGCCCCGCGCGTCGCCGTCTAGCTTGGTCAGGATCACGCCGTCGATCCCGACCTCTTTGGCGAAAGCCTCGCCAACCTTCACGGCCTCCTGGCCTGTCATCGAATCGGCCACCAGCAGCGTCTCGGTCACGGGTACCGACGACTTGAGGCGGACCAGCTCGTGCATCAGGTCGGGCTCGATGTGGAGCCTTCCGGCGGTGTCGAGGATCGCGACGTCGCTATTGAGCCGCTTCGCCTCGGCGATGGCCGCTGCCGCGATCCGCTCGACAGCGCCCTCGCTCGTGTGAAACGCGACACCCTCCCTATCGGCGAGGGTCTTCAGCTGCTCCACCGCGGCCGGTCGGCGGTAATCGACCGCCGCGACCAGGGGTCGGTGGCCTTCGCGACGCGCAAGCAGAGCAAGCTTCACCGCCGTCGTCGTCTTGCCTGAGCCCTGCAAGCCGGCCAGCATCACGACGGTGGGAGGGTTGGGCGCGTACCGGAGACCTTCTGTGTTGCCTCCGAGCAGCTCGACCAGCTCGTCGCTCACCGCTCTGACCACGGTCTGCGGCGCGGTCAACCCAGCCGAGATCTCGGTGCCGACCAGACGAGCTCGCACCCGCTCGATGAACTCCTTGACCACCTTGAAATTCACATCCGCTTCGAGCAGCGCAAGCCGTACCTCGCGCAACCCCGCGTCGACGTCTTCCGGGCGAAGGACCCCGCGACCCGTGATCTTCTTGAGCGCGGCGGCCAGACGCTCGCTGAGCCCTTCGAACATCAGGCCGTGCCCTCCAGGCGCGCGACCCGCTTCTTCAGGCCGTTGAGGTCGCGCTCCATGGCCTCCAGCGCCCGCCGCCGGCGCGCCGCCTCCGCGAGGAGACCAAGTCTCTTCTCGTACTCCTGCAGGGCATGCGTCGAGCGGCGCACGATGTCGTGAACCGCGGCCCGTGACGTGCCCTGATGCGCGGCGATTTCCGCCAGTGACCAATCGCTCCGCAAGTAGAGATCGATCACCTCGCGCTGGTGGTCTGTGAGCAACGGTCCGTAACGCTCGTACAGGGCCAGCGTGCGGCCGCGGGCCTGAAGGGTGTCAAGGGCCATACCTTGACAGCTTACCAAGTTTAGAATCACCCCTTGTGGGGCCCCTGCTCGTCGAAGCGTTTCGTTACAACAAGTGGGCCAACCTGCACGTGCTGGACGTATGCGCCGGGCTGGACGAGGCGCAGCTTCAATTGACCACGCCCGGGACGTACGGGACGGTCGCCGCGACGCTGCAGCATCTGCTTGGCGCCGAGCAGCGGTACTTGCGGCGGATGGTCGGCCACGAGCCGCAGATCCACGAGCGCGACCCGTTTCCCGGCGTGCTTGCGTTGAGAGCGATCGCCGAGCTCAGCGGAGACCTCCTGGTCGAGGCCGCGGAACGCGTCACACCCGACGACGTCATGGACACGCAATACGGGGACACGCATTTCCGAATGCATCTCGGCGTGGTGCTCCTGCAGGCGATGCACCACGGCAACGACCACCGCGCCCACGTCTGCACCATCCTCGGCGCTCACGGCATCTCCTACGGCGACATGGATGTGTGGGCATACGGCGCCGTCACCGGCGCGATGGTGCCGCTGGCCGCGGGCTGATGCTGACCGCGTTCATCCTCGTCAAATCCAGGCGCGCCGGCCTCACCCATCTCGGATCGGACCTCGCCGGCGTGGACGGCGTGGCCGAGGTCTACACGGTCACCGGCGAGTGGGACTTCATCGCGGTGGTCAGGGTCCGCGAGCACGACGACCTCGCGAATGTCGTCACGCAGCACCTCACGAAGCTCGACGACATAGAGCGCACGCAGACCATGGTCGCCTTTCAGCAGTTCTCCGCACACGACCTCGAGGCGATGTTCGGCCTCGGTCTCGAGGACAAGCAGGCCTGAGCTCTCTACTCCCCGTCGCCCTGCGCGCCGCACGCGCGGGGGCCGCCGTGCTCCTCGAGTCCGGCCTTCCGCGGCCGGGCGGCTCGGCGCAATTAAAGGGCAGTGGCGACTACGTCACCGCGACCGACCGCCGCTCAGAGGAGGCGATCCTGGAGGTCCTCGCCCGTGAGGCGCCTGGCATTCCTGTCCTGGCCGAGGAGCGCGGCGGGACGCGGGCGGGCACGATGTGGGCGGTCGACCCGCTCGACGGGACGACCAACTTCGTGCACGGCTTTCCCTCGGTCGGAATCTCGGTCGCGTTGCTCGAAGGTGGTTCCCCGGTGGTCGGCGTGGTGCTTGGGCCCTTCCTGAAATTCGAGATACACGCCGCGCAGGGCGAGGGCGCGCACGCGAACGGCGAGCGCCTGCCTCAGCTGCGACACATCGATCCGGGGAGCGCGGTCGTCGCCACCGGGTTCCCATTTCGCAACAAGGCGCTGCTGCCGCGCTACTTCTCGATGATGTCGGGCGCGCTCGAGCGCTTCGAAGATCTACGGCGTGCGGGCGCCGCCGCGCTGGACCTCGCGTGGACCGCGGCCGGGACCTTCGACGGATTCTTCGAGCTGGGCCTCAACACGTGGGACGTGGCGGCGGGAGCCGCGCTGGTGCGGGAGGTCGGAGGCCGAGTCACCGACTGGTCGGGCGGAGAGTCGTGGCTGGAGAGCGGCAACATCCTCGCCGCACCGGCGGCGGTTCACGAAGCGCTGCTAGAGCTGACCCAGCAGTCTCTGCAGAGGTAGCTCGACCAGCGCGCGCCACTGCTGGCGAAGCGCGAGATCCATCGGAGCGCGACCCGCGCGCCGCAGCCGCTTCGGCACCGTGGCGCTCCGCTGGATCGCCGTCTTGAAGTCGCCCTCGTACTGGGTCACCGCGGACGCGATGTCGTGCGCGCCGAAGTGGCAGTCACTTCCTCCGACCGACGCCCCGAGACGATCCCGATTGGCGGCGTAGAACTCCTCGAGTTGTTTACGGCGCCGCGCGCCAATAGGCACGGTGAACACCATCTCGATTCCGTCGACATGATGCTTCTCGATCAGGCGGCGCAACATATTCGGCTGTATCGAGGCGAAATACAGCGGCATGAAGGGATGCGGCACGATCGCGAGCCCGCCCTGGTCGTGAATCGCTTCCGCGGTGTCTTCCACCGACATCCCGCGCTTCACCGGCTTCTCGAGGAACCACCCCATGATGTGCGTCTGCGCCGGCCACTTCGTCGTGATCTCCTGGCCCGCGACGACCGTGATCCCCGCCTCGGCGCCGATTTCCCGTGTCGCCTTCACAGACGCCATCGTGTCGTGGTCGGTCACGGCGATCAAGTCGAGATGCGCGGCGACCGCGGCCTTGACCAGCTCGGCCGGGCTCACCATGCCGTCAGATGATGTGGTGTGGCAGTGGGGGTCGGCGATCAGCATCAATCGAAGATCGCACGAATGAAGGCGGTGGGGTCGAACGGCGCCAGGTCGTCGATGCCCTCCCCCACCCCCGCCAGCTTCACCGGCACGTCGAGCTCGGACTCGATCGCGATCACCGCGCCGCCCTTCGCGCTGCTGTCGAGCTTCGCGAGCACCAGGCCGGTCATGGGGACCGCCTTGTTGAAGGCGCGCGCCTGGACCAGGCTGGTCAGCCCGACCACCGCGTCGAGGACGAGAAGCGATTCGTAAGGCGCGCCGTCGAGCGCCTTGCTCGTGACGCGCCCGACCTTGGCCAGCTCGTCCAGCAGGTTGCGCTGCGTCTGCAGCCGTCCTGCGGTGTCGGCGATCACCACGTCGTTGCCGCGCTTGCGAGCGGTGAGCACCCCATCGAAAACAACCGAGGCGGGATCGGCTCCGCTCGCGCCGGCGAAGTGCGGCACGCCGGCACGCTCTGCCCATGCCACCATCTGCTCGACGCCGGCCGCTCGGTACGTGTCGGCCGCGACGACCAGCGGGTTGCGGCCATGCGAGCGAAGGCGGTGCGCGAGCTTGCCGGCCGTCGTAGTCTTGCCCGCGCCGTTGACGCCGTAGAGGAGCACGCATCCGGGCCTGCCATCGAGGTTCAGCTCGCGCGACCTCTTCGACATCAGGCCTGTCGCGACGTCGACCAAGGCGCCGATCGCCTCCTCCCGCGTCCGCGGCGCCTTCGACCGGACGCCGGCAGCGAGGCGCGCCGCCATGGCCGGACCGAGGTCCGCGGCCAGGAGCACCTCTTCGAGCTCCTCGTAGTAGCCCGCGGCCAGCGGAGGGTTGATCGAGCGCAGGCCCGCCGCAAGCAGGCCCCGGGTCCGGCCGCCGGCGCGGCTCCAGAAACTGCCCGTCAGCCTACTTTCGCCGTGGTCGCGGCTTTGGTCGCCGGCTTGCGGATGTCGTCGAGGCGCACCGAGACGAGATGCGACGACCCGCTCTCGTCGAGGTGGATGCCGTAAAGCGTCGACGCATACGACATCGTCACGTGGTTGTGCGTGATGACGAGGAACTGACGCTCCGCGCCGAGCCGCGCGACCATTTGACCGAAGCGGTCGACGTTGGCGTCGTCCAGGGCCGCGTCCACTTCGTCGAGGATGGTGAACGGGCTCGGGTTCACCTCGTCGAGGGCCAGCACGAGGGCAAGCGCCGCTAGCGACCGCTCGCCCGAGGAGAGAAGCGTCACGTTCTGGAGCCTCTTCCGCGGTGGCTGGACCAGGATCTCGACCCCGGTGCGCGGACCGTCATCGCCTTCGGCGTGGCGGAGCGTCGCACGTCCGCCGGGGTTCAGCTCCGAGAAGTATTCGTGGAAGTTCGCGGCCACCGCGCCGAACACGGCCTCGTAGCGCGACTCTTCCTCTTCGCGGAGCTTGCCGATTAGCTGCTCCAGGTCGGCGCGTGCCGCAGTGATGTCCTCGAGCTGCTCGGCGAGGTTCTGGTAGCGCTCCTCGAGCTCCCTGCACTCGGAGTCGGCGAGCGCGTTGGTCGGGCCGATCTCCTCGATGCGGCGCTCGAGCGCCTTCATCTCGCGCTCGCGCGCCTTGCCGCCGGGCACCTCCTCCGGCGCCACGCCGTCGGGCATGCGAAGGCGGATCTCGTCCATGCGGGCCTGCAGCAGCTCCGCCTCCCGAGCGATCAGCTCGAGGTTTCCTTCGAGCGTCCCGACACGCAATCGCGCGTCGAGGCGGGTCTCCTCCAGCGCGACAAGGCGGCGTGCGCTTTCCGCCATCTCGGCCTCGTCCTCGGGCGCGTCGTGCTCTGCTGCTTGCATCGCCTCACGCGCGGAATCGACGAGTTTCCGCAAATCGGGAAGCGCTGCGTTCGCCGCTGCCGCTCCGCGCTCCCCTTCGGCGAGCTGTCCCGCGCGCTCGACGGACGACGCCTTCAGGCGTGCCACGTCGCCGTCGACCGAGGCGAGCTGGCGGCGCAGCGACTCGGCGCGATCGCGCCAGCGATCGTGGTCGTGCGCGCGCTGCAGGATGGCGGCGCGCTGCTCGGCGATCTCGCGGATGTGCGCGTCCAGTTCACGAGCGATCGCGGCCGCCCGATCTTCCGCGGCATTCGCCGCCTGCTCGAGCTCGGCCAGCTTGGCGGCCTCGACCTGCTCGGCGTCGCGCGCGCCGTCGAGCAGGCGGGCGTTCTCGTCCGCTCTTGACGCACCCGAGGCCCGGCTCCGGAGGTCCGCCAGGCGCGCCTGAGCGGCGCTCAGCTCACGCGATACCTCCTCTGCGGTCGCCGAGTCGCCCTCCAGCTCCGCGATGCGGCGTCGCAGCTCTACCCGGCGTGCGTCGAGCGCGCCGCGCTGGTCTGCACCTGCCCGCACCAGACCGGCTCCGCGGTAGACGCCGTCCGTCGTGACGTCCGTGCCTACGACGACCTGGCCGAGCAGGCGGCGGGCGATCCCGTCGTATCCGTCGCGCACGTCGACGTGGTGATAGAGCGACCCGTCGAGCGGATCCGGCGCCGGACTGGGGAACAGGACGGTCACCTGCCTGCCGGCGCGCGTGGCCACGTCCAGGGCCGGCTCCTCGGCTGATGCGGCGATCGCGTCGACCAGGGCGCCCAGCACGGACGACAGCGCCGCTTCGTAGCCCTTCTGGGCGGTCAGCACCTCGCCCAGGCGTGATCCCAGACTCCCGGCGGGCCTCAGCGCCTCGATCCCGTCCAGCTCGGAGCGCAGCCTGGACACCAAGTTGGCGGCGTCCTCAGCCGCTTTGGCCCGTGCCTCGGCTCGTGTGAGATCCGCCTCCGCGCCAGGAAGCTCGCCCGCCGCGGCGGTCATCTTCGCGATCTGTCCGGCCTGTTCCTCCAGGAACTCCCGCCGGGTGCGAAGCGAGGCCAGCGACGAGGCTGCTAGGGCGGCGGCCCTGCGGGCTCGCTCGGCTTCCCGCCGGGCCTCCTGGGCAGGAGCGCCATCGGGTTCAGCGGGCAGCGTGTCCGGGCTGATCCTTTCCTCGGCTGCCTTGGCCGCCGCGTCCAGCTCGCGCGCGAGCTGGCCACTCAGCGCGACCGCCGCCTCGAGGAGCATGCGAGTCTCGGCTTCCGACCGCCGGGTGGCTTCCGTTGCCGCGCGCCGGCTTTCCAGCCTTTCCTCGGCAAGCTGGAGCCGGTGCTCCGCGTCGGAGAGCTGGAGACGCACCTGGCCGAGTGTTCGCTGCCGAGCCAGCCGGCGGTCCTGCGCGGACTGCATCGCCGCGCGGCCGGTCTGGAACTCGTCCTCCGCGATGCGGCTCTGCTCGCGAGCTTCCACCAACTTGCGTTCGAGACCCTGGAGCTGGGACGACGCCCGCCGGTGTGAGTCCCTGGCCTCGCGCCACTCCTCCCACACGATGCTGCCCCGCAGCAGCTCGAGGCGAGCTTCCGCCTCAGTCGCCTCGCGGGCCGCGGCGGCCTGGGCGCGCAGAGCCTCGAGGCGAGGCGCGAGCTCGGCTTTCAGGTCTTCGAGCCGGAGCAGGTTGGCCGCCAGCTCTTGCAGGCGCTGGACCGCCTCGTGGCGCCGCGCCTTGACGACTCGGACCTGCGCCGCCTCCTCCAGGAGCTGCCTGCGCTCGGCGGGCGTGCACACGACGATGTGCTCGATGTCGTGCTGGTCGATGATCGCGTAGGAGTCGACGGTCAGACCCGTCGAGGACAGCAGGTGGATGAGGTCGCGACGCCGGATCCGCGTGCCGTTCAAGAAGTAATCGCTCTCGCCGTCACGCTCGACGCGGCGCTTGATCGCGACCTCGTGATAGTCGACCGGTAGGCGTCCAGCGGTGTTGTCGAACACCAGCGTCACCTCTGCGTAGGAGGCCCGCGAGCGTCGCTCCCCGCCGGCGTAGATGACCTCTTCCATCTTCTTGCCGCGGATGTCGCGCGCCTGGCCGGAGCCGAGCACCCACTTGATGGAGTCGACGATGTTCGTCTTGCCCGAACCGTTGGGGCCAACGATCGCGGTGACGCCGCCATCGAACTGGATCTCGGTCTGCCGGGCGAAGGTTTTGAAGCCCAGCAATTGCAGGGACCTGAGGAACAAACTGGCGGGGAGGGTAGCAGATGTAGGGGTCGTTAGACCCTCAGGCACAACCTATTCGAGGGGTTCGCCGAACTGCCTGCTTCTCCGTTCGGAAAGCACCGGTTCCGGCGCCGGCGCGAGGGCCGCATGCAGCGGGACCACCTCGGCTGGCGCAGCGTCGGCGGGCGCGGTCTCTCCCGGCGGGGCATCGGTTACGTGCGGCGCTGCCTGGGACTTCTTGCGGGGCGCCCGGCGAGCCCTTGGGCGAGAGGGCGATTTGCTGCCGGCCGGCACTTCGGTCACGGCGCCCACAAGGCTCTCGAGCGCAGCTCGGGCGGCGTCCTGCTCCGCCTCCTGCTTGCTCGCGCCATGGCCTGTGCCGAGCGGCTCCGAGCCCGCGAACACCACGGACGTGTACTCCCGGCGGTTGCCGACCCTGGCCCCTTCGCTGTCGTAGACCGGCGTCTCGCCGAACCGCTCCTGCGCGACCTGCTGGAGGCGTCCCTTGAAGTTCTCGTCACGTACCGGCGACGGCAGCGAGCGGTAGAGGTTCAGGTAGTAGTGATAGGCGGCATCGTAGCCCGCGTCGAGGAACACTGCGCCGAGCACCGACTCAAACGCGTTGGCGAGCAGCGACTTGAGGCTGCGGCCTCCGCCCTTGGCGATGCCCTTGCCCAGGTAGAGATAGCCGCCGAGGTCGAGCTGCTCGGCGAGGGACGCCAGCGTGTTGGTGTTGACCATCGCCGAGCGCGTCTGCGTCAGCTCGCCTTCTGTGGCCCCGGGATGGTGCTTGTACAGGTATTCAGCCGTGATGAGCTGGAGGACCGCGTCGCCGAGATACTCGAGGCGTTCGTTGTCGCGCGGCGAGACGGATGGGCTCTCGTTGGCGAAGGAGCTGTGCGTGACGGCTTCGAGGAGAAGCTCGGGGTCGCGAAAATGAATCCCGATCTTCTGCTGCAGTAGCTGGAGCGACTGCGCGAGAGGCGCGACGCTGCGCGTGTCCTTCGGCTGTGCTATGAGCCGGCCTTCTCCTGGATGTATTCCCAGGCCTGTCCCACCGTCGTGATCTTCTCCGCGTCTTCGTCGGGGATCTCGAGACCGGTGTTCTCCTCGAACGCGTAGATCAGCTCGACGAGGTCGAGCGAGTCGGCGTTGAGGTCGTCCTGGAAAGACGCGTCCATGGTGACCTGCTCGGGCTCACAACCGAGGCGCTCGACGATGATGTTTTTGAAGTCCTCGAAGCTCAGCTTTTGAGTTTCCATACGCGGACTACTGTACACGAGCAAGGGAGTGCGCCCAAAGGGGGCCGGGACTCCACACGGCCCCGGCCCCCACGCCCTATGTCAGGCCTTTCGGCCTGTTTTCATCGACTTGTCTTGACCGACTGCTGCTGCGGCGACGGCGCCATGCCGAGCTGTGTCATCAGCTGGACCTGGTCGTAGAGGAGAGAGGCCTTCTTGACGAGGCCGCGGTCGATCTCGAAGATCTGCACGAACTCACCCCTCACCTTTCGGCCGGTTGCGGGCACATCGCCCATGGGCGTCTTGAGCGTCCCGTTGTGCGTTCCGGTAAAAACCCCATCCACGACGACGTGCTTGCCCTGGACGAAGATGTTCTTCGCCTCGGTGCGCGCGTCGGGAAACGCGGTGATGAAGGTCTGGTTGTATTCCTTTGCCGCCTGGGGCCCCTTGAGCTTGACGTCTCCCGGTGCTGTGCCCTCGAAGTCCGGGGCCGTGTCGCGTGCGATGGCCTCGAGGTCATGTGCGTTGAACGCCTTCATGCCCCGCTCCACCACCGCCTTGGATTCGATCTGCGTCGACGTCGCCACCTCGTAGAGCTCCCGCTTCAGCTCGGCGGTGCCGGCCTGGTACTTCTTCATCGAGTCGATGAGCTTCTCGGCCTTCGGCGCAAAAGACTTGGCGGCCGCTTCGTCCTCATACATCGCGACCGAGATCGCGTCGCCCGTGTCGCGATTGAGGAGCAAAAACGCTGAGCGAGCACCCTCGTGTGACGCGATCGTCGGAAGCGTCTGCTCCTTGTACTCCTTGATCGCCTTGTCGAGGTCGGCTTTGTTAAGAGTCGTCTTGACTACGCCTGTGTGCATATCTCACCTCCGTGAGCAAAGGTCCAACGCGGTGAGCGTGTCTCGCTGTGTGAGGGCGGCGCTCTAACCCGACCGGACGCTCGCAGCATGTCCATACCACCCAGCCTTGGGATGCCTGCGTCTCCATACTGCGCCCTAGACCACTCGGCCGGTCAAGCCACGTAACCCCGGTAGGCGACTAATGGTCGCCTAGTCGGGCAGGGGCAGCTCCTGAACCGCCGCCGGCGTGCCTGCAGACACCGCGGTTCGGCCCGGCGCGAGCTCGCGCATCATGCCGGTCAGCGCCCGCTTGGGACCGACCTCAATGAACACGTCGCACCCCATCTCCACGAGCGAGGCCACGCACGCGGCCCAGCGCACCGGCGAGCGAAGCTGCATCTCCATCACGTGGGGGATGCGATCGCCGCCCTGGTGAGCGCGCCCCGTGAGATTCGCCATGACGGGTATGCGCGGCGAGCGCCATTCGATGCGGTCCAGCGCGGCGCGCAGCCGCTCCGCGGCGGGCGCCATCAGCGGCGTGTGAAACGCGGCGCTGACGTTCAGCGCGATGACGCGCTTCGCGCCCGCCACCTGAAGGCGCTGCGCGGCCACCTCGAGGCCCGTGGTCGTCCCGGCGATGACGATCTGTGTCGGCGTGTTGTAGTTCGCCGGCCACGCGTCGTTCATCCCCGCGAGCGCCATCTCCACCGCCTGCGCGTCAAGACCGAGCACGGCGGCCATGGAGCTGGTCCCGGCCGGCGCCGCCTCCGCCATCGCCTTGCCCCGCTCGACCACGGCCTTGATGACCTGGGGCGCCGAGACGGATCCGGCGGCCGCGAGCGCCGCGTACTCGCCGACGGAGTGGCCGGCGGCCGCGCTCGGCTCCACGCCGCGGCGGCGGAGCAGGAGAGTCAGCGCGATGCCCACGAAAGTCAGCGCGGGCTGTGCGTTCTGCGTCAGGCGCAGCTCGTCGTCATCGGCGGTGGTCAGCAATCGCCGCAGGTCGATGCTTGCGGCGGACGCGCACTGGTCGCAAAGGGCCGCGACCTCGCTGTCTGTCAGTAGCTCGCTTCCCATGCCGGTCTGCTGCGAGCCCTGGCCGGGAAACAGGAACGCGGTTTTAGCCGTTATTCCTTGACTTTGACGACTTCGCGGCCCGTGCCGGCGCCGTAGTGGCCGCAATTGGGGCACACGCTGTGGGGCCGCCTCATGTGCTTGCAGTTCGGGCAGGGCTGGATCTGGACCAGCGCCAGCGCGAGGTGCGAGCGGCGTCGCCCCTTCTTCGACTTGGACAGCTTGACCTTCGGTAGGGCCATTGGACCCGCGAATTCTACGGGATGGAGCGCGGGGGAGGCAGGCCTCCCCCGCGGAACCCCCTCCGGTTGCTGGCGACGCTTGGAGGCGCCTGGCACCGTGTCGCCTGGAGACGGCCGGAGTAAATCCGGCCTACAGCTCCACTTCGTCTAGGAGCCGGTCGCCTGATCCGCGGTCTCTCCGTTGGCCGGCTGGTTCGTCTGCAGCGCCTCGACCCCGCGCCGGACCGTGCCCAGGGTGCGGCTGAGGTGAGCTTCGAGCTGCTTCAATTGCTCGAGCGCATACGCCTCCGCCTCGCGGATGATCTGGTCGGACTTGCCCTGCGCGTCCTTCACGACCTGGGCGGCGTGGCGCTCCGCGCGGCGCAGGATCTCGTGCTCCGACGCCGCCTCCTCCGCCCGCTCGTTCGCGCGCGACATCGTGCGCGCCGCCTCAGCGTGGGCCTCGGTCATGATGCGCTGCTGCTCGGAGACGGTCCAGTTCGCCTGCTTGATCTCGTCCGGAAGGTTGAAGCGGATCTGGTCGATCAGCTCCATCAGCTCGTCCTCGTTCAGCATGATCTGCGTCGAGAGCGGGACATGGCGCGCGTTCTGGATCAGATACTCGAAACGGTCAAGCAGCTCGTCGACCTTTATCGGAATTTCTCCTTCAACGCTCTCGCGACCACCGGCGGCACGAGGTCCGAGACCTTGCCGCCGTAGCTGGCGATGTCCTTCAAGATACTTGACGAGACGTAGATGTGCGCGAAGCCCGACATGAGGAAGACGGTGTGGATGTCGGGCGCGAGCTTGCGATTCATGAGCGCCTGCTGCAGCTCCGCGTCGAAGTCCGAGTAGGCGCGCAAACCCTTGACCAGAGTTCTCGCGCCACGCGACCGCGCGTATTCGACCGTCAGCCCCTTGTAGCTCGCCACCTCGACGCGGTCACGACTCTCGAGCGCGGTGCGGATGAGCTGCAGCCTCTCCTCGACCGAGAAAAGAGGCTGACGCTTCTCGGGGTTCGCGGCCACCGCGACGATGAGCGTGTCGAAGATACCGAGCGCGCGGTCGACGACGTCGAGATGGCCGTTGGTGAAAGGGTCGAAGCTTCCGGGATAGACCGCGATCTTCGAGTTGGGCATCTGGTTGCTGTTTTTCGCGCTCATGCGCGAAACACCGTGACCATCGTGTCGCCGTACTTCCGCTGGCGGTCCACCTTGAGGCGCGTCATCGTGGGCAGCGCCTGCCGTCGCGAGTGCTCGGCCAGCACCACCGCGTCCGTGACCTCGCGGTCGAGAACTTTGAGTGCGCGGTCCAGCACCGCGTCGTCGTAGGGAGGATCGAGGAACACAAACCCGGCGGTCTTGATCGCGTCGGGTGATGCCTCCAGCCAGCGCACGGCGTCGCCGCGGACGATGCGCGAGCGGTCCTTGAAGCCTAGGGCGTCCAAGTTCTGGCGCAGGATATCAAGACCGCGCGGCTGCCGGTCCACGAAAGTGACGCTTGCCGCGCCGCGCGAGAGAGCCTCGATGCCGAGAGCGCCGGACCCCGCGAAGAGGTCGAGCACCTCCGCACCTTCGATCTCGGGACCGACCATGTTGAAGATCGCCTGCTTCACCATGCCCTGGGTCGGCCGGATGTTCTTCGGTGCCTTGAGGCTGCGGCCCCTCGCCTCGCCCCCGCTCACGCGCAACTTCGTCACGAATGCACGCGGATCGCGCCGTCGCCGCGCATGGTGCCGATCTTTGCGGCCGACGGCATCGCCTCGTGAAATCGCGGCGCGTTGCTCGGAGGTATCGCCACCAGCAAGCCGCCGCTCGTCTGCGAGTCGCAAAGCAGCATCTGGTCGATCTCGGCCAGCCCGCCCCACTCGACCCTGTCGCGATAGGCGGCGTGGTTGCGGCGGCTGCCGTCGGGAAACAGGTCACGCTCCGCAAGCGCTCGGACCCCGTTCATGAACGGCACCGCGTCCAGATCGACGTCCGCACCGCCGGCGAGGTTGGCCAGGTGGCCGATGAAACCGTAGCCGGTGACATCCGTGGCCGCTGTGGCGCCGGCCTCGAGCATCGCCTCGGCCGCGACGCGATTCAGGGTCGACATCACGCGGACCGCCTCCCTTTCGAGCTCGGGCGGGCAGAGGCCGCGCTTGATCGCGGTGGCTACCAGTCCAGTGCCCAGCGGCTTGGTCAGGAACAGGACGTCGCCGGGGCGCCCTGACTCGTGGCCCACCGCGCGGTCTGGGTGCACCTCGCCGATCACGGCGTAACCGAACTTCGGCTCCGCGTCGTCGACCGAGTGACCACCGACCACGGCGACCCCGGCCTCGGCGAGCTTGCTCGCGCCCCCGCTCACGATCTTCTCGAGCAGGCCGGTGCCGAGCTTGTCACGCGGAAACGCGGTGATGCCCAGGGCGAAGAGCGGCCGCGCCCCGACCACGTAGACGTCGCTCAGCGCGTTGGCCGCGGCGATGGCGCCGAAGTCGGACGGGTCGTCGACGATGGGCGTGAAAAAGTCGACCGTCGCCACCAGGGCGCGGTCGGGCGCGATGCGATAGACCGCCGCGTCGTCGCGGGCGGCCGCAGCGTGCAGCACGTTGGGATCGACGATCGGGGGCAGCGCCCCGAGTACCTGCCCTAGCTCCACCGGGCTGAGCTTGCAGGCTCAACCCGCCCCGTGGCTGTACTCCGTCAATCGCAGAGGCGAAACCGGATCCATGTGCTCGCTAGTATCCGCGCGTGCCCGGAGCGAGTGACGGCCGCGACCTGTCGCTCATCAGGAGCGCAAGCCTCCTCGATAGTCAGCGCCCTCTCTAGCTGATCGAGGTCAGCTCCAGGCGGCGCATCACCGCCGCCCTCAGCACCGGGTGGTGCGTCAGCTCCGGGTCCTCCTGGATGATCCGCTCCGCCTCCTCGCGCACCTCGCTCAGCAGCCTGGGCTTGAGGAGCCCTTCCATCGCCGCGTCGGACATGCCGTGCTGGCGCGGACCCATCAGCTCCCCCATTCCGCGAAGCCGCATGTCCTCCTCCGCGAGCTTGAAGCCGTCACGAATTCGGGTCAGCAACTGGAGCCGCTCCAGGCTCTTCTCCGAAGGATCGTCGGCCAGGAGCAGGCACCGACTTCCGGCCGACCCGCGACCGACGCGGCCGCGGAACTGATGCAATTGGGCCAGCCCGAAATGGTCGGCGCCCTCGATCATCATCACGGTCGCGTTGGGCACGTCCACCCCGACCTCGACGACCGCGGTCGCCACGAGGACCTGGATCTCGCCGGCCGCGAACCGCTGCATCACCTCTTCCTTGTCCTTGAGCCGGCCGTGGATCAGCCCCATGCGGAGCTCCGGAAACACATCCTTCTGGAGTCGCTCGAACTCGGCGGTCGCCGACCGAGCGACCATCGCTTCCGATTCCTCGATCAACGGGCAGATGACAAATGCCTGGTGCCCGGCCGCCACCTCAACGCGGACCAGGTCATACGCGCGCTCGCGCCGGTCGGGCTCGATGACCTCGGTCTCGATGGGGATGCGTCCCGGAGGCATCTCGTCGATGACCGACAGGGTCATCTCCCCGTAAAGAGCGAGCGCGAGGGTCCGCGGGATCGGCGTCGCGGTCATGGCGAGGAAATGCGGCCGGCCGCGGCCCTTGCCGCGCAGCAGCTCGCGCTGGCGCGTGCCGAAGCGGTGCTGCTCGTCGACCACCGCCAGGCCGAGGTCGGCGAACTCGACGTCCTCCTCGATCAGGGCGTGGGTTCCTACGACTAGGGCGCAGTGACCCGACGCGGCCGCCGTCCGGACGCGCCGGCGCTCGGCCGCGGTCTGGCTGCTCACAAGGAGCTCCACCGTGAGGCCCGGGAAGCTTTCCTCCAGGTAGGAGCGGAACTTGCGCAGGTGCTGCCTCGCCAGGATCTCGGTCGGCGCCATGACCACCGTCTGCATCCCGGCGGTGTGCGCCATCGCGGCGCACGCGGCGGCGACCGCCGTCTTGCCCGATCCCACGTCGCCGTTGAGAAGTCGGTTCATGGGGACGGCCTGCTGCATGTCCTGGAAGGCCTCCCACGTGGCCTTCTTCTGGGCCCGTGTCAGCTCGAAGCCGAGCCCGGCCTTGAACGCGTCGATGACCTCTTGCTTGTATGGAATCGGGATCGCCGGCTCGGCGGCGACATTTGCGCGCATCATGGCGAATGCGGCCTGCAGCTCGAGCAGCTCGACGAACGCCATTCGGCGGCTGGCCTGCTGGTACGCGGCTTCCGACTCGGGCTTGTGGCCCTGCCGGACGGCCTCGGCGACGCCGAGCAGGTGATGGCGCTCGCGGACCTCGGCCGGAAGGACGTCCTCCAGCTTGTCGGCCAGCGGCAGCACCTCCTCGACCCAGCCCGCGATTTTGCGCGAGGTGAGTCCATCGACGAGGTGGTACTTGGGCATCATCGCTCCGACCCTCTTCGGTTGGGCTTCGACGTCCGCCTCCAACCGCTCGTAATGCGGGCTCTGCATCTCCGGCCGCTCGCCGTAACGCGACCCCTTGACCATCCCGGCCAGGGCCACCCTGTTTCCGCGGTGCAGGTTCTTGAGCACGTAGGGGTTGTTGAACCACACGACCCTCATCTCGGCACCCGCGTCGTCCTGGATCGTCGCCTCGGTCAGCTTCATCCTGCGGACCCTCGTGAGCACGGATTTGATCGAAAGCACAGTCCCCACGACCGACGCCTGCTTGCCGGGCTGGAGGGCTGCGATGGGCGCGGGCGTGTACTCCTCCCAGCCGAAAGGCAGCGCGAGCAGCAGATCGCGGACTGTCCGGATGCCGAGTTTCTCGAAGCGCGCGGCGTTCGTCGGTCCGAGGTTTTTCAAGATGTCGACCGGCGCGTCCAGGCCGCGTGACAAGCCGAGGATGGGCATTGACATTTACCGGTTCACGTGTATCTTCGGCGGGACGCCATGATGGAAGAGCCGCCCGACACACCGCCGGCGACCCCTGAGGAGCCGCCTGCGGCTGCCCCCGCAGCGACCCCCGCCGAGCCGCCCGCAGCGACCCACGCCGAGGCCCCCATCGAGGCGCCCCTCGAGGCGCCCGCGACCCCCGCCGAGCCGCCCGCAGCGACCCACGCCGAGGCCCCCATCGAGGCGCCCGCGCAGGCGCCCCCGCCCGCGATGACCGAGGTGCGCAGGCCGCGCTCGGGCGGATTGCGCACCGTGATCATCGCGATCATCCTGGTCGCCCTCATCGTCATCGCGCTCATCGGCTACGCGGTGGTGGGCTATGCCGCGGGCGAGAGCCGCGTCTCCGAAGCCAACAAGTCGCTCAACTCCGTGACCTCGGACCAGAACAAGTTCACCACGACCTTCAACTCGATGAGCGACAAGTTCAGCGGCCTCAGCACCGGAAGCAGCTTCGACCCGCAGCAGGCAAAGACACTGGTCGACCAGTTCGTGACCGACGCGCAGGCCTCGAGCGCGACCGTGGACAAGGACGAGGCCACCCTGACCGCGGCCGCAACCAAGCTCGACGACCAATCGTGGCTCACGGCCGTGGACAAGGGCAATATCGACAAAGCCCATGCGCGCATCAACCACGCCCTGAAGGCGCTGGCGGCCGCAAAGGTCGTGTCGGACGACTACGTGCAAGACGGGCAGTTCCTGCAGGCGTTCATGGACACGATCATCGACCTCGACAAGTTGAGCACCCAGGCGGGGAACAACGACCTCGCCGGCGCCAAGGCCACCGTGGCGACGTTGAAGACCCACGTGGACACGGCGACGCAGCGCTCGACGGCGCCCGGTCTGCCGCCTGAATTTCATGCGCTCATGGTCGACTTTGGGACCATGGCCTCCGACTTCGGCAAGCTGCTCGACGCGGCGATCGCCGGCGACGACTCCGGCATCACCACATACTCGGACAAGGTCACAGCGGACGCGACCAAGATCGGGGCCTACAACTTCACCAAGATGGGCACGGACATCGACGCTTTCTACAAGCCATACATCGACACGTTCAACTCGGAGATGACCGCCGCCACGGCTTAGCTCGCACGCCTCGCCTCGGCGCGGGCGAACCAGACCAATTGGCCCGAGAGCAACAAGACCAGAGCCACGAGTGCGGGCGCGCCCAGCTTCGAGACGGCGAGCCAGCCGAGCGCCAGGATGACCAGGATCACCGCGCTCTGCACCCAATCGGAGACGAAGAGCCCGATGACCTGTTGGCCTGCCGAGCGAAGGAACTTCACGCGACCGCCGGCCGCCTGATCACCGTCACGGCGAACCGGGAGGCCGCGAAGTAGATCACCGCAAGGCCCAGTATCGACACGAAGTCGAGCGGCCACGTCGCGCCCATGCCCTCCGCGGCCCAGAACGTGCCGAGGCTGGTCAAAAGGACGCCCACCGTGTACTTGAGGGTGTTCTCCGGCACGCGCGCCAGCGGACGGCGGACGAAGACGCCGGTCGCGGCGACCACGACCATCGCGGCCAGGCCACCGACGACCGCCGCCGGAAGGCCGCGGCCCGTGCCGCCCACCGCGATCACGATGAACACGACCTCCAGGCCTTCGAGAAACACGCCCTTGAGGGCGAGGACGAACCCGATCCAGTCGGTGTTGGTCAGCGCCTCGCGCAGGGAGTTGACGGTCTGCTCGTAGGCGCGCTCCTCGTCGTGCATGGCGACTATGCCCGCCGACCTGAGGACTGCCTTGTGCAGCCAGCGGAGCCCGAACAGCAACAGCAGCGTGCCGACCAGCAGTTTCAGCGCGGAGTCCGGTATGCGCGTGACGATGAACTGGCCGAACAGGACGACCAGGACCGCCAGGGAGACCAGGGCGACCGCCGTGCCGAGCAGGGGCGCCCGCCAGCCGCGCGTGAGCCCGACCGCCAGCACGATCGTCAGGGCTTCGGTCGACTCGACCGCCGAGCCGAGGAACGCCGCACCGAAGATGAAGATCTGCTGGTACATATATGGAGATTAATTGAGTTCCTTCCGACCTGGCATTTACCCCGACGACTCCATCGTCCGGCGCGTCAACCGGGAGAACGTGCTGATGCTCGGCGGAGGCCGCGCGCTGCTCATGCAGCTCGCGCATCCGAAGGTCGCGGCGGGCGTGGGCGAGCACTCGGACTTTCGCGAGCGGCCGATGTACCGGCTTCGCCGCACGATCCGGCTCACGATGGCGATCGTCTTCGGCGACCGTGAGACCGCGCTGGCCGCGGCCCGCACCGTGAACAGCGTGCATGGTCGCGTGCGGGGTGGCGATTACAGCGCGCTCGACCCCGACCTGCTGCTTTGGGTGCACGCGACGCTCGTCGACACCGCGCTCGTGACGTACGAAACCTTCGTCCGGCGCTTGAGCGACGAGGAGCGCGAGGACTTCTATCAGCAGATGAAGCAGCTCGGCGAGATGCTGGCGGTTCCGCGAGAAGTGTTTCCGGCTTCATTCGACGACTTCAGCCGCTACCTCGACACGATGCTCACGGACGGCACGCTGAGCGCCGGCCGCCAGGGGATGGAGCTGTCGAAGCTGGTCCTGCGGCCTCGCCTCCTGCGTCTCCCCGGCAAGGTCTTCATCCCATGGGAGGTGATCACGACGGGCCTGCTGCCGCAGCAACTTCGTGAGCAGTACGGCCTCGCCTGGGGCAGGCGGCAGGAGCGTCTCTACCGGTTGTTCGTGATCGCGCTGCCGAGCCTGGTCGCGGTTACGCCGCCGGTTCTGCGCGTATGGCCGCTGCCCGGACATAACGTGCGGCTCGCGGGTGACTTTTCTTTGAACGCCTGAAGCTTCGGCCACAGCCCCCACCCGGCGGCTTCGCTTCGCCGACACCGCCGCGCTTGCGCGGCGCCCCCGGCGAGCGGGGAGGTGAAGGCCGGGTCACCTTCCCTTCAGCGCTTGATATAGACGATTCCCAGCGCTTTCGGGCCTACGTGGGTGCCTAGGACTGTGCCGATCTGGCCCACCGTGATCTCCTGGTCGGGCAGCTCCTTGCGCAGATCGCCGGCGATGCGCCCCGCATCCTCGGCCGACTGGGCGTGCATCACGCCGAGGTACTCCACCGGCTGATCGGAGCGGAAGTAGTCGATCATGTGCGCGATCGCCCTTGAGCGGGTGCGCACCCGGTCCACGGGTTTTATCTCCCCGTCTTTCACGAGCAGCAGCGGCTTGAGGTCGAGCATCGTCCCGATCATTGCCCCTGCTCGGCTGAGCCGGCCGCCCATCTCCAGATAGCGCAGCGTGTCGAGCAGCGCGAGGACACGTGTCTTCGACACGCGCTCCCGCACCTCGGCCACAGCATCGTCGAGAGTCGGACATTCCGCCGCCACATGGCAGAGGAACGCCACCGGCATCGACACCGTCTGGCTGTCGACGACTTCGACCCTGAATCCCTCGACGGACGTCGCGCCCACCCTCGCCGCCTCCGCCGTTGCGGAGAGCGTCGCGCCGATGTGGATCGAGATGCATCCGTCGTGGTCCCGCGCAAGCCGCTGGTAAACCTGGGCGAACTCGCCCGGCGACGGCGCCGAGGTCTTGGGCAGCACGTTGGATGCGGCGAGCCGGCTGAAGAACTGCTCGTCGGTGATGTCGACACGGTCGCGGAAGGTCTCCTGGCCGAAGATCACCTTCAGGGGGACCACCTCGATCCCAAATTGCTCGTGCCACTCGGCAGGCAGGTCGGCGGTCGAGTCGGTGACGACCGCGAAGCTCCGCTTCACCGCAGCCAGGTCTATTGGCTACTCGACGGAAAGGATGAAGGGGTAGTGCTGCTGCCCGCCCTGCTGGACCTCGACCTCGAGGCCTGGATAGTTGGCGCGAATCGCCGACTCCAGCTTCGCCAGCTCGGCATCGCTGGCCTGCTCGCCCCGGTAGACGGTGACCAGCTCGTAGGAGTCGGGGCCGAGTCTCCCGAGCGCCTTGTTCACGACCTCTCCGTAGTCCTCGCCCGCGAACTCGAGGCGATCGTTGATCAGCCCGATCACGTCACCCTTCTTGACCTTCAAGCCATTCGACCGGGTGTCGCGCACCGCGTGCGTGACCTCGATCGTTTGCACGCGCTCGGCCTCGGCCTTCATCGCGCGTACGTTTTCTTCGGCGGGCCTGTCGGCGCGGAACGCGACGACCGCCGAGACGCCCTGCGGCACGCTGTGCGTCTCGATCACGTGGACCTTCTTCTTGGTGAGCCCGATGACCTGCTTCGCCGCGGCGATCACGTTTCCGTTGTTGGGCAGCAGGATGACGTCGTCGTAGGGCACTGACTCGATCGCGGTGAGCATGTCCTGGGTGCTGGGATTCATGGTCTGGCCGCCCTCGATGATCGCGTCGACGCCGAGGCCGCGGAATATCTCGACCAGCCCGCGGCCGGCGACGACGGCGACGATTCCGACGCCGTTGGCGCGGGTCGGCGCGGGAGCGGCGCCTTCCGTCTCCGGCGCGCCCTCGCGTTGAAGAATTCGGCGGTGCTGCGTCGACATGTCGCCGACGTTGATCTTCATGAGCCGCCCGTAGCGACCCGCGAGGTTGATGACCGTCGTCGGGTCGTCCGTGTGCACGTGCACCTTGACGAGCTCAGGCTCGCCGACGACGAGCACGGAGTTGCCGAGCGCCTCGATCTGGTTGCGGATCAGGTCCGTGTCGAGGTTCGTGCCCTCGATCAGAAACTCGGTGCAGTAGCCCCAGCCCCCCTCGGGAAGGGCGAGCGAGACCTGCGACGCCGGCGCGTGAGGCTTCTTGGTTTCGGCCAGGGTCTGGAGGAACTGTTCCGACTCCTCGAAGGTCTTCAGCATGCCCTCGAGGATCAATTGCAGCCCAAAGCCACCGGCATCCACGACGCCCGCGTCGCGGAGGATCTGCAATTGGGTCGGTGTTTTGAGCACCGCGGCGCGAGCGCCGGCGGCGGCGGCCGCGATGACGCGCGGCACGTTTGCCTCGGGGGCGCTGGCGGCTGTCGCCGCCGCGCGGCCCGCCTCGCGCGCGACGGTGAGGATCGTGCCCTCGGTCGGCTTGTTCACCGCGCGATAGGCGGCGTTCGCGGCCTCCTCGAAGGCCGCGGCGAGCTCCGCCGGCGTGAGTGTGCTCTTGCCCTCGACGGCGCGAGCGAACCCGCGAAAAATCTGAGACAGGATCACGCCCGAGTTGCCGCGCGCGCCCATCAGGCTGCCGTGTGACGCGAGCTTGGCGATCTTGCTCACCTCGGCCGCGTTCGACTCCTTCAGGTCCTCGACTGCCGACTGGAGCGTGAGCAGCATGTTCGTCCCGGTGTCACCGTCGGGCACGGGGAAGACGTTCAGCCTGTTGACTTCCTCGTGGTTGGCGGCGAGCCAGCTCAGGCTGCCGAGGAGCGCTCGCTTGAAAAGTGGTCCATCCACGCCAACCAACTTGGCTGGGGCCCCCACTCAGCGGCTCTCTTCGCGAACGCCCTGGACGTTGACGTTGACCCTGGCCACCGGCACGTTGACGGAGCGCTCGACCTCGAACTTGACAGTTTCCTGAAGGTTGTGCGCGACCTCGGAGATGCGAATCCCGTACTGGACGATGACGTAGACGTCGATCACGAGGGCGCCGTCGACCGGGACGACGTCGACCCCCTTGTCGACGTGCTCGCGGCGCAGCAGCTCGGCGAAGCCGTCGCGCAGGCCACGCCCGGCCATCCCGCTGATGCCGTAGCAGTGCATCGCGGCGTGACCGGCGATCGCGGCGACCGCGGACGGAAACACCTCGATCCGGCCCCACTGGCGAGACTGGACGAGAGCTGTGGTGGTCTTCGAGGCCATCTGAGGGCTCATGGTACAATTCACGTCCGCGCGCTCGCGATCGGTGGCTGAAGCGCGCCTCAATTTCACTCCCAGGCGGTGGATATTCCAGTGGCAAGGCAGTGCGCGATCTGCGGCAAGACGCCGCAATTCGGACACCACGTCAGTCACGCCAAGAACCGGGTCAACCGGAGGTTCCTGCCCAACCTGCAGATGGGCCGCGTGACCGTGGACGGCCGCACCTTCCGGGCGAAGGTGTGCACACGCTGCCTGCGCACGTACTCGGGGGCCTAGCCGAACTCCAGCGCGTGCACCTCGCCAAGGCGGCGCAGGTCCCGTTGCAACCCGGCCCAGACCCTCTCCTGTGCCTCTTCGCTCGGCACGACCTCTGATTTGTCGTCGACCTCCGCCGCTAGCTCCGGGTGTTCCACCATCTCGGCGAAGAGCAGCGTCCACGCGCGGGGCACCACCTCCCTGATCGCGTAGCCACCACCGCCGAGAGCGAGCCACCGCCCCTCGCACAGCTCATGCGCGAGCTCGTGGAACATGCGGCCCACGCGGGGCCAGATGCGGGTGGTCGCGGCCAGGTGCGCGAGCGGGTCGAGGTAGTGCGTGTCGCAGCCGTCCTGCGTCACGAGCACCGTCGGCTTGAAGCGTCGCAAGAGCGCGGGGACGACCGCGTCGAACGCCTGCAGCCACGGCTCGTCCCACGTGTACGGCGTGAACGGCAGGTTCGCGGCGAAGCCTCGCCCCCGCCCCACGCCGCAGTCCTGGGGAAACCCTGTTCCGGGGAAGAGCCACTGCCCGCTCTCGTGCAGGCTGATGGTGAGGACGTCGGGGTCGCTCTGGAAGATTCCCTCCACCCCGTCGCCGTGATGCACGTCGACGTCGACGTACGCGACGCGATGGCCTCGCTGCTTGAGCCACATGCAGGCGACGGCCGCGTCGTTGTAGGTGCAGAAGCCGGACGCGCGGTCGCGATGCGCGTGATGCAGCCCGCCGCTCGGGCTGAATACGTGTAGGGCAGCGCCGCTTTCGATCTGCTCGGCCGCCACCAGCGACGCACCGGCGACCAGCGCGGTGCCCTCATGGAGCTCGTTGGAGATCGGGTTGTCGGCGGACGCGAATCCCGCGGTCTCGATCGCCTCCGGCGATACCATGCGCCTTTGCGCCGGGTCGCTGAGCTTGCGGACCAACTCGATGTAGTCCGGCGAGTGGACGAGCGACAGCTCGTCGATGGTGGCGGCGCGCGGCGGGAGCAGGTGTGCGTGCTCGATCAGGCCCGTCGTCCGGATCAGCTCCACCGCCAGCTGCACGCGGATGGGCTGCAGGGGATGCTGATCAGAAAGGTGATGCTTCATCAGCGCGTCGCCGTAGACGAGCGCGACCGGCCCGGGCACGGCAACTTACGCTAACGGTTCGTTGGAGCGGGACGAACTCTTCGAATCGGTGCCCAACTTCTCGGAGGGCCGGCGTAACGCGGTGATCGAGGCGATCGCTTCGGCCGCCTCGCCGGCGTACCTTCTCGACACCGACGCCGATCCCGACCACAACCGCGCGGTGGTCTCAGTCGCCGGCTTTCGCTCCCGTTTGGTCGATGGCCTGGTCGCGGCGGTGGCGACCGCGGTCGAGCGCATCGACCTGCGCGAGCATCGAGGCGTTCACCCGCGCGTCGGCGGCGCCGACGTGGTGCCGATCGTTCCTCTGGGTGGAACAACCCTCGACGCCTGCCGCGACGTTGCGCGCGAGGTCGGTCAGCGCATCTGGAGCGAGCTTTCGGTTCCCGTCTACTTCTACGGCCACGGCGAGCCGCACCGGCTGGCGGACATCCGGGCCGGGCGCGCTTCCTTGGACCTGGGGAGCGCGATACATGCGACCGCGGGCGCGGTGTGCGTCGGTGCTCGGCCGCTGCTCGTCGCGTTCAACGTGATCCTGTACGAGACCGACCTCGTCGCCGCTCGGGCGCTCGCGCGGACGATCCGGGAGAGCGCGGCGGGGTTGCGAGGCGTGCAGGCGCTCGCGTTCGAGCTGCCGGGTAACCGCGTGCAGCTGTCGATGAACCTGTTCCGCACGGACGAGACGACGCCGTCGGACGTCGTGGCCGAGCTTCGCCGGCGTGGGGTTTCGATGGGCGGTGAACAGGTCGTGGGCTTGTGCCCGGCGGTGGCCGCCAGTCTCGCCGCCGACGGACGCCTGCTGGAGGGCCGCCTGGCCTCCGCGGCCGCGGCGGACGGGGCACGGCGGTGCCGCAAGCGCGGCGGCGATGAGCTCGACTCCCTCTCGGTCCGGCTGGAACGCGAGGCCGCCGGCCTGGCCACGCTGGCGGCGGACCAGGATGCGGTCCTGGCCGGCGCCGAGCGGGCAGCGGCGCTGATCGAGGTGTTGCGCGCCGCGCAGGTGCTCGATCCCGAGCTGGAGGCGATGCTGCGCGTCGCGGCGCGGGGCCTGCGGGCCGCCGTCAGCGAGGCGACCGCCGCGGTCTATCGGGCGCGGATCGACGCCCTGGACGCTCGCCTAGTCTGAGGCTGCGGCCGTGTCGACGGTGACGGTGCACTGGCCCCCGTTCACCTGTATGCGATAGGCATTCGATCCTATGTCACCCGTGTGGTAGCCCACGTTTCCGATCCCGCCGAAATGATGTCCATCCGCGTCAAGGCTCACTTCCCCACCCGAGACGTCGATCGAGAATTGCGATCCGCCCGGCCGGTGCAGGTGGACGGTCAGCTCCCCTCCGTTGACCTTCACCGGCACGACGCCTGATGGCGATCCGAGCGTGATGTCGTCGTGGCTCGAACCGGTGTTGATGCGGAGCGAGCTGACCTGCATGTTACCGAGGTTCAACGTAGCGGTCGTCGCGCCGCTGTTGACACTGATCGCCCACGAAACGCCGGGATTCAACTGCAGCGTGAGGGCGAACTTGCGGCTCTGCAAGAACGTCCCGTTGGGCTGCGAGATCGTCAGGGTGCCGCTGGAGCGGTCCAACTCCACCTGAGGCTGTGATCCCGAATACTCGATGTGCGCGCGGTAGAGGTCGGCGCCGAGGGCGCTGCTGCCCGAGACCGTCACGGTGGCGGCTCCCGCATCGATCTCGACCGCGGCCTTCTTAAGGCTGCCGGTGCTGTCCGACCAATCACCCGTGTGCGTCGCCGAGGGGTTCGGCGAGAGCGCGACGTAGCCGGCCGCGCCGGCGATCGCCACGAGCACGATCAGCGCGGCCGCCAGCTCCGCGCTGGCGCCGTGCAGAGAGCGGCGCACGATCAGCTCGAGGCCGACCACGATCAGGATGACCGGCCACAGGTCGACCAGCAGGTAGAGGCGGTCGCCCGGAATCGCGCCCGTGTTGACGAGCAGGGCGATGACGCCCGCCAGGATCAGGACCGCCGGCCAGAAAAAGCTCCGGTAGCGCGCCGGCACGCTCTCTCGACCTACCGCGCCCGGCGGACGATCAGCCACACGCCCAGGGCAATCAGGACGATGGGCCAGAAGAGGTCAGCGCGGAGCCAATCGAGCAAACCCACGTTACGGAGCAGGAAGAACAGCCCGGCCACGATCAGGACCCCCGGCCAGAAATACTCGTGCTTCCAGAACTCCCGCACGGGGGCAGTCTACTGGCGGCGGGTCAAACCGGGGCGACCACCTCGAACAGGCCGGGCTTCTCCTTGCGCGCCGCCTCGATCAGCTCAGAACCCCCGACGGTCGTCTGCACCGCCGGCGCGCCGAGCAGGTACGCGCGCGTCACCCGGCGCAGGTCGTCGGCGCTGACCTCGAGAAGGCGCTGCTTGAACCTCTCCCGCGCCTCGCGGGTGAAGCCCGCCGCCCGGTTTGTCGCCTCGCGGCGGCCCTTGATGTCGGGCGACTCGAGGGGGTCGACGTCGCCGCACGCGCCCAGGATCGCCTCCTTGAGCGGCTCGGCGTCGATGTCGCCGTCGGTCACCCAGCGCAGGGCCTGGTCGAAGACCTCATAGGTCCGGATGATGTTGGGGTCGCGGTACGACCCCAGGTAGAAGGTGCCGCTGGCGACGCCGGCCTGGGCGTAGCCGCCGTACGCGCCGCCCTTCTCGCGGAGCTCGCGGTGGAGGAAGGTGTCGCGCAGGTAGTTCGCGAGCACGAGCAGGGCCGGTGAGTCCGGGTGGGTGTAGCGGACCGTCTTGAAGATGCGCACGTTGAAGGCGACCGGCACCGGTGCGATCCGCGCCTCGGGCGCGCGCTCCAGCGGGGCGGGTTTGGCCGGCGTGCCCACGGCGCCGTCCGGCGGCAGAGCGCCGACCAGGCCGGTGAGCAGCTCCTCGAGGGGGGCGATCATCCCTTCCTCGCAGGTGACGATGATGCGCAGCCCCTCGCTCCGGAACAGCTTCGTCTGGATGCCGTCGAGCGTCGCGATGACGCCTCCCAGCTCGTCCTCGTTCAGCTTCGCGAGCTTGCGCATGGTGTGCAGCATTCCGATCCCCTGCAGGCGGTCGTTGATGGCGCCCTCGGAGCTCAGCTTGGAGTGTGCGCGCAGCAGGGCGAACTGGAAGCCCAGGCCCGCGAGCGAGCTCTCGAGCCGGGTCGCGATCTCGGCGATGATCTCTTTCAGGCGTTTTGGTTCGATCTCGAGCCTCGCGACGAGGTCGGTCAATAGCTCGATGAAGAGCTGCGCGTTGCGGTCGAGCGCGCGCCCTGAGATGACGAACGACTGCAGGAAGTCCTCCTTTGCGGCAAGCGACTGGACCTGCGCCGCCGCCCCCACGCCGCCCGTGTGCGCCGCGATGCGGGCCGCGATCTGCACGTAGTCTTGGCTCGCGGCCCCGCTCTGGGTCAGGGCTCGGCTGAAGAGCGGAAGCATGTCCTTCTGCTCCTGGGTCAAGGCTCCAAAGTCGCTCCGCAGATCGAGATAGGTGATGCCGTTCGTGGGTTGGGGATAGAACTCCACGCTCGCCTGGCGCACGGTGGCGTCGTGGCTGGGCACATCCTCGAACTTCATCGGGATGTCCGACAGCTCCAGCGTCGGGAGCACGGAGAGGTCCTGCTTCGCCTCCTGGTCCGCCTTCAGGCGCAGCGCCTCCTCGACGATTCGCCTCTTCTGGTCCTCATCGAGCCGGGCCTCGATCGCGGCGAGCCGTTCCAGCTCCGCGCGCCGCTGGCGCTCTTCGAGGTCTGGGTCGGGCACGACGGTGAGTAGGGCGCGGTGCATGTTGTCGAGGAGCTCCGCGCGGATCAGGTTTTCGAAGAAGCGCCCCTCACCACGCGCCTTCTCGAGGTGCTCCAGGTCGGCGTCGAAGTCGAGCGCGCTGACCGGGTCCCCGCCGAAGTGGTACGGCGGCTGGATCGTGAAGAGCAGCCGCAGGGCGTAGGGGAAGCCCGCGTTGGATCTCTCGCGCTTTTCGAACTCGAGGTGATGGATCGCGGCGGCGACCTGTGACTGATCGACGCCCTGGTCGGCCACGGTCTCGAGGGTCTCGAGGACGACGCGTTCGACCTTCTCCGCGTCCTCGCTGGCGATGCCTTTCAATCCGGCCCCGAACACCGCGTCGCGGAAATCGTCGTGCAGCCCGCTGCCGTCGGCGAGCGCGCTTCCGATTCCCGAGTCGATCAGTGCTTTGCGCAGGGGCGAGCCAGCGTTGCCGAGCAATACCTCGGACAGCACGCGCATGGCGAGCAGCTTGAACGAGTCGGCGCTGGGCGCCGTCACCCAGGCGAGGAGCGCCTGGGACTTGCGGGATGGGTCTTCGTCAGACGTGATCGGGTACGGCTCAATCGCGCGGCGCGGATTCTTGAATCGCTCGAGGTCTGGAATCGCGCTGTCGACCTGGATGCGGTCGAATCGCGCGAGGACGTTGCGCTCGATCGTTTCGAGCGTGTTCGCGAGCGGCTGGTCGCCATATGTGTAGAAGTACGAGTTGCTCGGGTGATAGTGCGTGGCGTGGAACTTTCGCAGCTGCTCCCAGGTGAGGTTGGGGATCTCTTGCGGATCACCGCCCGAAAGGTGCGCGTAGGGCAACCCCTCGAACAGCGTCCTGCGCATCGCGCGATCGACCGCCGCGCCGGGCGTCGCGAGGCCGCCCTTCATCTCGTTGAAGACCACGCCCTTGTAGCGCAGCCCGCTCTTCGGATCCGCCGGGTCCTCGAACTCGAAGCGGATGCCCTCCTGCTTGAACGCGTCCTCTGACAGACGGGGGAAGAACGTCGCGTCCAGGTAGACGTCGAGGAGGTTCATGTAGTCCTTGGCGTTGCGCGTGCTGAAGGGGTACATCGTCCAGTCCGGACCGGTGAGGGCGTTCATGAAGGTGGCGAGCGAGCGCCGCGACATGCTGAAGAACGGGTCGCGGACCGGGTAGCGCCGCGAGCCGGCCAGGACGACGTGCTCGAGGATGTGCGCCACGCCCGTCGAGTCGGTCGGCGGCGTCGGGAAGAAGACCGCGAACCCGTTGTTGTCGTCTTTGGTCTCGATATGGATGTGGCGCGCGCCCGTGCGATGGTGCTCGAGCTCGATGTAGGTGCCTTCGATTCGCTCCAGCGGGTCGCGCCGCTTGATCGTGTAGCCGCCGATCGCGCTCGAAGTCGTGCTTGCCATGTAAAAGGTTGAGTCTAGGATGTGACTCGTGTTCACCGCCGCGGAGCTCGATTTCCTGCGCTCTCAGCGCCTCGCGCGCGTGGCCACCGTCAGTCCTTCGGGCTGGCCGCACGTGGTGCCGGTGATGTACACGATGAACGACGATGGCTCGCTCGACTTCGACGTGGATGGGGTCAAGCTGCGCAACCTGACCGCGGAACCTCGCGCGGCGATGGTGGTCGACGCGATGGGACCGAAGCGCGGGATCGCGATGCAGGGACAGGTCGAGCTGATCGGTCCCGAGCGGGCGCGGCTGGTGCCGGCGCACAAGTTCACCTGGGGTCTGTGATTCGAGGCGCCGCGACCGCTTTGGCGGTGCTGCTCGGCGCAGTGGCGTGTACTCCCAGTTCGACCTCGACGGGGCCGTCGTCCAGTGCGCGCGTGACGCCGACTCCGTCGCCGCCGATCTCCTCCGACTGGACCGAGTACCACCGCGACGCGGGGCGGTCCGGCACCGGGCCCGCCGAACCGGCGCTGTCGTCGCCGAAGGTCGCGTGGACCATGGGGGTGGACGGCCATGTGTACGCGTCGCCGCTCGTCGTCGCGGGCCACGTCATCGTGGCGACGGAGAACAACACCGTCTACTCGCTCGACCTGTTCACCGGCTCGACTGTGTGGCAAAAGCATCTTGGTGACCCGGTCGTCGCGTCGTCGCTGCCGTGCGGCGACATCGGACCGGTCACCGGCATCACGGGGACGGCCGCCGCTGATCCGTCGACGGGCAGGCTCTACGTCGTGGCGTTCATCCGGCCCGGCCACCACATGTTGTTCGCCCTGAGCCTGACGGACGGCTCCGTGCTGTTCCAGCTGGACGTCGACCCGGTGGGCTCAAACCCCGCCGTGCAGCAAGAGCGCGGGGCTCTCGCCATCGGTTCGGGCTTCGTCTACGTTCCCCTCGGCGGGCTGTACGGCGACTGCGGCGCGTACAACGGCTACGTGGTCGCCGTGCCGGAGGGAAGCGGCCAGGGTTTTGCCTATCAAGTGGGCGCTTCGCGCGGCGCGGGAATCTGGTCGTCGATGGGCATCACGGTCGCGGCCGACGGCAGCGTGTACGTCGTCACGGGGAACGCGACCTCGGGCTCGAGCTTTAAGCACAGCAACTCGGTGATTCAGCTGTCGCCCGACCTGCTGTCCGTGCGTTCCTTCTTCGCCCCATCCGATTGGGCGGCACTCGACGCCAGCGACACCGACCTGGGCTCGGTGGGCGCGACGCTGCTGCCGGCGCTCGGCGTGGTTGTGGCGATCGGCAAGCAGGGCGTGGCGTACGTGTTGAAGGCGGGCAGCCTCGGCGGCATCGGGGGCCAGGTAGCGAGCCGCAAGGTGTGTTCGGGAGCCTGGGGCGGAACCGCGTCGTCGGGGTCGACCGTCTTCGTGCCGTGCGCGGACGGGCTGTATGCGCTCACTGTCACGGCTTCGTCGGTCGCGGTCGCCTGGTTGAATGGCCGCGTCGGACTGGGTTCGCCGATCGTTTCGGCAGGGGCGGTTTGGGCGATCGACGCGTCGTCCGCCACGCTGTACGCGTTGGATCCGGCTTCTGGGGCGGTGATGTTCAGCACGCCGCTCGGCTCGGCGGAGCATTTCAGCACGCCGGCGGCGACAGATGGGTTTGTCGTCGCGCCGGCGGGACAGAAGGTCGTGGCGGTTGCGGTGGTGAGCTAGAACCCATAGGGTCTTGTCAAGTCCTGGGGCCTCCCAGGGTGGGGTCGAAGTCGAGACCTGAACGCCAGACGCCCCAGACGATGGCCAGGGCCTTGGACATGCAATGACGAATGGCGTTCA
>Ga0207416_1001315_pt1 | contig 34297 bp, 38 predicted proteins | sample PaiPotPPM11metaG_FD_184107 | JGI IMG/M metagenome (GOLD analysis project Ga0207416, IMG submission 184107) | Iron sulfur acid spring bacterial and archeal communities from Banff, Canada, to study Microbial Dark Matter (Phase II) - Paint Pots PPM... ...
AATCGCCGCCTCAGTCAAAGGGCGTGGGCCGGTTTCTAGCTCAGACGGTCTCGAGCCGGATAGCTGAACGCCGGTCTCCCCGCAGAGGTCAGGTCCATCCTGACCCCTACAAGGCGTTATATCAGCTCAGTAGGCCCGCGGGGGCATCGTGGTAGCGAGCTAGGCGCTCGCCAGGGTCAGCAGCAGGTCGGTCGCGAAGGCCGTCAGGAAACCAAGGAGCAGCCCCCATGCGAACGTGGTGGGCGTGCTGATCCGGCGGCCCAGGTTGAACAGCTCGTTCAGCACATAGAGAATCGCCCCGGCCGCGACGGCCAGGAACGCGATCGAGAAGTAGTCGGAGTGGGCGAGGTAGCCGATCCAGGTGCCGATGAACGTCGGTCCGCCGCCGATCAATCCAGCGAGGCCGAGGAAGCCCCAGGAAGCCGGCTTGTTTTCGGTGGTCATGGGCGCGGCGATGCCAAAGCCCTCGGTGATGTTGTGCAGCGCGAACCCGACCGCCAGCACGCCGGTGAAGGCGATGGCGCCGACGTGGGCGGACTCGCCGATGGCGAGACCCTCCGACAGGTTGTGCAGGCCGAGTCCGGTGGCGATCGCCAGGGCCAGCGAGCGGGCGGGCGGAGCGGCCGCCCCATGCCTGAGGTGGCCGAAGATGCTGCGGTTGAAATAGACGAGGCCCAGGAGGCCCGCCCCGATGCCGACGGCAAAGATCACAGCCATGGCCGCGAAGGTCGATCGCTGGCCATGCCCGATCGCGGCTTCGACCGGACTGGCGGCGTGGGTGAGGATGTCCCACAGCAGGAACACGAGGATGCCCGTCGCGAACGCGTTCAGGAAGCCCTGGACCGGCTTGGGCAGGCCGTGCATGCGGGCGACCGGGAGCCCGAGGAAGATCGTGGCTCCGGCGATGGCTCCCAATCCGACGGCGGCGGCTTGGCTCATAGTTGTGTCAACGGATTAGTACGCACGAAAGATGCAATTAGATCAGTCTAACGATGCCTCTCGCACGGCTTCCGAACCCTCGGAGGTCATCTCGCGGTACCTGGAAGCGATCTACTACATGTGGGCGGAGAAGGAGCCGCTGCGGAGCGCCCGCCTCGCCGACTGGCTGGGCGTCACCCGGCCGACCGTCACGGTTGCCCTGCGCCGGATGACCCGCGACGGCCTGGTCAGGATGAACGGCCGCAAGGAGGTCGAGCTGACGGCCGGCGGGATGCGGGCGGCCGAGTCCATCGTCCGCCGCCACCGGATCATGGAGCGCTGGCTGACGGACGGCCTCGGGCTGGACTGGGTCACGGCCGACGCGGAGGCGGCTCGGCTCGAGCACGCCGTGTCCGACTTGGTCGAGCAGCGGCTGTACGAGGTTTTGGGGCGCCCCTCGACCTGTCCGCATGGGAACCCCATCCCGGGCTACTCGGAGCCGGTGGCGGGGGAGGCCAGGCTGTCTTCCCTGAGCGCCGGCGCTAGCGCCACCATCACGCGGGTGTCGGAGGTGGCCGAGCGGGAGGCGCCGCCGCTGCTGGCGTACCTGCACCAGCGTGACCTGACGCCGGGCCGCGAGGTCAGCGTCCTCGAGGCGGACGAGGTGAGCAACACGCTGCGCGTGCGGGTGGCGGAGCGGGACGTGACGCTGAGCCATGAGACGGCGTCGAAAGTGTGGGCGGTCCCCGCGGCGCAGTCGTAAGCGCGCGGTCAGACGAGGGTCAAAGAATCTCCTACACCCCTCCGTCCGGCCTAGGCGGGCTGCGGCGACGTGCAGAATGCGCAGCGCCTCGAGTCCTTGGGGATCTCACTCAGGCATTCGGGGCACTTCTTGGTGGTCGGGTCCGCCGGCGGCTCCTTGCGCGAGCGCTCCACCATCGCCGTGTACGGAATCACGACCAAGAAGTAGATGACCGCGGCGATGATCAGGAACGCGATCACGGCATTGATGAATTCGCCGTACAGGAACTTGCTGTGGTTGACGGTGAAGTAGAGCCCCGCGAAATCCGGCTTGCCGCCGATCGCGGCGATGAGCGGCGTGACCAGGTCCTTGACGAATGCGGTGATGACCACCCCGAACGCCACGCCGATGACCACGGCGATGGCCAGCTCCACGACGTTGCCCCGCAGCAGAAACACTTTGAACCCTTTCATGGTTCTTCTCCTCTACGACACCGCCAAAACGACTTTGCCGAACTGTTCCGCCGCGTCCAGTCGCGTAAGCGCGGCCTGCACATCGGATAACGGATAGCTCGAGTCAACGACTGGACGTATTCCGGAGTCCATCGCCTTCAACACCGCCTCGAACTCTCCGGCGTTGCCCATTGTCGACCCAAGCAGGTCCATCTGACCGAAGAAGAGGCGCGGCATGGCTACCTCTGCCTTGACGCCTGACGTCGATCCGCACGTGACGATGCGTCCGCCGACTACGACCGAGCGCATCGACTCCCCGAGCGTCGCCGGGCCGACGTGCTCGAACACCACGTCGACGCCGCCATCCGTAGCCAGGCGGACGGCCTTGCTGAAATCGCTCGAGTCGAAGAGGGCCTCGGCGCCGAGCTCGAGGGCGCGCTCGCGCTTGGCCTCCGACCGGCTGGTGGCGAACACGCGGGCGCCCAGGTGCCGAGCGATGAGGATCGCGGCGACGGCCACGCCGGCGCCCGCGCCGACGACCAGGACCTTCTCGCCCGCGTGCAGCCGAGCGCGGGTAGTGAGCATCCGCCACGCGGTCAGGAAGGTGAGCGGAAACGCCCCGGCCTCGGCCCAGGAGAGCGCCTTCGGCTTGGGAAAGAGGTTGCGCGCGTCGATGTGGAACAGCTCGCACGCGGTGCCATCAGAGTGCTCGCCGACGATGCCGAAGTGGGCGCATTTGACGTTCTGGCCGGAGCGGCACCACTCGCATTCCCAGCAGCAGATGACGGGGTAGATCACCACCTCGTCGCCCTCGCGCCACCTGGCATCGGTCGAGGCGTGGACGACGCCGGCGCCGTCGGCGGCGATGACACGCGGCGGGGTAACACGCTGAGCTCCATGCGCCATCCACAGGTCGAGGTGGTTGATCGAGGCGGCGCGGATCTCCACCGCGACGGTGCCTTTCACCGGTTCCGTCCTGGGTCGTTCGCGAACTCGGACGCCGGCCGGGCCGGTCGGCTCCTCGTATACGGCGGCGCGCCCCTGGCTCGAAATGGGGAGCGGCATTGCCTCCGACCGCGTCATTTGCAAAACTTAACCAAAAGCCGGGCGACTCGAATGATGCGGAACCGTACTGTCAGCCATCTCGTTCCCAAGGCTATGCGGGTTGTTGCTCTTTTGTTCACCCTCGGCTGTTTGCTTTGGTCTGCGGTTCCCGCGCAGGCTCATAGTGCGCTGCCGCCGGGGCAGGGCCCGCTCAAATACTCGCGGTGGGCGTACCCCAGCCAGGTTGCGTATGGCCCGATCGAGAATGGCGCCGGCAACACGGGCATCGCGCCGGCTCCGGGTGCGTTCCTGACCCTTCCCTTCATGGGTCCGCACTACATCACGTCGATCTTCGACCACTGCTACCCCGACTACGCCCAGCGTGACAAGATCTGCCGCTACGACGGCACCTCTGCCTCCGTGAAGGTTGGCGGCCCCGACCCGACGTTCGATGCGGGCTACGCTCAGACTCCGGGCGGGCACGACTACCTCTATTACAGCGGCCACGATGGTTACGACTACGGCCTGTACTACGAGCCCATCGTCGCGGCCGCGCCCGGGCGCGTCATCCTGGCCAACTGGCTCGTGCCGGGCTGTGAGACGTGCCTGAGCGGGCAGACGGTCGAGATCAACCACGGCAACGGCCTGATGACCTTCTACGGGCACATGTCGCATATCTGGGTCGCCAAGGGGCAGTACGTCTACCGCGGCCAGGTCATCGGTATCTCGGGCATGACCGGAACCGCCACCGGGCCGCACCTGCACTTCGGCGTGTACCGCATCGGCGGTGGAGGTCCGGTGGACCCGTACGGCTGGGGCGGCTCGTATCCCGACCCGTGGACCAAGGATGCCGGCGACCTGTGGATCGGCGGCTCGCCGCGCTTCGCTAACATCCCTCTTCCGCACGTCGCGGTCAGTGCTGTTTCGCAAGTCGACAACCCCGCTGTGATCGACGTCTCCTGGTCGAGTCCTGGGACCGGCACGCACTTCCTCGTCTACGCGGTCACCGCGGACGGCGTGCGGCGGACCTGGTCCGGCTCGTGGGGCGACGGCCACGCGACGTACGTCGCGAAGCCTGGTGAGAGCGTCTGGTTCTGGTCGACCGTGACGACCGACCTGGGCTGGTGGGACGGCGGCGGGTCGGCGGTCGTGAATGTTCCGCATGTGAGCCACGGAGCAGCAGCTAACTAGGAGACTCGGGCGGGACCCGTCGACGGATCTTCGGCGCCCATGCGGCCCATCTCCGGGTTCACCGCCTGCGCTGCTCGCTCACGCATCTCCGATGCGCTCGCTCCGCTGCTCGTCGGTTCGCCCGGATCTGGACCACCTGGATCGCCGAATCTCTCGTCGAGGGGTTCCCGCCCGAGCCTCACTAGAATCAATCGGTCTTGATAGCCGAGGCCCTGAAGGGCAAGACCATCCTGGTCACCGGCAGCACCGGCTTCCTCGGCAAGTCGATCGTCGAGAAATGCCTGCGGTCGATCCCTGACATCAAGCGGATCAACCTGGCGATCCGCTCGAGCGCGCGGAGGCCGGCGAGCGAGCGGCTCGAACGCGAGGTCCTCGCCAGCCCCGCCTTCAAACGCCTGAAGGACCAGCTCGGCGAGGAGGGCTTCGCGAAGCTCGCCCGCGAGAAGCTCGGCGTGATCGAGATCGACCTGGGCCGCGACGGCCTCGGTTTGACCGAAGAGGCGCGCGCGCAGATCCGCGGATGCGACGTCGTCATCCACTCCGCGGCGGCCGTCGAGTTCGACAACCCCGCCGACCTCTCCGCGCAGACCAACCTGTTGGGCGCGGCGCGCCTGGTGGAGGCGCTGAAGGCGAGCGGCGCGAAGCCGCACCTGGTGCACATCTCGACCGCATACGTCGGCGGAATGCTGCGCGGCCTGGTGCGCGAAGAGGCGCCGCACGACCCGGGGCTGAACTGGCGCCACGAGGCGGAGGTCCTGACGAATCTACGGGCGCCGGTCGAGGAACAGTCGCGCCGGCCCGAGATTTTGAACAAGCTGCGCCGTGAGGCGCGCTCGCGCATGGGGCCGGCGGGGACGCCGGCAGTCGCTCGCACGACCGAGCGGCTGCGCGAGCGATGGGTCAAGGACAAGCTCGTCGAGCGCGGCCGCGTGCACGCCACCGCGATGGGTTTCTCCGACATCTACTCCTTCACCAAGGCGATGGCGGAGCAGGCGGTGGTCGAGCTGCACGGCGACATCCCACTGTCGATCGTCCGCCCGTCGATCATCGAGAGCGCGCTCGACGAGCCTTCACCCGGCTGGCTCGAGGGATTCCGCATGGCGGAGCCGCTGATCCTCGCCTTCGGCCGCGGCGTGCTTCGCGATTTCTCGGGCCTGCCCGACTCGCTGCTCGACATCATCCCCGCCGACTTCGTGGTCAACACGGTGCTGGCGGTCGCCGCCAATCCGCCGGCGGATGGCAAGCCGCACGTCTATCACGCCGCGTCGGGCGGCCGCAATCCTCTGCGTTTGCGTCGCGTCGCGGAGGAGGCGCAGCACTACTTTGACGCGCATCCCCTGCGCGATCGCTATGGCCAGGCGATCGGCACCACGATGTGGACGTTCCCGACGCGGCAGGAGATGGCGGCCCGAGCTCGCACCGCGCTGCGCGCCGTCGAGGCGGCGCAGTGGGTCGTGGAACGGCTGCCACTCGGCGCGACCGTGTCGCAGCTTTCGGACGACCTCAACGCGGAGCGCGAGCGCCTCGACCGCGGGGTGAACCTGATCCAGCTGTACGGCGTCTACACCGAGGTGGACTGCATCTTCGACACGCGCCACGTGACGGCGCTGTGGGAGAAGGTCCCGGCGGCTGAGCGCAAGACATTTCCATTCGATCCGGCGCTGTACGACTGGACGCACTACTTCCAGGACGTCCACTTTCCGACCGTCGTGCGCATGTCGCGCGCGGAGACCGCGGAGAAGCGGGGCAAACAACCGACCGGCAGCACGACGCCGCGGGCCGAGTCGAGCTCCGTGAAGGCGGCGATCGATCGCCGGGCGGGACGGAAAGACGTGCTGGCGGTGTTCGACATCGACGGCACGCTCGTCGAGACGAACGTCGTCGAATACTTCTTGTACATGCGCCTGCGGGCGCAGCCTCTCGAGGACTGGCCGCTCTTCATGGCGCGCATGCTTCGCGAGGCGCCGCGCTGGCTGTTTCTCGAGCGGCGATCGCGCGCCGAGTTCCAGCGCACCTTCTATCGCGAGTACGACGGGCTCGATTACGAGGTGATGAAGCGGCTCGGGCGCGAGGCGCTCGACGCGGTGACGCTGCGCCGCGTCTATCCCGAAGGCATGCGGCGGATCCGCGAGCACAAGCGCGCGGGTCATCGCGTGCTGCTGCTGACCGGCGCGCTCGACGTGGTGGTGGAGCCGCTGGCCGAGCTGCTCGACGTGGAGGTCGACTGCGCGCATCTCCTGGTCAAGGAGGGCAGGCTGACGGGCGACCTTCAGTCGCCGCCGCCGGCGGGTGAGGCGCGGGCGTCGCTGCTCGAGGAGTACGCGACGCGCGAGGGCGTCGTGCTGGCCGAGAGCTTTGCGTACGCCGACTCGCTCTCCGACCTTCCGATGCTCGAGATCTGCGGCACGCCCGTGGCGGTGAACCCCGACGCGCGTCTGTCGCAGGTCGCGGGGCAGCGTGGATGGCGCGTCGAACGCTGGAAGATGGCGCCGGGCAACTGGCGTCTCCCGATGCCCGACCCGCGCTCCCCCGAATACCGGGAGGCCGTCCGACGCTAGCCCTCCAATATGTGCGCTCGATTCCCGCCTTCGCGGTCGTGAAAGCCGCCGGCGGGCGCGCCGACGTGGCGACGAGTGCTCTGTCGATGCTGAAGCTCGGCGACGTTCCCGAACCCGAGCTGCCCACCCGCGATTGGGTGCGCGTCAAACCCAACCTCAGCGGCATCTGCGGATCCGACCTGGCGGCGATCAGCGGACACATCTCTCTGTATCTCGACCCGCTCACCAGCTATCCGTTCGTGCCCGGCCACGAGGTGGTCGGCGAGCTCGAGGATGGGTCGCGGGTCGTCATCGAGCCCGCGCTCGGATGCGTCGTGCGCGGCGTGGATCCGCCCTGCCCGCGATGCGCGGAGGGCCGGCCGGGCCTCTGCTACAACGTCACCGAAGGGCCGATCGAGGTGGGCCTGCAGACCGGGTACTGCGCCGGCACCGGCGGGGGATGGGGGGAGGTGCTTGTCGCGCATCCTTCGCAGATCCACGCGATTCCCGAATCGCTCTCCGACGAGGCGGCGGTGCTCATCGAGCCGTTTGCCTGCTGCGTGCACGCGGCGCTGCGCGGCGGCGCCGGAAAGGACGACATCGTCGTGGTGTCGGGCGCGGGGACGATCGGCCTGCTGACGGTCGCGGCGGTTCGATTGTTCACGCCGCCCAAGCGATTGATCGCGATCGCCAAGCACCCGACCCAGCGCGACCTCGCCCGCAAGCTGGGCGCTGACCAGGTAATCGTGCCAGCGGACGTTTACCAGCGCGTGCGATTCGCCACCGGGGCGCGGCGCCTCGACGGCATGAACCGCCCGCTGCTGCTCGGCGGTGCGGACGTGACGTTCGAATGCGTCGGGCGCGCGGACAGCCTCAACGACGCGGTGCGCTACACGCGCGAGGGCGGCACCGTCGTGGCGGTCGGCATGCCGGGCGAGGAGAAGGTGGACTGGGCCCCGATCTGGCAGCGTGAGCTGACTGTCACAGGCGCCTATGCGTATGGGTCGGAACCCAAGCACAAGGGGAAGCGCACGTTCGACCTCGCGCTCGACGCCGCGGCCGAGATGCACCTGGACGAGCTCACCGGGCCGCTTTTCGGGCTCGGCGAGTACCGCGACGCCATCACCTACGCGATGAGCGCGGGGCGGCTTGGCGCCGTGAAAGTCGCGTTTGATCTGCGACGATTGAGGGCCTAAATGGCAAGACCGGGTGCGGTAATCGAGGTCGATCGCAACACGCCGCCGGTGCTTTTTCACTTCGGCGAGGGCATCCGGCTCGAGAAGCTGCCGCTCGGCGCGCGCATCGTCTACCCGCCCGATCCGCTCGATCCGATCGCGCACCCCGAGCGCGCGATCAAGCGGGCGCTGGCGAAGCCGATGGAGGACGATCCGCTCAAGTCGCTCCTGCGCCGGGGCATGAAGCTGACGATCGCCTTCGACGACCTGTCGCTGCCACTGCCTCCCATGGCCGCGCCCGACGTAAGGCAGCTGGTGATGGAAGAGGTCATCGACATGGCGGCCGAGGCCGGCATCGAGGACCTGCACATCATCGCCGCGCTCGGGCTGCACCGTCGCATGACCGAGGACGAGCTCCGGCACATCGTCGGCGAGAGGATTTTCAGCACGTTCCATCCGGACCGCCTCTACCAGCACGACGGCGAGGATCCGGAGAACAACGTCTACATCGGCAAGACCGCTGAGGGGGAGGACGTCACGCTGAGCCGCCGCGCGGCGGAGTCAGACCTCGTCGTGTACGTCAACCTCACGCTCGTGCCGATGGACGGCGGGCACAAGTCGATGTCGACCGGGCTCGCCTCGTTTCGCAGCATTCGCGCCCATCACAACGCGAAGACCCTGCTGGCGTCGCGCTCGTACATGAATCCGCCCGACTCGGCGCTGCATCACTCGTGCATCCGGCAGGGCCAGCTCATCGAGGACACCGTGCGCGTGTTCCACATCGAGACGACCGTGAACAACCACGCGTTTCCCGCCATCGCGAGCTTCATGCAGAAGCGCGAGACGGACTGGACGGCGCAGGACCAGGCCATGTTCCTTGCGACCAAGCAGATGACCGACATCGCGCCGGTCGCGTTCAAGCGCAACGTCTTCCACGCCATGCGTGCGCCTTACGGCCTGACCTCGGTGCAGGCCGGCCAGGTCGACGCGGTGCACGACCAGACGCTCGACGCGGTGCGCAAGCAGCTCACCGTGAGGGTGGAGGGGCAGACGGACATCGTGACCCTGGGCGTTCCGTACCTCGGGCCGTACAACGTCAACTCGGCGATGAACCCGATCCTCGTCGTGTGCATGGGCCTGGGCTATCTGTTCAACTTCTACCGCAACAAGCCGGTTCTGCGGAAGGGCGGTGTGCTGATCCTCACGCACCCGTGCCGCTACGAGTTCGACGCGGTCCAGCACCCGAGCTACATCGACTACTACGACGAGGTGCTGGCCGACACCACCGACCCGATCGAGATCGAAAAGAAATACGAGATGCGCTTCGCGGAAGACCCGTGGTTCCGCCAGCTGTACCGCAAGTCACACGCCTACCATGGCATCCACCCGCACTACGCGTGGATATGGGCAGCCCACGCGATGGAGCACGCGGGCGACGTCATCTTCGTCGGCGCTGACCGCGACGTCGTGCACCGCCTGGGTTTCAAATGCGCCACCACGCTCGAGGACGCTTTCGAGATGGCCGAGCAGACGGTCGGCCGCTACCCGAGCGTGACCCATCTTCGTATGCCCCCGATCATGCTCGCAGACGTTGAATAGGTATGAAGATCGCGCGTTTTCTGCTCGGCCTGGCCGTTCTTGTGATCGCAATAGCGTGCAACGGGTCGTCGGCCGCGACCCATCCGGACACCGTCTCGGCTGAAAGCGTCGCCCTCCAGCAGGGCGACGTGTCAGGCATGCAGAGGTGCGCCGGCAGCGGCGACATCGACACCGTCCTGCTGAGCCAGAAGTCGAGGGACCCCTTCGCCTACGCGGAGAACGCCGCCGTCTGGCACCGCTGGAAGCGGGCGGGCGCGAAGGAGGCCTACCTCGCCGTCTACGGCAGAACCGGCCGCGACTGCGCCGCGATGACGTCCGCCGGCCCCGGCGCGCCGACAGGCGGCCTGGTGGTCGGGCTCGTCGTGAAGTACAAGGACGCGGCCGTCGCGGCCAGCGGTTTCAAGGCCACCTCGACGCTGCTCGGCTTCGGGCCGAAGGACCTGCTGTTCATCCGCCTCGCCGGCGGTAGCGTCGTGACCGGCTCGGACACCGGCCTCGGTCCGCAATCGAGGGTCGGCAGCGGCACCGTCGCCGGCTCGACCTACTACTTCGCCTTCTGGCAGAACAAGGACTTCGACGCCGACTTCATGGGCTACAACGTGGCCACGACCGACGCGAACACCGCGGTCATGGACATGAACGGAAGGATCCGCTAGCGCGATGAGCTGGTATTCGGAGGGTCCGCTGACACGCATCACGTCGATCCTCGGCGGCGCTCTCGACGACGTGTCGCGCGTGCAGCGCGGGTGGCACTGGAACACGCCGCGGCCGCACACGTGGCCGGAGCGGGGGACAGTCGTGCCAGATCCGCCGACCGACCTGGGCTGGGCGCGCGTCGAGCCTGTCCGCTCGATCCGCTACCTCATCCAGCACGGCCTCCTGCTGCCCTTCACCGAAGCGATGGCGCACCCCAAGGTCGAAGGCAGAGAGTGGGTGCGCGAGCTCGACCGCCCGGTGATCTTCGCCGCCAACCATTCCAGCCACGCCGACACGTCGCTGATCCTCCACTCGCTCACGGACAAGGCGCGCGATCGCACCGTGGTCGCAGCCGCGGCCGACTACTGGTTCAAGCACCCGCTCCTCGGCAACATCGTGAGCCTGTTCCTCAACACGTTCCCCTTCTCGCGCACGGGCGGCGCGCAGGCGCAGCTGCACAGCTCGAGCCAGTTGCTGAAGTCCGGATGGAACCTCGTTTTGTTTCCGGAGGGCAGCCGCTCGCCCGACGGCCGCATCCAGGAGTTCAAGCCCGGCGTGGGCTGGCTCGCCAAGGAGACGGGCACGCCCGTCGTGCCGATGCACATCCAGGGCGCGTTCCAGGTCATGCCGCGCCATCAGAAGCTCCCGCTGCCGGGCCCCGTCCGCGTGCGCATCGGCAAGCCTATGACGCCGGAGGCGAAGGAAGGCACGCGCGAGTTCACCGCGCGCGTCGAGCGGGCGGTGCGCACCCTTTCCGCGGAGCCCAGGCAGCCCGACATCCAGGGCACGTGGGTCGAGCGCTGGCGCGCATCGAAGCCGCGCGAGCTGCGCTACGGCGACGACTGAGTTGGGCTCCACAAGAAACACCGGGTGATCCGGCGCGATTCGGCGAAGCTCGTCGTCTGATGACTCGGCGCTGACGCCTCCGAAGAAGATCCGCACCTCGAACTTCCATCGCCGCAGGTACTCGCGAAGGAGAGGCACCTTCTGGTCGTCGGGGATCTCTACGGCCTTGAACGGTTGGGCACGGCGACCCAACACGAGCTCGCCGCCCCCCGCGACGCGGATGCTCCGCACCCACTGCGTGTGTCCGCGCGGCGCGACCAGATACTGCTTGCCCTGCAGCGTCAGCAAATTGGTAATGCCGCGTCTCCATGCCGACTTACGATAACGAACGCGAAATGACCTACTCAATCGTCGCGCGCGACAAGGAGACCGGCGAGCTCGGCGTCGCCGTCCAGTCGCACTACTTCCAGGTCGGACCCGTCGTGCCCTGGGCGCTCGCCGGCGCCGGCGCGGTCGCGACGCAGTCGATGGTCAACGTCAGCTTCGGCCCGCTCGGCCTCGACCACCTTCGCGCGGGCTACACCGCCGAGCAGACGCTGAAGGCCCTGCTCGCGGGCGACTCGCAGCCCGAATCGCGCCAGCTCGCCATCGTCGACGCTGCGGGGAACGTCGCCGCCCACACCGGGAAGAAGTGCATCCCCGCCGCCGGCCACCGCACCGGTGACAACTTCAGCGTCCAGGCCAACCTCATGGAGAACGACACGGTGTGGGACGCCATGGCCGCCGCCTACACGAAAACGCAAGCGCCGCTCGCGGAGCGCATGCTCGCGGCCCTCGACGCGGCCGAGGCGGAGGGCGGCGACATCCGCGGCAAGCAGTCCGCCGCGATGCTGGTGGTGACCGGCACGCCGACCGGCCGCTCATGGGAGGACCGCATCATCGACATCCGCGTCGAGGACGCGGCCGAGCCACTGGTCGAGCTGCGCAGGCTGCTGAAGATCAAGCGCGCCTACCAGACCGACGAGGTGGCCGACCGCCTCGAGGAGGCGGGCGACCTGCAAGCCTCGGCGAGAAAACGTGAGGAGGGCGTCGCCCTCGCGCCGGAGCTGGAGGAGCTCGCCTTCTGGGCCGGGCTGCAGATCGCGATCAACGGCGACGTCGACCGCGGCGCGCAGCTCATCGCTCGCGCGGTCGCGAAGGAACCGCGGTGGACCGAAACCCTGCACCGCCTCGTCGCAGTTGATCGCCTGAAGCCGGAGATCGCGAAAGGGATCGAGGCGCGCCTGGCAGCCCCGCGTCGCCCTTAGACTCACGCGACCTTTAGACTTTCAACGATTTGGGCAAGAACAAAGGCCGGCGCGCACCGCGACGCCCGGAAAAGGCACGCAAGCCGGAGCGCGACGACGGCGACCAGAAAGAGCAGGCGGTGGTGATGGACGCGGTGGTGTCGCAGGCGCTGCCCAACGCGATGTTCGAGGTCGAGCTCGAGAACGGCCACAAGCTCATCGCGTATGCGGCGGGCCGCATGCGCCGCTACTTCATCCGCATCACGCCGGGCGACCGCATCCGGGTCGAGCTCTCACCCTACGACTTGACGCGCGGCCGCATCGTCTACCGCTACCGCGATTGACGCAGGAGTTTCTCCAGCAGCTCGGTAGCGCGCGCATCTTCGACCTCGAGCAGATGCGCTACGCCGGCGCACCGTCGCACCCGGCCCACCAGCCCGGCTTCAACTACTTCCTCCACCGCCACCACGCACGCGGCGCGCCTGAGGCGCGCACCAGCGCGTCCGGCCTCATGGTCATGCCCGAGCACTCGGGGACGCACATCGACGCGCTCGTCCACCAGGCCGAGAACCTGACCCTGCACGGCGGCGTGCACGTCGACGAGGGCGTGCAGACGTCGACAGGGTTCAAAAAGATGGGCGTGGAGACGATGGAGCCGATGGTCGCGCGCGGGGTGCTGCTCGACGTGGCGGGGGCGAAGCGCCTTCCTCCGGACCACCCCATCACGGACGCCGACCTGAAGCAAGCCGCCGCCCAGTCACACATCGAGATACGCGAAGGCGACGTCGTGCTCGTGAGGACGGGCTACGGCGCGCTGTGGGACAAACCGGACGAGTACCTCCGCGCGGCCGGGGTCTCCGCGGCCGGCTCGCGCTGGCTGGCCGAGAAGAAGGTCAAGGCCGTCGGCGCCGACAACATGGCCTTCGACGTCGCGTTCGCGCCGCCCGACCCGGACCTGAAGGTCACCCTCCCCGGCCACCTCATCCTGCTGGTCCGCGCGGGCATCCCGATCATCGAGAACCTGAACCTCGAGGAGCTGGCGGCCGCGAACGCTCGCGAGTTCGTGTTCGTCTGCCTCCCGCTGAAGATGCGCGGCGCCACCGGCTCACCCGTGAGGCCGATCGCGATAGTCGAGTAGCCGATCCGCCGCGCCGGGATCTCCAGCGCGCGGGCTATTCTCGGCGGCCGGAGAGGGCGAAGACGATTAAGCCCAGCAGGAGCAAAAGCACAGCCCCCACCGACAGTGCCGCACCGACATTCGCGTGACCCAAGATGGCCAACAGCAGGAATAGGGCCGGAAACGCCAGCATGGCGGCGAGCTCTCCGCGGCTTAGGCGGCGGTGGTCTGTATTGACGCGATAGAACTGGATTCCGCCCCGGGCCTCCGGCGGAGCCTCGTGAGGTGGGCGTTCGCCCGGGTCGAGGGGACGAAAAGCGCTTACATCGTCAAGCGTGCGAGATTCTGTAGGGCGCTGGTCCGCCATCACGCCACGGAATCCTGCGGTCGAGCACGCCGGCTCATATGCCTACACATGTTCTACGGCAAAAAGGCCCGAAGGGTGTCACTGGCCAGAAGAAACCCGGCCCCGAATGTTCTTGGAGCTTGACACGACACCCTGACCCCTCCTCAGACGCTCCCGTCATAACCTCGACGAGCGTTCGTCGTTGAACCAAGAGTGGGGTTCATCAAGCTGCTCACAGTCGCCGCGGTGCTCGCCGCGTCCGTCCACCTGCCGCACCCCAGCGAGCGAGTCCTGAATATCGCCTGGCACCACCAGGCGCACAACCTCACTTGCGAGGCCGCCGCGCTGAAGATGGCGCTGTCCTACGAAGGCATCACGGTCGACGAGCTGACCCTCATCCAATACATGACGCGCGACCCGCGCCCGGCGATGTTCAACGCCCAGGGACACCTCATGACCTGGGGCGACCCGGCCCAGGGCTTCGTTGGCGATCCGGACGGCCGCATCCAGCGCTACACGGGGTACGGCGTCTACTTCCAAGCGGTCGCCCGCGCGACGCAGAAAGCAGGGGCCGGCGTGGAGGAGGCCGGCTCAGGCCTCTACGGCAAAGCCGTGCCGCCCCAAGACGTCTATCAAGCGGTCCTCAGGGGCCACCCCGTGGTCGCCTGGATCAGCAACACCTACCACCAGGTCGGCCTCGCCCACTACACGGCCTACGACGGCGCGGACGTGGGCTACACGCTGACCGAGCACGCCGTGACGGTCATCGGAGTCCGCAGGGACGCGGTCCTCATCAACGACCCCTGGTTCGGCCAGGCCTGGCACGCCAAGGCGCAGTTCGAGTCGGCCTACCTCACCTTCGACGACATGGCGGTCGTAGTGACGGCCGGCCAGAGCGCCTGAGTTAGCGGCGCCCCACCGTCTGGAAGCAGTCGAGACAGTACACGGGCCGCGCGCCGGTCGGCACGAAGGGCACCTGGGTCGGCTTGCCGCAGTTCGAGCAGACCACGTCGTGCATCACGCGAGCCCTGCCGTTGCCGTCCGACTGGCGCCTTGCCGCCCGACACTCCGGGCAGCGCCGGGGCTCGTTCTGGAGCCCCCGAGACTGGTAGAACTCTTGCTCCCCCGCCGTAAAGAGAAACTCACGCCCACAGTCGCGACAGGTCAATGTCCGATCCACGAAACTCACCGTCTGGCCTCCCCTTGATAGATCGCGCCGAGGCCCCGGACGATGACGGCCGGACTGCCCTTCCAGCGTGCGGGGCGATTCTAGCGCGGTTGGCGGCGATTTGGAGCCGCCGGTGTTGCGTATACGTTTCCTGTTGCGCTGGGCGCCCCGCTAGGCGCTCGCCCGGACCGGCTCCGGCTCGTCGACCGGCTCTTCGACCGGCTCCGTCTCGAACCCCATCCTGGGCCGCGCCCCGGTGAGCGGGACCTCTTTCATGAAGACCGTCGCCACCAGCGCCACGATCAGGACCGCGCCCGCAAACAGGTAGATGTCGTGCAGGGTGTCCGACAGCGCTAACCGGATCGCGCTCACCAACGCGGGCGGCAGCTTGGTCAAAGTCGCCGGATCCAGGATCGCGTTCGCGTTGCCCTTGGGGAAGCTGTTCAGCACGGCGGGCGGGATGTGCAGCGCCGCGACGTGGGTGGTGATGTAGCCGGGCAGCCGGTTGGCGAGCACCGCGCCGAGGATGGCGCTGCCGACCGTTCCACCAAGGTTCCTCCAGAACTGGATCTGGCTCGAGGCCACGCCCAGGTACTCGCGCGGGAGCGCGGTCTGGACCGCGGTCAGGTACAGCGGGAAGGTCGTGCCGATACCAAGGCCGACGATGATCAGGTCGACCACGACGTGCCACTGGGGCACCGTGGGGGTGATCTGGGAGAGGAGATACATGCCGAAGATCATCACGATCACGCCCAGCGTGCCCAGGAACCGGTAGTACTTGATGCGGCGCATCACAAAGCCGGTGACGGTGCTCGCGCCAAGGAGGCCGAACATCATCGGAGTGATTAGGGCCCCTGAGTTGGTTGCGGTGACACCGAGCACGCCCTGGAACACCAGCGGAGTGAACAGGATCGAGCCGAACATTCCGAACGCGGTCAGGAAGCCGACGATCATGCTCACGCTGAACGTCGAGTTTTTGAACAGGTGCAGGGGCACGATCGGGTGCTCGACCCGCGACTCGACGAACACGAACGCGGCAAGCATCACGGCGGCGAGGGCGAGCAGACCCATCACAGGAAGTGAGGTCCACCCGTGGTCGCGCGTGATGGACAGCGCGATCAGCAAGGGCACGATCCCGGCCGCCAGCGTGAATGCGCCGAAGAAGTCGATGTCACGCCACGAGGCCTTGGAGCGAACGTAGGGGAGGCCCACCAGGACGACGATCACCGCGATGACGCCGACCGGGATGTTCACCTCGAACACCCAGCGCCAGCTCCAATGGTCGGTGATGAAGCCGCCGGTGGTCGGACCGACGATCGAGCTCAAACCGAAGACGCCGCCAAACACGCCTGCGAGGCGGCCCCGCTGGTCTGGCGGGAACAGGTCGCCGATCACCGTGAAGACGGTGGCGAACAGAACGCCGCCGAAGATGCCCTGGATGCCGCGGAAGACGATCAGCTGCGTCATGTCCTGGGACAGACCGCATAGCGCGGACGCGGCGACGAACCCGATCATGCCCGCGAGCAGGAACGGCTTGCGGCCGAACAGGTCGCCGAGCTTGCCGGCGATGGGGGTCATCGTGGTCGACGTCACCAGGTAGGCCGTTGTGACCCATGCGAGGCGGTCGAGGCCGTTGAGGTCGGCGACGATGCGCGGGATGGCTGTGCCGACGATGGTCTGATCCAACGCGGCCAGCAGCAGCGCGAGCATCGTCCCGGCGGTCGCGAGGATGACTCGCCGCCGAGAGAGTCCAGTCGTGATCATTTACCCAGCTCCTTCCTGGCGTTCTCCACCAGCAACAGGCACAGGTGTCGAAGGTGCGCCAGGTCTTCTTTCGTCATTCCTTTGACCAGCTCGAGCTGGTGCTCCATCCCTACTTTCCAGATCGAGTTGATTCGCGCCCGGCCTGCTTCGGTGAGGCTGGCGCGGACCGAGCGGCGGTCTTCGCGATCCGGGACGCGCGTGACGAGGCCGTCCTTTTCCAGGTGATCGACGAGGCCGGTCACGTTGCGTGGCGTCATGTCGAGGTCGTCCGCGAGCTCGCCCAGTGGCATGTCCCCGCATCGGGAAAGGCGGAACAGGACGCCCATCCGGCCCTCGCTCAAGTCGTGCTTCGCGCCCCACCGCTCCTGCAGCAGGTGCAGGGAGCGGCCGGCGATGCGAAGCGCGGAAAGCGCTTCGAGCGCGCTCGTGTCTGTGCTCAGCGGGGCCAGCATGTCGCGCATCCGGCGCATGAACAGCCGCCCGTCCTCGTCGGTTTCGAGATCCCAGCCCTTCCCTGGTTCCGGGAACTTCACTTCGGTGTCTTTCATATTGAAGGACTTCATTATTCCTACATACAGCGTCCGGCCGCAAGTTATTCTCGGCCCGGCAAAAAGTTGATCGTCGACGCCCACCTGGACATCGGCTGGAACGCGATCTCGGCCGGCCGCCCCTTCCTGGGACCGCCCGCCCCGGGCTACGTGGTGAGCCGGCCGTCCCTGACGGCGGCCGGGGTCGGCCTGGTGTTCGCCACCCTGTACACGGCGCCGGCCCGGGCGACGCGCTCGATGCGGACCCGATTCGTGTACGAGAACCCCCACGAGGCGTACCTCATGGCCACCGCCCAGGTGAACTACTACAAGGCGAGCGGCCTGCAGCTCGTCGGCGACCGTGCCCAGCTGGCGGCCTACGCCGGCGCCTGGAAGAAGGGAAACCTGGCTGCCGTGCTGCTCATGGAAGGTGCGGACCCCATCGAGACGCCCTCCCAGCTCGGCGCGTGGGTGGATCGCGGCGTCCGGATCATCGGCCCGGCCTGGGGCGGGACTCGCTACAGCGGCGGAACCGGCGCGCCGGGCGGGCTGACCGAGCTGGGCCGCCAGCTCCTGAAGGCGATGCGGCGCAAGCAAGTCATCCTCGACCTGAGCCACATGGCGGACCAGGCGGTGGCCGACGCGTTCAAGCTCTGGCGCGGGCCGATCATGGCCTCGCACAGCAACGCCCGCGAGCTGGTTCCAGGCGACCGCCAGGTCACCGAAGCGACGGTCGCGGAAATCGCGCGCCGCGGCGGGCTGGTAGGGGTGAGCTTCTACGCACACCACCTGCGCCGCAAGGCCCCCGCGACGCTGGACGACGTCGTGAAGCACATCGTCCACCACGCGAAAGCAGCGGGAGGCCCAGAACACGTGGGCATCGGCTCCGACCTGGACGGAGGCTTCGACGCGCGCTACGCGCCGATAGACAAGATGGAAAAACTGAAAGAACTCCCACTCCGCCTACGCCGGCACTTCAACAAAACGCAGGTGGAAGGAATCATGGGCAACAACTGGCTGGCCTTCCTGGAGCGCTCCCTCCCCGAAGGGGCGAAGAGCTAGGAAGGCTTCCCTTCCCCGCTCGCCGGGGAAGGTGACCCGGCCGCGGAGCGGCCCGGTCGGATGGGGGCTCCCCCTAAATCAATGCCGCGACCCTCATCGCGGTGATGAAGGCAAACCCCATCCCATGCCCGCTGAACCCCGCGCATATGTAGACGTTAGGCATCCCCGCGAGCGGTCCGGCCAGCGGCAGCCCGTCCTCGGTGAACCCCATCGTCCCCGCCCACCGGTGCGTCACCGGGCTCTTGACCCGAAGATCCTCGAGCGCGCCATCGAGGCGCTCCTGGATCTCAGGCGTCGGCGAGTCGTCGTACGTCTTCTCCGACTCGAGCGACGTGTCGCGCCACCCGCCGATGAGCACCTCGCCGGAAGCAAGCTGCCTCCAGTACCGATATCCGTAGTGCGAGTAGACGGGCAGGTCCGTGACTCGCGAAGATTCCGGCGCCGTGGCGAGCATCTGCGCGCGCGTGGGCTGAATCCGAATCGAAGGCACCAGCTGCGGCGAGTAAGCATTGGTCGCGAGGATGACAACACCCGCCTCGCACATTTCCTCACCCGCAACAACCAGAACGCCAGAGCGCCGGGCCGTCAATGACGACACGTTCACGCCCTCGCGAATCGCGCCAGGCTTCCCCTGCCGAGCGAGCGCGGCGACGATGGCCGAAGGATCGGCCTCGCCGTCGCGCGGGTTGACCAACCGCGTCCCGTCCCACCGCGCCTGAAATCCGTCTTCGACGAGCAGCTGCTCCGACTCGATCAACAAAGCGCGCTCGGCATCATCACCAGGCAGGATCGCGGTGCCGAGCCGCCGGTGTCCGACCTCCTGCCCGCGCACCGCCTGGATCATGCGGTCGTGGTTCTCGTTCGTCAGCTCCCACACCTCGCGCGACTTCGACCGCCCATACGTGCGCACCGCCTCCGCGTACGACGAAGCAACACCCGCGAGCAAAAACCCCGCGTTCCGACCGCTCGCGCCGGAAGCGAGATGAGAACGCTCGACCAACACGGCCGAGATGCGCCGCGACGCAAGCCAGTGCAAGAGGCTCACCCCCGCGATGCCCCCGCCGATCACCACCACGTCCGCCTTGTCCGGCAGCGAGCCCGGATATTTCTCCGGCGGCGGGGCCCAGAACGGCGTGTTCACGACCCCAATAGAATCAGATGGCAAGTGGATTTCGAAAGCTATGACGTCCTGATCGTCGGCGGGGGGCTCGCCGGCATCAGAGCAGCCATAGCCGCGGTCGAGGCCAATCCCCGGGTCAAGGTCGGGATGGTCTCCAAGGTCTACCCGATGCGCAGCCACACCGTCTCCGCCGAGGGCGGGGCCGCCGCGGCACTGAGACCGGAAGACTCCTACGAGAACCACGCCTTCGACACCATCAAGGGCTCCGACTACCTCGCCGACCAGGACGTGGTCGAGGCGTTCGTAAGAGAAGCGCCCGCCGAGATCATCCAGATGGAGCACTGGGGCTGCCCATGGACCCGTGACCCCGACGGCAAGATCAGCGCCCGCCCCTTCGGCGGCATGACCACCTGGCGCACCTGCTTCGCCGCCGACAAGACGGGCTTCTACATGCTGCACACGGTCTTCCAGACCTCGCTCAAATACGAGCAGATCAAGCGACACGACGAGGCCTTCGTGACCAAGCTGCTGGTCGAGGACAGCCGCTGCGTCGGCGTGGTCGCCCTGGACATACGGACAGGAAGATTCGACGCCATCACCGCGAAGTCCGTCATCCTCGCGACCGGCGGCCTCGGCCGCGTCTACGCCTTCACCACCAACGGCAACATCTGCACCGGCGACGGCATGGCGCTTGCATACCGCGCGGGGGTCGGGCTGAAGGACATGGAGATGGTGCAGTTCCATCCCACGGGCCTTCCCTTCACCGGCATCCTGATCACAGAGGCCGTGAGGGGAGAGGGGGGATACCTCCTCAACAACGAGGGCGAGCGCTTCCTCAAGCGCTACGTGCCAAACAAGATGGAGCTCGGCCCGCGCGACATCATCTCGCGCGCGATGGTCACGGAATTCGAGGAAGGACGCGGCTTCGATGGCCCGCACGGCAAATACATGCACCTCGACGTGCGCCACCTCGGCGAGAAGGCCATCGACCGCAAGCTGCCCTTCATGCGCGAGCTGGGTCGCGAGTTCATGGGCATCGACATCGTGAAGGACCCCATTCCGGTCCGTCCGGTGCAGCACTACATGATGGGTGGCGTCGACGCGGACATCTCCGGCGAGACGGAGATCCTGGGCCTCTACGCAGCGGGCGAGTGCGCGAACGTCGGCCTGAACGGCGGCAACCGCCTCGGCTCGAACTCGCTGTCCGAGTGCCTGGTCTTCGGCGCGGCCGCCGGTCGCGCGGCCGCCCAGTACGCGGCCTCGGCCAAGCTCGTGACCGCGAACCCCGTCGACGCGATGCTGTGGGACGAGGCGCACCGCGTCGAGACGGCATACCTGGAAAAGAAGGGCGGCGACGAGAGGATCGGTGCCATCCGCGAGGAGATGCAGCGCGAGATGGACGCCGGCGCCGGCGTCTTCCGCACCAAGGAGGGTCTGGAGAAGCTGATCCAGCAGCTGGGCGGCCTGCGCGAGCGCTTCGAGCGCGTGAAGATCGAAGACTCGAGCAAGACCTTCAACACCGAGATCGTCGCCGCGCTCGAGCTCGACTACATGCTCGAGGTCTCGCAGGCGATCGCCGTCTCCGCCCTCGCCCGCGAAGAGTCTCGCGGCGCGCACGCAAGGCGCGACTTCCCGGAGCGCAACGACGAGAAATACCTGAAGCACACCGTCGCCTATCGCAAGGAGGGCGCGCGGCCGCGACTGGAGTACCGCGACGTCAAGATCACCAACTTCCAGCCCAAGGCGAGGACGTACTAGAAATGCCCGACAAGAAGGTCACCATCCACGCGACGCGCTACGACCCGGACAAAGACGAGAAGCCCCGCTTGCAGGCCTACGAGGTCCCCTTCTACGACGAGAGCATGGTCGTGCTCGACGCGCTGAACTGGATCAAGTCGAACGCCGACGGGAGTCTGAGCTATCGCTGGTCATGCCGAATGGGCATCTGCGGCAGCTGCGGGATGATGGTCAACGGCACGCCGAAGCTCACGTGCAACGCATTCGTCCGCGACTACTATCCGCGGCCCATCCTCGTCGAGCCGCTCAACAACTTCCCGGTCATCCGTGACCTGGTGATCGACATGGACGACTTCATGCACAAGCTGAAGGCCATCCAGCCGTGGATCATCCGCAAGCAGGAGATGCCGCTCGGAGCGGGCGAGCACCGCCAGACCAACGAGCAGATCGACGACTTCCGCCAGTTCAGCCAGTGCATCAACTGCATGCTGTGCTACGCGGCGTGCCCGGTTTACGGCCTGAACGACGAGTTCCTGGGCCCGGCCGCCACCGCGTTGGCGAGGCGCTACAACCTGGACTCGCGCGACCAGGGCCTGAAGCAGCGCCTGCCGGTCCTGGCGGACCCGGAAGGCGTGTGGGAGTGCAGCTTCGTAGGCGAATGCTCAGTGGTATGCCCGAAAGGAGTCGACCCGGCGAAGGCGATCCAGCAAACAAAGCTGGACACGACGATGCGCTTCGTCCTGCCATACGGCAACAGGGAATGAGCACCGAAGCGAAGGCCGCGCTGCGCGAATTCCGCTGGCACATGCCGGCAAACTGGTGGACCCGGAACAGGCATTACTTTCTATATGTAGTCAGAGAGTTCACCGCTCTTCCGCTCGCTCTGTGGCTCCTGTGGCTGCTCGTCGAGATCAAGCGCGCCGGCGACGGCCCAACCCGCTACGCGCCACATGAATCGACCGCGTTCGTGGTGTTCAGCGTCATCGTCCTGCTGTTCGCGCTGTACCACAGCTACACGTTCCTGAGCCTGACCGGCGTGATCATCCGCCTGAAAGTGTTCGATCGCCCGGTCCCGCCGCGCCTGATCACCCTCGCGATGTTCGGCGCATGGGCGGGCGCGTCGGTAGTAATCGGCTTCGTCCTGATCTGGTTCGCGAGATGAGCGAAGAAGTTCAGCACCGCATGGCGCACACGCACCTGATCTTCTGGTTCCTGTTCTCCCTAGGAGGCGTGATCGCGGCGCTCCTGATCCCCGTGCACGTCCTCATCCAGGGCATCCTCGGCCCGCTCCATTACGTCCTCGTCGTCGACCGCCACTACGACACGTGGGTCCAGGTCCTCGGCAACCCGCTCGTCAAGCTGTACCTGCTGGTCCTGATCGCGGTGCCCTTCTACCACTTCGCCCACCGCCTGCGCTACCTGCTCGTGGACTTCGGAGTGCACGCCGCGAAGAGCGTGCCCGCGCAGGTCGTGTTCTACGGCGGCGCGGTGGTGATGACGTTCGTCACGATCTGGGTCCTCCTGACAACCGTCCCAATCAAGCTCGGCTAGGGCCATGTACACGGTCGAGGTCGTCCCCGCGCCGGAGCTCGGCAACAGCAGCTTTCTCGTCACCGACGACGACCGCGGGGTCGCGTTCGTGGTCGACCCGCTGCGCGACATCGAGCGCTACCTCAACATCGCGAACGACCACAACGTCCGCATCACCCACGCCCTCGACACGCACCTGCACAACGACTACGTCTCGGGACGCCGCGAGCTGGCCGCCGAAGCGGGCTCTGACACCGCCGAGCTCGACCAGGGCGCGGAGCTGACGATCGGCGACATGACCATCAAAGCGATCCACACGCCCGGCCACACGCCGGACCACAAGAGCTACCTGCTGACGGAAGGCGGCCGCGCGCGAGCCCTGTTCTCGGGCGGCGCGGTGATGCTCGGCGCAATCGCCCGCACCGACCTCTTCGGCCCTCACCTGGCCGTGCACCTCGCCCTCGAAGCGCTGACCACGTTGCAGGTGAGGCTGCGCGGGTTACCCGACGAGATCCGCGTGTTCCCAACACACGGCGGGGGCTCGTTCTGCGGCGTCGGCGGGCGAAGCGGCCATGAGACGACGCTCGGCCACGAGCGCAAGACGAACCCGTTCTTCCTGACCACAGAGCTGATGCCGTTTCTCGCGCGGGTGCTGAACCAGCACCGCTACCCGACCTACTACCGCGACATGGGAGCGATCAACCGAGGCGGCGCGCCGCTCATCGGAATCACGCTGCCGCCGCTCGCGAAGCTGACCGCGGACGAAGCCGCGCGCATGGTCGACGAGGGCGCCGCAGTCGTCGACATCCGCCAGGGCCGCGACTACGACCGCGCCCACATCCCGGGCAGCTATAGCGTGGGCATCGACGGACCGGTCAGCGCGTGGGTGGGATGGCTGGTCGCGCGCGGGCGGCCGCTGGTCCTGGTCGGCGGATCAGCCGCGCACCTGCAAAGAGCGCAGCGCCAATTGCTGCGCATCGGCTTCGACACCATCGCCGGCGCGCTGGACGGCGGCATCGACGCATGGAGGTCGAGCGGGCGCGAGGTGTCGAGCTTCGAGACGGTCGACGTCGAGGACATGGCGGCGTGGGTCCTGAGCGCAGAGCCGATGACGGTGGTCGACGCGCGCGACGAGCACGAATGGGTGGCGGGCCACGTCCCGGGAGCGGTGCACATGTACGTCCCGGACATCCCACACCGGGCCGCCGAGATCCCGCACGAAGCACCGGTGGCAGTTCACTGCGCGAGCGGCTACCGAGCAGGAATAGCGGCAAGCCTGCTAGAGCAAGCTGGCCACAAAAAAATCATCCACGTAAACGGCCAATACAGCGACTGGGACCGCCTCCACCTGGCGGAAACGATCCCGTAAAGGACTTCACCTCCCCGCTCGCCGGGGAGGTCGGCGCTGCCCGCAGGGCACCGCCGGGTGGGGGCGAACCCTCTGTGTAGAGCTTGAAAATCTGCGCGAGTGCTCATGTAAGCTCGCCGCTTGGTGAAACCGTACCCGTGACCGCCGGTCACTCTCACTCGTCAGCGCACTACGGCAACAAGGACGCCGTCAGGGCGGTCGTCGTCAGCGCCGTCGCCTTGGGCATCGCCGCCGTCGCGGAGATCACATCCTCGATCGTGAGCGGATCGGCAAGCGTCCTGGCCGACGGGCTGCACAACTCGGGTGACGTTCTGACGAGCTTCATCCTTCTCTTCACATTCGCGCTCGTCCGCCGGCCGGCCACCCGACGATTCTCTTCAGGCTATGGCCGCTTCGAAGACGTGGCCACGCTGCTCATCATCATCGTGATCATCGCGACGGCGGCGGTGGCGGCGGCAGAGTCCGTCGCCAAGCTCATCCATCCCGCGACCTACTCCAACATCCCGCTCAGCCTGGGGGCTGCCGTCGTCGGCGTGATCGCCAACCTGGGCGTCTCCGAATACAAGCTGAGGGTTGGCCGCGGCATTGGGTCCGAGTCTCTGGAGGCGGATGGAATCCACTCGCGCATCGACGCTCTGGTCTCGGCCGGCGCGTTCGCCGGCATCGGCCTGGCCGGCCTGGGCCTCAGGATCGCGGACCCAATCCTCGGCATCGTGATCACCTTCGCCATCGTCTACGTCCTGGCGGGAACCGTGAAGCAGCTCTTCTACCGGATGATGGATGCGGTCGATCCAACCATCGTCGACGAGATCACGCAGGCCGCCGAATCCGTCAGCGGCGTGCTCCGGGTTCACGATGTCAGGGTGCGCTGGGTTGGTCGCGAGCTGGTCGCGGTGATGCATGTTGCCACCGACCCCAAGTCCACGCTCGAAGAGGCTCATGCCCTGTCGATGCGCGTCGAGGACGCCGTTTGCCATGAGGTTCCGGCGGCCCGGCTGGAGATCCACATGGACCCAGGCACCGCCCATCATCACCACGCCGTCGTCGGTGAGGCACTCGATCACAACCACCAGGAGGATGAAAAATGAGCACCCCGCAGGACACCACACCGCAGCGACACATACCGCGCCTGGTTCTCAGCCATGACGTCCATGCGCAGATCCACGGCACTGGGGCCGCGGCCCGCTTCAACACCTGGCTCGCCGTGAAGATCACCAAGACGGTGGGTTCGATGTGGATGGCCTATGCATTTGCCGCCATCACGCTGATCTCTTTGCCCGCAGCGATCGCATCGGGCAACGTCATCGTCATCGTGGCCTGGATCGCCCAGACCTTCCTCCAGTTGGTGCTCCTGCCGATCATCATCGTCGGTCAAAACGTGATTCAAGCCGCGAACGACGCGCGCGCGGAAGCCGACCATGAAACGTTAACGGCGGTCCACTCGTTGACGGTAGAGGTCCACGCGATCAACGAGGCGCAGACCAAAATCCTCCAACAACTGCAAATAGCAACCGCCTAGCCGGCCAATCTCCTCCCCACCGCGTGGGGAGGTGGCGGCGAAGCCGACGGAGGGGGTCCCGAGCTTTAGCTGGTACGCCTCCGCCGTCAGATCGTTAAGTCGTGCATGCGGGCCTGGACGCTCACCCTGGCCGTCTTGATCACCTTCAGCTGGTCCGGCGGTGGCGCGGCCGCCTCGACCCCGCCCAGAATGGTTGTCCCTATCGCCTTCGGTGAACGATGAAGAAGCTCCTGATCGGCCTGGGCGTGCTGGTGGTGCTGGTGATGATCATCAGCGTCGCCGGGCGCGTAAGCGGCAGGTTTGTTCCCTACAACCTGTACACGCACTGCGGGGTCAACTCTTTAGAGCTCGACGGCAAGACCTACTACGCCGACCCGCCGTTAGGTGACGGCAACGGCAACCCACCCGCCGGATGGGGCAATCCCGATGATGCGGGTTGGTTGCTGCCGCAGGATTCGCAACGCGTGACATTCATCGACTGGATGGGCCATCGGGCGAGCTTCACAACGCACCCGAGCTACGCGATCACGCCGACCCAGCTTTGCTCGTAGAGCCGCTTCACCTCTCCGCTCGCCGGGGAGGTCGGCGCGTTAGCGCCGGGTGGGGGCGAACCCTCTAGGAATTCGCGCGCGCGGTCCGCCGGCGTGGAGCAGGCGCCTCAGAATCCGACTTTGCCCTTCGCCGCTTCGGCTTCTTGGCCCGCCAGATCTCCTCCGACGGCCACTGCCTCGCCCACTCGGCCGACACGTATTGGTAGTACGGATGGTCGACTGCCCCCTCGGGCGCGTAAAGCTCGCGGAAGTCCAGAACGTCGAACCCGGCCCGGCGCAGGATCTGGAACAGCTCCGAGTGGCTGACGTGGAACTCGGTGCTGGCCCCGACCTCGTCGTCGGTCCAGTCCAGGCGGTGCATCCCCTTCAACGGCCGGACGAGCTTCGTTCCGATGTGCTCCGTCTCCGACGAGCAAACCATCTCGAGGTCCGTCGACCGCATGAACACCAGCTCGCCCCCGGGCCGCAGCAACCGAGCAGCCTCGGGGATCCAGAGGTCGGGGTCGCACCACAGCGACGCGCCGTACTCGGAGAACGCCATGTCGAACGACTCATCGGGCAGAGGCACCTTCTCGGCGTTGGCCTTCAAAAACTCCAACCCCAGCCCGAACTTCTCGTTCATCTCGCGCGCGGTGTCGAGCTGCGCGGGAGTGATGTCGACGCCGAGCACGCGGCGCGCGCCGTGCTTCTTCAGCCATGCCCCGAAGTAGGCGGTGCCGCAGCCCAGCTCGATGACCTCGAGCCCGCGCAGCTCCGGCAGGAACTTGATCTCGGACTCCGGCGTGTGCCACCGGCCCCAGGTGATCTCCTCCTGCGCCCAAGACGCCTCCGCGCTGCCGGCCGTGTAGTTGGCGTTCGACACCGTCCACACCTCGCGGTTGCGCACCGCGTAATCGGGGAGGCGGCTAGGCATCTGTGGTCGCGGCCTCCAACAAAGCAGCGAACTTTCGCCGCGCCGCCTCGCGTCGCGTCGGCACGTGCTCCCGCGGCCACTTATCCGAAGGCGCCCGGTAGCCCGCGAGTACCTGCCGCGCCACCGACACCCGGTGCACCTCGTCGGGCCCGTCGTAGATCCGCGCCGCGCGCGCGTGCCGGTACATCTCCTCCAACGGCAGGTCGGCCGAGAAGCCGAGCGAGCCGTGAACCTGGATCGCGCGGTCGATCACGTCGTGCAGCACCCTCGCGCCAAAGAACTTGATCATCGAAATTTCGCGCCGCGCGGCGGACGCGCCCTGGGTGTCGATGACCCACGCGGCATGCAGGGTCATCAACCGCGCGGCCTGCATCTCGGCGGCGGAGTCGGCGATCCAGTTCTGCACCGTCTCGTGGCTCGCGAGCTTCTTGCCGAACGCCTCGCGCTGCAGCGCCCTCTCGCAGAGCATGTCGAAGGCGCGCCGCGCCTGGCCGACCCAGCGCATGCAGTGGTGGATGCGCCCGGGTCCGAGCCGCGCCTGGGCGATGAGGAAGCCCTGGCCGCGCTCTCCCAGCAGGTTGGCCGCGGGCACGCGCACGTTCTCGTAGAGGATCTCGGAGTGCCCGTAGCCGAACTTTTCGTGCTCGCCGCCGAGCGTCGGGATGTTGCGCAGCTTTTTCAGGCCCGGCGTGTCCGCCGGCACGATGATCATCGACGCGCGCTCATACGAGTCCGCGTCGGGCTCGGTTACGACCATCGCGATCAGGAAGTCCGCGATCATCCCGTTCGACGTGAACCACTTGTGCCCGTTGATGACCCACTCGTCGCCCTCCAACACCGCCGTCGTCGCGAGCGAGGTCGGGTCCGACCCCGCCGTGAACGGCTCGGTCATGGAAAACGCGGAGCGGATCTTCCCATCCAATAAAGGATGCAGCCACCGAGACTTCTGCTCGGCAGAACCGAATTGCGCGAGGATCTCGGAGTTCCCCGAGTCCGGCGCCTGGTTGCCGAACACGATCGGCCCCCACACCGACGCGCCCTCGATCTCGTGCATGAGCCCGAGCTTCACCTGACCGTAGCCCTGGCCGCCCAGCTCGGGCGGCAGGTGCGTCGCCCACAGCTTCTGCCGCTTTACCTCTTCCTGCAGCGGCTTGATCGCGCGCATGAAGCCGCGCTCGTCGATGTCAAGCACCTCGAGCGGATACACCTCGTCGTGCATGAAGCGCCGCATCCACTCGAGCTTCTTCTCGAACTCGGGTTCGGTCGAAAAATCCCAGGTCACAGCAGCTCGATGCCCTCGTCGATCATGCCGGTGATGGTAGTCGTCAACCCTTCGTACATGGGGTCGGGCCGCCGGCCGCGGCGGTGCAGCATGAGGTTGTAGCCGAGGATGGCCGCGTACTTGTAGAGGCTGAGCGCCACGTACCAGCGCATCTCGCGCGCCTCGACGCCATACAAACGAAACAGCTCGTCCATCTCGATGACCACCGCGCCGCCCGGGCTCGGCGCGTCCTTGTATTGACGGCGGATGGTCATCGCGCACAGGCAGCCGAGGTCCAGCAGAGGCTGGCCCAGCTCCGCGATCTCCCAGTCAAGCACCGCGACCACGTCGGTGCCGCGAAACAGCATGTTTCCGTAGTGATAGTCGCCGTGGACGAGGGTCGGTGCGCGCTCCGCCGGAATCGAGGCCGCGAGCAGGCCGCCGAGCTCGCCCGCGCGCGCCGTCAGCTCCTCCGGCGCGCGCTGCATGAGCATCGCCCACCGCATCATCTCGACCTGCAGGCCGATGGGCTCCTCGTCGCCGATGCCGGTCTTCTCCAGAGACACCGCCTGCAGCCGCTTCAGTACGTCGATCGCGCAGCGCGCGATGTCCGCGGCGGGCCGCTCGACAGCCGTCTTCTCGATCCGCGCCCCGTCGACGTGCTGCATAAGGATGAACGGCCGGCCGTCGACGATCGGGTCGCTGCAGATGATCGGCACCGGGGGAGTGGGGAGGCCCGCCTCGCGCAAGGCGGCCATGATCCGCCCCTGGCGCATGACGTCCGCCGTACCCGCGATGCGCGCGTTGGGCGGCGGCAGCCGCAGCACGTAACGGACGGAGGTGCCGCCGTCCTCGATGGTGACGTTGTAGGTGAACCCGGAGTGACCCTCGGGAATCGGTTCGACAACAACGACGCGCAAATTCGGCCGCCGCAGAATCGAACGGCAGGCGGCCTCGAGGTCGGCCTGGATCTGCGCGCTCATTCCAGGTGCGCCACGTCGCCGAGCGGTCCGACCATGCGCCGGTCGCCCAGCATCCGCACTGTGCTGATGCTCGTGTAGTAAGGCATGATGCGGAGCTGCCCGGTCTCGAGCCGCATCACGTCGGTGAGGCACGCGACGATGGCCGCGGCGTGGGTGACGGCGATGACGCGCTCGCCCGGATGCGCGGCCACCATGTCCTCCACAGCAGCGCGCATTCGCGAAACGGCGGATTCGTTCGTCTCCTTGAAGTCGAGGATCCCGTCCTCGGAGATGTCCAGCGCCATCTCGACAAGTCGCCCGTCGACGACAACGTCATTGGAAAGGGCGTGCGCTGTCTCCATCGCGCGGCGCAGAGGGCTCGAGTAAACCGCCACGTGCTCAACCCGCCGCACGCGCTCACCGAGCCGCCGCGCCTGCTCTCGACCCAGCGAGCTCAAAGGAGGATCGACCGGGTCGGTCATCTCGTGATAGCTGTCCCCGTGGCGCACGAGCCAGATCTCGGTCACGCCCTCGACGCCGATCAAGAAGATGGCCTCGAGAGATCGCATGGCCCGGGTGAGGTGCTCCGAGCCGGTTGCCACGGCTAACATTCGACCACATGCTCCGGGTTGTGGGCATCGTCGCCCTCATCGTCCTAGCAGCCTGCGACCAGACCAGCGCCAAGGTGGGACCGTCGCCCTCGCCTGTCATCGCGCAGGGCAACTGGAACCAGAGCCTCACGTTCGCGGGTGACGTGCCGGGCCAGATGACCGCGATCCTGGCCGATACGGGCCCGCAGCAGAGCATCTGCTCCGGGTCCAAGGCACGCAACGGCGAGACATGGGCGGACTCCTTCTTCGGCACCGTCGATTCGAGCGGCAGCACGTGGCAGGTCACTTTCTCGATCGACAACTTCCGCGGGCCCGGCACCTACATGAACAAGGAGGTCCAGGTCGTCCTGCAGTCGCCCGACAACACGAAGGCATGGGAGAGCCAGGACACCGACACGGTGACATTCACAATGGATCGCAGCCAGCAGTCGGGCACGATCGACGCCTACCTGACCAACGCGACGACGGGCAAGAACGGGACCGAGCACATCACCGGCCACTGGAACTGCAAGGGCTGAGCGGGGTGGAGGTCCACTTCGACGGCCACTGCTTCGGCTGCGGCCAGCTCAACGAAGAAGGTCTGCGCCTGAAGTTCGAACCGGGACCCGAAAGCTCGGCTGCCGCGGACTACGACGTCCCGGAGCGCTTCCAGAGCTGGGCCGGCATGGCGCACGGAGGCATCGTCGCGCTGATGCTGGACGAAGCGGTCGGCTGGGCGGCGTGGCACGCAGGCCACCCAGGCGTAACAGGCCGCCTGGCAGTGAGCTACCGCCGCCCACTGAAACTGGGCGAGGCGGTGCGAATAGTAGGAAAGGTGGAAAGGGTGCGCCGCACTCTGGTGTACGTAAGCGCATTCGTAGAAAACCGCCAAGACCACACCCGAGTAGCGGATGCGACCGCAACCCTGATGGAAGTGAAAACGGTAGTAGACGCATAAAGCGGAGTCACAAATATGCCCCCCACGAAGTGGGACTGAGCGAGCGGGTGGTCACAATTCGTTCTAGTACAGTGGGCCGTCCCAGATGAGCAGCGCCAACATCCCCGTCCCCATCCGGAAGCGCCTGGCGAACTCGCTCCGGAGTGGCCGCGCGCTCCAGCTAGGCGCGGCCGCCCTGATCGCCCTGATCGTCCTGATCGTCCTGGCCCTCATCTACGGAGACCTGCCCGAGTTCGTCCAGGACAGCAGCCACGTCATGCGCAACCTGATGCGCCAGTACGCGTACGCGCCGGGCTTCGCCCTGCTCTACCTGGAGGAGTCGGGAATCCCGCTGCCGGCCCCGGGCGACGTGTTCGTGATGTACGTCGGCATCCACGTGCCGCACAACGTGTTCGCCTGGATCGCGGCCTGGCTGGGCCTGATCCTGGCGGTCGTCCTGGGCGCGACCAACCTCTTCCTGATCTCCCGGAAGTACGGCCGGCGCCTGGTCGAGAGCCAGATCGCCGAGTACGTCCATCTGAGCCCGGAGCGCCTGGCGAAGGCGGAGGCGTGGTTCAAGCGCTACGGGGTGCTGGCGATCATCTTCGGACGGCACATCCCGGGCTTCCGGATTCCGATCACGGTCGTGGCGGGCATCTTCCGCGTCCGCTACCCGGTGTTCGCGGCGAGCGTCGCGGTGTCGACGGCGATCTGGGCGGGGGTGGTGCTGATCATCGGGATCAACTTCGGACCGCGCCTGACGAACCTGCTCCAGGCGCACACCTACCTCTACTTCGTGTGGGGGGCGATCGTCGTGGCGCTGGTGCTGAGCATCTTCATCCGCCAGCGCCTGCGTGCGTCCCAGGCGCGACCGGGTTCGGGTGGCAAGAACGACCGGCCGGTAGAATCACCGAGTTCCTAAGTCGGGAGCGTCGGGAGCGCGGTTCGTCTCACACTGATCGTCGTGTCGGGGGCTGGCGCAGTTTGGCAGCGCGCACGGTTCGGGACCGTGAGGCCCCGGGTTCAAATCCCGGGCCCCCGACCAACTTTTCGAGTTCAAACCTGACTCCGCATCCGCTACTTACGTGACAACGCCGCTGTACTGGTGTAGCACGGATGTAGCACACCTTCCAAAATCTGCATCGGCGTTGACGTCGTTGCGGAACTTCACATTACGCGCGCGTAGCCGTTTGATCTCGGCGTCAATATCATCAACCACGAACTCGATCCGATTCCAGCCACCTGGGCTTGGCCGCCGCCCGTTCGGCATTGGTCGCCCTGCTGAGCTTGCAGGTCCGCTCAGGAGCAGACGCAGGTTTCCTCGGACGATGTCGGCGAAGGCAGGCGCTGCGCTTGAACGCAAAGTGAACCCAAAGTGCGTGGTGTAAAAGGCGACAGCAGCCTCCACGTCATCGACCATGTAACGAACGTTGACCGCACCGTCCACGATCTCCACTGCACCTCCTTGGTTGTTGTGCGTCTCTCAACGTAGCAAGACCATGCCTCGCAAAGATCGGCGGCTCCAGCCAAAGCTGGAGCCGTCCGGAAGGTGCTGGTGGGACTAAGGCTATGGATGTGAGGTGGGTTTGTTGCTCGGTTTACCAGTGGGGTGCGCAGTGCTTGAGGCATTCGGATGCTGAGCGCGGTGCTCTTTGCCTCTCTGGTCGGCGACGGCGCTCACACACTCGCCAATTCCGTGTTGACCCGATTGCAACTTGTCCTTGCAGGTTGTAACCGCCGCGGTAACAGCCTTGCCCCAGTCAGAAGGATTGGTGCTGCCGGTCACAACAGTGGCCGTTACCGCACCAGTGCCGGCGGCCGCTAAGGTGGCCGCCGCCAGACCGGCCGCGGCCTTGGACGTAACGAAAGCCGGAAGTGCCGACAGAAATGGCATGTGGTTTAGACGCCTCCTTGGTTTGTGTTGGAGCTGACGGCCGCTCTGCTTCTTTCACATCACAGAACCAAGACGGCTGGCAAAGTAACGAAGGCGGACCGGAGTCCGTCTAAGGGGCGCTGCTCGGCAAAGCTGATTGACTAGGGCTTTTTCGGCTGTGGCCCTGTCCATTCGAGTGTTGCTCGCGCTCCTGTGCGCCTTTCTGGCGGGCAGCAGCGCTCACGCACTGGCCGATGCCGTGCTGACCGCTTTGAAGCTGGTCCTTGCAAGTGGTCACGACATTCTTCATGTATTGGGCCCAGACAACTGGGTTGGGGCTTCCAGTCGCCGCGGCTGCCGCGATAGCCGTCGTCGCCACAAGGGCCAACACGATGGCTGCGAACACAACCACGACCTTGGTGGCCAGCATTGTCGATCGGAGGCGCTCGCTCGACCGATAAGCCGCGCCCGCGGGCAGCCGGCGATTGCCGAAGCGCGTGTAGCCCTCAGCAAGCTCGCCTTCAAGCCAGCTGTCGAACCTGTCGCTCATCGACAGCTCATCGTTGGCTTCCATCCTCCAATACAACCGCCGTGTCGGGCCGAGTAACGACTTGACCTGGCGCGTCCGGCCAACGCAGTTCGTCGCGTAGTCTCTTTTTGGCTTTGGCCAGGCGCGAGGCGATGGTGCTCTCGGGGGCGCCCAGAGCGAACGCGATCTCGCGATTGGTGTAACCGTGGTGATGGCGAAGGATGATCACAGCGGCTTGCTCGTAAGGCAGCCGGCGCAACGCTCGGAAGAGATCACTGGTTTCAGCGACGTCCGCCGGATCCGCAGTTGGGGCCGGCCTCCCCAGCCTTCGCACCAGCTGTCCGACCTCACCCAGGCGACGCCTTCGCGCGTAGGTATAGGCGACGTTGATCGCGATGCGGTGCAGCCAGGCTTCCGCGGGAGCATCCGGCTTCCACGATTTCCAGGCCTTGAACGCCCGAACAAAGGCGTCGTGTGTGCAGTCCTCGGCCGCCGCCTGGTCGCCCAGGATTCCGTAAAGCGTGTACAGGACCCGGTTGTAACTCGACCGATACAGACGGTCGAAGTCATCCAGTGACCCGGGGTTGAAGTCCTGCTCGGCCATCGGCGGCGGACAGTATGACGACTGGGCCCCACACATCCTGCTTCTGAGATTTTGTTCAGGGCCTTCGTTACTGTGGGCCGTTCGCTGGTTGATGTATTCGACAGGCCAATAAGCGACGGCCCATCGATCCACAATATCCAGGAGGGAGCTCGATGTCGTTCATCTCAGTGCGGATTCCGGAGCAAAGCGATCACCCATTCCGGACGAAAGCGATCACCTATTCCGGGGTTTCCGATCACCCCGCCGGGAGGCCTGCTAGCGACGACGTGAGCTGACGGGCGAGCGGCATCCTTCTGGGCAGTTGCAGCCCACGTTGAAGGAGACGCTGATGCCCAGACCCCGCTCCGCTATGCGCAAGATCCGCGATGTCCTCCGGCTGACCTTGGCTGAGC
>Ga0207416_1001316_pt1 | contig 34283 bp, 26 predicted proteins | sample PaiPotPPM11metaG_FD_184107 | JGI IMG/M metagenome (GOLD analysis project Ga0207416, IMG submission 184107) | Iron sulfur acid spring bacterial and archeal communities from Banff, Canada, to study Microbial Dark Matter (Phase II) - Paint Pots PPM... ...
CGACCGCAACAATTACGAAGCCTATGACTTGCTAGGCCAGACCTACCAGTCAGTAGGTGAGTATGAACAGGCCAGTCGTGTTTATCGCAACCTCGCCAAAATGAACCCTGGGAGCTCTATTGCCCGCGAGCGCTTGGCAACGCTGCAGGAGTTGCGTACCGCACACTAAACAGAACATAGTCAGGGAGGACTACAAATGGTAGCAAGCATCGTTGCCATTCTTAGCCTTATCGTTGGAATTGCGGGCACGATCATTACCTATCGCCAATTCCGTCACCAAGGGAAAATTAATAAGCTTGAGGTACAGATAGCAGTTCAGCGGAGAATAAATACAGGGCATATTGTCAGAGGTGATGTCATCCCAGTAGAACTCGAATTGAACAATATTAGCCCAAACGACGTTAGCATCAAAGTTCAGGAGGGCCTTCCTGATGGCATCAAGATTGTGAGTGGACCTCTAAAGTGGAAGGGACAACTGCAGGCCAATGCCAAGCATACTCTTCATTACTCAGTACAGGCAGAGACCACGGGAAGGAAAGAATTCAGTACTCCTTTTATTCATGCAACAAGTGAAGAGCATTTTATACGTCTTGATCCTATCAAAACAGTATTCGATGTCGAAGATGTAATGCCCGCAAACCTCCTGCTGAAGCAGGCTTTAGTACCCAGATTCCCAAATTGCCGGGATAAATTTGAGCTTGCTATTTCCTGGTCGAACACCGGCAGCCTTCCGATTGATAAAATTTCCTACCAGATCGTGACTAACTCACCTGAGCTTACCCCAGTTACGGATCTAGATGAACTAGCCAAGCCATTCTCTCTTGAGAGATTCCACGCAGTCGAGCATCGAGTTGGCTTCATAGCAACAAGTGAAGGGCAATATTCCATTAGCATCTGCAACATCGCCTTTGAGGCAAGCGGATCAAGCTCAAAACTCCCAGACCAAGATGTTAGCGTCGAAGTAGAATTTAAGTGGGATGTCCCTATTGTTGGACGGACTAATGAGCTTCAAACCGTCTTTGATCTTGTTAAACGAGCTAAGGAATCGGTGGGCAAGCTTGTCTTCATCCACGGAGAAGCTGGCGTAGGCAAGAGTAAACTGTCCCACGAGGTGATAAAATATGCCGAAACCCTCGATTTTTTGGTGCTAGAGGAGTTCTGTGAGTCATTCACCGAGGCTATAGCTTTCCATCCTTTCAAACGATTATTTCAGCAGGTCATAAATACTGCCTCACCAAGAACAACCAGTTCCTCCCTAACCAGTGAAGATAACCTAGCGAGAGTCAGAGCATTTTTTAGTACCCACTTTCCAGAGATAAAACAGTCCCTTCCCATTCTTAACTATTTCCTCATTGGAGAAAGCGATATAGAAGCAGCTAAGCTCTCAATGTCACCTCGGGATCGCCATGAAGCTTTTCTGACAGCCATTTATGGCTTCATCAAAGCGATTTCGCTTCGCAACCCTGTGCTTATTGTCATAGAGGACCTGCAATTTGCCGATTCTGGCACTATTGATGTCATCCAGCACTTAGGAACCCGCTGCCGCGACTTACCAGTTCTGATCCTCTGCCTCTACCGAGATGAGGACATTAAGACTGTAGAATGGCATGAGCAGTTATTTGTGCGCTCCATATCTAAGATGCTTATAGACAATCTTTGTATTAGCATAGAGCTCAGGCGTTTAAAAGAGCTTCAAGTGAAGTCTTTGCTTAATAGCTACTTTCCCAATTCCCAGTTCCCTGCAGAATTTGCAGATAGGCTCTTTCAAGAAACTGAGGGCAATCCCTTATATGTTCGTGAAGTTTTAAAATGCTTAATCGATAAGCATGACATTATCAAAGTTGACAGCGTCTGGAAACTCGCCAGATTAACCACTGATATTCCCCTGCCAAGAACCATAGAGGAGGGAATTCGTTCGCACCTTCGTGTCTTAAAGTCGAAAGAAGAACTGAGGGAGCTTGAAAGAGCTGCAGTTATAGGCTACAATTTTAGCTACAAGTTCCTTCGAGAATTGTCTCCACTTGATGAGTCATCTCTGATGGAATATTTAGAGAAGTTCCTTGATCATCATCTTATCATTGAAGCAGAGGTGAATTAAGAATGGCGAATGATTACTTTAGATTTAGCCATGCAAAGATCCAAGAGGTCGTCTATGGCGGGATTTCTGCAATTCGCAAACAAAAGCTCCATCATGACCTTGCTCAGATACTTGAAGATGAGCAGACGCACACCAACTTAAATTACAGCGCTACCATAGCCCGCCATTACCTAGCTGCAGGCGATCAAGAGAAGGCACTCGGCCATTTACTGCAGGCAGGGAAGCAAAATGCTAGTCTTTATGCTAATAAAGAGGCTCTTTCACTCTTTGAGGAAGCACTGGCTATCATCGAGAAACTTCCCGCTGGGGCAAATGGCGATACTGAGAAACTAAAACTGGAGGCATTACTAGGGATTGCTTTGGTCTATCGAGAAACAAATGAGTTTGAGCAGGCAAATAGTCATTATATCCAAGCCATTAAGCTGGCTCGTTCTCTCAAGGAGAGGAACCGTGAGATCTTCCTCCTCAGTCGTCAAGCCGAGGCCATTGGCATTTTAGGAGAGTACGAAAAGGCGAGAGAACTCTACGATCAGGCGATGAAGATCGCTCTTGAGACTGGCAATCTCCAAATGCAACTCCAGCTTCTCAATGACTTTGCTAAACTTGATTGGTGGCTCTTTCACCAATATCAAGCCCAAGGTAAGCACGTACAAGCGATGGAGGCTGGTGAGAGAATTCTAGAAAATGCTTCGCGAGCAAAGGAACTGGCCGAAAAGACAAAAAACCTGGACGAACTGATACGCTCGTATGATAGTTTAGGAGCCTACTACGAATCGGTACATCATGATTATACGAGAGCACTAGATATGCATGAGCAAAGCGTAGCTATTGCGCTCGATCAAGATCTCAAAGCCTCTAAGTATGGTCTCCAGAAGGTGGGCCAGATTTGGCGGATGAAAGGGAATGTAGAGAAAGCGCAAAAAGCTTACGAGCAATATCTCACTTGGGCGCAGGAGATTGGTGCCCGGTGGGCTGAACTGAAAGGGTACCAATGCCTTGGAATCATGGAGATGGAGCAAGGGAATTACGACGAGGCAATTCGGTTATACGATATGAGCCTCGAACTCAGCCGAAGCGTTGTGAAGGCACCGCATGAGGATATGGAAACCCGAATCTGGAAGGGAGCAGCCCTGGAAATACTAGGAAAGCAGCCGGAAGCTTTCGCAGAGTACTGTGAGGCTCTGAAACTATCTGGGAATTTTGACGAACATGACTCAGACACAGAAATCTTGCTCAAAGTAGGGCGTATACTCTATTCACACGATGAACGACTGTACGCTTCTAAGTATCTCCACCGCTACCTTGACGTAGTGTCAAACTTGCCCGCCGAGCAGCTTGAAGAGATTCAGGAGCTGCTCAAGAAATGTGAAACGGCTGATTAAGAATGGCGAGTGATAACGATTACTTCAGATTTAGCCATGCAAAGATCCAAGAGGTCGTCTATGGCGATATTCCTGTATTTCGCAAACGCAAGCTCCATCAACAACTCGCTCGGATACTTGAAGATGAGCAGGTACGTACCAGTTCAAATTACAGTGCGGCCATAGCCCGTCATTACCTAGCTGCAGACGATCAAGAGAAAGCTCTGGGTTATTTACTCCAGGCAGGGAAGCGAAATGCTAGCCTTTATGTCAACAAAGAGGCCCTCTCATGCTTTGAAGATGCACTGGTCATCATCGAGAGACTTCCCACTAAGGCAGGCGATACAGAGAAGCTGAAGCTGGATGCGTTAATAGGTATCGCTTTGGTCTATCGAGCAACCAACCAGTTCGAGCGGGCGGATAGTTATTATATCCAGGCCATTGAACTGACCCGTTCCCTTAAGGACAAAGACCTCGAGATCTTCCTCTTCAGCCGCCGGGCTGAAATCTCCGGCATTTCAGGACAGTATGAGAAGGGAAGAGAACTGTGCGATCAGGCAATGAAGATTGCTCTTGAGACTGGCAATCTCCAAATGCTATCCCAGCTTTTCAATGACTTTGCTGATCTTGATTGGTGGCTCTTTGTGCAATATGAAGCCCAAGGTAAGCGCGTACAAGCCACAGAAGCTGGTGAGAGAATTCTAGCAAATGCTTCCCAGGCAAAAGAGCTGGCCGAAAAGACAAAAAACCAGAAACAACTGATGCGCTCATATAAAAATTTAGGAACCTATTACGAATCGGTGCACCATGATTATATGAGTGCGCTCAATATGTATGAAAAAAGCGCAGCTATTGCGCTTGATCCAAATCTTAAACTCTCGAAGTACGTTCTTCAAAAAGTGGGCCAGATCTACCGAGTGAAAGGGATGTTAGAGAAAGCGCACAAGCTTTACGAGCAATATCTTGCTTGGGCGCAGGGGATTGGTGCCCGATGGGCTGAACTGAAAGGGTTCCAATGTCTTGGCATTACAGAGATGGAGCAAGGTAACTACGGCGAGGCCATCCAATTATACAATAGTAGTCTTGAACTCAATCAAAGCGTGAAGGCGGCACATGAGGAGATAGAAACCCGCGTCTGGAAGGGAGTGGCACTCGAACTCCAAGGAAAGCAACCAGAAGCTTTCGCAGAGTACCGTGAGGCCCTGAAAGTCCTTGGAAATTTTGACGAACATGACTCAGACACAGAAATCTTGCTCAAAGTAGGGCGCATACTCTATTCAAACAGCGAACTACCGTATGCTACTAAGTATCTCCATCGCTGTCTTGAAGCAGAATCAGACTTGCCCGCCGAGCAGCTTGAAGAGATTCAGGAGCTGCTCAAGAAATGCGAAATAGCTGAGGATACTAACGTTTAGATTATGGAGATCTCTGTGCAGTGAGAGCTTTCTGAATGCTTCTTTCCTCCTCTACACTGTTGATACAGATCAGATCAAAGACGCGGTTGCAGCCTTGCAGCAGTTGATTACGATCGACCGCAACAATTACGAAGCCTATGACTTGCTAGGCCAGACCTACCAGTCAGTAGGTGAGTATGAACAGGCCAGTCGTGTTTATCGCAACCTCGCCAAGATGAACCCTGGGAGTTCTATTGCCCGCGAGCGCTTGGCAACGCTACAGGAGTTGCGTACCGCACACTAAAGCTTGGGTTGTTTCGGCAGAAGATGCAGCATGCCCTCCGCTGCGCTTTGGATGGCATCACGCTTGAAAAGCTGGGGATGGTATTGTATTTCCTGCCACAGCTGGATAAAGTCATCATAATGTTTGCTACCAGGGTGGCCTGATTGTCCAGGAACGTGTACCGAATGCGAATTGTTGAGATTGCCAAGATCGACAATCTGGCGATAGGATGAGATACGAATAACCTCCTCCGGGCTGTTGGCTAATACGTTGCCAACACTGACAGTGTCGCTGTCACCGCCGACCGGAAACGGACCTCGGTTGAAAGAGCTTTCCATTGCTTTAACTGCGCCCAGCGGATGACGAAAGGTCATCTTGTGAATAAGACCATATTGCCAATGTAGAACGTTACTACCCAGGCGCTCTCGTAGCTCCTCAATTGTGGCATCAAAAGCTCGTTCCAAGGCAATATCCCACGAGTTTGGTCCATTGGGAATTACTGTGTCTGCAAACCAGTTGTCGTCATGCTCCTTAAGCAGACGAATGAGCAGAGGAAGGCTGCGGCTTGCGTAACCGTTTAGATTCGCCAGAATATAAGCTCCGATTCCCAGGTAGCTCCCGACAAGCGAACTATCATCGCCAAGCACTGTTTCGAAGACAATATGGGTTAGTGTGCGTAAAAATGTGGTGTAGATAGCCGCGCCGATACTGTCGGGCCCAAGGACATAGTCCCAGGTGTGCAAGATCTCCTGGGCCGCCCTTTTTAGCGGTGTATTACCCTCAAGCGCCAATATGTAGGGAACAATTTCGGTTGCCGGGATTGAGTTCTGGTCCGACTGGATGGTTGCCATGTCGGAGAGAGTTAGCTTGCCTTTGCTGGCCAATAGATCACGGATGCGCTGGGCCCGGTAGCCATTGAGCCACTCATGGGTAATATAGTAGGGATAGGTATCGTCCACTACACGATTGTTTGCGGTGACGATGAAGTGTCGCTCGGGATTGTAGGTCTGGGGCAGTTCATCAAACGGAATCAGACCCGTCCATTCATATTCACCGGTCCAGCCGGGTGAGGGAACGACAGCTTGTCCACGTGCGCGTATGGGGATAGCTCCAGCCATAATGTAGCCAATGTTTCCCTCGCAATCGGCATAGACGAAGTTTTGTGGGGGAACATCCCAATCGCGTAAAGCATCGCGAAACTGATCCCAGTTAGTAGCACAATTGAGCTTATGAACCGCCGAGATAATTTTGAATTGTTCGAGTGCTGGCCAGTGCAGTGCCATAGGAAGCTCTGGGGCGGCGCTAGCGTTCTCATTTGTTTGTGACAGGGAAGTGCTACTGGCTTGTGGCGTAGCCGTGATAATTGGGCCGTGTCGTGTGATACGCACCTCCTCAATAACAGGAGTATCCCAGCCTTTGACTTCGATTTCTTCCTGAATGAATTGGGCCTCTTCCCACTGACCCCTAAATTCGTATTGGCTCGGATCATCGGGATTGAACTTCTCTATGTAAAGATCTTCGATATCAGAGACAGCATTGGTCACACCCCAGGCGATGTGCTGATTATGCCCAATGATGATGCCGGGTGAGCCGGGGAAACCAACTCCAGTAACATCGATATCTCCTGCCACCAGATGACATTCGTACCAGACGGAGGGTACAGCCTGTCCCAGGTGCGGATCATTACACAGCATAGGAGCACTAGTTTCGGTCATCGTCCCATCGACGACCCAGTTGTTACTGCCTCCCATCATGCCAAAGCCACTCAGCTCCTGGATCTGCTTGTACTGTTCCAGCAAACCTGCATTGACCCCGCTATATTCGACTCCAGGAGGGATGATCAGTGGATGGTGAGGATCATAACCAGCTTCTAATTTAACGGCTCGCTCTACACCCAGTTTGGCGATCAGACGTGCCCGAATCAGTTCTGTTTCCCAGTTCCCGCTTAAACCCCAGCCCTGTAGTAGGCCCCATTGGATGCTATCGGCTGGTTTCCATGCTTCCGGTTTGATATGCAATAGCACAAATTCGACAGGCATATGGTGCAAATTGGTTTTAATGAATGCATTAACGCCGTTGGCATAGGCTTCGAGTATGAGCTGGTCGTGGTCCGGGAGCTGTTTTGCATGCTCTGCGGCGACGCGATGCAGGCCAAGGCGGCGACAGAAGCGATCGTTTTCGAGCACAATGGGGCCAAATATTTCGGAGAGCCGTCCTGCTCCTATGCGACGGTTCAGTTCCATCTGCCAGAGGCGGTCCTGGGCATGCACATAGCCCTGTGCGAAATAGAGGTCATCTTCGTTATCCGCATAAATATGGGGTATGCCATAGCGATCAGTGATAATTTCGACAGGCTCGTGCAATCCACTGAGGTATACTGTACCATTCTTCTGAGGCACAGAACGTCGGGTGAGCAGAGAGTAGGTGCCACCCACAAAGCCTGAGAGATTTGCTGCTGTGAGAAACGTTTTTTTCCACCAAGATGCCATGGCTAAACCTTCTTTTGGCGAACCACTCTCATGGGCAAATTATCACCTCTCACAAGTCTGTCTCTTCCTGCAACTGATCCTTACAGAGTCGATCTAAGACCTCATCGACCTCCCCTTGAGGGAGCACACTCAGATCGGGAATCAACTCTTGCAAGTGTTGAAGGTCATTGACTGTAGCAATGCTCTCTTGCGCACGTTGTTTCAACCCGGGAAACCGTTTTGCTACCACATTGATAGCTGCCTGCTGCAGGACCTGGACTTGACTATCTTTCTGTAAGATCCAATACAAGGGGTCCATACGCAATGCATCATATTCCATAGGATACTCCTTTTCAAGCCATTTTCTGTCTTGATCTGACATTTTTCTCACAGCCATCCTAAAAGCGATACTGAAGAGATCAGGCCTTCCTAGTCGCCTTAAGTCATCAAGCATGCCTTGCACGATATGTCGCTTTGCTCCTCCGTTAGTGAGGGGCAAGATTGGCAGTAGAGCTGCTCTGCCCCGACTTCGGATCTCGTCTGGGATCAGATCCTTCATCTCCACCACCGGGTAGTTGAAGGTGAGCACACGTGACCACTCCTTCAGTGGGGTTTCCCAGATCAGTGGCGATGGCTCGATGGCTGTATCGCTCTGCAGGTGGAACACACCGGAAATGACGTCCGCCTTGTACTTCTCGCGGACCGCCTTGTTGTATTCCAACAATCGTTCGGGCATCTTGGAGTTATGATACGTCTCAGACTCCAGATGCACCAGTAACGGATGCCTTCCTTCAATCGTCTCCGTCTTCAGAAGCACATCCATCACCAGATATGGCCCCTCTAATTTCTCTGGCAGACACCCCAAGTATCGCAATCCCGGCAAGATCAGATCTAGATAGGCCTGCGGATCGACCGTGATCAAATAATACATTGATCGGTCCCACTCTTGAGGCATTATGCATCCCAGTTGCATCACTCTCTCCACTTCCTCTTGTTGCTTTAGTGTGGGAAAGCCGCTCGCTTGACCTATCTCCTCCGAGTTTTCCTCTTCCATGATGGCCTCCTGCTGCCACATCCCTGCTATGATCATACTCTAGAGAAACGTCTTTTGTCAAGGAATATTCCTGCATAACAGGTTTTTTTGGTTTATTCCAAAATGCATCTTTTTTCTATGGATGAGAGGTACATTGAGCCTCTTATCAGGCATTAAAATAAAAATAGCACGTTACACTAGTTCCGTCCCCTTTGGGGTATCGCGAACCTCAAAGCCGAGAGCCTTCAACCGCTCGCGGATACGATCCGATTCTTTCCAGTTGCGGCCAGTGCGGGCAGCATCGCGCTGGCGAACTAACTCACGAACTTCATCGCTCAGCTCACGAGGGGCCCTAGGTGCAACCGTATCCAGGCGCAGACCGAGCACACGGTCAAAATCCAGAATCAGGCGACGACGCTCTGCTGGATCGATCTTGCCAGTACGGGCAGCCTCACGCGTGATACTCAGGGCGGTGGGCAGGTCCATGTCATTGTTAATCGCCTCGTGGAACGCCTCGCGTGCTCGCTCTGCCTCCGCTGACCAGACTCCTGTCTCCTCAGTTACCGGGAGTTCCGCAAGATCTGAACGTAGGTTATTCAACCCGTTTTGGGCCGCATTGATAGAAGCATCGGTAAAGTTGAGCTTTGAACGATAGTGTGCAGTCAATAGTAGATAGCGATAAGCCATCGGTTCGATGCCACGCTCCTTGAGCGTACTCAATAGCAGGACATTACCCACTGAGCGGGACATTTTGCTGCTGCCAAAGTCTAGGAACTCGTTGTGAACCCAGAACAGGACTGGTGATTTGCCAAATGTACCCTGGCTTTGTGCAATCTCGTCTTCATGGTGTGGGAAGACCAGATCAATGCCGCCAGTGTGAATATCGAACTGCTCGCCCAGGTACTTGGTCGCCATGGCCGAGCACTCAATATGCCAGCCGGGGAAACCGATACCCCAGGGACTCGACCAATTCATCTGCCGTGTTGGATCGCCGTACTTCCAGAGAGCGAAATCCTCTGCAGCCTGTTTATCCTCGGCGACCTCCATTTGGACACGTCCATGTCCGCCTGCCCGCAGATTTTCGAGAGTGTTGCCCGAAAGCGCCCCATAGCTATCGAAGCGGCTCACATCGTAGTAGACATTCCCATTAGTGACATAGGCCAGACCGTGCTCGATAAGTTTCTCGATCATTGCCAGCATCTCTGGAATGTGGTCAGTAGCCCTCGGCATCTGATGTGGAGGCAAAACATTCATTTCTGCCACATCGCGCAGGTACTGCGCGATATAGGATGCAGCGATCTCATATGCTGAGCGTCCAGTCGTACGAGCTTCGTGCTCGATCTTATCTTCGCCGCCACGGGCATCATCGCCTTCATGGAGATGTCCAACATCAGTAATATTGCGAACCAAGTAGACATCATAGCCATTGTATTCAAGAATGCGACGCAGCCAGTCTGTGGTGGTGAAGGAGCGCAGGTTCCCGATATGAATATCCTTGTAAACGGTGGGGCCGCAGTTATAAATGCCAACTCTGGGCGGATTGAGTGGCTTGAACAGGTCTTTTCTCCTGGTCAGTGTATTGTACAGGTAAACTGGGTTTTTGGTAGCTGCCGACATGAGCTTGTATCTCCTCTATCTAATCGGGTAATGGCAGAATTATCAGTGCATTATTCACAGAAATGCAGGTTCGTAGCTCAGGCAGGAGACGTGCTGGGGATGTAAAACTATGTATACTCTTGTTGAGGAGCACGTTGAGATTAACGTTCATAGAGTGCTGAACTACCCTGTATTTCGTGTGTTGCCTCTATGAACGTAAAGACAGGTGCAATAATGCTTTCTGTGGGGTCTGTAGTTCACGATATTCTCCAACATTTCAGGGATCGATTGTTCTATTTTCTATTAGTATAGCATAGGATGGATATGGAGTATAGTACTTCTGCATGCATGCTTACACCAATTTGCAGTCCATCATATTTCTAAACTAGTCCACATGTATGGCAAATTTTTGATGACTTGATAATTAGCATCGAGTGCAGGTTCGAGCAGTAAAAGTGCGGTGATGCGTCTGGCGATAGTCGTCATTTCACGGATTTCTTCTAATGTCAATGATCTACCTATCAACTCTTTTTCACGATAACTTAACCACTTCTTGATTACTTGGTAGCCTCCTATATGATAGTTCCATACCTTAAATGGCACATTTTTCCAATAAGCTACCTCATTAAGATAAATGTCATATGTAGTTTTGCCTAAATGGGACATGAATTGATCCATATTTAAGTCAAAATTGTTAATGCTGTCTTTAATAGCATCAAGCTCTTGTAAACTATAATCGCGTTCCTTGACTTTACCCCTACCAGGCATTGTAATGCCTCCCATACCCATATGTCCCCATCCCACAGTGACCACCAAATCTTTATCCAGATCTAGATTACCACCACCTACACGAGAAATGGTTCCGATATGACGTATTTCTGAGCGTATCTTCCCAGAGGTAACACCCGGAAGGGTACTTTCAGTATCTAGAATTGCAGCCACTCTTCTGCCTAGTTCAACTGAATTAAGTAATAAATCCTTGCGATTAGGTAATGGAATGCGAGGCCAATTTCGACGAATTTCCTCTGCATTTTCAGTAAGATAGTTAGGTGAGTAACCTACTGCTAATGCATGTAACCATATTAGCTCTGCTACATGAGGATCTTCATAGAGGCTATCAAATCCTAACGCAGTGAGATATACATAGGCTGCATTAGAAAGATTAGCTTGTGTCTCTATAAATGGTTCAGCTTCTTTACTAAAAAGCTGCATTTGTGGTGTGCCTTTATTTTCGATATTATCTACACGGAGATGAAAAGGAACCACTGATACATTGCGTGCAAGGGATTGATAATCTACCAAACAAGAGGAAAAGTAGAATGGACTTCCCTTCGCTTCTTTTTCTGTTTTCAAACGCGTGACGAGAAATTTGTTACCACTCCAATATTGTGCCCAAAGTTCAGGCCTAGGCTCATTCCAAAGTGGACGAACAGTACTATAATAACACCATCTCGTTTCAAAAGGTCTAAGGGTATACCGACACAGGTTATTAGAGTTGTACAGCTCAGTACTAAGTACTCTGGCACGCGTCTTCCTAGCATCAAAACGCGCACCATCTTTGGTCAAGGGAAATTTCAGAGCCTTAAGAGTTTCCCAATCTATACTCTTGTTATAATACTGTTGCATCCGTTGCTCAAGAAGTTTTTTGTCCATACTCATCAGACTTCCACGACGACTTTCATCCAATGCTCGAAATGGTCGTTGTAAGCATAAATCTTCAATTGTAGGCCAAGTCAGATAGATTGCAGATCCTTCTAAAGGGCGAAAAGAAAACTGATTTACTCTATTTGGGGTAGCGACCTTATACTGAAGATTAAAATCTTTGGCTTCTAAGCTTTGTATAAGCCCTTCTTTTTTAGTTGATCCCCATAAATGTCGGAAACGCACAATTGGCAGATTAATTCGTTCTTGCGTGCGAACCATCAATGCTACTGCTGTTCCTACACGTATACCTTCGCGGTTATATTCAGTAGAAAAAACACTAGGATCAGGTTTGCCTTCGGGAGTAAGTTTACCAGTCCCACGACTATCACCATTCAAACAATCAAACCACATCTTGTCAAACTCATTCAGAAATCGTTGTCTCATTACAACAAACGATGGGTCACCCAGGTAAGAAAAGTTTGATATGTAACAGACTACACCCTTACCAGTACGTTCAGTAATTCGACGCTCAGCTAAACGAAAGAAACGCACATAAAGATCATCCAGATTGAACTTTTTAATTCCCCAAACTGAAATCAGACCGACCTTGTAGGCTTCTACCAATTCCTGCTCCTCCTTTGATTTTAATTTGACGCTATCAAAAGCATTATATGGAGGATTCCCTATAACTACCAGAATCGGCACATCTCTTTTTACTTTCTGTGCCGCATCTCTTTCTTCTTTCAGCTCAGGCATACCCTCAAGTCGATGTTGGATAAACTTCTCTTTCTCTGGATCAGGCAGTTCCCAACCAGTAAGAGCATTGGTAAGATATACACTTGCACGCTCATTGTTACGATGAGATAGAGGTATGCCGAGGTTCTGTAATAAAAGGCCTAATTGCAAATGAGCTATCACAACTGGTGCTGGCAAAATCTCAAAACCAAAAACTCTATCCATTGCTGCTTGTTTAACATCATAAATACTCAAAGCATCCTCCCCTTTATCTTGCAGATTAGCACTAATATGCTTTAAAACTTCTACCAAATAGGCCCCTGTTCCACAACATGGATCTAGCACATAAACACGATGATCTGCTAATCCATCTTCTATTTGCAATTCTTCACGTAAAACTGTATCTACTCTTTTTACCATGTATTGAACAATTTCTGGTGGTGTATACCAAATACCTAATTCTTTGCGCAAATCTGGGTCAAAGGCCTGGAGAAATGGTTCGTAAAAATATTGGACAGCATGACCTTCCTCAAACTTGGTAAAAAACACAGCCCTATCTACACGATTGAGAACATTAGACGTCCAATCTAGTACTTCTTCCAAATTCAGTAGGTCAAGCTTACTTGGGGTCACTACTCGCTCAAAAATTGCTCGAATTACAGGAACTTTCAATAACCAGACTGAGGTTCTCCAATCAAAGAGGACATTGCTAGTAGTTAGCGGATTTTGCTTGTTCCATAGTACCCAGGCTGAGAAAATGCCATAAAAAATTGTCTGCACTAAAGTTGAACGGAAGAAATGATTTCCTTTCTCACCTTCAAACTTGAGGCCTAATATCTCTTCAATTGCCTCGCGAACTTCCCTCAATGATGGCAGATCAACTTTTTCGATGCGGTCTTTGGCTGTATGAGCGTAGGAAGCTAGAAACCAAGCAAGATCTTGAGGAGCCGTCAACGGAGCAGCATGCAACATAACTCGTTTCAAATATTCTGAAAACTGTTTCTCGTGCTCTTTAGTTATCTCTAGCAGATTCATTGTCCAAAAAGCATCTTCATTTGGTGCTAATCTATAGGATTCCAGTTCAATCGGAGCTCCATTTGCATCTTGAACTACCAGCACAAAATCGCGGTAATTCGTAACGAGTACTTGATGGTACTTTGGCAAATATTGCTTGCTTACCTGTGAACTCTTAATCGTTCTCCATACATCTTCACCGAAAGACTTCACTTCCACTACACCTCGCGAAGGTAGGGTCCCCAAACGTGGCTTAACCTCAACACCCCTTTGAAATTGATCTGAGGTGTAGAATCCGCCATCAGGGATGCCTCCTCCTTGATTCTGAATGTGAATAATACTGCGAACTTTAGGCTTAACTTCCTTACCAATCTCATTAAACAAGTGCTCTAACGTTCCATAGTAAGATGTCTCAGGAACAGCTGCACCAGAACTACGAATTTCTCTCAGTTTGCGTAGATAGCTCTCAAGGTAATTCATGAACCTATCTCCATCTTTCTTTATATCAAGACATCATGGCCTATCACTCGCACAAGATTAGTTGTTAATAGGACATGATTTACATTAAGCAGAAGATACCAATAAATTAGGCGTGATTAATTTTGTTGGGTAAGTATATAATTAGGGCTTTACATCATCACGCACTTACGTTTAGCACATCGATTGTAAAGGAATAGTATTTCTTCGTCAAGCAGACAGAGAGTGAGGCAAAGAGAGCAGGGCTCTTTAGAAAGACAGATAAAGATAGACATTGATGGATGAATTTGTGCAGCTATTGCACATGGGTAATATAATATCTACTGAGGTGGAAAGGCTGGAAAAAGCCTAAGAGTACCTCTTGCGAAGGCTCATTATTTTTTATTTTTCCAGGAGAAAGGTGTGGCAGGCAATAGCCTCCCTGTATTTTTCTATGCAAGAGAAATCAGCCGCCGTGATTGTTGCTGCTGGCAGCAGTCGTCGCATGCAAGGACACGATAAGCTCTGGATACCTTTGGCCGGACGCATTACACTGGCTCGCACAGTCGACGTCTTTCAGTCATCACCCGTCATAGACACCATCGTCCTTGTAACAAATAACGAGCGCCTCGCGGATACATGCACGCTCTGTAAACAAGAACAATGGGACAAAGTTGCTGCTATTGTAGCAGGAGGAACCCGTAGACAGGACTCAGTGCGCAACGGGCTCGATGCCCTGGCCGAGATCAACACCATCTGCAGCTGGGTGATGATACATGATGGTGCACGTCCATTCGTTACCTCAACAATTCTGGAAGAGGGATTACGCGCTGTACAACAACACCAGGCGTCTATTGCTGCAGTGCCAGTTAAAGATACCATTAAGCAAGTGCAAGATGGAAAGATCTCTGCCACACCAGATCGTTCTCAGCTCTGGGCAGTGCAAACACCACAAGTCTTTGCTTTTCCGCTCATTCATCAGGCATACCATCACCCCGTTGCCCAGGCAGACGTTACTGATGATGCTACTTTGCTTGAGCGCCTCGGTTACACAGTTACCGTTTTCTTTGCCTCGTATACTAATATCAAAATTACAACGCCCGAAGATATAGTTTTCGCAGAAGCGCATTTAAAAGGAAGTACCGAATGACAACACGTGTTGGTTTTGGCTATGATGTGCATGCCTTTACCGAGGGCCGCCCGCTAGTATTGGGAGGCGTGACTATTCCATACGAGTACGGCCTTGCAGGTTACTCAGATGCCGATGCAGTTATCCATGCGATTGTGGATGCATTGCTGGGAGCCGCTGCTCTGGGCGATATCGGCATGCACTTTCCCTCCAGCGGCCCTCTCTGGAAAGATCAGCCCAGTACGGTCTTCCTAGACCATACTTACAATCTGTTGTGTGAGCATAACTGGACGATAAGTAATGTAGACACAACAATTGTAGCGGAGCAACCCCGACTCTCACCATACAGGCAGGCAATGTGTACTCATTTAGCCACCCATCTGCATCTTGATCCAGGACAAGTTAGCGTCAAAGTCACGACAACGGATAGTCTCGGTTTTGCCGGACGGCGCGAAGGTATCGCTTGCTACGCGGTTGCACTCATTGAGCGCTCGTAGTTGCGATAAACCTCATCTGTCTTCGCGGCCATGATAAAGTCGTTACGGTGCAAGCCACGGATTTTGTGGGTCCACCAGGCCACAGCAGCTTTGCCCCACTCGGTTAAGATAGCAGGGTGGTGGCCCTCTTGTTCGGCAATCTCACCAACCTTGTTGGTAAAGGCTAGCGCGGTCACAAAATTCTTGAATTGATAGGCACGCTCAAGGCGCTTGACGCCATCGCGTTCAACAATGACCCAATCAGGAACTTGTTTCTGATATTCAGTTGCCTCGGCCTCGGTAACCTGGGGAGCCCCGGCACGACATGCTTCACATTTCAACTGTGTCAGTTCTTCCATTGTAGACTTTTCCTCCGGTTATTCTCTAATGTGCTACCCTGAATAATAACTCGTATGTATTATAACGCACATGTCTGTGATTTAGAAAGCACAAATTTTATTCTGCCCTCTGGATACATTCTCAATCTCAGCAAGTGTTGGCAGCTTCGACTCTACCTCGATTTTTTGACAGAAGTTGGGACCACTTTACCAAGACTTGCTTGCCAGTGGACAACAACATACCAATTTGGGCTACCCTTCCTTACATTTCGGCAGAGATAGAGCAAACGCCATGGTATGATGAAGGCAGATTGTTATGTTATACAGCCAAAAAACTATTTTATAAATGAAGAGCGAGCTACCGAAGAGTGAGTTACCCAGGAACGCAGCAGATGATATCTCAGCCACAACCAAGTAAGAGCGGGACTACCCAAGCTCAAACCATAATCATTACAGCAATCAGCTTATTTGCTCTTTCTGGCTTCATGGTCGGGTTTGCGTTCGGCGCGTTTGTGCGACCCAAAGGGGACACACCATCTTCAAATACCCAGAGTAACATACCAGTAGTTTCGCAGAAAAACCTCCCCACACCGTCACCAACACCACAAGCACAGCCGCCATCTCTCGGATGCCCCGATGTAGAAGCCGGTTTATCCCAGATGCTTGCAGATGGCCAGACGACTTATGATGCTACTATTCAGGCAAAAGATAAAACTGGTGATCAAGGTAATAAATGTCTAGATATCGCGGTAGAGAAGCCTGTGATAGTTGACGGCATCACATGCAAGATCTGGCTAACAAAAGCTCAGGACCCCAGCGGAGACCTTAGCAGTCACTCGAGCCAACTTCAACATGTAGATCAACTCAGTAGCCCATCCCCCAATGAAATTCAGCCAGGGTTAATTTTTGATCCCAGCACTCCTCAAGTGCAACCCTGTAAACAAGGTCAGGGACATTGGAAATTTACCATTTCCCCAACAATAAGCCCCGGTGATTATTTTATCATAGGACTTACCGATTGGCAGGGAGTACACTACAATTGGAGCTGGTATCAGTTCAAAGTCGTGAATAAGAGTAAGAATAATAAGCAGGATCAGCAGAGTCAGAACAACCTGCAAGGTGGACAGCCTAACCAAGGGAACAGTGTTGTTCCGTCGCTGTCCTTGCCATAAGCACGTCGATGGACACGCTGAAGTATACCCTCTCAGGCGCTAAACATGTGGCCCGATTTATCGGATGAAAATGTAGGAACCCGACTTACCGTGTGCCCTTTGGGTATCGCGTCCGTGGGTGGAGTGAGGCAGGGGCTCACCGTCCAAAAACGCTACACCCCCATCCCTTCCCTTCTTTGGGCACCACATTTTCACAGAACGTGTTATAATGAGCTAACCTACTCAAGTACTGATCAAGCTCGTGGCTTCTAACACCACGGTGAGGACACGGCGGTGCTCCACAGAAGGACCATTCGGTAGATAGCTACGGAAATAGCCGCCCAATCCGCACACAATTGAAACAGATATTTATGACATGGCACAAGGGAGTTTTCTCTCTCTTAATAGATCACGGTAAGGAGATTTAGAGTCGGAATGGCTAAACTGCAAGATATGTTTACACAGGCTCGTCGAGAACAGGGCGGGAGTGGCATGGGTTTCCTGGGCAGAAATAAGCCCGCATCCAAAGCACATGCTGCTGCGCTAGTTGTTGACTTTCCGCAGGTCACAGCAGGCAACGCAGAGGCAGCGCTCAAAGCAGGTGCAGATGGACTGCTTTTCAAATGGGGCGGCAAAGGCAGTGCATCCTTGGAAACCATTAAAGAAGAGATTGACTCAGCCAGAACGATCAATGATCAGGTCGTGACAGGACTGGAGATCGCCGCTGGCTGGGATAAGCTTGATAGTGATAGCCTCACACACATCAAGGACCAAGGAATACAGTACATCATTGTGCCGTTTAACGCACCAGCCCGCCTCCTTGCCCTGGAGACGAAGGAGATCGAGAAGGTTGTTGTTGTCCCGATGCGCCGGGATGATTTTTACCCACTATACATTCGTAACCTGAGCGCCTTCGACAACATCTCTGCTGTCATGCTAGATTTTGGACTGAACGACGCACTCAGTACTATGACAATTGAGGAAGCCTTGAACTATCGCGCGGTGCGTGAAGCAATTCGCTTTTCGGCATTTATCCATGTAACGGGCAACCTGAAAGAACATGAAGCCTATGCGCTCCTGACAGTTGGTATCCAAGCCGTTGTGCTCACCGCCAGCGAGACTGAAGAGACCACACAAACACACATCAAAGCGCTGCGCGAGGTCCTGGAGAAAGTTCACCAGGAGGACAAGGATAAAGATAGTCCTAGTGTGCCTCCTTCAGCTCGCAAATAGACAACCAAATATTCGCTAGATTGTGGCGTACCGCGCCATCAATGATGGGGCTTTCGCACCGTCTCTTCTGTCGGAATGCGAGAGAGAGCAGACTGCCAATGGAGTTGACGACGCGGAATACGCCGCAAGAGGGTCTGAGTTTGCCGCCAGACCCACTCTGGATTGGCATTATTGCGCCAGAAATAATAGCAGGCGATTTCATCTGGCTCTGCACGTAAAATCCCGGTGAAGGACGACTCTAACAATTGTTCCCCCTGCTCATCGAGATTAAAGTTCTGGAGCCAGAGTTGGCTACGCTTGCCAGATTGGCATACAGCCTCAACTACACGACGCCCCCATTGCTCCACCATTGCCACATCCTCACCAAGCACTTGCCAGAAGAGGTCACAGCCAATCGTATCCAGGTGAGCTATCGACACCAACTCTTCAAGGAGCACGAGATCCTGTGGCAATAGGACAATCGATGTTTTGATATGCCGGTTTACACGCTTTACACAGGCAAATAATTCATTAAAAAACTCAACCATTGAGCGACGACGAAAATGCTGTAAATCGGCAATATCAGGGCAAAGCGCACGGCAGACAGGACAGAAACAGGTGATATCTGGGATACGCGGCTGGTCAATCAAAATACCATGAACAGGATAGGTCGAGAGACAATATTCTACCTCCTTAAAGAGCCAAGTACGAAAATCCTCATGATTAAAGCATGTCATATCATGAGAGCGTCCATGACGATCCTTCACCTGGGATTGGGGATGATGGAAGGTATACCAGCTCGGCATGAGTGAAGGACCCGCAAACAGGTTGCCAAAGCGTCCCATGCTAATGTGTACCTTCAGGCCAGCTTGCTGGGCCAGAAGGAATCCACGTTCCAGATCGCGTGGCCAGCGCGGCTCCTCCTGTTCATGCAAAGCATAGACAATACTTCCAGCTCCCAGGGCGCGAATCTGCTCAAAATCACGTTTCACAACCTCGGGATGGAATAGGGGGTGAAAATAGGCAACGGTTATATCCATGTCATGAGTCCAGACTAGCAATGAAAGCAAAAAAGTAAACACAAGAAATAATCGAAGTGAGCAGAGAGATATCTACTCCATAGTATAGCATATGTAATGGATATTCCTTAACAAGCAAAAGTATTTCTAGACTAAAAGGTCCTTCACTCACTCACTTGCTTCCTGCTTTACGAAGGTCATTCGCTATGGTAGAATAACTGTAGAGTAATTTAAGAAGCAATTTTGGCAGAGAATGGATCGATCACTGAAGAGGAAATAGAAGCACTTGCAGGTAGGAGAAGCTACCATGAACACCTCAACGCTCATCCAGAGCCAGCTTCTGGCCACCAAATTCTTTGTGCCAGTTTCATCGGGCTCCCTGATCTCGCGCCCTCGTTTGACCGCCTTGCTCCAGGAGAGTCCGAGGTATCCCCTCACGCTCGTTTCTGCTCCTGCAGGCTTCGGCAAGACCACCTTACTGGCTACCTGGAAACAATCATTGCTAGTAGGCCACTCCAAGCTTGCCTGGATATCCCTCGACGAGGACGATAATGACCCACAGCTCTTCTGGACCTATGTCCTAACAGCTTTGAATATGCAACAACCCGAGCACTTTACCCCACTGTTGATGCAGTTACAATCTCCACAAGCCCCACCCCTCAAGTACCAGCTGGCAGCACTCACCAATCTGCTGGCGGAAAGCACTGAACACTTTGTGCTGATCCTAGACGACTATCACCTCATCACTGAGCAGCAGATCCATACCACTCTCTCCTATCTTATGGAGCGTCCACCTGCTCAATTACGTATCATCCTGTCAACGCGTACTGATCCTCCCTTGCCCCTCTCGCAGCTGCGAGCACGCCACCAGCTACTGGAAGTGCGTGCTGACCAGCTGCGCTGTACCGCAGAAGAAACCAGATCCCTCTTCAAGGAGGTCATGGGGATCCAACTGCCTCACGAGACCATCGAGCAGGTGACAGCTCGCACCGAGGGCTGGCTAGTGGGCTTACAATTGCTCGGTCTTTCCCTACCAGAGCTAGTCAACCCCGCCACTCTGCTTGAGGAGGTCAGCGGGGATCAGCGCTATATCCTAGACTATCTGATCCAGGAGGTGCTTGGGCGACAGCCACAGGAAGTGCAAATGTTCCTACTCTCCACCTGCATCCTCGAGCGCCTCACCGCTTCACTCTGTGACGCCGTCATCCAGCAGCATGGTAGCCAGCAGATGCTCCGACGACTCGAGCAAGCTAATCTCTTTGTCACAGCTCTCGATAGCAAGCGAGAGTGGTATCGCTATCATGCCCTCTTTGCCGAAGCCTTGCGCTCCCGGCTCGAGCAGACACACAGTGATCTGGTATTCACCTTACACCATCGCGCCAGCCTCTGGTATGCCGAGCGCGGCCAGACCACTGAGGCTGTCCTGCATGCTTTCCGTGCCCGTCAGTGGCAGTGGGCCGCTGATCTCATCGAGCGCCAGAGTCTCCAGTTGATGCTTCTCACGTGGGGAGCAGGCCAACGTGCGCTAGTCATGCTCCAAGGGTGGATCGAGCAATTACCGACAGAGGTCATACATTCGCGGCCCCGCCTCTGTCTGGCCTGTACCCAGCTCCTGTGGACAGTTGCCCACCACACCAAGCTAGATGCCTGGCTCGATGCAGCCGAAGCCAATCTGACCGCTCCTCTCAGGATGCAGACCTCTGCAGATGCCCCACACCCGACACTTTCTCCAGAAGCGCGGCGAGAACAGGAGAATCGGCTTGGAGAGGTGATCACCTTTCGTGCCGTTGTGCGAAGCCATGAAGAGAATGCACAAGCTGCACTACCGATTTGCCAGCAGGCTCGTGCCCTACTCTCAGCAGAGAATTTCGCGGCTCGTGCATTCGTTTCCTGGGCCCAACTTCGAGCCCTTTATTCTTCAGCAGCCAACGATGCAGTAGCGGCTATCGAGAGTGGGCTCCAATCTGGCGCCCTTGCCCAGGCGGCAGGAAAGAACGCTCTAGCTATCGGTGCAATAGGGGCAACTGTCATGTATATGATAGGCACAGGACGGTTGCATGAGGTATATCGGTTAACCCAGCAAGCAAGGCAATTGGGGACACAGCTAGGAGGCATCATGTTGCCTGACGTGTGCTGGCCTGGAGCTTGGCAAGCAGAAGTCCTGCGCGAGTGGAACCAGCTCGATACAGCACTGGGAATCATAGAAGAGGCTATCACGCAAAGCCCACAGACTGCAACGATAGTATCGATCACTTATTCAGTCTTTGGGTACGTGGTGCTGATGCGTATCTCTCTATCACGCGGAGATTTAGATATGGCACGCTCTGCCCTCCAGCAGTTTGAACACATTAGTATGAGCATGAACCAGCCTCTCTCTCTGCATTATCGTTCCCTCTTCACTACAGTCGATCAGATCCGGCTCTGGCTGGCCTGTGAGGAACTGGACCGTGCTATACGCTGGGCCGAGCAGTTAGATATGAGACAACGGCATGGCTCTCCGCTTGTCCGTGAACGGGAAGATGTGGCTCAAGCTCGCATTTTCTTAGCCACGGCCCGGCCGACTCCGGCACTACAGCGACTGGAGCCAACGCTCCAGAGAGCGACCACAGGCCAGCGCTGGGGACACGTGATTGAAATTCGGCTCTTGCAAGCCCTAGCCTATCAGATGCTCCATCAGGAAATGCAGGCCCTGGTTGCCCTCTCAGAGGCAATGCGCCTAGCCGAGCCCGAAGGCTACATCCGCAGCTTCGTAGATGAAGGAGCTCCTATGGCAGCTCTGCTCTCTCGGCTGCGCGAAGAGCAACGCAAACATGGACCGACTTCCTACCTCGACATAGTGCTTGCCGCCTTTCCACAGCAGAGCAAACCACAGCCAGAACCCTTGAGCACACGAGAACTCGAGGTCTTGCAGTTGCTGGCACGCGGTGCTTCCAACCAGGAGATTGCCCAAGAACTCGTCATTGTCATCGACACCGTCAAACGCCATGTCAGTCACATCTTCTCCAAATTGGGCGTGCATAACCGATTACAAGCGGTAAGACAGGCAAGAGAGCTTGGCTTGCTCGATGAAGAACCCTAGTTCTTTTCCCAAATCTAGGTGCGACTGCCATACAAATGCAATATTGATCTTGACAAGTTTGGCATTTCTAACGACAATCTATTCATGAGATATTCATCACGTGCTATACCACCCACTTCGGAGCGATGCAAATGCATTTTGTTCGATCATATGCAAAGATCAACTTGACACTGGATGTACTAGGGCAAAGATCGGATGGCTATCACGAGCTTATTACGATCATGCAAACAATTGATCTCTACGATACGATCTGCCTTATTGCTAACCAGGACACTGGTGTACGCATGATTTGTACACATCCAGAACTAAGTAACGATGAGAATCTGGCAGCACGGGCAGCACAGGCAATACGCCAGAGACTGAGCCTGACACAAGGACTTGACATCGAGTTGCACAAACGTATTCCAGTCGCAGCCGGATTAGCAGGAGGCAGCAGCAATGCAGTTGCGGTTCTACTAGCACTCCGACACTGGTGGCAACTCCCCTTATCTACAGCTGATCTTCAGACAATAGCGGCTACACTCGGTTCAGATGTGCCATTTTTCCTGACAGGAGGGCTAGCCCTTTGCGAGGGAAGAGGTGAACGCGTCACGCCACTCGTATATCGTCTACCTCCCTCGATGCGCTGGATCTTGCTGGTTAAGCCAGCCATTAGTGTATCAACGGCATCAGTCTTTCGTAATTTGACCGCACGAGACTACAGTGATGGTACCGCTAGCCGTTCGCTCCTGGCAACACTAGCAGAAGGAGGAAACCAGCTACCTCTGGAAAATCTTCATAACAGCCTAGAGCATAGTGTCCTGGAACAATATCCACAGGTCGCCCAGGCACGTGAGGATATGCTGCATGCTGGAGCTCCATACGTGCGACTTTCGGGCAGTGGCCCAACGCTTTTTTCCACCTTCTCCAACCTGTCCCCAGCCGCACAAGTACAGCAACAACTTCATGCTCAGGGATACGAGGTCTATCTTACGCACGCAATTTACCCCGATGATGAAAAGAAAGCCGACTAATACCAGAAATTCTGCAACCTGAAGCATACCTCGTTCGTAGTAGAGAAGTGAGAGCATCTCTTGCGCGCTAGGTGTCTCGAAGTTTCTCCCTTCCATCGTAGACCGTTATGAGTAACTTGTTGTTGATTATCCGTTTTTACAGAGAGGTAAGACAAAAACATGGCAACAGGTACGATGTCCTCCCGCAATTCTTGGTGGATGCTCGCCATACGCGGTATTATCGCACTGCTCTTTGGCCTAGCAGTTTTTATCCAGCCAAATTTGTTTAGCAAATTTGTATACCTTTTTGGCATTTATGCCCTGGTCGACGGGATTATAGCAGCAGGCACTGCACTGGATGAACGCGCCAGTAACAGTCGCTGGTTGATTGTGCTGCTAGAAGGTCTTGTCGGTATTGTGTTCGGGCTTCTAGCCATGTTCTTCCTAGCGTCATCATTGCTGTATGTGATTGCCATCTGGGCTCTTGTCATGGGTATCCTTGAATTAGCCTCAGTCTTCGGCGCACAAGGCAGTTTCGCCCATGATTGGACAATGGTGATCGGTGGCATTGTCTCTGCCGTACTAGGCATTGTGCTCTTCTTCTTCACTGGCAAAAGCGTGTCATCGCTGTATTGGCTCATCGGCATCTTCGCCATCGTTTTCGGCGTAATGATGTTTGCTCGCTTTGTCCAGGTCAAAAGCGCGATGGACACGGCTCCAACAGCCACTGCGTAGGCGTCATCCTCGTTCTTTCTTAAGAACGAAGACTTGATGCCATCTCCCCAGGGCCAGCGATCTGATTTGCGCGCACAGCATCGCTGGCCCTTTGACGTGAGATAAACCACTCTTTCCTCGACTTCGCATCCCAATACACCAAAGCTGTTGCATTTTCTTAACCCATTTTCTCCAATTTGTTCCCTATTTCATACATCCTTTGCCTATTGCCTGCTTGACAATGTACAGCCACGAATTTACAATAATCTCAAGCACGATTCACATCGAGAGATATCTTATCACGGTGTAAGGGGCAATGGTTAATGATGATCGATTATACCGGTCAGCAGATCGGTAGCTACCGACTTGTGCGGCGTCTCGGCTCAGGCGGGTTTGCCAGCGTGTACGAGGGGCAACATGTACGTATTGCTACCCAGCAGGCCGCCATCAAACTGCTGCATCTCTTCGACGTGGACACCAAGAAATTTCAGCAAGAGGCAGAGACGACAGCAGCCTTAGTCCATCCCCATATTATCCGCTTGTTCGATTTTGACTTTCATAACCAGACGCCTTTTCTCGTCATTGACTACGCTCCTGGTGGCTCATTACGCGACCGTCATCCAGCGGGAACGCAGCTCCCACTGCCAACCGTCGTGCAGTATGTGCAACAGATTGCAAGTGCATTAACCTATGCCCATGGCAAGAACGTGATCCACCGTGACATCAAACCAGACAATGTGCTTATTGGCGCACACGGAGAGCTTCGTCTGAGCGACTTTGGGATCGCTGTCCTTTCTCAGACAGGGCGCACCACGCTTGCACCATCCTCTGGCATAGGGGGAACAGCCTACTACATGGCCCCCGAGCAGAGCCGAGGCAAACCAGAAAAGGCCAGCGATCAATACGCTTTGGGGATCATGGTCTATGAGTGGCTCTGTGGCAAGCCTCCCTTTAGCGAAGGCAACGCCATTAACATTCAATACCAGCACGCCTACGAACCTGTCCCGTCCTTACGGAAGCAGTTGCCCACACTCCCACCAGCTGTGGAGCAGGTCATCATGCGTGCACTAGCCAAAGACCCCAAAGATCGTTTCACCTCTGTCCAGGAATTTGCTACCGCCCTTGAGCACGCCAGTCAGATCAAACAGAAAGAGAAAGATACCGCGGCCAGGACTCTGCCTTCTCGAAATTCCTGGTGGATATCCGCGATACGCGGTATTATCGCACTGCTCTTCGGTCTGGCAGCTTTCATTGTTTTCATCCAGCCATACTTGTTTAACAGCGGCCTGTTCGGCATTTACGCCTTGGTCGACGGTATGGTGGCAGTAGGCACTGCCTTGGACGAACGCTTCACTACTGATCGCTGGCGGATCGTGCTGCTAGAAGGTCTTGTCGATATTGTGTTCGGCATTCTAGCTCTGTTCTTGGATGAGTCGTTGTTGTACCCTCCGTATGTGACTGCCATCTGGGCTCTTGTCATGGGTATCCTTGAAATGGCCTCCCCGTTCACTAAGCAACGCACGTTTGCTCAAGAATGGACGATGGTAATCGGTGGCATTACATCTGTTGCTCTAAGTGTTATGCTTTTCTTCAAAATATTCTTCATTGGCATAGATTCAGTTCCTACACCTACTGATAGGGGATCAGCTATCGTTATGCTCTTCTTCAACGCTGGTATAACCGAGTTCTCCCTGCTTTGGCTCACTGGCATCTTTGCCATCATTTCTGGCATAATGATGCTTGCCCGCTCTGTCCAGTTCAAAACCTCCGCTGCATGACTCCTCCAGCAGCTACTGTGTGAGGGATCATTCCTGACGAGACTGAGGCAAGAGGGAAACGTCTTCACGCTTTCGGTGATTCTTGCCATGTTATACGACCTATGCTATCATACTATTGATAAAGGTATCGACCTATCGTGCGATAACGTCTAAGAACAGAGAGAGGTGCAAGAACCCATGGCAGACGAGAAAGAGACACCAGGCCGCAAGAAAATCAAGGCATTCTTCACTGGAGAGGAAGATCTGCCAACCCACTTTGTCAACATGGTCAATGTTCGTACAAGTCTTGAGGATTTCTTCTTGACGCTTGGTACAGTCATTCCCACTCATTTCGTAGACGACCCAGAAGAGCTAGACAACCTCAAAGTTCGCCCACTATTCCGCTGCGCTATACCACGATCGGTAGCCAAGGACCTCATTAGGTTACTGACGGAATGTTATGAGGATCAAACAACTAAAATTGAGGAATTGCGAGATTATCCAGAAAGGAGAGATTAACATGGCCATATCAGCAGGAAATACTTATGACTTTCAGGAAGACCCAAAAGCTGTAAACATAGTAGATATATACATGACTGACAATAGAAGCATAACAGTTAAAAGTCGTATCAAGTCAAACACCAGAATTAGCATCTCCAACCCTGATACTACTGCTATAGTGATACAGCCGTTCACTATAGATATCAAGCTGTCAGAAACAGAAGATGAATATATGGCTACTAGCAGCATATCCTATGCCTTTGAACTTGCAGCGACCCCCAGCCAAGCACGAGAGAGTTACCTTAAATCCCTGGTAGAGGATATCGTTTGGTTTCACCAACACTGCGATGACCAAGATCTCGCTTGTGATTTTGATGATCATAGCAGCTTGCAAAATACCACGACTCATTCCTTGGCTATTCCCAAAGAAACGCTTTCACTTCCATTGCTTGAGGAGTTTCAACTTTTGCACCGTTATATACGGATTGTGCAGTAGATCTTCATGGGCACATCAGTCAAAGACTTGGAATATCTCCTAAAAAAGGTTCTTGGGCTTGAGCGCGATGAAAAAGGAGACCACATTCACTACGGTCTTATAGTAAATGGCAGGCCAGTTGCAAAGACGAAGTTGTCGCACTCTTGGCGTGGCAATACCGAAATCTCCGATCAAATGCTGAGTCTTATGGCAAAGCAAATGCGATGCTCAAATAAAATGTGGAAAGCATTGCTTCTAGGTAATGCAACAAAAGAAGATTACTTCAGGGAACTGCTTGCAAATGGATATATTAGTCAGGAAGAGTTTGATAACCTCTGCGGAAAAAAGTGAATCTTCACAACCACCACCCCACTATCACCAAAGAAAGATAGAGGAAATAAACCCTGCGTCAATATATCATCACTATCATATGTATTCTATTGCGTTTGCCATTTGCCTTATTTGATAGCATACGCCGACCATTCATACAGCGTGCCATCTCGCATCCACGCTCCATTGTGCTGATCAAGCCATGTTGCATTGGTGACTTGATCATGACAACGCCCTTGCTAGAAGTGATCCAGCGCAACTATCCCGATGCACACATCACCTATGTAGCAGGTACATGGTCCAAGACTATCCCCGAACATCACCCCGCTGTTCACACGGTCATCGATTGTGACACTCTGGGCATCCCAGGTCGCTATGGTTTGAAAGACTATATGAAAATGGCGCGGCAATTACGTTGCCAGCATTTCGATCTGGCATTTGTGCTTGATCGTTCGCCTATGCTGACACTGCTCCCCTGGCTAGCTGGTGTACCACGGCGGGTGGGACCTGACAGCCTTGGGCGAGGCTTTTCGCTCACGGATCGTGTGCCAGTCTCGGCATCGCGCGATCAACTCCAGCATCAGGCAGATATCTATCTGGATCTTGCACGCACATTAAAGCTTACTATCGGCCAACCACGCCTATGCTTTGTTCCTACGGCAGAAGAACGACACAGTATCCAGCCTTCCACACAGACCCGAGTAGCTGTATTTCCGGGCGGTGGTAGCAATCCTGGTATGGAGCTGACAGCTAAGCGCTGGCCTCTGGAACGCTATCGTGAAATCGTGTACAGGCTGGTAGAAGAACTTGGTGTCCAGGTACTGCTCATCGGTGGACGAGAGGATAGTATTCTCAACGAAAAACTGATGGAAGGATTGGACATACCAGCGGGAAGTGTGATCAATCTAGCCGGGCAGACAAGCTTCGGACAGACGGCAGCTCAGATCGAGGCCTGTGCGCTCTTTATCGGTAACGATAGCAGTCCAATGCATCTTGCAGCAGCCGTCGGCACATCGGTGATTGCAATCTTTGGGCCAACCAGTCCAGCGGAATACGGGCCGTACCCGCTCAGCGATCCTAAACATATCGCCATCTGGCATCATCCTACAGGGCAACCATGCTTCTTCTTAGGTAAAATGCAGGCCTGTGCCAACTGCACCTGTATGCAAGCAATCACAGTTGATGAGGTGTGGAATATGGTTGTACGCCTCATTCCTCATCCACAGAACAGCGAGGTTGCTCCGTGAAAAACCTGCTTCGTACACTCATTCTTGCCCTGGTCCGTATTCTGGGAGCGCCTGGAGCCTATACCGCAGCACAACGAAGCCCGAAAGGAGCCCTACCAGCCCCAAGAATCTTGCTGATCCGTCCTGATCATCTTGGTGATCTGGTAATGACCACCCCCGTGTTGCAAGCATTAAGGGAGCAGGCTCCGAACGCGCACATCACCATGATGGTCGGCCCATGGTCCAGTACGGTGGTTGAGCGTCACCCGGCACTCAATCAGCTCATTACCTGTCCATTTCCAGGTTTTCAGCGAGCAACTCAGAAGCCATTCGAACCCTACAAGCTCCTCCTCAAAACTGCTAGAGCACTGCGGCATGAGCACTATGATCTGGCGATTAATCTGCGACGAGATTTCTGGTGGGGAGCGGCTTTGCTCTATCTCGCACGTATCCCATACCGCATAGGCTATGCGATTGAGCCCGGCACTCCATTTCTAACCCAGGCATTGCCATTTCCGTCGGCCGAACACTCAACGATCTCTAATCTGCGCCTCATCAGCACGAGTCTGCAAACACTGGGCTATCCAGCTCTCGCAGAGCCATATACACCTGAGCGCTATCCACTCCACTTCAAACCAACAGCAGAGGAAAAGCAGTGGATAGCTGAGCGTCTCTTAAATGCTAGCATTGAGCAAGCAGACCCCATAGTCGTAATTCATCCAGGTACAGGGGGCGATGTAAAACTCTGGCGCACCAAGGCCTGGTCACGCATCGCGAATACCCTTATGACAAAGCAAATTCTGCCTACACCCACACGGATCGTGCTAACAGGCAACCCCAAAGAACGGCCAATGCTGGAGGAAATCGCGCAAGGGATGACAATCCCACCTTTGCTAATGACAGACATGACAGTGGGACAACTGGCGGCGCTACTGGCACGTACACAACTAGTACTCGGGGTAGATAACGGACCACTCCATCTGGCAACTGCTCAGGACACCCCAACGCTGCGGCTATTTGGCCCAACAGATACCCACATTTTCGGACCGTGGGGAAGTTCAGAACGACACGTCGTCATAGCATCAACTCAGAAATGTCCCACATGTCCGGCTATTCCCTGCGGAAGATTGGATTTCCGTCCCGATGAGTTACCCTCGCATCCATGTGTACGCGTGATTACAGAGGAGCAGGTGGAGCGGGCAATTATGAGGATGGTAGAGAAGACGATTTTTGTTTGACAAACCAAATTGATGCAAGAGCAGGTACAGCCAGATTATCCGGTGGAGACATCCTCATTTGTGCTCAATTCTGCCGAAGCTTTGAGCACATCTATTAAGATAGTGTGGTTTTGCCTCCGGTGCTGTATACATCCAGGGCAAAAAGGCCGACTGCCAAGCTTGCATCGTGGATGCCTATCACACTCATCCGATCGGTATTTTTGCCTCTACGGTTTTTCTAGTATCGGACTCCATCAATGCTTCAAGATCCTTTACCTTTGAAGGGGCAAATTGCGCTTTTAAATCACTATAGAAACTCGATCTTTTTCTTTTCCAGTTCCTCTATCCTCGCCAGCGCCACGGCCAATTGCTCCTGCGCCTTGCTGAGTTTTTCTTGCAGGGCTTGTTGGTCCTCTATCCTCGCCAGAGCCATCGCCAATTGCTCCTGTGTTGTGCGTAGTTCTTATTGGAGGGCCTGATGTTCGATCTGCAATTGTCTGAAGTCGTCTTCCTGCTTCATGTTTCCAGTCTATCAGAGGGTCTTGCCCTTGAGCATCCCCCAAAGCGTCTTTGCATGACCCCCCCACCTTCCCGGTAGAGTATTTGATCGCTGCTGATGTGGTCCTTGTGGGCCGCTTGTACTAGGTAACCCTGTATACACATCCCCTGTATCTGTACGCTGTGGACTTGCTGCATACGGATCTCTATACCCTTCAGGGCTAGGAGATGGAAACTGAGTACTTGATAGCCGATGTGCTTCTTGTGGCCTCACCTGATCAGGAGGGCGGATAGTAGTATCAGAGCTAGAACTTTCTAATCTAGACTGCAAAGACTCTGCTGTGGGAGGCTGCAGAACCTCCCAAGCACTCCTTGCTCGACGCGTCAAATTTTCCCTCCATTCAGACCAAGTCTGTGGTCTTGCTTGTTGGCCGCTTGTAGTATCCGCATACTCTGTATGTGTATCCGGGGACTGTACAAACGGACCTTCTATATTCCCTTCAAACGGATCTTCAAACGGATCTCTATAATACCGTCGACCTGCAAACTGATCTGTATTCCCTCCAACAGGAGGGCGGATAGTAGTATCAGAGCTAGAATTTTCTAATCCAGGCTGAGGAGACGCTGCTCTTGATTGGGACGTAGTTTGTGATGCCTCAGGCAACTGTTCTATCTGTTCTCTTCCTTGAAGAGGAGAGGCATTGGATCCCGGTTCTGGCGCAGTTCGTGAGTGCCTAGGTTGTACATATGCACTAGGCAGCTCTGCATTACTCGGAGAAGGCTCAGTCATTGATGGCATCGGACGTGGTCCTCCTTTGGCTACTGGCTTCTTAGAGCTTTTACGTGGTCCTCGTAGGCCTCTATAATCAGAGGTAGAAGATGGAGACCGAATCTCTGATTGCCGATGTATTCCTTGGCTCGGCGGATCAGGAGAGCCGATAGTAGCAGGACCTTCTATAGCCTTACGGGACTCTGGACCAGGAGACGCAGTTCTGCCTTGGAAGCTTAATTTGGGTTGTGTTTCCGCTTCTTCTTCCAAATCAGGAAAACGTTCACTAACTTTTTGTATATACTCATCATCTACTTGCACTTCTTTCTGGGAAGTTTTATTCTTTTCTCGCGTTTCCGCTCCTTCTTCCAAATCAGGAAAACGTTCACTAACTTTTTGTATATACTCATCATCTACTTGCACTTCTTTTTGGGAAGTTTCACTTACTCCTTGTAATTCCAATCCTTTTATCTGGTTTTTTCCTAGCTCAGGCCGTAATGTGTTTTCCCTGCTACCCCAAGTTTCTCCAGCCACTATTGTTATGTCACTGTCTTGCGTAGAATGATGAGGAGGCCTACTACTTGATTTATCAATACCAGCAGATGAATCAGGTTCTGCTGTGAATGGCTTACCTGGGATGAACCGAGGAGTTTGGGATAGCGCTTCTGATGGTAACGTTATCCATTCTGAACTATGAGACGCTGTTCTGCTTTGGGATTGTGAGGACTTAGAAGGTAGTTCTGATGTAGGCTTTAACGCTTCAAAATGCATCTTCTTCGAGTTGAGGTAGATACAGATTGGCTCCTTCCCTGGATTCCCTGAAATGTAATCGCGGTTACCGTATTCGGTATACACACGAAGGCCACGGCCCTCGGGGATGATGCCCGCCTCGCGTAGCTTTAAGAAGGCATCCACTCCAGTCCCCGTTTCACTCCCCTTGAACTCGAGCATTTTGTTCCTGCTCCAAACCTTACCGTCACTTGCCAGTGATAGTTTTGTCCTCCTAGCCACTTCTCCTGCTTCAGGTGATTGCATATCGAAACCAGCTGCCCCTAGCATAGCATAAATCGCGCAATTGTTGTTTTCGTCCGGGGTATCATATGCCTTTAGGCCAGGAACACCCACATCCCTTCCTACCACAGCTTTTGACTCTTCCCGTAGAGGAGATTTTCCTAGGAATGATTCGAACGAGCCTCCGTCTGATTCTGGTAGATCAACAAGAATTTCGTGTAACTCACGAAGATCTCTTTCATCACTATCTAATTTTTCTTTTAAACCTTTATAATCTTTTCGAAGACTACCAAATTTTTGAGGATCAAAATCTCCATCAGCGATATGCGATGCAAGTAAACGTTCTGCTTCTTTATTTTCATCTGAGATTTGAGCTTTTAAGTCTTCATCATTTTCAAGGTTTATTTCTCTCATTCTATCTACTTTGTCCAAACGATCAAGAATTTCCTGCATTGTTTCAGGTTCTGGAGTTTTCTTGAACAGTCCAGCTATATCTTTTTTAACTCGATCTATTTCCATTTTTCTTTTACCTATAACTTCCTCTTTTTTTCGTATTCTTTCCGGTATTCTTCCTGTATTTCTCTCTTGCATCTCTCTGTCACTTTGAACTTCTTTCAGATGAGTATCGCGTTCTAAGCCCTTCCCACGTGACGCTACACCCTGTTCTGGGCCAGGAGATGCAGACCTAGAGTCTCCAGGTAGTTCTGATGTCCTTCTATGCCGTACTCCCTGTTCACCTCCTTGAGTAGATTGGGATGGCGCTCTTGATGGATGAGGATCTCCGCCAAGCGCACGAAGGTCTTTTTCAGCAATACTTAAATCTCTTTCTAAAGATTGACCCTCTTTTCGTAACTTATTAAATTTTCTTAAATCAGATACTCCCAATCTTTCTAGTAATTCACATACTTCGATGATTTTTGTACGTTCTTCTTCTTTTATTGTAGATTTCTCTGCTTCATTCCATTTATCAAGGATTTTCCGTATTTCATTATCTTCTGGAGGCTTATCACCGAATAGTGCCTTCATAGAGCATTCGGCTTCCCTTATTTTCTCATTTATTGCATCAACATATCTCCTTTCCCACTTGGTACGAACCCAGGCTGTTAGATTCATGTATGTGTTACTATGCATCTCTAGATCAGCTTCTGATATTTCTTTTCCTCTTAATATATCTCCTAGCAATCTAATATGCGTTTCATCACATTTTAATAGAATAGCAGCTGAAAAGCTTGACCATTCATCTGGGTTGGATAGAGTTAGGCCTAGTAGCTGTCCTGCATTATTCATTCGTTTCTTATCAGCTTCTTTTTCTTCCATTGCTTCTATATGGTGCATTTCTTGTAGTGATAAATTATTAGAGCTTCCACCGTATTGTTCTAAAGAACCCCGCATTATTTGATCAAGTCGTAGTGGTTGTATATGGCTTGATGGGTCTGTGTCTGTTGTTCTTCGATCACTTTCTCTTCTTGAGGAAGAGTTCTCAGGGAATCTAGACATACTATTTTTTTCCTTTTTATATTAGACCTTATTCCGGTTCAGAGAGAGCGAGCTTAGAGATTAGTGCGCAGAGGGAAGCTTTTCACCTCAACATAACACCAACCGGAATAGAGTCTATTAGTAAAGAACGAGACAAGACTGTTTTGTCCAGGATGCCTAGCAGAAAGGCATCTTTTAAACATCTGGCATGAGTCATCCCGAACTTTTCGAACAGACATTCGATATGTATCAAGCCACTTATCAAGCGGGATGCTACGCTGCTTGCGCTCTCGCTTTTTCGAATTTTTGTTTCAAAATTCGATATTGCTGGCGAACCCATTTGGCAAGCTCACTTTGATATGAAAAACAAGCTCAATCTATGCTCTAAGGAAAGAGTTCGCCAGCAGTAATCCATGCGCTCACGCGCACCAGCATCCATAAAAGTAGCGGTATTTAGAGCGTTACATAGCATATAGTGCTATTTTCAGGGGAGTATCAAAATTCGGAATGACTCATATCTGTAATGGGTATTCGTTTGCATAAGTATGAGGGCGTTTCGTAACTCAAAAGCTCTCTTACTATCGGTCTTCAATAGTAAGTATCTCTCTGTTTGCAGTTTTCTCAATAGAGAACCAGTAAGTTGGTCTTGAGGAAAGCATACCAGAATGGTGCTCGCTTTAAAAGGGGGAAAGAGGGACAGTTCCCAGGTGCGGCCCGTTGACCTGAAACTGCTGGAAGGCAGGGGAAAGGTCGTCGCGAAAGTGATAACTGATGAGTTGAAGTCGGGCGAAATTCCCGACCTGCCAGATGGACGACAGAAAGTAGCACCCC
>Ga0207416_1001318_pt1 | contig 34198 bp, 36 predicted proteins | sample PaiPotPPM11metaG_FD_184107 | JGI IMG/M metagenome (GOLD analysis project Ga0207416, IMG submission 184107) | Iron sulfur acid spring bacterial and archeal communities from Banff, Canada, to study Microbial Dark Matter (Phase II) - Paint Pots PPM... ...
CCTCGACAGGCTCGGGGTCCTTCGCCAGGCTCAGGATGACACCATGATAAAAGCGTGCGCTAGAAAAACGGGTTGTGGGATTTTTCCCAGGCGACTTTGCTTGGTGGGCCGTGGCCCGGCATAATGACGGTGTCGTCGGGCAATGTGAAGATCTTCGAGCGAACGCTGTTTAGAATGTCGGCATAGGTGGTGGCCTCGCCGTATGCGCCGCCGACGCTGCCTGCAAAGAGCGTGTCGCCTGTAAAGAGCGTGGATTTAAAGAGATACGATGACGAGCCGTCGGTGTGTCCCGGAGTGTGCAGCAATCGGATGCGCACGTCGCCGAAGGGAAGCTCTTCGCCGTCTTTCACTAACAACGCCGAGCCTGCGAGCGATCCGATGGCGTGAACGTCGGCGCGGTGCATCACGATTTTTGCTTTTGGGAAACTCGCGGCAACATCGGCCGTGGCGTCGCAATGGTCCGCATGCTTGTGCGTGACGAAGATGTATTCCAGGTGATAGGCGCCGTCGCGCAAGATGCGCAGCAGGTTGCCGGGAACGCCGGCCGGATCGACCAGCGCCGCGCGTTTTCCGCCGTCCAAGAAAAAGACATACCCGTTGCTCGGATGCGGATGCTGCGGATGATGACGCACGTCGGGCAGCGCGATCGGATCGGGATGCCAGCGCCCCGCGGCGGCGTCGGCGAGTTTACCGGGATCGAGTTTTAGCGGCGCCGCCAAGGCGCGGGCTTGCTCGTCAGCCGGCATGGCACGGCCGCGACGCCACGCGTCTATCTCACTTGCTTGCAGGCCGGTGGCGCGGGCCAGCGCCGCGGCGCTCGCTCCGGTTCCCCGCATCGCCTTGGTCAAAATGTCGCAGAATTCGTCCTCGAGCGGCATCAAAATCGGCTTCTGCGCCCCGGCCGCCGCGGCCCGTCGCAACCGGAGGCGGTCGCCGGCCGGTCGAAACGAGCGGCATGGAACACGTCATCATCATCGGCTCCGGCCCCGCCGGGCTCACCGCTGCTATTTACGCAGCGCGGGCCAACCTGCGGCCGCTGGTGCTGGCCGGCGGCATGTACGGCGGGCAGCTGATGCTGACGACCGACGTCGAGAACTATCCGGGCTTTCCCGACGGCATCATGGGTCCCGATCTGATGATCAAGTTTCGCGAGCAGGCCGAGCGGTTTGGCGCGCGGATTGAAAACGTGGACGTCGTCGCCGTGGATTTCACAAAACAGCCGCTGCTGGTGCGCACGGCTGAAGCCGAATTCAAAGCCAAGAGCGTGATTGTCGCGACCGGCGCGGATGCGCGCTGGCTCAACATTCCTGGCGAAGAGAAACTGCGCGGGCGCGGCGTCTCGACGTGCGCGACCTGCGATGGCGCGTTTTTCCGAGAAAAACACATCGTCGTGGTCGGCGGCGGCGATTCGGCGATGGAGGAAGCGCTGTTCCTAACGCGTTTCGGTTACAAAGTGACGGTCGTTCACCGGCGCGACACGCTGCGCGCGAGCAAAATCATGGCCGACCGCGCGTTTTCGCACGAGAAAATCTCGTTCATTTGGAATACGGCGGTAGAAGAGGCAATCGGCGATGACAAATTGCGCGCGCTCAAATTGCGCAACACCGCCGATGGCACGCGCTCCGAGCTCGAGGCGGATGCTCTCTTTATCGCGATCGGGCACGATCCGAACACCGCGATCTTCAAGGGGCAGCTGGATTTGGATGCGATGGGTTACATCGCTTCGCCCGACGGTGTATCCACGAACGTCGAAGGCGTCTTTGTAGCCGGTGACGTGAACGATCTTCGTTACAAACAGGCCGTCACCGCCGCGGGCGCGGGCTGCCGCGCAGCAATGGACGCAGAAAAATATCTCGAAGCGATCGAATTTCCGATCGAAGAGGCGATCGCGTAAGCTCCCTATCGCGAGTGTGGCTTAACCGGAGCCGGCGGAACGAAGGAGATCTTCAATCCGGCGGTTTTCGCAGCGTCCTCGACTTGTAGCACTGTCCCGTAATAAGCTTTCACCTCGATCATTAGATGTGCGACCGTGTTCGGATGCTGCCGAGCGATACGGACGAAAATCGAATGCAGCTTTGCGAGTGGAACTTGCGTCCGATCGATATAAATAAGGTTGTTATTTCCGATCGACACTTGAATCGAGCCGGCGGCAAAGATCGCTTAGCGGACCTACTGCCAGAGCGTCATTACAAACATCGGGCGCGCGCCCTTTACCGTTATCGGGCCGGTCGGCGTGCCGCATGTGGCCATGTAGGTTGTGGGCCGTTTGGTTGAAGCGGCCGGAACCGAGCAGACGAGATTGCCGCTGCAATAATAAGGATAGTTTCCAATAACGGTCCCCGTGCCGGCATTGCACATTATTCCGCTGCCGCCAGCGAGTTGAAATCTCCAAGGTTTGGATGCGCCTTTCGGGTTTGCTTGCGGTAGGGGTTTGGTGAGATTGATAACCGTGCCGGTATTCGCGGCAACGTTCGCGGGGCAGTTCACGACGTTGTTCGAGACTTTGAAACACGGATCCATGATCGAGTTTCCGATCATGCACCGGAACGCATCGCTGCGCCTCGAGGCGATGGAACTCGTCCAGCACGAGCCTTTGACGGCCTTGCCTTTCATGCCGGCGGCGCTGTAATTTACGATCTTCGTTGGGCCGGGATAAGCGCCCGCGGGCAGAATTGCCAAACTCATCACGGCGACAACGATGAGAGCTGAGATCAAGTGTTTCATAAATGCTCCTTTAGTGCGCCCCTCGTCACGCGCGCATGCTGCGCGCCCCCTTCGACTCGCTACGCTCGCTCAGGGCTTCGGCGGGTCCTTCGACAAGCTCAGGATGACACATTGGATGCCATCATCGTTGCGACAATAAATTCGATATTGCCGACTCTAATGTAGGATATTTGAAAATATAGCCTTCCGCCTGCGCGCGCTCCGGAAGGACGCGCTGGCCTTGCAGAGCCATCTCGGCGCCTTCGCCCAGCATCATTTTCAGCGCAAAGTTCGGCACGGGCAATACCGCGGGGCGGTGAAGCGCCTTTGCGAGCATTTCGGTGAAAACTTTGTTGCGCACCGGATTGGGCGCCGTTCCATCGATCGCGCCGGCCAGTCTATCGATGGCTAGGATGTAAATTCCGACGAGATCGTCGATGTGAATCCACGAATACCACTGCTTGCCGGTTCCCAGCCGCCCGCCCGTTCCGGTTTTGAAGACGGGCATAATCTTCGCGAACACGCCGCCGTCGCGTCCCAACGCGAGGCCGTTGCGCACGCAGGCGACCCGCATGCCATAGTCGCGGCCGCGCTGCGCGACGTTTTCCCACTCCACACACACTTGCGCCAGAAAATCCATGCCGGGCGGGCTGCTTTCGGTAAACGAGGCGTCTTCGCTGGTTCCGTAATAGCCGATGGCGGAAGCCGAGACGTAGGCTTGCGGTTTCGGATCCACGTGCGCGAGCGCGTCGAAAAATTTTGAAGGAAGGGTCGTGCGGCTTTCACGGATGCGCTGCTTGACTTGGCCGTTCCACCGCTGCGCGATCGGCTCGCCGGCGAGATTGACCACCGCGTCGGTAGCGCCCGCGGCCGCTGCGGCGGCATGCGGTTCGCGCATCGATCCCGTTCGCACCTCGTCGCCGCGCGCTTGTAAGGCGGCCACCAGGTGGCTGCCGATAAAGCCGCTAGCGCCGAAGACGGCGATGCGCATCAGATTCCGCCTATGAATCTCCCGGGGTTAAGCGTTCCATGAGGGTCGAAACGCGCCTTCATCGCGCGCATTTTTTCGATCGCCGGCGGGACCGCGCCCCATGGTTCGAATGGCGCGCGCACCGCCGCATCGCTCGCCACGATCGCACACCGCGGCTCGAGCTCGCGCAGTTCGATGTGACACGCTTCGATTTTGTCAGCGAACCTCCGTGCGTCGCGCTCGCTCGCGCGCACGAAAACGTCGCCGTTCATCACGTCAAGCAGCACGTCCGTAAACAACTCGCGGCGGTTGCACGCATCGCGGAGCCGCTCGGCTCGCTCTTCGGCCGTTCCGGGAGGCCCGAACAAGCGGTAGGTGATCGAACGGCCGCGCTTGTTGGCGATGCACGCATCGAGCGTACGGTCGAAACTTTCGGCGGCGCCAGTGTCGACGATCGTGGTCTCGGGCACGCCCGCTTTTCCGAGTGCGGAACGCGTGTCGAGCGTGGCGCGCTCGAGCAGCTCTTCGGTGCCTTCGAAATAGAGCAGCACGCGGCCGTCGACGTCATCTGCGCCGTCGACGTTTTTGCCGAAACCTTCAACGCAAAACGCGGCTGCGGGAGTAACCGCCAGCGACGCTATTTGCGCAATCGCGCGCGGGCGCGTGGCCTCGGGCAGCGGCGCGATGAGCGCACGGCGTTTCTTCGGAACCGGGAGCGTTTTAAAATTGAGGTGCGTGAAAACCGCGAGCGTTCCAAACGAACCGATGTAGAGTTTGCTCATGTCGTAGCCGCTCACGTTTTTTACGACCATGCCGCCGGCGTTCGCGAGCGTTCCATCCGCGAGCGCGACTTGCGAGCCGATCACGAAGTCGCGCGCGCGTCCGTAAAAGTGCCGCCGCGGTCCGGGCCAGCCCGCCGCCAACGAACCGCCGATCGTGGCTTTCTTGCGCAACGGAACGTCGATCGGAATGAATTGTCCATGCTTGCCGAGCGCCGCGTTCAGCTGTGCGACGCGCACGCCGCTTTGCGCGGAGCACGTCAGATCGTGGTATTCGTGGGCGAGAATGGCGCTGAGGCCCGTGGTTATCAACGATACGTCGGCGCGCGGTAAGGCCGGACCCATACCGGAGAGCGTCTTGCCGCCCTCGACCGATACTTTCAAACCATCGCGGTCGCAGCGCGCGAGTGTCTCGCGCAGTTCGTCGACGGTCACTTCACTTCGGCGCAGCCGACGCCGGCGGGAAAAATCTTTTCGGGATTGAGCACGCGCTTGGGATCGAATACTTCGCGTACGCGCGCCATCGTGGCGAGGTCGTCGGTGGAGAAGATGCGCGTGAGCGTGTCGCGTTTCTCATACCCGATGCCGTGCTCGCCGCTGATCGTGCCGCCGAGATCGACCGCCGCTTGAAGAATCTCGTTGCCCGCTTCGATAACCGCGGCAACCTGTTTGCTGTCGCCGCGATCGTACATCAGCAACGGATGCAAGTTGCCGTCGCCGGCGTGAAACACGTTGCCGGCGATAATACCACGCGAACCGCACGCCGCTTCGACGGCTTGCAGCGCTTGCGGCAGTTTGGTGCGCGGCACGACGACGTCTTGAATGTAGTAGTTCGGCGCGATGCGGCCGGTCGCGCCGAGCGCGCCTTTGCGCCCCGCCCAGAGTGCATCGCGTTCGGCCTCGGATTTTGCGGCGCGCCAGGTGGTCGCACCGTTTGCCTTCATGATGCGGCCGATCTCACTCTCGTGCAGGTTCATCTCGTCTTCGAAACCCGCGCTTTCAATTAAAAGCACGGCCGCTGCATCGGTCGGGTATCCTGCGTGGAACGCGGCTTCAATCGCGGGAAGCATGACGTGATCCATCATCTCGAGGGCGGTCGGTATGATGCCGGCGCCGATGATTCCGGTGACCGCGGCCGACGCTGCGTTCACATCGTCGAACGCGGCCAGCCACACGCGCACCGTTTCCGGCTGGCGCAATAAACGCACCCAGGCCGACGTCACGACGGCAAGCGTGCCTTCACTGCCGACCAAAAGGCCGGTGAGGTCGTAGCCGATATCATCGACCGACGTGGTCACCACATCGCCGTTTTCGTCGACGATCTCGAGCTCGAGGATGTGATTGACGGTCGTTCCGTACGACAGGCAATGTGGACCGCCGGCGTTGGTGCCGATGTTGCCGCCGATGGTCGAAACTTTTTGCGACGAAGGATCGGGCGCGTAGAAGAGGCCATCCGAAGCCACGCGCTTGGAAAGGTCAAGATTTATGAGGCCCGGTTGCACGCGCGCACGCCGGTTGCGAACGTCTACTTCGAGCACGCGATTCATGCGCGCGAACGAGAACACGACGCCGCCGCGCGCTGGAATAGCTCCGCCGCACAAGCCGGTGCCGGCGCCGCGCGGAATGATCGGCTCGCCGCAGTCCTTGGCGATTTTTACCGCGGCAGCTACTTCGCGGGTGGATGCGGGCAACACGACCGCCGAGGGCACGACGCCTTGCGAGTACGCATCGAACGCATAAACCGCGAGATCTTCCGCTTCCGTCTTGACGGCGTCCGCGCCGAGCGCGTCAATGAGCCGCTGCTTAAGCATCGGCTAGAGTTTCAACGGTAGAGCAAATACTTCTGCCGGATAGCGAGAAAGCGTCGCAGGGCCGGCGTCCATTGCGCCTCGATCTCTTGCGCGGAGCGCCCGGCTTGCAGCGCCGTTGCGAATGTATCGGTACCCCAGTCGGTAGCGGTGGATTTGACGCTGACGTTGAGCGAACCGGGCGAAACGGCGCGGACCGCCGTGGCGATCTCTACGGCCGTTCGAACGGACGGAAAGATTTTCGGATCGAAGACGTCGAGCTCGACGCCTGCGATTTGCTTGCCGGTCAACGGACCGAAAAACGGCGACCAGTACGCCGGCCGGAAGTAGACGCCCGGAATATTGCGGGCGTTGAGTTCGTTTGCCAGGCCATACGCATCGACGTCTTGCCCGCCGATGTACTTGAACGGTTTGGTCGTACCGATGCCCCCATTCAATCCGATGCCGTCGGTAAGGCCGGTGCACGGATAGACGACCGTCGTGCTCCATTCCGGAATGTTGGGGGAGGTTTGCACCCATTGCAAGCCCGTATCGGGCCATAGCATCGAGCGCCGCCAGCCCTGCATTTTGATGACGCGCAGATTTGCGCCGATGCCGAATTGGTTGTTGAAGAGGCGCGCGAGTTCGCCGACCGTCATGCCGTGGCGCATCGGGACCGGATAGAGGCCGATGAACGATTTGAATTTCGGATCGAGCACCGGCCCTTCGACCATTGCGCCGCCAATCGGGTTGGGCCGATCGAGCACCCAAATCTCCTTGCCGAATTCTTTGGCGGCTTGCATGGCGTAGGCCATCGTCGAAACGTAAGTGTACGGGCGCGCGCCGACGTCTTGGATGTCAAAGAGCAAGACATCCACGCCGTCGAGCATCTGCGCCGTTGGATGCCGCTGGTCGCCGTACAAGCTGTACACCGGCAGACCGGTGCGTGCATCGGTGTATGAAGCGACATAGGCGCCCGCGGGACGATCGCCGCGTAGGCCGTGCTCGGGTGAGTAGATCGCTTTTATGCAAATGTCTCCGTTGGCTTTGATCGCGTCGACGATGTTCACCAAGCGCGACGTGACGCCGGTTTGGTTTGTAATGACGCCCACGCATTTGCCGGCAAGATCGTGCCACGCGCTTTGTAAGAAGATTTCATCGCCGAGGGTGACGCGCGCGGGCGGTGGGATCGTGCCGAGCAAGACGGTGGCCAGCGCCGCAGTGAGCGCGAGTTTAAGCAAAGACCGCCTCGACTTGTTTGGGGATGATCCCTTGCTCGCGCGCGCGGCGGAAGAGTTCCTTGACGGCCGCAATGCCTTCGTCGCCGATGTCGTCGCTAAATTCGTTCACGTAGGTATCGATGTGCTTGCGCATCACGGTTTCGTCCATTGATTGCGCGTGCTCGTGCACGTACTTCATGACCTCGTCCTCGTGCTCGCGCGCATACTTCAAACTGCGGCGGATTGCATCGTTGACTTCTTTGGTTCGTTCTACGAGATCGTTACGCACCATGATAGCGCCGAGTGGCACCGGCATCCCGCCGGTCTCCTGTTCCCACCATTCGCCCAGATCGACAACGCTGACCAAGCCTTCATCTTTGTAAGTGAAGCGCGATTCATGGATGATGAGTCCGGCGTCAACGGTTCCATCTTTCACTGCATCGACGATTTTATCGAAGCGCATCGCGAGCGTTTGGGGCCGCTTGCCGGTGCCCATTGCCAGGCTCAACAGCATGAACGCCGTGGTGCGCTCGCCCGGAATGGCGATTACCTTGTCTTCGAAATCTTTTAACGTCTTGCCGGCGCCCGGTTTCGCCACGACCAGCGGACCGCAGGCGTGGCCGAGTGCGCCGCCCGCGCGCAAGACGCTGTAGTTTTCCAGCAAGTCCGGCACGACGGCATAGCTGACTTTCGTCAGTTCGTAGTCGCCCTTCAGCGCGGAATTATTGAGGTTTTCGATGTCCTCGAGCTGCACGGTAATCGGCGGCGCATCCTTTAGTAGGCCGTTAGCCAGCGCTGCAAAGATGTACGTGTCGTTGGGGCAGGGCGAGTACGCGAGCGTAAGGGTTTTGTTATCCATCTTTCGTTCCAAGAAGCGAGAGCAGTGCGTTTAAAACGCGCTCGAGTCCGCGCGCGCCGGCTTCAAAATCCCAGCCGCTGCGGCCGCGGTCGCCGGCGAAGTTCGATATACCCCGGACTTCGATGGCCGGCACGCCCGCGATTTCAGCCGCGCGTAACACCGCGAACCCCTCCATCGTTTCAACGCCCACGCCTTGCGCAGCAAGGCGAGCCGCCGTTCCGTCGAGCGCGGTTACTTGCGTGACGGTCACGCCGCGCACGCTGCGAAATCCGAGTTCCACGAGCCGATCCACTAGCGCGAGATCGGAGCTCGCGCGGTCGACCACGCTGGCGCTATCGGGCAGTTCGATCGGCGCGCCGGTTTCCAGGCACAACGCGAGCGAATCGTCCGAAACCACGACGCCTTCGCCGATGTCCCCGCAGCCTTTGAATGCGCCGGCCAAGCCCGCGTTGATCACCAGCTCGGGGCGACTTTGCGCGAGCGCGCGCGAGACTGAAGCGGCCGCTTCGACCGGACCGACTCCGGTGACGAGCATTTCGACGTGCGGTTGCGATTCAAAGAACGCCAATTCTTTGTTGACCGCGCATGTAACCAAAATCACGGAACACCGATGAACTTGTGCGTTTGTAAGGAGAGCCGGAAGCGCCCGGGGTGCGCCTTCGCGTATTCGAGCGCGAGCGCCACGTTATTGGGCTTGTTCCCCTCGGGCTGCAGCAGCACGGTCTTTTTATCGGCGAAGAGTTCGAGCCAGTTTTCGGGCACGCGCTCGTCGACGATCAATTTCACTTCATTGGCTCGCTTCGCCATACGCGCGTCAACGCGTTCTTTCGGGGAGACGGTGAGCCACACGTCGTCGGGAAGTTCGGTGGCGATCGTTCCGTTGGATTCGATGTGCACGCGCCGGCCGTCGCGCCGTAGGGCTTCGATCAGTTCGAGCGCCTCGCGTTGCGCGAGCGGTTCGCCGCCGGTCAGCACGACCATCGGGCAATCCTTGCCGAGCTCGCGCACTTTGGCAACGACTTCGTCTACAGTTGAGAAGAACTTTAGCGAGTAATCGGTGTCGCAAAAATCGCAGGAGAGATTGCATCCGGCGAGGCGTATGAAAACTGCCGGTTTCCCGGTGTGTTCGCCCTCGCCTTGAATGCTGTAGAAGATCTCCGCGAGCTGCAGCATTACGAGAAGTCGCTTTTGCGCAAGATCGCGCGTGCCGTGTCGGTTTCCCAAAGCACGAGTTCGTCGAGCGCCGGCAGCACCGGATGCAAGCGGTGCCAAATCCACGTGACGATGAGCTCGCACGTCGGATTCTCGATCGCGTCATTGAGCGAGGTGTGATCGAGCGCGTCGATGACGTGCCGATCGACGATCGCTTTGAGCACGTCGAAGTCCTCAATCATTCCGCGCGCCGCCCCTTCGGTTTGCAGCGGGCCTCTCACCGCGACTTCCAGACGGTACGAATGCCCGTGCGGACGCGCGCACTTACCCTGATGAAACGGCAGTGTGTGTGCGGCCTCGAAGCGGAAGCTTTTGCGAATCTGCATGATAGAGGAAGGCTGGACTTTGGCTATGTGCCCTCACGTGTCATGCTGAATTAAGTCGAAGGGCGCCCGAGCGGCGTCGAGGGCAAGTCTGCGGCGACGCCGAGTGGCACCGGGAAGCAAGTAGCAACGCTCGAACGAGACGTTGGATGCATAATGTCGTCGGCGTGCGCCTCCACGATGCAAAAAACGGGTGGTTTGGTGCAATCACTTGGGGACGACTCTGGGTTCGCATTGATGGGGCGGAACTGTGTGATGCCGTCAGACGAGCTTCAAGTAGCTGGCAAGGACTGGAGAATTGCGATGAAGCGGTTTTATGCGAGTCGCTCGCAGATTTAGCCTCGGCAAAATATTTCTTTGAAGGCGTGATATGCTTCGCTTCAAAGCCCACGCCGGTCGGTGAGAGTTACGAGTCGTGGCGTAGCCAGATGAGGCGTGAAGTTAACGAGGGCCGGGAGATATATTTCGTCGGCGCCCTTATTCAATTATAAGTCGAGATCAGTTCGATCGTATTACGGTGATCTTCGGGGCAATGACATTCAGCGTTAACTATCGCCCCTCGTCACGCGTGCTTGCGGCACGCTGCTCGGGCGTGGTTCGACTGGCGTTCGCATAGCGAACGCCGCTCACCATGACATTAAAGCGAACGCCGCTCACCATGACATTAAAGCGAACGCCGCTCACCATGACATTAAAGCGAACGCCGCTCACCATGACACATTAAAGCGAACGCCGCTCACCATGACACATTAAAGCGAACGCCGCTCATTAAAGCGAGCGCCCCTCGTCATGCGTGCCTACGGCACGCTGATCGGGCGTGGTTCGACTGGCGTTCGCATAGCGAACCTCGCTCACCATGACACATTAAGTTGTCCTCGCGTCTTAGAGGGCGCCGCGGGGGCCCATTGATTCAAGGCGTTTCTTGAGGTCGGCGAGGAAACCACTGGCGACGTAGCCGTCCACCACGCGGTGATCCAAAGATAAACAGGAGTTCATCATGTAGCGGATCGCGATCGAATCGTCGTCTTGCACCATCGGGCGTCTTACGACTGTTTCCATCGTGACGATGCCCGCCTGGCCTGCATTGATGATCGGCGCCGAAGCGAACGACCCGTTTGCGCCGGTGTTGTTGACGGTGAACGTACCCTCTTTAAGATCGTCGGTCGAAAGTTTATTCTTACGCGCGCGCTCGATCAGATCGCCGGCGGCGAGCGCCATGCCCTTGATCGAGAGCTTGTCGGCATGTTTAATGACGGGGACGACAAGATTCGCAGGCAGTCCGATCGCAATGCCGATGTTCACGTCCTTTTCGACGTAAATCGACGGGCCTTCGGTCAAGAACTTCGAGTTCATCAGAGGGAACGCAGCCAGCGATTCGACGACCGCGCGAATGAAGAATGGAAGAAGCGTAAGTTTCACGCCGGTGTCTCGCTCGAAGCGATCCTTCTCGCGTTTGCGCCATTCCCAGACGTTCGTAACGTCAACTTCGACCATCGACCAGGCGTGCGGCGCAGTCTTGCGCGATTCGACCATGCGCTCGGCGATAATGCGGCGCATGCTGCTGAGGTGAATGGTCGTGCCGGGGATCGGATCGGCGTACGTGCTCGTGTTGCCTGGGCCGGGTTTGGACGGCGCGCGCGGCGCTTCGCTTGGCGGTGCAGCGGTCGTGGAGCCGCTCGGCGTGAGCTTGGCCGCGGCGAGCACGTCATCGGCCGTGACACGCCCGTTCGCGCCGGAGCCTCGCACGTTGCGCACGTCGATATGATGTTCGCGCGCTAGGCGCCGAACGGCCGGCGATACGCCGCGTAGCGCGGCCTCTTCGCGTTGGCCGTTGCTCCGCGGCGGAACCATCGTGGGCGTACCGCTGGAAGCGGCCGCCGATTTCACTTCGAGCTGCGGAATATTGAATCCGGGAACCGGTTCGACATTAGCACTTTCCGCCATCGCGTCGCGCGACTTGGGCGGTGCAGTATCTCGGTCGGCCTGCGTCTCAGCGGTTTGCGATGGTTTTGCTTCCGGCGCAGGTTTGCTCGCCGCGCCAACCTCATCTATGATCGCAATCGGTGTGCCCGTTGCAACGGTAGTGCCTTCTTGCACGAGCAGTTCACGAATCTTGCCGGTCACCGGAGAGGGGACTTCGGAGTTGACCTTGTCGGTCGAGACCTCCAGGAAGGCTTCGTATTTTTCGACCGGATCGCCGGCTTTTTTCAGCCAGCGCTCCACGGTGCCTTCGGTAACCGTTTCGCCGAGTTGCGGCATCGTGATCGTTGTCGCCACTAGAATTTCACCATCTCGCGCATCGCGTCGGCCATCTCGGCGGGCGAGCTCATATACGCTTCTTCGAGCGGCATGGCGTAGCCCATAGCGGGAACGTCGGGCGCGGCGAGCCGGCGAATCGGCGCATCGAGATCGAAGAGCGCTTCCTCGGCGACCATCGCGCTGATCTCAGCGCCGATTCCGCCGAACTTGTTATCCTCGTGAATGATCAGCAGTTTGCGTGTCTTGCGCACGCTCTGCAGAATCGCCGTGCGATCCATCGGACGAACTGAACGCAGGTCGATCACTTCGACCGACATGCCCTCGCTCTCGAGTTGATTCGCGGCTTCGAGCGCCCAGTGCACGTACAAACCATACGAAACGACCGTGAGCTGTGAGCCTTCCTTTTTGACGTCGGCTTTGCCGATCGGAATGACGTAGTGGCCGTCGGGCACTTCGCCTTTAATCAGGCGATAAGTTTTTTTGTGCTCGAGAAAGAGCACCGGGTCGGGATCGTCGATTGCGGCGTTGAGCAAACCTTTGACGTCGGCGGGAAATGACGGCACCACAATTTTTAAGCCCGGCACGTGATAGAAGAGCGCTTCAACCGAGACCGAGTGTGAAAGCGCGCCGCGCACGCCGCCGCCGTAGGGCGTGCGAATGACCATCGGACACGTATACTCGCCGTTGGAGCGGTAGCGTGTCTTGGCAGCTTCGCCGACGATTTGATTGAACGACGGATAGATGAAGTCGGCGAATTGAATCTCGGCGATCGGGCGCAAGCCTTCCATCGCCATGCCGACGGCGATGCCGACGATCGACGCCTCGGCGATCGGCGTATCGATGATGCGCTCGGTCCCAAACTCTTTGACGAAATCTTTGGTGATCAAAAAGACGTTGCCGCGGTTGCCGACGTCTTCGCCTAAAATCACAACCTTGTCGTCGTTCTTCAACGCCTCGTAGAGCGTCGCGCGGACCGCCTCGACGTTGTTGAGCACTTGCGAGGAAGAAGTCGCTACTGCCACGGTTCCCAGGCTCCTTCGTAAATGTGTTTGTAGAGATCGTCGGCGATCGGAAACGGCATCGCTTCGGCTTTGTCGGTCGCTTCGTTGGTTTCGTACAGCACGTCTTGTTTCATCGCGGCGACTTGCTCGCCGGTCATGACGCCCGATTCAACCAACAGGTTTTCAAAGCGCGGAACCGGGTCATCTTTTCGGCGTTCGCTGACATCCTCGCGCGTGCGGTAGGTCAAATCGTTGTCGTCGGTCGAGTGCGCGAGGAAGCGATAGCAGACACCCTCGAGCAGCGTCGGGCCGCCGCCGTTGCGGGCGCGCTCCATAGCGCGCGATACCGCATCGTAAGTTGCCAGCGGATCGAAGCCGTCGAACTGTTCGCCGGGCATGCCGTAGCCCTCGGCGCGCTTGTAAATGTTGGGCTGACCCATTTGCAGCGAGAGCGGCGTCGAAATCGCCCACTGGTTGTTTTCGCACAGAAAAACGATCGGCAGTTTGTGGACTGCGGCGAAGTTCATCGACTCGTGCCACTCGCCTTCGCTGGTCGTGCCGTCGCCGAAGGTCACCAGCACCGCGCGTCCGGACTCTTTGCGGTACTTCAACGCGTACGCCGCGCCGACGGCGTGGGGAATATGCGCGGCCAAGATGGACGAGAACGACATCAGCCCGGCGCGTTTGGAAGAATAGTGATTTGGAAATTGCCGGCCGCCGTTGTGATCGGCCGCGCGCGCGAAGATCGAGAGCATGATTTCGTATGGCGTTAACCCGATGCCGATCGACAGTCCCAGATCGCGGTAGTAGGGCGCGAGAATATCTTTGCCGCGATTGAACGCCATCGCCGCGCCGGCTTGCAGCGCTTCGTGGCCCTCGCTGCCGAGCGCAAACGGAACTTTTCCCTGACGATTCAGCTGAAAGCCGCGGTTGTCGAGCTGCCGCTGCAGCAGCATCGTGCGGAAAATCGTCTTCAGTTGCTCGTCGGAAAGCCCGTGGCGTTCGAGCGATTTGCGTACCTGCGTGGGGATGTTGGCCATCGAGCCTACCTTATTGCCAGGGCTCCCACGGACCCTCGTACAGCCGGCTGAACAGGTCCTCGGGGCGAGGGTAGGGGACCGCCTCGGCCCGGTCGGTCGCGTCGTTGGTCTCGGCCAGAATCGAGGCTTTGAGGTTGTCCAGCGCCTCGGGGCTGAGAACGCCTTGCTCCAGCAGCAGCCGCTCGAACTTCGGCACGGGGTCGTCCTTGCGGCGCTCCGCGACTTCTTCGCGCGTGCGGTAGCTGCGGTCGTCGTCGTCGGTGGTGTGCGAAAGGAAGCGGTAGCACTTGGCTTCGACCAGCGTCGGCCCGCCGCCGTGCCGCGCGCGATCCATCGCTTCCTTCGTCACGGCGTAGCATGCGATCGGATCGAAACCGTCCACGACAACGCCCGGCATGCCGTAGCCTTCGGCGCGTTTGTACACGTCGGGCTGTCCCATTTGCGCCGAGAGCGGCGTGCTGATCGCCCATTCATTGTTTTCGCACAGAAAAACGATCGGCAATTTGTGCACTGCCGCGAAGTTTACGGACTCATGCCACTCGCCTTCGCTAGTCGCGCCGTCGCCGAACGTTGTCAGCACTGCGCGCCCGTGCTCTTTGCCCAACTTCAGCGCGTACGCCGCGCCGACGGCGTGCGACGTCTGCGCCGCGATAACCGAACTAATCGTGTACAGTCCGAGCTTACGGCTGGCGTAATGATGCGGAAATTGCCGGCCGCCGCTGTGATCGTCGATGCGCGCGAAAAGCGAGAGCATCACTTCATACGACGTCAGGCCGATGCCGAGATCCAGCCCCAGATCGCGATAATACGGAACGAGAATATCCTTGCCGCGTACGAACGCCATTGCGGCGCCCGCTTGCACCGCTTCGTGTCCCTCGCTCGCCGACGCGAACGGAATCTTTCCTTGGCGGTTGAGCGCGAAGCCGCGATTCTCGAGCGCGCGGTGCAAAATCATGACGCGGAGCATCGCGACGAGCTGTTCGTCGCTTAGGCCGTGCCGTTCGAAGTTCGACTCGGCGGCGCCCGGTTTCGCGGTCATGAACGGGTCGTAGTCGCCTGTATTGCTAGGGAAATCCTGCGCGGCTCTGCGAAGGAGCGCGGCATGAAAAGCCGGGTAGTTCTAGGCTGCATCATTTGCGTTTTTCTGATCGCTTTTATGCATGGGAAGGCGCGCGCTTCGATATTTTGTGACGCCGACATCGCCGGACTTGCGGCGGTCGATACCCCACGGCCCGAAAATCCGCGCGTCCCGCAACCGCGATTGGCGCTCATCCTTGATTCGAATGCGCCGGGGGCGCTCAGCGGGGATATCATTCTGCTGGCGGATGACGCTGCGTACGACGTGAATTTTTCCGGCGTCGTTGCGGCGAAAAACGCCGCCGATCTGTCCGGCATTACCAAACCGCTGCTTATCGGTTTTTCCAAGCCGCTTGCCGTCCGCTACGCGTGGGTTGACCAAATCGGAATAGACGGCGCCGTGCCGCATTCCTGTCCGACCAATCCTTTCGAATTCGGCGACCGCAGCGCCGGCTCGGAAGCGATCTCGCTTCCGACCGGTCCGCTTACGCTCAACGCCTTTCAGATCGTTCCGGCGGTTTTCAAAATGACTCTTCCCGCGCTCGATTGCTCGGAACCCTATCGCGAACCGAAGCTGACAAAATGGGTGGAGGATAAGACGGACGTACTCGATACAAGCGCAGGCTTGAAAGCAAACACTCGCGTCCGCGTCTTTCTCGACAGCAACGGAAAAGTCGCTTACGCAAATATTAACAAGTCTAGCGGCAGTCCCGCCGTAGACAACGCGGCGGTTTCCGCCGCGGCCAAAGCGCTCTACCAACCGGCGATCTTTCGGTGCACTGCGGTCGTCAGTTCGCTTCTCGTCGACGTCGGCTACGAAGTGCTGCATTGATGCTTCGCACAAGCTGGCCAATCGGAATAGCAGTGGCACTCGTGCTGCTGGCCGGAGCTCGCGCGCAAGCTGCGGCTGAGTTTTGCCCGGCGACATTGGTTAGCGCACCGGTGGCCGTGGACGCGAACTCGGTGCGGTTTCGCTTAGGAGCGATCAGCTCGCGCAACGTGAGCGGCGTTGTCCGTCTCCAAACGGCCAAGGGTTGGTACGCAGCGACGTTCGATAACCTGGCGTTTAAACTGGTCGAGCAGTCGTACAGCGACCAGGGTTTTCCGTTCAGCCACGAAGACTATCTCTCCGAAGATATCGTTGTGAAACTTTCGGTTGCCGCGCCGGTGCTTTATGCATATGTCGCTCAAGCCGTAGCCAAGGGCGATACGTTCTTAAATTGGGATCGTTACGGGCTGGTCGCGTGTTCGCCGACGCCGTTCTCGCCCAAAGACAAAGCGAATTCCGCGCGTCCGATGCCGCCGCTTTCCAAAACGCCGATTCAGTTGCCCGCGCTGCCGATTGCGGCGCCGATCCAGGGGACGTGCAGCGAACCGTTCGACGACGTGCGCGTCATAAAGCCTGGACCGTTTCATTATCCTGCAATTCTCGGGCGCGACGATCCCACCGCGCGGCCGACCGGCGTAACAGTCGTTGTCGTTGCGGTCGATCGCGACGCGAGCGTTGTGGACGCGTGGGTGTGGGAACCGATCGGCACGCCGATGCTCGATCAAGCCGTGGTGGACGAAGCGCGCAAAGCGAAATATTCGCCGGGCAAGGCGTTCTGTGAAAACGTCCCGGGCTATTTCGTCTTGCGCTCAGTTTTTACGCAGTAGCGTGTTAAGATCGCTTGTTGATGTCGTCGCGAACCGCGCGCTGAGCGGCGTCCGCGGCTTCTTTCGCCTTGGAGGCGCCGATTTTGAAGAGCTTGGTCAGCTGATTCGCAGCTTCTTCAAGCTGCGGCTTGGTCTGATCGAGCGCTTCTTTCACGCGTTGTTTGGCTTTTTCCAGGTTTTCGTCGTTCATCGTTCCGTCACCGTAAGCACCCAGCGAATGGCACGTGCGTATTGGTCCATTTCGCGGACCGTACGCCGCAGCCAGCCGGCGGCGCCTTTCTCATCGTCGTTACTGCGCGAAGGGGGAAGGTGTTTCGCGTAAGCGAGGGCGGCATCCAATTGCGTCTCGATTTCGGGCCAGCGGCTGCGCAGCGACTCCTCGGAGGCATCGGGCAGGCGCTCGATGATCGGCGGCGCGGGCACTGCCGGATCGCGCAGGGCGAACTCCAGCCGCGCAAGTGCGTAATCAGCGCTTACGCTTATAAATGAAGCCAGCAATTGCACCAGCCGAACTTCCATCTACGGGAGCGCTTTCGTTAGCGGCGAAAAGCGGCCTCCGTGAGCGCGGTTGGAGATTCTCGGCGTTATGTGATCGTCGGAAACGGTTTTGCGGGCACCACGGCCGCGGAGCAATTGCGCAAACACGATCCGTCGTGTTCGATCGTGCTCTTTACCGACGAGCCGTACACGCTCTACAACCGGATTGCGCTCCCGCCCATGCTGCGCAAACAAGTCACCGAGCAAAAAGTGATCATGCGCGACCTCGAGTGGCACGAAAAACACGCCATCGAGCTACACTTGGAGACGCGGGTCGACCGCGTCGTACCCGACGAGAAAGTGATTGAAGCCGCGGGGAAGTCCTATCCGTACGACGCGATGCTGGTAGCCACGGGCGGGCGGCCCAATCCGCATCCGGCGCCCGGATACGACGGCGCCAACGTCTACAACTTTCAATATATGAGCGACACCAAGGCGATTTCGCACGAGCTGGAGACCGCCAAGGCGGGCGTTGCGATCGGCGGCTCGTTCATCGCCTACGAACTTGCCGAAGCGTTTGTGTCGCGCAAAGTCGAGACGCACTGGATCATGCGCGGCCCCTACGCGCTCTCACGCATGCTCGACGACGTGGCCGGCAACCTGATCGACGAAGCCGCCAAGACCGACGGCGTGCATATGCACTACGGCGATGAGATCACCGAATTCGTGCGCGACAACGGCGTGGTGAAGAAGATCCGCACCAAAAACGGCGCTGAGATCGAAGCGCAGTGTTACGGCGTCGGCTTGGGTTTGCGCATGAACACCGAAGTGCTCGACGGCAGCGGCGTCGAGACGAGCGCCAATGGCATTCTATGCGACGATGGTTTAGAGACCAATGTCAAGGGCATTTTCGCCGCCGGCGACATTGCGGATTTCTACGATCCGATTCTGGAAATGCGCTACCGCATGGGAACTTGGAACAACGCGGGCGCGCACGGCAAAGTCGTCGCGCAAAACATGATGGGCGGCAGCGAAAAATATCACGACGTTCCTGAGTATTCGAGTTTGCTCTTCAAAGGGCAGACGATTACGCAATTCGGCCTTTCTCCCGAATACCGCAAGGACATCGAAACCGTCTTTATGGTGGACAAAGAGAAAAAATGGTACCGCGCGCTCTATTTCTGGGAAGATCGCCTCGTCGGCGGTCTTTTCATGGGTAAAGGCAACCGCAGCGGCAAGCGCAAGTACGTCGACACGATCAAGAGCAAGCAGCGCTTTCCCAAACCCCAGTGGGCGCCGATGCTCGAGTGGACGCACGACTAAAGACAGGCTCGATATGAAGCTTTATTTCCTGCGACACGGCATCGCGGTTGAACCCGGCGAATGGAAGGGCAAAGATTACGACCGTCCGCTGACCGATGATGGACGCGAACGCATGGCGCGGGAAGCCAAGGCGCTGCGAAAACTGGATATCGGTCTCGACGCGATCGTTACGAGTCCGCTCGCGCGCGCGAGGGAAACCGCGGAGATAGTGGCGCGCGAGCTCAAGATTGATACCAAAGATGATGAGCGGCTTGGAGGCGATTTCGATGTCTCAATCTTGGAAGAAATCTTGCAAGACCACGCCGATGCAAAGGCGCTCATGCTGGTCGGGCACGAGCCGAGTATGAGTGCGACGATCGGCCGGCTTGTGGGCGAAGCGCGAATAGATCTTAAAAAAGGCGGTTTGGCGTGTGTCGAATTGCCCGACGCTTCAACGATGACTGGAGAATTGCTCTCGCTGATTCCGCCGAAAGTGCTGCTGCTCTGAATTGCCCGTTCTGCAGTAAGGAACGTTCTCCCAAACTCCATTGTAAGACACGAGAGAAACTCGGATGATAATCGAATTCAAAAAGCTCACAACTTTACTTGACGAATCTGGAATCCCGAATCAAGGTGTTCGGGCACACGGGGCTTTAACGATAATGTTCGGTACCGGTAACCATGAAGCACCCGTTTCGTACGATGCGGTGGATTTGACAGCGGTACATCTAGCCATGGACGAGGACGGCAGGGTCATCAGTATCGATCTGCTGTAAGCTCCTTAGTGTGCGCTTGCACCTATACGAGAGCCCTCGACTGCGCTCGGGCGCCCTTCGACTGGCGCATCAAAGATGCGCCGCTCAGGATGACACCTTTAGAAGCTCGCTTAAACCGCGTCGCGCCGTTGCGCAATCACAACGTGACTGTCGTGCCGCGGGCGGCGACGTGCGCGTCCCAGCCGTATTTCATCTTAACCAGATCGCAGAGCGACTGCGCGGAGACCGGATCGCCGTGCACGGCGTAGTACGTGGGTTTGCTCGTGCACGTGTTGAGCCATTGTTGAATCTCGTTGCGATCGGCGTGGGCGCTATAGCCTGAAATAATGCCGGTCGCAGCCCGCACCGGGAGAACGTCGCCGTAGATTCTCACCGTTTTCGCGCCGTTGGTTATGAGAAAACCGAGCGTGCCGGCGCCTTGGAACCCCACGAAGAGAATGGTCGCCGTCGGATCCGAGAGATGGTTGTGCAGGTGGTGCAACACGCGCCCGCCGGCGGCCATGCCGCTGGCCGATACGATGATGTGCGGGCCCTTGACGTTGGCAATCGCTTTGGATTGTTCGGTTTCGATCGCAACTGTGAGATTGCTGCACCCGAACGGTTTGCCGTCCGTTTCGAACGCGACCGGTTTGTGCCAATCAGGATAGTCCTTGAAGAGCTGGTCGACGTGCGCGGCCATCGGGCTGTCGAGAAAGACGGGCACGTTCGCAAGCGCGGGAAGTTGCCGCTGCAACTGGCCGATGGATAACAAAATCTCTTGCGAGCGTTCGACTGCGAACGCGGGGATGACGATGGCGCCGCCGCGCACGACGCCGGCAGCCAGCGTTTGCCCCAGCTGAGCCAGCGCGTCGGGCGGATGGACGCGGTCGCCGTACGTTGACTCGCAAACGAGCACGTCGGCCTCGCCCATCGGTGTCGGATCGTAGAGCAACGTGCGGTTGTAGCGCCCGATATCGCCGGAGAAAATAATTCGCTTTCCCTCTACTTCGATGCCCACAAACGCCGAGCCGATGATGTGCGCCGCATTTTTATAGATCGCAGAGAAACCTGCGACTTGAAACGGCTTCTCGAGATCGAAGGTTTGCGTTTGTTGAATCGTTTGCTGCACGTTTGATTCGTCATAAAATGGCGGCGGCGCGTACGGTTCTTCGTGAAACCCGCGCTTTTTCAAATGGCGCTGCAGATGTGTGGCATCTTCGAGCACGATGTTCATGAGCGCGCGTGTCGGAGTGGTGGCATAGATCGGGCCCTTAAAACCGTCGCGCACCAGCTTCGGCAGATAGCCGATGTGATCGACGTGGCCGTGCGTGATAACGACCGCGTCGAGTTCGGCGGGCGCAACCGGCAGCGGAACGCTGTTGAGCGCGACGATGTCCTGCGTGCCCTGGAAGAGTCCGCAGTCGACAAAAATATTCCGCCCGTTGCTGGTGAGCAGATGTTTGCTGCCGGTAACGGTTCCGGCCGCGCCGACGAACGTGAGTTCAGCCACCGGATTCCACGATGCGCAGGCGCGGGCGCGGCGGAGGCATGACCGATTTAGCGGCGCGATCGAAGGCTTGCGAGCTTGGAATAGGTTCGCTGCGATATCGATCCAGGCAGCGATCGACGAGCGTCTCGGGACTGTCGTCGGAGATCATGATCGAGCCGGTATCCTTGCGGACCAAATCCGCGATCCGCAAGAACTCGTTAGAGATGCCGCCCGAGTTGAGAAGAATGCCGATCAGTTTGCCTTCATCGTAGGCGATGCAAAACTCACCGAGCGTTCCGCTCCGGCCGCCGACAAAAAGGACGAAATCGGAGCTGTGAATGTTGTGCGTCTCGCGGCCCATCAAACCCGATCCCGTGAAAACCATCGTCGTGTATGGCTGCAGCGGCGATCCGTACACGTTGACGTGCTCTTCGGGCGAAAGCGCGGGCGAAACGCCGAGACTAATGCCGGTTGCCTCGTGCGCACCGAGCACGGCCGCATGGGGCAAGCCTGGGCAGGCGCCGGTAACGATCGTGCACTTGCGTTCGGCGATGCGCCGGCCCATTCGCGCCGCCAGCGCCAAGTCGGCCTCGGAAATAACGCCGCCCGCCGAACCCATAACGCCAATTTGTATGTTCATGAGGTGCTCTCCGTCGGCGCACGTTCGGCTAAGGTATGCACTCGTCCGCCCGCGAAACTGCCGACTCTATGCCGGAACGTGAATCGCTCGAAGTCGACGTCCTGTTCGTAGGCGCCGGCCCGGCCAGTTTGGCGGGCGCGGTTCGCTTGATGCAGTTGGCTAAGGCGGCCGGACGCGAGCTCGAGGTGCTGGTGATCGACAAGGGCGCCGAAATAGGCAGCCACGGGATCTCCGGCGCGGTCATGGATCCGAAGGCGCTCGACGAGCTCTTGCCGGATTGGCGCGCCGAAGCGCCGGTCGAGTCCGAAGTCACCGGCGATCAGCTGTGGTTTCTCACCGAAGGCGCAAAGATCAAAGCGCCGATCAACCCGCCGATGCTCAACAACCGCGGCAAGTATGTGGCGTCGCTGCAGAAGATCGTGAAATGGCTGGGCGAGAAAGCCGAAGTTGCCGGCGCGCAAGTCTTTCCGGCATTTCCCGGCCAAGAGCTTTTGTGGGACGGCGAGCGCGTGATCGGCGTGCGCACCGGCGACAAAGGCCTGGACAAAGACGGAAATCCGAAACCGAATTACGAGCCGGGCGCCGATATTCTCGCGAAAATCGTTGTGCTGGGCGAAGGGCCGCGCGGTTCGCTCGTCAAGCAGGCGATGCCGCGTTTGCATCTCGACGCGGGACGCGAGCCACAAGTCTACGCGGCCGGCGTAAAAGAGTTGTGGCAGTGTCCGCCCGGGCGCGTGCAACCCGGCAGTGTGGTTCACACAATGGGCTATCCGCTGCCGGCCGAAACATTCGGCGGCGGCTTTGTGTACGGAATGCGGGAGGACATTCTCGACGTCGGATTCGTCACGGGCCTCGACTACCGCAATCCGACCACCGATCCGCACAATGAACTGCAGCGATTCAAACAGCATCCAGCTATTCGGGCACTGCTTCAAAACGCAACGCTGGTTCGCTATGGAGCCAAGGCGATTCCCGAAGGCGGACTTTTCGCGATGCCGCGGATGTATAGTGACGGCTTGCTCATCATCGGTGACTCGGCCGGCTTTCTAAACGGGATGAGGCTGAAGGGCATTCATCTGGCGATGAAGTCGGGAATGCTCGCCGCCGAAACCGCATTTGAAGCGATTGCGGCCGGTGACACCGGCTCGGCGCGCCTTTCGGCGATGGAAAGCAGATTCAAAAACTCGTGGGCTTATCGTGAACTGTTTGCGGCCCGCAATTTCCATCAAGGCTTTGAAGGCGGGTTGATTGCCGGCATGCTCAACGTGAGCCTCGGTATGTTAACCGGCGGGCGCGGCTTCGGCTTCAAGAATAAATTGCACGGCGTCGCCGGTTATGCGCGCATGCAAAAGATGGGTTACAAGCCCAAAGAAACGCCGCGGGCAAAAATCGACAACGTGCTGACGTTTGGAAAACTGACCGACGTATACAATAGCGGCGTCACGCACGAAGAGAACCAGCCGTGCCATTTAAAGGTCGCCGACACGAACATCTGCCGCGACCGGTGCACCGTCGAATATGGGAACCCGTGCCAATATTTCTGCCCGGCGCAAGTGTACGAGCCGTTTTTTGAGAAAACCAACGGTCAGGTAGAGGGGCGCTTGCAGATCAATTTCACGAACTGCGTGCACTGTAAGACCTGCGACATTATGGACCCGTACCAAATTATCACTTGGGTTCCCCCGCAAGGCGGGGAGGGCCCGGTCTACACCAACATGTAAGACGTTCGGGTGATGAAGGCGACGATTAACGGCGAGCTACGCGAGGTTCCCGAAGGCCTGACGATGCAAGGCTTGCTGGCGCACATCGCGGCGCCGGAGAGCGGCATCGCAGTTGCCAAGAACGATCGCGTCGTGCGGCGCGCGGCATTCGCGCAAGAAACCGTGCAAGAAGGCGATCGCATCGAGATCATCCGCGCGGTGGCGGGAGGGTAGTATGGAAGACACTCTGCGCATCGGCAAGCGCGAGTTCACGTCGCGGCTCATTGTCGGTACGGCCAAGTATCCGTCGCTCGAGATGATGCAGGCCGCGCACGCCGCCAGCGGCGCGCAAATCGTGACCGTGGCCATCAGACGGATCAATCTCGACGACAAGAGCGGCAAGACGCTGCTCGACTACATCGATCGCAGCCGCTATCAGATTTTGCCGAACACGGCCGGCTGTTACAGCGCGAAGGAAGCCGTGCTGACGGCGCAACTGGCGCGCGAACTCGTTGAAACGGATCTCATCAAGCTCGAAGTGATCGGCGATTCGCAGACGCTCTATCCGGATACGCGTGAAACGCTGACGGCTGCAGCCGAGCTCGTGCGCGACGGTTTTACGGTGCTGCCGTACGTGGTGGACGATCCGGTCGCGTGCAAGCAGTTAGAAGAATTAGGCTGCGCCGCGGTGATGCCGCTGGCCGCGCCGATCGGCAGCGGCCTGGGCGTCTGCAATCCTTATTCGATCCGTATCATTAAAGAACGCGCGAACATTCCGGTGATCGTGGATGCGGGCGTCGGCACCGCAAGCGATGCGGCGATCGCGATGGAACTCGGAGTCGACGCAGTGCTCATGAACACCGGCATCGCCACGGCCAAAGAGCCGGTGCTGATGGCCGAGGCGATGAAGCTCGCGATCCAAGCGGGCCGGTTGGCATTTCTTTCGGGACGGATGGAGAAGCGGCTCTACGCGAACGCATCGAGCCCGATGCGCGATTTGATTGCCATAGACAAGAACTAAGTCTTAGCAACACAGCGCACGAACCAATGCATCACGCCGTGCAGCGGCTCGGCATGCGCCCAGCGGCCGATGATTTCATCGGCGGCAGTTTCTTGAAGCGACTCGACGCTGAATCGCGGCTCTAAGAGCGAGCGCAGCTCGGCGTCCGTAAAATAGACATGTGGGACGTTGGCCTCGTCACCTGTTTCCGTGGCATAGACGTGTTTCGAGATTCGTAGACCTTTTCCAAACCGCGCGTCGCGGGTTGAAGCGAAGGTGGCGTGCAGCGGTGCACCGCGTTTGAGCGCGCGCGCAACCGAATCGAGGTTGGCTGCGACGGTGGCGGGTGTTCCGTGAAGCAGCGCGTGCGTGCTGAGTGCGCCGTCATAGTATTCGTCGCGAGCAGATATTTGTGCGCTATCAGCAATTGAACGGACTTCAAAACCGGCAGCTTCGAGCGCCTCGGTGTTGCGGCCGCTACCGGAACCGATTTCTAAAATTCGCGCATGCGGAACAGCGCGCAGCCGCGCGATGAGCGATATCGCGAGCGGGTGCGCGCGGCGGAGCTTCCCGGCATCTGCCGAAGATTCGTTCATGCGTGAACTGCCTCTGATTATTGTCGTTGGCGGTGATGACCTTGCGCTGCGCATCTGCGACGAACTGCGCGCAACGCGGGGGCACGAAGTGGTTCAGCTTTGGCCGGCGGATGACGAGGCGCTGCGCGCCGCGGGAATAGCAGAAGCCGTCTGCATCATTCCGGTCTCCAGCGACGACCGGCTGAACCTGCAGATCGCCCTGAAGGCTCGCGAGCTCAATCCGAAGATCCGGATCGTGTTGCGCCAGTTCAATCGTGCGCTCGGGCACAAGATCGAGCAGAATCTTGCGGACTGCTCGGCGATATCGCCGGCCGCACATGCGGCTGCAACTTATGCCGGCGCATCCGTCGATCCGGCCTGCGTCTATGCTTTGCAATTTCCGGATGTGGACGGACCGCTGGTCGGATTTTCGGAACGCGCTGCGCACGATTTCGGTTTGCGCGACACGACGGTGGGCGAAGCCGAGCGCAAACTCGGCGTGCGCGTGGTAACGGTGAATGAGAACGTTGCGCCGGAGAGGGCCACGCCGATTAGGCGAGACGATCGCGTCGTAGCGTTCGGGCCGATGGAGACGCTGCAACACGCGTGGCGGCGGCGCCGCCGGACGCGTCCGCAACTGCGCAGGCGGCGCGAATGGCTGGCCGACATGTTGCGCGCGGCCGCCCGTTACGAGCCGTTCCTCATCTACACGTTCGCCTTCGCGTTGCTGCTTTTTCTCGCAGGGTCAGTCTATTTTACGTTTCAGCTGCACCTATCGTTCGTTGAAGCGATGTACTTTACGGCTTCGACAATGTTTACCGTCGGCTACGGCGACATCACGCCGTACAACCGGCACGGCGGAGTGCTTTCGCTGTTCGTCGCGATGGGGATCATGGTGGGTGGCGTCACCATTGCGGGCATCTTTATCGCGTCGATCGCTTCGGCGTTTAGCCGCGCGCAAGAGACCGCGCTCCAAGGGCTGCGCCGCGTTCGCGCGGAGGATCACGTGGTCGTGTGCGGCGCAGGCAACACCGGAACGCGCGTGATCGACTTCTTGCTCGACATGCAGCAGCGCGTGGTCGTGCTCGAGCAAAGCCCGAGTTCGCTCGTGCTCGAATTGGCTCGCACCCGGCGCGTCGATCTGCTCACCGGCGACGCAACCAGCGATGACACGCTGGAGTTCTGCGATCTCGGTTCGGCGCTCAGCTTCGTCGCGGTCACCGACAGCGATACGTCCAATCTCGAAGCCGCGCTCGGGGCGCTGGTGCAGAATCCGCAGATTCCCGTCGTCGTGCGGATCAACGATCCCGATTTTTCGCGCCTCATCGAACGCAATTTCAATATCGCCAAATCGTTCTCGGCAAGCGAATTAACGGCTCCGATGATCGCCGGGCTGGCTCGCTTTCCGGGCACGCGCGGCCGCGTAGCGTTTGCCGGCGAGAGTTTTAACGTCGGCGTTCGCAGCGCGTCCGACCGGCTGCCGCGGGCCGAAGGCACCGTTCCGCTCTACGCGTGGCGGGCGGGGAAGCTCCGTCCGATTCGTGATTTTGCCGAGATGGAGCCCGAAGACTGGCTGCTCTACATCGTTCCCCTGTCACAATTCAAAGCGGAGTAGCCGTCCTATTTAGGAGTCTCAAACAAATCCGCTAATGTGCGGATGTTTAACACATCCGACGTCACGCCTAAGCGCGCTAAGCCCCACGAGTCTTCGATTGTCCGCAACAGCGAGTAGTGATTGTAGGGAACTTGTGAGGTGTAGCCACGCTTGACGTTGCCGCCTATTGCGATGAATGGGATCTTGCCGCCGCCGTACAGGCCGCCTTTCGGCAGCAGGCTTGTTCCGGGCGGCAGCATCGGTGAATCGCAGCACCCGTCGGCGTTGAGCCATCCGCCGGTGGCTTTATCACCGTTGTACGTCGTTTCGTCCGTTAAAATGAAAATCACCGAACGCTTGGTCCAGTTCTTCGCATGCAGCAGCACCGGAACCCACTGCTTGACGAAGTCGTCTCCGCTGCGGCGAAGGTCGGCATCTTTTGCGTACGGACACGGCTCCTCAGGCGTGCCGTGCATATCTTTGCAGACGTCGGGCGATATCCAAATGAACTGCGCAAGCGTGCCGCGTTTCGCATCGTTGGTCAGCCAATCCAGGGGCACGACTTTGGCGCGCCGCTTTGGATTGTTCCGTACGTCGTCGTAGAGCATAAACGGATCGTGACGGATAACATACAGAGCCGTGTTTTCATTGGCCGGATAAAAGTTCTCTGCGAAGCCCGGTGAGGGCATGCCTTGCATGTAGGCCTTCCACGAAACGTGGTGGGCTTCGAGTTCGTCCACCAAATTCCAGTGATTAAAACGCTGCGTCGGATCGTCTGAGTTGCTGTACCAGTTAGAACCCGACGTTATCGCGACGTAGTTCGGCAAACTTGGGTGAGTGACGCCGTAGAAGTTTGCGGCGTACGCATACTGCTTGGCGTACTGCGTGATGGCCGGCGCGGCCGGGTCGCCGAGGATGCTCGCGTCGCTGTGATTCTCGAGCATGATCACGACGATATGGTCGAATTTGGGTAGAGGAGAGGCCTCGAAACGCGTGGGCCACATCCATACCGAAAACAAAATTAACGCAAGTGCGAAGCCCAAACGGCGCATTAGGATCCTCCCATATCCGTCAGCGCTTCGGCGAGGAGTTTGCGTGCTCTTCTCGATAGTGCATCTCCATGACCAAGCGGAGATATCTGGTCTTCCTGCTCATGTTCCTGAGCGTCTTCGTCAATTACATGGACCGCGTGAACTTCGCGGTCTCGATCCCCGCCATCCGGCATCAATTCGGTTTTAGCTTGCAGCAAATCGGTGCGATTGCGTTCGCCTGGGGAATCGCGTACGCCGTCTTTAATTTTCCCGGCGGCTGGCTCGTCGATCGGCTGGGCTTGCGCTGGTCGCTGCCGCTGTTGCTGGGCTGGTGGTCGGCGTTCACCATCGCCACGCCTTTCGCCGGTACGCTCGCCGGGTGGTTTGGAATCCGCGCATTAATGGGCGCCGGCGAAGCGCCGATTTGGCCGATCAACGCCAAGTGTGCGAGTTCGTGGGCGGCACCCGCCGAACGCTCGACCCTCTATACGTGGGCAGGCTCCGGTCAATATCTGGGTCCGGCGATCGGCACGTTGCTGGCAGGTTTGATTCTCGTCAGGTTCGGCTGGCAGTGGACGTTCATTTCGTTCGGTCTAGCCGGTTTAGTGATTGTGCCTTTCTGGATTTTTTTCGTGCGCGATCGCCCGGCGCTGGATCCGCGCGTCAACGCTGCAGAAATCGCTCGCATCGGCAACCGCGCGCCACGTGATGAGAAAGCGGACTGGCCCGGCGTCAGAGACGTGCTTTTCAGCCGCACGGGCTTCGGGATGCTGCTCATCTACATCACGTTCGGCTACATCCTATTTACGTTCTTATACTGGGTGCCGAGCTACATGTTTTATACGTTCCACATGAGCATTCTCAAGAGTTCGGCGTGGGCGAGTCTGGGCGCGCTGCTTGGATTTGCCGGATTCATCCTTTCCGGCCCGTTCAACGATCGGCTCGTCGCGCGCTTCGACCGGCTTACCGCGCGGCGAATCGGCACGGCCGCGCCGATGGTGGGTACTCTGCTATGCATGGTGCTTTCGATCTTCAGCGCGCGAGCGGGGCTCGGCGGACTGACGGCGGTGCTGATCGGTCTCGCGCAGTTGATGATGAACCTAACGGTCGGCGCCTGGGCAGTCAACGTCATCGACATCTCACCAAACCAAGCCTCGACCGGCTTCGTCTACGGGGTTTACAACGGCGCCTTGAATATCATGGGCGCGCTCAATTCGCTCATACTCACAGCGATCGCCACCCGCTTTGGCTTCCCCGCCGCGTTCGGCAGCGCAATCGTCTTCATGCTCATATTTCTCGTCAGCATTCTCTTCATCGTCGACCGCCCCAGTTATACGAGGCTCATCGCCCGGGCGGAACTATCCCGCGGTGCGGCGTAACGGAGTCGTATGCTTACTGAAGGCGCGAAAATGCCGGAGCTCGACGTCGTCGACGACACGGGTAGAAAATTCAACACCCGCGAGCTGCTTGGCAAACCCCTGGTCTTATGGTTTTATCCCAAAGACGACACACCCGGTTGAACGAGCGAAGGGTCGCAGTTTCGCGACTCCATCGACCGCTTTCAAGCGAAGGGCGCGCAGATCGTCGGAGTCAGTAAAGACTCCGTCGCGAGCCACCAAAAATTTAAAGCCAAATACTCTCTGCCGTTTCCGCTCATCGCGGACACGGACGGCAAGATGTACGACGCTTTTGGAGTAGACGCGCGCACGACGTTTCTCATAAACGCAGACGGCACGATCCGCAAAGTGTGGCCGAAGGTCAGCGTCGCCGGCCACGCCGAGGACGTCTACAACTCACTGACCTAGAGCCAATCCGCTACGTTTTCGATGGTTTCTACATGACCGATCTCGAGCTATAACTAATGACTTGCGGAACTCCCCCACGGGATACACCAAGGTATACGCCGTTGAAGACGACAGCCAGGCATTGAGCAGGTTCAACGCGCAACAATGGAACCTGGCGATTTTGGGATTGCGTGCGATCAGGGACTATTTGGAAATCCACAATGATGGAAAGCCATTCGCGATGGCCAACTTCCCTTACACGTCGTACGAGGGACAATCTCGGATGTCGTCATGGGGGCATGAATGACTATCCGTTGTTCAAGATTCAACGGGACGATGGTTCGGAAACTGATTTCCTGACGCGGCTAGGACCCGCTGATAAGGATCCGCTTTACAAAGTAGTGCGTCATTTGGAAGTATGTTATTAGCCGATTCAAAATGCCCCAGCCGCTATACGACGCGACAGGGACCACGATAATCGAGATGTGGAGCGATACGGAGACGACAATCGAGATTTGGATAGAAGACTGAGCATATTTCACGACACCCCGCGGGTCTCGCCTTAGCGCGCTTCGCGCGCTTCGCGCGCTACGCTCGACCGTGGTTCGACTGGCGCTCGCGCGCGCCGCTCACCATGACACCATATGCGCGTCGCCCACCATGACAATTTACACATCCACCACTCTCGGGGGCGCCCTAGTTTTCCGTCCTCGCGTCGCCCCGCGGTAGTGAGAACTGCAACAGCGAGCGCACCGGTGCAAGGCCGCGGCTGACGACGGCGCAGCACGTTACCCGAAGTTTGAGCTCTTCGAGGCGATCTTTGGCGGCGAGCAATTCGCGCGCGGTGGTTACGACATCCTCGAGCAAAAGCACGCGCTGTCCGGGTTCCCACGCGCCCTCGACGTACTCGCCCGCGAAGGCGCCGTAGCCTTTAGGTTTCTTACGAACGGCGATCATCGGCAGGTTGGCGAGCTGCGAGACGGCCGTGGCGATAACGACTCCGCCGAGTTCGGTGCCGCCAATCAAATCCGGATTGACTTCCGAGATCACCGGCACGAAGAGCCGGGCGATCCGGCGTAACACGTGCGGATCGGAAAACAGGCGGAACTTGTCGATATAATAATCGCTGCGCGTCCCGCCCGCGAGCATGTAGTCGCCGCGCGTCAGCGCGCGCTCGACGATGATCTTGCGCAGCCAGTTGAGATCGGGTAACCGTCCCAGCGATTCGTTGGAGCCTAAATACTCCACTGCCAAGCGTTCCAGGACTCGGTCACCGGATTGGGTGCGAAGCCCTTGAAATTTATGCTGATCGGGTGCATCCCGCGCTGGTCATAGAGGAAGATCTCCGGAAGATCGCGCGCCAGGTAGGATTGGATCAGCGCGTACGCCTTTTTGCGCGTCGGGCGGTCGTAGTTGTTCAATGCGGTTATTTGCGCCGCTTCCATATCGGCGTTGCAATAGCGCGAGTAGTTGTAGCCCTTCGGAGCCACGTTCGCGCACGTGAACTGTGACGCGTCGTCCGGGTCGATGCCGGCGTACCAGCCTGCCAGGCTCAGGTCGAACTTGCCGCCCTGCAGAATGCCGCCTTCGCCGACCGGAGCGAAGAGGACGTCGCCCGGATAGTATTTGATCTCGGCGATAATGCCCACTTGGCGCAACATCTGCTGCATCTCGATGCTGTTCTTGCGGCGCGTCACGTTGCTGTTATTGCTGACCATCGTCAGGGTCAACGGCTGCCCGTTTTTCATCATGACGCCGTCGGCGCGTGGTTTATATCCGGAGGCCAACAGTTCGTTGCGCGCGGCTTGGATATTGGGCGGGTATTTCTGAACGTCCGGATCGTACGACCACATCCAAAACGGCTGATCTTCGACCGCGATCCGCGTTTGCCCGAATGTAAGCGTGTTGATGATGCGCTGCTTGTCGATCGCATAGGCGACCGCGCGGCGCACGTGCATGTCGTATAGCGTTTGACCTTTCTGGACGTTGAGCTGAACGTCTTCGTAACCATTGACGTCGACCCACGCCAAACACACACCCGGAATATTCTTGACCTGCGGATAGTTGCTGAGCGAAGCCTCGAACATCCAGTCGAGCGCGTGTGTCTGCAGCATCGCGCGCATCGTGTTCTCATCGGGAACGACCCGTACCGTGATTTTGGCGAGGCCGGGTTTGCCCATCACGAAGTTGTCGTTGGCCACGTAGGTGATGTGATCGCCGTGCGCCCACTGGACGAATTTAAAGGGTCCGTCGCTGACGTTCGGCGCCGAGTTGAACGGGATCTGGTTGATGTTCGGATACTTGGAGAGAACGTGCGCCGGGACGACCGGCATGGGCTGGTCGCTGTCGGCGAAGAACGTATTAATGATAGGCGAGAATTTGCGCGTGAGGTGGAGCACGACGGTGTAATCGTCAGGTGTGTCCACGCTCTTGACGTAATCGTATCCGTGGCGCGAGATGATGTTGTTGTTGGGGTTCATCACGGCTTGCCACGACCACTTGACGTCCTTACTCGTCACCGGGACGCCGTCGGTCCACTTCACGTTCTTGCGCAGATGATAGGTGATGGTAAGGCCATCTTTGCTGATGCCGCCGTTTTCCAATGTCGGTACTTCGCGCGCAAGTGACGGAACGGGCTCGCCTTTCGGATTTGCATGCAGCAGCGGCAAGAACGCCAGGAACTGCAGCATGCCGTCGGTCGTGTTCGAGCTCAACAGCGGGTTGAGGTTCTTGACGTCTTGCTGAATCGAAACACGCAGTGTTCCGCGCGTCGCACCGGCCGCGGGCGGATCGGCGGGGGCTCCGCACGATAAAGAGTTGCTCGCGGTCGGGCCGCCGCCCGTCTTCGTACAGCCGGCGAGGAGCGCCGCAATCGTTGCGAGTGCCAAAAATCGGTTCATTTTCATACCGCCGCCTTCGGAGCAGTCCATTTGCCGGGAACGGGATCGAAGCGCTCGTGGCGCCATGAATATGTCCCGAGCCCTTGCGTTGCCGTGCGCAATTCGGTGATATAGCGCGCGAGTTCCACTTGAGGAACGTAGGCCTCGACCGTATCGTACCCGGATTTGTCGGCTGGATTCATTCCGAGGATCTGTCCGCGCTTGCCGGTCAGCTGCTGCATCACCGAAGACGTGTAATTCGAGGGCACCGTGACCGCCACGTGCACGATCGGTTCGAGCACGACCGGATTGCACTTGGGCAGCGCGTCGCGCACGCCCATGCCGGCCGCGGTCTTAAACGCCTGTTCGCTCGAATCGACGTCGTGGTAGGCGCCGTCGAAGAGCACCACGTGTAGATCCGTCACCGGATAGCCACCCACGTTGCCGTGCAGCAAAGCCTCGCGCACGCCTTTCTCGACCGCGCCGAAGAACTGGCGCGGGACGACGCCGCCGACGATCTTCACTTCGAAGGTGACGCCATGGCCGCGGTCCTGCGGCGCAAAGCGCAACCAAACGTCGCCGAATTGTCCGTGGCCGCCGGTCTGATGCTTGTAGCGCGCGTGCACTTCGGTTCCGGCGGTAATCGACTCTTGGTACGGGATCATGGGCGGCGCGGTCAGCACTTCGACCTTGAATTTGCGCGTGAGCCGCTCGACCGCGATCGAGACGTGCTGTTCGCCGTTGCCCAACAGCAAGAGTTCATTGGTGATGGGCGCGCGTTCCAAACGCAGCGACGGATCTTCGTCGACGATGCGCGCCAGCATCTGGGAAATCTTCGCTTCGTCCATCCGCTCTTTGGGACGGATCGCGACTGCTAAGACCGGCTCGTTGGCGGGCACGCGCGGCAAGAGCACTTTGAAGTTATTCTCGGTCAGCGTGTCACCGGTTGCGACGCTCTCCATGCGCGCAATTGCCACAATGCTTCCGGGGTCCGCTTCCGGAACGGCTTCTTGTTTCTTGCCCTGCAAGCGGTAGAGTCCGCCGGAGCGCACTTTCTCGCCGCCCTTCGTGATGTTGGTGAGCGTGGCGTCGGACTTCAGTGTGCCCGAAACCACGCGCACGATCGAGAGCTTGCCGGACTGCGGATGGATCGACGTCTTGATCACTTGCGCGATCACGGGACCATCCGGTTTCGGTTCGATCGGGCAACCCTCGGCGTCGAGCACCGGCGCGTCGGCCGGCGACGGGAACCATTTTTCCATCGCGCGCACCAGCGCGGAGATGCCGTAACCGGGAAGACCGGCCGCAACGAGCACGGGAACGATTTGATCGTGCGCGCACTCTTGGCAGAGATCTTTTTCGATCTCATCCAGCGGCGGCTCGACTCCCTCGAGCAACTCTTCCATTAGATGATCGTCGAAGTCGGCGATCGCCTCAAGGAGTTCGAGATGCGTCTTTGCGACGCGATCCGCCATGTCGGCTGGAACCTCGGCATCTTTTTCGCCGGCGCCGTCATAGAGATGCGCTTTACCATCGGCTAAGTCAACGTAACCCGTGAAACTTTCGGCCGTGCCGATCGGCAGTTGTTCGGCGACCACGTGGCGGCCGTAGGCGTTTTGCAGCGCTTCGAGCGTGCGGTAGAAATCCGAGCCTGGGCGATCCAATTTGTTCACGGCGAACAAATGCGGCATCTTGCGCGACTCGATGAAATCGAGCAGAGCTTCCGTCTGCGAAACGCGCAGCGGTTCGCCGTCCAGCACGATGACGGCCGCATCGCAGGCCGATATGGCGAGTTTCGTTTCCTCGAAAAAGTCGATGAACCCGGGGCAATCGACGAGCGTCATGTCTATACCATCCGCGGTACAGTGCGCGAATCCGACGGTCGTGGATTGCGCGTGCGCTATGCACTCCGGTTCGTAGTCGGTCGTGCTCGTGCCGTCGGTGACGGCACCTTTGCGGCCGGTGGCGCCGCAGTGTGAAAGGATCGCTTCAACCAGCGTGGTCTTGCCGGCGTGGTGAGTTCCGACGACGGCGATATTACGAACGCGCGAAATGTCCGGCATGGGAGGTCTCCTTGGGATCTAAC
>Ga0207416_1001319_pt1 | contig 34172 bp, 31 predicted proteins | sample PaiPotPPM11metaG_FD_184107 | JGI IMG/M metagenome (GOLD analysis project Ga0207416, IMG submission 184107) | Iron sulfur acid spring bacterial and archeal communities from Banff, Canada, to study Microbial Dark Matter (Phase II) - Paint Pots PPM... ...
GCTTTGCCGCCGCGCAGGACGCCGCCGAATTCGTCACCGTCGAATACCAGGAGATCACGCCGGTCACCGACGCGCGCGAAGCGCTGCGTGACGGCGCGCCGCAAATCTGGCCGCAGGCGCCGGGCAATCTCGCTGTCGATTGGCCGGGGCCGAACCCCGATCCGGAGGGCAATGTCCACAAGGTGGACGAGCTGTTCGCCTCGGCCAAACACATCGCCCGCGTGCGTGTGATGAACCAGCGCATGATGGTGCACTCGATGGAGCCGCGCGGCGCCACGGCGAGCTACGACGCGGCAACCGACGGCTACACCATGCGCTCCTGCTCGCAGGGCGCCGGCGCCATGCGCGAGAACATCATGGCGATCATGAATCTTCCGAAGGAGCGCATCCGCGTCCTTACCGAGGACGTCGGCGGCGCGTTCGGACTCAAGACCGGCCCGTATCCGGAAAACATCGCGCTGATGGTCGGCGCGAAAAAACTCGGCCGCCCGATCCATTGGATGTCGACGCGGTCGGAGGCGTTCCTGTCCGACAACCAGGCGCGCGACATTTATTCAGAGGCCGAACTGGCGCTCGACGACAAGGGCAAATTCCTGGCGTTGCGTATCCGCAATGTCGGCAATCTCGGCGCCTATGTCGGCGCGGTCGGCGCCAACATCCCGACGCAGAATTTCACCCGCTGCCTGCCCGGCATGTACGACATCAGGCATATCGACATGTCGGCGAAATGCGCTTTCACCAACACCATCCCGACCGCGCCGTATCGCGGCGCCGGCCGGCCGGAGGCGAGCTATGTGCTCGAGCGCGTGGTCGATGAAGCCGCCCGCGTCAGCGGTATCGATCCGGTCAAGCTGCGCCGGCGCAACCTGATCAAGAAGTCGGCGATGCCGTACAAGACCGCGGTCGGCACGACTTATGACAGCGGCGATTTCGAGCCGATCCTCGACCAGGCGCTGCAGCTTGCCGATTACGCCGGCTTCAAGCGGCGCCGCCGCGAGTCGCAAAAGCGCGGCAAATATCGCGGCTTCGGCATCTGCTGCCTGCTGGAACATTCCGGCGGCGCGCCGGTCGAGAGCGCGAAGCTGAGCTTTCCCGGCGACGGCACGCTTTTGCTCACGCTCGGTGTCCAGAACACCGGCCAGGGCCACGCCACGGTGTTTCCGCGCGTCATCGCCGAGCGGCTCGGCATTGCGGCGGACAAGATTCCGCATGCGCACGGCGATTCCTCGAACGAGCTTCCCGGCTATGCCTCGGTCGGCTCGCGCTCGGCGATGACCGCCGGTCATTCCATCGTGAAAGCCATGGACACCATCCTGCAAAAGGGCAAGCCGATCGCTGCCGCAATGCTGGAAACCGGCGAAGCGGACATCGTTTACAAAGACGGCCGCTTCGAAGTCGTCGGCACCGATCGCCGCGTGACGCTGTTCGACGTGGCCACGCGCGCTGCCGAGATGAAAAAGCGCGGCGAGATCGCGGAGGACCTCGACACCAAATCGACGACGGAAACGCCGCTGTCCTATCCGAACGGCGTGCACATCGCCGAAGTCGAGATCGATCCCGACACCGGCCACATGACAATTACCGCTTACACCGCGGTCGACGATTGCGGCCGCGCGCTCGACCCCATGATCGTCGAGGGCCAAACCCATGGCTCGATCGCTGCCGGCCTCGGCCAGGCGCTGATGGAGAACACGGTCTACGACAGCGGCAACGGCCAGCTCGTCACCGGATCGTTCATGGACTACGCCATGCCGCGCGCCGACGACATGCCTCCGTTGCGCGATGCGCTGCACAACGTCCCGGCGACGACCAACCCGCTTGGCGTCAAGGGCGTCGGCGAAGCCGGCACTACGGCGGCGATTTCGGCGGTGATGAACGCGGTCGCCGATGCGATCCCCGGCGGCGCCGGCGCGCATCTCGACATGCCGGCCTCGGCGCCGCGGCTCTGGGAAGCCTGCCGGCGCGCGAAGGGTTAGGGAATGGAGTGCAGCGCTTGGGAAACTTGCGGCGCTTGCGCTCTGGACGCTTTACCGGGAGAGACAATTATGAGTGTCATCACCCGCCAACGGGTCCGGCCCGAAGTGGCCGGCCCGATGACAAGCTCCGGCGGGTGATCCAGTAATCACGACTGTTCGAGTTCATACCGCACCGCCTGTGATTACTGGGTGCCCCGCTTTCGCGGGGCATGACATAATTAAGCGGATCACGGAGTAGCCGATGTCCGAGCGTCCCGAAGCGATCCTCAAAGGCAAAAACCGGCCGTTCACCGGCGCGGAATTTTTGGAATCATTACGCGATGGCCGCGAGGTCTATATCTACGGCGAGCGCGTCAAGGACGTCACCAAGCATCCGGCGTTCCGCAATGCCGCGGCTTCGGTGGCGCTGCTCTACGACGCCCTGCACGACGACAAGACCAAAGCCGTGCTCACCGCGCCGACCGACACCGGCTCGCCCGGTTACACCCACAAATATTTCAAGGTGGCGCGCTCGCGCGAGGACGTTATTGCGCAGCGCGACGCCATCGCCGCCTGGGCCCGCATCACCTATGGCTGGTTCGGCCGCAGCCCCGATTACAAGGCGGCGTTCCTCAACACGCTCGGCGCCAATGCCGAATTCTACGGCAAGTTCGCCGGCAACGCGCGCGCCTGGCACAAGCGCGCCCAGGAGGCGGTGCTGTATCTCAACCATGCGCTGGTCAATCCGCCGATCGACCGCAACAAGCCGGTCGAACAGGTCAAGGACGTCTACATCACCATCCAGAAAGAAACCGACGCCGGCATTTACGTCTCCGGCGCCAAAGTGGTCGCCACCAATTCGGCGCTGACCCATTACAATTTTCTCGGCCAGAACATGGGCCAGGAAATCAACGATCCGGCCATGGTGGTGATGTTCATCGCGCCGATGAACACGCCGGGCATCAAGCTCATTTGCCGGCAGTCCTACGAATTCGCCGCCGCCGCTTCGGGGTCGCCATGGGACTATCCTCTGACGTCGCGATATGACGAGAACGACGCCATCTTCGTGTTCGACAACGCGTTTATCCCCTGGGAGAACGTGTTCATCCATCGCGACGTCGAGCGATTGAAGAACTTTTATCCGCAGTCCGGCTTCTTCAACGGCTTCACCATGCAGGGCTGCACGCGGCTCGCGGTGAAGCTCGACTTCATCGTCGGCCTCTTACACAAGGCGGCACGCGCCACCGGCGTCGAGGGCTTCCGCGGCGTGCAGGCGCAGATCGGCGAAGTGGTCGGCTGGCGCAATCTGTTCTGGTCGCTCACGGATGCCATGGCCTGCAATCCCGAGCCGTGGGTCGGCGGCGCGGTGCTGCCGAACGGCCGCGCTTCGAGCACCTATCGGCTGTTCATGACGGAGGCCTATCCGGCGGTGCGCAACATCGTGGAAAAGGTCGTTGCCTCGGGCCTCATCTATCTGCCGTCAAGTTCGCTCGATTTCAAAAATCCCGACATCGACAAGTATCTGGCGAAATATGTGCGCGGCTCCAACGGCATCGAATACAAGGAGCGCATCAAGATCATGAAGCTGTTGTGGGACGCCATCGGCACCGAGTTCGGCGCGCGGCACGAGCTGTACGAGATGAACTATTCCGGCAGCCACGAGCTGGTGCGCATCTTCCCACTGCAACAGGCGCAGTTCACCGGCCAGCTCAAAGAGATGGAAGCGCTGGTGGACAAATGCATGGCCGATTACGACGAGGACGGCTGGAAGCATCCGGCGTATCGGGACGGCAAGGATATATCCGTATTTTGACCGCGGCACGGCGTCCCGCGCCGGCGGCAAGACGATCCTTAACGTTAGTTCTCGACGCCTATTGTGCTTGGCGTCTTGCCCCCCGACATGTATGGATAGGCAAGGTGCGGCTTGTGCGGGGGTTCCGTAAGCGGCGACAAATCGAAGTCCCCCGTTGTCTTCCAATTGGCAGTGCTTCCAATTGGCGGCGGCAGTGCCCTTCGGCAGGCACAATTTTCGAATAGCGATGTTGTGTCGTACCGCCGGTGCCATCGGCACCGGAATCGTGCCTGTCCGTGCGCCGGTAGCGCGGACGACCAGTCCAGCGGGCCTATCAACCGCTCAATCGAAAAGGAACACTGCGTGCAGGTTCTCGTCCGTGACAACAATGTCGATCAAGCCCTCAAAGTGCTGAAGAAGAAGATGCAGCGCGAGGGCATTTTCCGCGCCATGAAATTGCGCTCCCATTACGAAAAGCCCTCCGAAAAGCGAGTCCGGGAGAAGGCCGAGGCCATCCGCCGCGCCCGCAAGCTCGCCCGCAAGAAGTTGCAGCGCGAGGGCCTGTTGCCGATGAAGCCTCGGGTGATACCGGGAGGCCCTGGAGGAAGAAGCGGCCCGCCGCGCGCGCCGCGCTTCTGATGCCGGAACGGAAGCAGCGTCGCCCAGCACGAAAGGACCCCGATGTCGTTTAAATTCTTCGTCGGGCAAGCCGTCGAATACACCCCGATCGGGGAGAAAAAACCCGGTCTCTACAAGGTGACGCGGCAGATGCCGGTGGAAGAGCAGGCGCTCGACCTGAGATACCGCATCAAGAGCGAGGCCGAAGCCTACGAGCGCAATGTGCTGGAATGTCAGTTGAGCGCCGATGTCGGCGCCGAGAGCGACTATGACGCGGTCAAACCACGGCTCTCGCAGAGCTCACGCTGAAGCGCCGCCGCTGGCCGCCTAAGGGTGGAGAACCGTGAGCCCCAGCATGGCGACAAAGACCAGCACAACCGCCGCCGCCACGAGATAGGTTGCTTTGCTTGTGAAGCTAAGTGGAACGCGGTCCGTTGTCATAATCATCTCCACCCCAAAAGATTTTGAGTATCGAACGTACCCGCTTTATCTACGGGATTGAGAATATTAAACAAGTAGGACTTCGGCTTATATTTTCAAAAACTTCTATTCGCGGCCATTTTTGTAGTATAATCGGCAAAATGTCCGATCCGCTAATCGATCACACCGACTTTTCCATCGTCGTGAAGAACCGGGCGCCGCCGCCAAAGCCGTGGCGGTGGGAGATTTACCGTGCCGGCAGACGCAGCCCGATCGAGCATTCCGCGGTCTTTTTCGAGTCGATGACGGAAGCCAACCGCGCCGGAAAACGGGCGCTGCGGCTGCTGCTGAGCGAATACCCCGAATTAAGCTGACGTTGAGCCCGACGGCGATGGAACCCGGGCGGCCCTGGCGCGTTGATGCGGACTGTCTCAACACAGGAGCTCGCTATGGACGGGATCGCCCATGAGACGACTGCCTATGAGACTCTGGCCCAGCAAACGTCTGAACAGCTTTCGCGTGCATTAGGCGAGGCGGTGATCAAGATCTGGGGTCATCTGCCCAACGCGCTGCAAAGCCGCCTCTTCCAGGAGGCCGTTGACTGCCAGGACGTACACATGCGGCCGCGGCTTGCCGTCTTCCTGCACGCCAAACATCCGCGCACGGCGGCGGCAAGAAAAGCCCGCGCCATCCTTGAGCCCGACAGCCTGGGCGGCTAGCGGGCGGCCCGACTGCCCCGTCACATTCCCATTGACACACGTCACTGATTATGCGATAAGCGAATCTATCTCGCTCATCGACGGACGCCTTTCGCGAAGGTATTCCCGAAAGCGGAGCGAGTGCGGTGCCCGCGGGCGGAACGATACACTCCGCTCCCGGGCGGCTTTGGGCATCATGCTCGCCGGTACTACGGCCGGCGCGGGAGGTGCTTTCCCTGGACTGGGACAGGAAGGGGCGGGTAACGCCCGTGCCGACCACGTCCCAGGAAGCCTGGCCTGGAGCAGCCGCCATTGGGGCGAAAGTCCCTTTGGCGAGAGCCGCGGTGGAACGCCGATAGGCGAGCGCGCTCCGCTGAGCGCGAGCCGCATCCGATGATGCGGATCTGAACCAATGCGCCTGTCGGCGTTCCGCTTCCCGTCGTCCGGTCATGGAGGGGCGGGTTTGAAACCCGCCCCTACGCCGCGCGGCGGGAGCAAGACCAACAAGACTCGGGCGCGAATGCGTCGCGAGAACAATTGCGTTTGTCCGCTCCTCGCTGGCGGAGGCGCATAGAAAGAGCCCATGAAGATCTTCCTCACCGGCGCAAACGGATTTATCGGCGGCGCGGTTGCGTCGGTGCTGATCGCGGGCGGCCACAAGGTCCGCGGGCTGGTTCGCGATAACGCCAAGGCGGATGCCGTTGCGGCTCACGGCGTCGAGGCGGTCGCCGGCTCGCTTGATGATACGGCGCTGTTGCAGGCCGAAGCCCGCGCTGCCGATGCCGTCGTCAATGCCGCCAACAGCGATCATCGCGGCGCCGTCGAGGCGTTGCTCGCGGCGCTTGCCGGGTCCGGCAAACCTTTCATCCATTCGAGCGGCTCGAGCATCGTCGCCGATCTCGCCATGGGCGAGCCGTCGGATCGAATCTTTGACGAGGCGGTGCCGATCGCTCCGCTTGCCGACAAGGCCGCGCGTGTCGCCATCGACCGGCTGGTGCTCGGCGCTGCCGGCATCCGTTCGGTGGTGCTGTGCAATACGATGATCTACGGCGATGCGCTGGGGCCGCCGGCGCAGAGTGTCCAGATTCCCGCGTTGGTGCGCCAGGCCCGGTCATCCGGCATCGTGCGCTACATCGGCCGCGGACTGAACTGCTGGTCGAACGTCCATATCGCCGATGTCGCTGAGCTTTATGCTTTGGCCATCGCCAAAGCCTCAGCCGGCACGTTCATGTATGTCGAGAGCGGCGAGGCAAGCTTGGGCGAGATCGCTCGCGCCATCGCCGCCCGGCTCGATCTTGGCGCCGCGCAATCGTGGTCCGCCGACGAGGCGATTGCGGCTTGGGGCCGCAACACGGCGGTGTACTCGCTCGGCTCCAACAGCCGGGTCCGCGGCAGAGCCGCTGCCGCTCTCGGCTGGTCGCCGGCACAGCGGTCGATCACGCGCTGGATCGCCGATGAACTCGCGTAGCTCCGCGTTGCTCGTCATGGCGAGGAGCCCCTTGCGCAATTATCGGCCGCGTCCCTGATGGCCATCGAGCCCGACGCCGGTGAGGTGGCCGAACAGCGCGGCAAGCTTGGCCCGGTCGGCTTCCGGCAATGGCGGCTTGAGCAGCGACTTAACGTTGGTCCGCAGATGCCCGGCGTCGCCGGTGCCGAACAGCACGACATCGACGCCCGGCTCGTGCCGCACGAAGCGATAGGCTGCCTCGATCATGTTCGCGGCACCGGCCTCATGCACAAGGAAGCCGAGGGGATCGTCGGTCTCGCCGAGCCATGGCTCGACCAGGCCCTTGGCGGCGAGTTCCTTCATCTCGCGGGCGACGCGCGGCGGATCGGCGAAGATGCTGCGCACCGCGAACATCAGGAGCGTGCCGATGCCGTTTTCGCGCGTGATCGGAAACACGTTGGCCCGCGCGCCGTGGTGCATCATGTGGAAGCCCACCATGAAGACTTCCCAGACCGGATCGCGCACCGCGCGCTTGAGCGTCTCGTTGGTGAAATCGACAATCGGGTTCTCGGTGAGGCCGATGTGCCTGATCTTGCCCTTGCGCTTCTGCTCGATGAGAGCGGGTACGAGCGTCGTCAGCGCGTAATCGTAGTATTCCGGATCGACGGCATGCAGATTGAAGACGTCGACATAATCGGTGTTCATCAGGCGGAGCGAATTGTCGAGGCTCGCCACCACGCGCTGCGGCGGCCACCATTCGCCGTTGCGGCGGACGGTGGACTTGGTGGCGACCACCACCTGTTCCCTCGGCATCGATTTGAGCGCCAGTCCGACCACGCCCTCGGTGCCGTAGGGCGGCGCGGTGTCGATGAAATTGATGCCGAGATCGACGGCATCGAGGATGAGCCGCGCGGCTTCGGCCTCGGTCTTGCCGGACTTCAGCCCCATCCTGGAAAAGCCGCCGGTGCCGAGACCGGCGACGCTGACGCGCAGGCCGGTTTTGCCGAGGGTGGTGTAGTGCATTTGCGATTTTTCCAATTGCTTGCCGTGGCAGACACCGCGTGTCGGAGCGCTTTTCCTTCTAAATCAGTACATCCGAGCGCGGGGCTGACGAATAAAGTGGAGCTGAAGAAACGACCATTGACGGGGATATTGTACTTGACAAACCCATCCGGCCTTGATACCCTTGATTCATATAAGGGAAACAGGTGTCATGGCCAATTCGATCCTCTCCGCCCGAGTTTTGCAGTCCGAAGCCGCCGCTATCGCGTGGGTTGAGGCCCGCGTGTGGCCGAACGGCCCGGTTTGCCCGCATTGCGGGGGTTTTGATCGCATCGGCAAGATGGCCGGCAAAGCGACCCGTATTGGCCTCTACAAGTGCTACCAGTGCCGCAAGCAGTTCACCGTGAAGGTCGGCACCGTATTCGAGGATAGCCACGTCCCGATGAACCTGTGGCTTCAGGCGATGTACCTGCTCTGCTCGTCGAAGAAGGGCATTTCCAGCAATCAGCTTTCCCGGACCTTGGGCGTCACCCTCAAAACCGCTTGGTTCATGTCGCACCGCATCCGCGAGGCCATGCGCGTCGTTGGCGTGAAGCCCACTGGCGGCGGGGACGGAGAGATTGTCGAGATTGACGAGACCTTCACCGGACGCCTTGAAGGGATGCCCAAGCAGCCTTCCGGCACTCACCCAAGCACTTATAAAAACACCGTCTTGTCGCTCGTTACCCGCAACGGCTCTGTGCGCAGTTTCCATGTTGAAGGAACCAGCATGGGTCAGCTGCTTCCGATCATCCGCGAGAATGTCTCGAAAGACGCTTTCGTGATGACCGATGAATTGACCGCCTACAACAAGCTCGGCGACGAGTTTTTGATTCACCAATCCGTCAACCACTCTGCCGACGAATATGTACGCGGCATCGTTCATACCAATACGGTTGAGGGTTATTTCTCGATCTTCAAACGCGGCATGAAGGGCGTCTACCAGCATTGCAAGGAAAAACACTTGCATCGCTATCTCGCGGAGTTCGATTTCCGCTATTCCAATCGCGTTCGGCTCGGCGTAGATGACGTAGAACGTACCTCGCGCGCCGTGAAAGGGATCGTAGGCAAACGCCTCACCTATGCGACGCCTCGTCACTGAGAGGCCATATGGCAAAAGCCGCAAAGGCAAAGGCAAAGCCAAGTAAGAAAGCTCAATACGAGCGGTTTCAAAAAACCGCTCGCGAGCTTGGGGTAGATGATGAGGCGAGTGCGCAGGCATTCGAGCGCTCATTCGCTAAGATTGTGCCACCACGGCGGTCGTCTCGCCGAGCTGGGGAGCCAAGTAGGTCATGAACGCTCGCACATGCTCAATGACGCTGAGTGCTTGATTTTCGTCGTACGGATCGCCGCCGTGGGAAACGTAATTTCGCCAGCCATCTTTGAAATAGAAAAACTCTTTTGCTGCTTCCGAGTAGAAACTTAACCACTCAGATTTTGTCGAGGTTTTGGGCCATTTATCGCCGATCTCTCTAATGGTGCTTTCAATTTCGTTGATGACCGTATGCCACTGCTGAACATCAAACGTGACATTGACGGCTGCGGCGAATGCTCGAAGGCCGTGTTCAACAACACGCATCGAATAAAAAACGGAAGCGGTGTTGTGCCCTAGTCCATAACAATCAACGGCAGCGAGCGCATCATCCTTCATTCTCGGAAATGCTGCGAATGCTTTTGCCCAATCCGAGTGCGCTTTGATGCAAAACTGACCCTTTGCTTCCGGGTACAAATAAAAGCGCTTATATCTCAGGCCGGACTCGAACGCCTCTCGCAATGTCCGAACTTCAGATAAGAAATCTTGAAGCAAAATCGGAAAACGGAGTTTTGAATTGAACAGTTCAAGTCGATCATGCACCCCCTGCAACTCCATCGTATCTGATTGCTGCTTGGCATACTCAAGCAAGCCCTTAATCTGTTTCAAGTCGCTTTCGGTTACCTCATCTATGCGCCCTGCTGTGCCAAGAAATGGGCGTAACTGATCGAGGTATTGCATCGACTTGGCATCATTGACGACCTGGATGCGATAAATTAAGTCGCGTTCCGTAAGGGCCAACTGCTTCAACAAAAAGCAAAGGCCGAAAACCCCATAATTCATCATGATGTCCCACAAGTTCCATGGCTTGCCGGGACCGAATCCCCCGGCGCTACTCATAGTAGCACCGTTGGGTTTGTGAAGTACAACATCGCCCCATTGACATTAGAACAAAAGAGGAACAACATTCACTCGTAAGCGTTCTTGTTCAATTTGGTTTGTCCACACTCGGCCAATCTATATGACGACAGCATTTGACGTCCAGACGTCGTTCGCGCTACCCATCAACGCAGAGGGCGATTCGATGGCGCGGGCACCTGGGACAATTAGAGATGCGATCCTGAGTTATTTGTCCGAAGTAGCGGGACACGAGGCTTCCATAAAAGACATCCGAGCTGCCGTAGCAAAAAGGCTCGGCAACGTGTCGTCATCTTCGATCCGCTCCTATCTTAATTTGAATGTGCCGGAAACTTTCGAGCGAACGGGTCGAGGCCGATATCGGCTCAAAAAAAAACTTAAGGCGGACCCTGAGAAGATCAAATTTCTCTCGGCCGCAGAGGGTAAAGCTCAGATCGTACCTGCCGATTGCTTCGATTGGCTTGTGCAACGAGAGCCGTGCTCGATCCACGCCGTCGTCACCGATCCTCCTTATGGCCTCGTCGAGTACAGCGAGAAGGAGCAGATCAAACTTCGCAATGGGCGTGGCGGCGTCTGGCGCATCCCGCCATCTTTCGATGGGCATAAACGCGCGCCACTTCCGAGATTTACGGTGCTCGACTCCGAAGACCGCAAGGAGTTGTACCAGTTTTTCAATCGTCTCGGCGGTGCGCTTATGCGCGTCGTCGTGCCGGGTGCCAACATCGTTGTCGCAAGCAATCCGCTTCTCGCGCACATCGTAGCCTCGTCGATGGCGGAGAGCGGCTTGGAGATACGCGGATATATAGCCCGCCTGACAATGACGATGCGCGGCGGAGACCGGCCCAAAAACGCCCACCATGAATTCGATGGCGTGAGCGTATTGCCGCGTTCAATGTGGGAGCCGTGGGTCGTAATGCGAAAGCCGCTGGATGGCCGGGTCCAAGACAATTTACGAAAGTGGAAGACTGGTGGATTCCGCCGCCCCAGCGAGAAACAGCCTTTTGGCGACGTGATCCGATCAAACCGGACGCCACGAGGCGAGCGTCAAATTGCGCCGCACCCGTCCCTAAAGCCGCAAGATTTCCTACGTCGCGTAGTGGAGGCGGTACTCCCGCTCGGAGAGGGCATCATACTCGATCCGTTCGCAGGCTCCGGCTCGACTCTCGCAGCCGCCAGCGCCGTCGGATACGAAAGCATCGGTCTGGAAAAAGACCCCACATACTATCAGATGGCCATCAAGGCGATTCCAGGTCTTGTCAAACTTGATGTAAATTACAAAAGGGCTAAGTCCGCCAGTGTTGAAAGCAGTAGTGATGGCAAGGGTGGCAAAAGACTTAATGCTAGTTCATATTGAGAACGCCGCCGCGCTCAACTTATTTGTCTAGGTAAATCCAATTTGACCGGAGTTTTTGGATTCCGTCACCACTGAGCGTCGATGTTCGCGTCCCCAAAGCGCCCCGTGGATTATTGCGGAAGTCGGACGCCTTCACTTTTCCGATATACACCTCTGTGAACTTCATCGGCGCACGGTTCATTGCAGGTTCAGTTTCATGATCCGTTATGTAGACGAAAACACACATCCATTGATCTCGCGCGCCGTGGGTGTCAACTGCGCCTCCCTTCTTGCGGGTACTTTTGATTTCGACGCCATCGGTGCCTGACGCCACAGAATTGTTGGCATAGCGCCCCTGAACCACCAAGTCCGGATGCCCGTTGAAGTGCTGATTCTCGACCAGTGAGCGAGCGTGTTTCGCCATTGAGGCGGTTAACATATCTGAGATCATGCCCGACATCGCGGCCGGCCTGAGCATGTCATCCATGCGGTGCAAACCTTTTGCAAGTAGCAGAGTGTTTACGTCGAAGAAGAAGTCGTATGCATCCTGCATTGCAATCTCGAAGTCCTTCAGCCGGAGTGAGAACGGCAGATTTGCCTTTGGATTGAATGCGGATGCGTCCACATTTTGTTTGACGAGCGGCATTCGGTGTTCCCCAAGCAACCATAGCTGGATTTGCCCTATTTGCCACGATGCTGACAGGCAACCCCTTTCCCAACTGCGCTTGCGGTTCTAAAACATCCCCGCAATGCCCCCTGAATCACCGAAATCCGAACGCTACAACGCCGCCGAGGCGGAGGCCCGCTGGCAAAAAGTCTGGGACGAGCGCGGCATCTTCTCGACGCGCAATCCTCCTTCGCGCCAGGGCGCGACGGAGGATGGGCGCGCGTCTGCCCTCCGAAGCCCGCAGGGCGAAGGAGGGCGCCCAAAATACTACGTGCTGGAGATGTTCCCCTATCCGTCCGGGCGCATCCATATGGGCCACGTGCGCAACTACACCATGGGCGACGTGGTGGCGCGGGTGAAGCGGGCGATGGGCTTTGCCGTGCTGCATCCGATGGGCTGGGACGCCTTCGGCATGCCGGCCGAGAACGCCGCCATGGAGCGCAAGGTCCATCCCAAGGCGTGGACCTACGACAACATCGCGGCGATGAAGAAGCAGCTCAAGTCGATGGGCCTGTCGCTCGACTGGAGCCGCGAGATCGCGACCTGCGATCCGGCCTATTACAAGCACCAGCAGAAAATGTTCCTCGATTTTTTGCGCGCCGGCCTGGTCGAGCGCAAGCAGTCGAAGGTGAATTGGGATCCGGTCGACAACACCGTGCTCGCCAACGAGCAGGTGATCGACGGCCGCGGCTGGCGCTCCGGCGCGCTGGTCGAGCAGCGCGAGCTGACGCAATGGTTCTTCGCCATCACCAAATTTGCCGCGCCATTGCTGGACGCGCTGGGAACGCTCGACCGCTGGCCGGAAAAAGTGCGGCTGATGCAGAAGAACTGGATCGGCCGCTCCGAAGGCTTGCTGGTGCGTTTCGCGCTCGATCAAAAGACCACCCCAAATGGCGAGAGCGAATTGGAAATTTTCACGACGCGGCCGGACACGCTGTTCGGCGCAAAATTCATGGCGCTGTCGCCCGACCATCCGCTCGCCGCGGCGGCGGCGGCGAAAAATCCCGCGCTCGCGGACTTCATCGCCGAGTGCCGGCGCCACGGTACCGCGCAGGCCGAGATCGATACCGCCGAGAAGATGGGTTTTGACACCGGCATCAAGGCCGTGCACCCGTTCGATCCGTCGTGGCGGCTTCCGGTCTATGTGGCGAATTTCATCCTGATGGACTACGGCACCGGCGCCATCTTCGGCTGCCCGGCGCACGACCAGCGTGACCTCGACTTCGTCAACAAATACGGCCTCGGCAATGTGCCGGTGGTCTGTCCGCCGGACGTGGACCCGAAGAGCTTCGTCATCACCGACACCGCCTATGACGGCGACGGCCGCATGATCAATTCGCGCTTTCTCGACGGCATGACCATCGCGGCGGCGAAGGAAGAAGTGGCGCGCCGGCTGGAAAAGGAGAGCCGCCCCCTCCCTAACCCTCCCCCGCATGCGGGGGAGGGAAGGGTGGGGGCCATCGCCCAGCGCCAAGTGAATTTCCGGCTGCGCGACTGGGGCATTTCGCGGCAGCGCTATTGGGGCTGTCCGATCCCGGTGATCCACTGCGAAAAATGCGGCGTAGTGCCGGTGCCGGAACAGGATTTGCCGGTGACGCTGCCCGACGACGTCAGCTTCGACCGGCCGGGCAATCCGCTCGACCATCATCCGAGCTGGAAAAAGGTCGCCTGCCCACAATGCGGCAAGCCAGCGCGGCGCGAGACCGACACCATGGACACCTTCGTCGACTCGTCGTGGTATTTCGAGCGCTTCACCGATCCGTGGATCAAAAGCGCGCCGACCGACTTGGCCGTGGTCGATGCCTGGATGCCGGTCGATCAATATATCGGTGGCATCGAGCACGCGATCCTGCACCTGCTGTACAGTCGCTTCTTCACCCGCGCGATGAAGGAAACCGGGCACGTCGGCCTCGACGAGCCGTTCGCCGGCCTGTTCACCCAGGGCATGGTGGTGCACGAGACCTATCGCACGGCGAACGGCGAATGGGCGGCGCCGGCGGAAGTGAAGATCGAAAGCGACGGCGATGTGCGCCGCGCCAGCCTGATCGCAACCGGCGAGGAGGTTGCGATCGGCGCCATCGAGAAAATGTCGAAGTCGAAGCGCAACACCGTCGATCCCGACGACATCATCTCGACCTACGGCGCCGACGTGGCGCGCTGGTTCATGCTGTCGGATTCGCCGCCGGACCGCGACGTGGAATGGACCGAACGCGGCGTGCAAGGCGCCTGGCGCTTCACCAACCGGCTGTGGCGGCTGGTCGGCGAAGCGGCCGACATCGCGCTAAAGGCACCGGCGGAACGGCCGGCGCAGTTTGCGCCGGCGGCACTCAAATTGCGCAAGGCGACGCACCGCGCGCTCGCAAGCGTCACCGAAGACGTCGAAAAGCTGCACTTCAATGTCTGCGTCGCCCATATCTACGAATTCGCCAATATGCTCGGCGCTGCGATCGGCGACATCGGCGCAACCGCCGATCTCACGCCCGACTTCGCCTGGGCGATGCGCGAGGCGGCCGACGTTCTGGTGCAATTATTCAACCCGATGATGCCGCACCTCGCCGAGGAATGTTGGGCCGCGCTCGGCCACGATACGCTGGTGGCGCAGGCGCCGTGGCCGCAAGTCGAGCACGATCTGTTGATCGAGGACACGGTGACGCTGCCGGTGCAGATCAACGGCAAGAAGCGCGCCGACGTCACCGTGGCGCGCAACGCCCCCAATACCGAAATCGAAGCCGCGGTGCTCGCGCTCGAAGCCGTGCAAAAGGCGCTGGACGGCAAGACGCCGAAAAAGGTCATCATCGTGCCGCAGCGCATCGTCAACGTGGTGATCTGATGACCGCGGTCAAACCAGCGGACGTCGATGCCTTCGTGGCGCGGCCCGATCCGAAGCGGCCCGTCGTTCTGGTGTTCGGCCCGGACGCAGGCCTCGTCAGCGAGCGCGTCAACACGCTGGTCAAGGCCGCCGTCGACGACGTCGGCGATCCGTTCGCGCTGGCGCGGCTCGACGGCGAGGAGCTTGCCGCCGAGCCGTCGCGCCTGGTCGAGGAGGCGCAGACCATTCCGCTGTTCGGCGGCCGGCGCGCGGTGTGGGTCAAGGCGGCAAGCCGCAATATCGCAGCCGCCGTCGAGCCGCTCTTGGCGCTGCCGGCTTTCGAATGCCGCGTGGTGATCGAGGCCGGCGATCTGCGCCGCAACGCGCCGCTGCGTTCGCTCATCGAGCGCGCCAAGAACGCCGCGGCGTTGCCGTGCTACGCCGACAATGAAAAGGATCGCGAGCGGCTGATCGACGACGAGATGCGCGCCGCCCGATTGAAGCTTGCGCCCGACGCCCGCGCCTTGCTGGTCCCCTTGCTCGGCGGCGACCGGCAAGCCTCGCGCAGCGAGCTCGCCAAGCTCGCGCTCTACGCCCGCGGCCAGCAGCAGGTCGGCGTCGATGACGTCGCCGCGGTGGTGTCGGATGCTTCGGCGCTGGCGCTCGACGACATCGTCGATGCCGCGTTCGCCGGCCGCCCGGCGGAGCTGGAAACGCAGCTTGCGAAAGCGCGCATGGCCGGCACCTCGGCCGGATCGATCCTGTTCGCCGCGCAGCGCCAGGTGGCGCAATTGCACAAATGGAAAACCGCGATCGAGGCAGGCACCGGCTTCTCGCTCGACGCCGTGCAGCCGCCGGTCAACTTTCGCCGCAAGGGCTCGATCGAAACGGCGCTTCGGCTGTGGAGCGCGGCGCGGCTGCTGGCCGCCATGACCGAGCTTGCCGACACGGTCCTGCAATCGCGACGCAACGCCGATCTTGCCGACACCATCGCCGGGCGGGCGCTGCTCGCGATCGCGGCGAACGTGCGGCGCAGTGCCGCCTAAATCCCGTCCGCCGCTATGGCGATACGTTGCCGCGCGTCGCCGACCAATCGGCGAGCTTGTTGCGGCCCAGCACCGACATTTTGGGGGCCGCCGCCTCGATCACTTCGTGCAGAACCAGATGATAGTTCTCCCGCGCCACCTGAACCTGCTGCATCGCGGCGCGCAACGCGTTGCTATCGAACGGCTCGGCCCGGAGCGTATTGCGAACCACGTCCTGCGCGAGGCGAAGATCGGCTTGCGCCGCCGCGACCCTTTCCTCATCGGTACGAAGCTGCGAACGCATCAGTTCGGCGTCGGTCGCCGGCAGGCTCGCCGCCAGACGATCGAGACGATCGGTGGCGCTGTGGTCGATCTGCGCTACCGCCGACAGCGGCACATCGCCGGTGTAGCGCAGCGCCACGGCGCCGGCGGCGCCGACAAAGCATCCATTGAGCGCCAGCGACGCCAGCAACAGCCAACGCGCGCGGGGAGCGCCCTCGTTTCTCGGCAGAATAGACATCGTCACCCCCACCTAAGCCGCAAGCCCAGCACGTACGCCGGACCGGCAACCGTCAAATTTACACTCGCGCGGTCGATGAATTCAAGCTTAGGACGGATTTTCCAGGCTGAAAGCGCCGGCATCGTCGTCATAAGCGAACACTTCGGCGAAGCGGCCCCAAGCGGTCACCGCGCGCAGCGTGTGCTCGGCATCCTCTGTGCTCATGTGATCTTCCAATTCGTCCAAAAAACGGCTTTTCGGCGCAATATGATTGGCGCGCTCCTGCAATACGCGGCGAATATGGACGGCGAGCGGAATGTAGGACAGCAATTGGCGCTGGAACAGCTTCTTGCGGTCGTCCATGCCCAGTTCGGCGAATTGTTTGCCGGTATCGGTAAGTTTTATGTCGCCGCCTTCGACTTCGGCGAAATGAAACATCTGCATTGCTTCAGCCACGGGGAAAAGTTCGTCGCCTTCCATGTGCAGCTCGTCGGCCAGCACCGGCAAGTCGGCCTTGCCGTTATAAGGCGCGGCGGCGAGCGTCTCGATCAGGCCGGAAAACAGGTTGGCCGAGACGCGCGGCAGCACGGTGTTGATCGTGCCTTGCCGCTCGGGGCCGACATAGGCGGCGTTCGGCCCGCGCGCCGTCATCGCCACATAGATTTTCTCGACGAGGTCGCGGAATTGCGAGTCGAGGCGGTTGCGCGGCTGCCGCAGATCGACGCCGATCTCGCGAATGATGCGGCCCGGATTGTTCGAGAACAAAAGAATGCGATCGCACATCAAGACCGCTTCCTCGATATTGTGGGTGACCAGGACCACACCCTTGATCGGCAGCTTGCCCTCGCCCCACAGTTCGAGGAAGTCGGTGCGCAGCGTTTCCGCGGTGAGTACGTCGAGCGCCGAGAACGGCTCATCCATCAGCAGGATGTTGGGGTGGACGACGAGCGCGCGGGCGAAGCCGACGCGCTGGCGCATGCCGCCGGACAGCTCGCGCGGATAAGCGGATTCATAGCCGTCGAGGCCGATCAGATCGATCGCGGCCAGCGCGCGCTTGCGGATCTCGACGTCCGGCAGGCCGAGCGCCTCGAGGCCAAGTTGCACATTCTCCAGCACCGTCAGCCAGGGAAACAATGCAAAACCCTGAAACACCATCGCGATGCCAGGCGCCGGCGCGTTCACCGGCTGGCCGAGATAGGTGACCGTGCCACCCGAGGGCTGCGCCAAGCCGGCAATGAGCCGCAGCAATGTCGACTTGCCCGATCCGGTGCGGCCGAGCAGGCCGACAATCTGGCCTTGCGCGATTTCGAGATCGATGCCGTCGAGCACCAGAAGCTCGCCGCCGTCGGCCTTCGGAAAGGTCTGACGCAGACCGTGAATGTCGAGCAGGGCGGCGCTCATGATCACTCCTCATCCCAGCCGGAATTTGCGTTCGGCGTAGTGGTACAGCGGGCGCCAGAACACGCGATTGATGACGACGACGTAGAGGCTCATCACGGCAATGCCCAGTACGATGCGGTGGAAATCGCCGGCATCGGTCTGCTGGGCAATATAGGCGCCGAGCCCTTTGGCTTCGAGGTGCTCGTTGCCCCACGACGCGACCTCGGCGACGATGCTCGCATTCCACGATCCGCCGGAGGCAGTGATCGCGCCGGTCACGTAATACGGCAGCACCGCCGGCAGCGCGATGCGCCGCCACCACAGCCAGCCGCGCACGCGCAGATTGGCGCCGACCGCGCGCAGTTCGGCCGGGATCGCGACCGCGCCGGCAATGACATTGAACAGGATGTACCATTGCGTGCCGAGGATCATCAGCGGGCTGAGCCAGATATTCGGATTGAGCTTCCAGGCGACGATGCCGGAGACCACGATCGGAAACAGCACGTTGGCCGGAAAGGCGGCGAGGAATTGCGCGATCGGCTGCACCACGACCGCCGCATAGGGCCGCGAGCCGACCCAAACGCCGATCGGCACCCAGACGATAGTTGCGAGCGCGATGAGCACGACGACCCGGATCAGCGTCGCCAGCCCGAGCAGAAATGTTGTGCCGACGTCGGCCAGCGTGATGCCTTCGGTCAGGAAACTGATCGCCTGCCACAGCGCGAGCGCGGCTACGGCAAAGACAAGCAGACTCCATTGGAATGTGATCCAGCCGGGCCGCTGCCGCGATGGTTGTTTGATGCTCTCGACACCTTCCGGCGGCCGGCCGATGAGCGTGCGCCGCCACAGCGCGGCGAACGGCCGGGTCAGCCGATCGACGACGCGCGACCGGCGCAAGATATTGAGCACCCACGATTGCGGCGTGCTGAGGCCGGGCTCCTGCTCGTAGCGAAAACGATCCGCCCAAGCGACCAGCGGCCGGAACAAGACCTGATCGTAGATCAGGATCACCACCAGCATGGCGCCGATCGCCCAGCCGACCGCCTTGAGGTTCTGCTGCTGGATGGCGAGCGCGATATAGGAGCCGATGCCGGGCAGGGTGACAGTCGTATTGCCGACGCTGATCGCCTCGGAAGCCACGACAAAAAACCAGCTGCCGGACATCGACATCATCATGTTCCAGATGAGCTGCGGCATGGCGAACGGCACGTCGACGCGCCAGAACGACATCCACGGGCTCAGCCGGAAATTGCGCGAGGCTTCGACAAGCTCGGTCGGCACCGTGCGCAGCGACTGGTAGAAGCTGAACGCCATATTCCAGGCCTGGCTGGTGAAAATGGCGAAGATCGCCGCGAATTCGGCGCCCAGCACGCGGCCGGGCGCGAGCGCCATGAAAAATACCACCGTGATCGAAATGAAGCCGAGGATCGGAACCGATTGCAAAATGTCGAGCAGCGGAACGAGCAAGCGCTCGGCCTGCTTGTTCTTTGCCGCCAGCGTCGCATAGGTGAAGGTGAAAAGAAGCGACAGCGCCATGGCGACCAGCATGCGCAAGGTGGTGCGCGCGGCATATTCGGGCAGGTTCGAGGGATCGAGCGACGGCGGCGTGCGTTGCAGGTCGGCAAGCGGCTGGAACAGGTGGCGGCTCGCTTCGGCCAGGAACACCAGAAGGCCGAGGATCAACAGGACCGCGAGCACGTCCCATCGGCTGAACAAACGGACCCAGCCGCTAACCGATATGGGGACAAACGCACGCATGGCTTACGGCCCGGCTGTCACAGAATTGTCGCGAGGATGGCAGCCGTGACGGATCAGGCGGCCGCGCGTTCCCCGCGACCCATATCATCCGGGCCGCGGCGATCAAACCTTTTTGCAAACCTTATTGCGACTTTCCCGCCATGGACGAGATCATTTGGGCAAATTCGATCGGGAAGGGAAACACGATGGTGGAGCTTTTCTCGCCGGCGATGTCGAACAGCGCGCTGAGGTAACGAAGCTGCATGGCCTGGGGCACCGCCGCCAGCATGCGGGCGGCCTCGACCAGCTTCTGCGCCGCCTGCTGCTCGCCCTCGGCATTGATGATCTTGGCGCGGCGCGACCGCTCGGCCTCGGCCTGGCGGGCGATGGCGCGGACCATGCTCTCGTCGAGATCGATGCGCTTGATCTCGACAGTGGAGACCTTGATGCCCCAGCCTTCGGTCTGCTTGTCGAGCACGTCCTGGATGTCGGCATTGAGCTTGTCGCGTTCCGCTAGCATCTGGTCGAGGTCGTGTTTTCCCAAGACCCAGCGCAGCGTGGTCTGGGCGAGTTGGCTGGTCGCCTGGAGGTAATTGCTGACCTGAATGATGGCGCGCTCAGGATCGACGACGCGGAAATACAGGACGGCACTCACCTTGACCGAGACGTTGTCGCGGGAAATCACATCCTGCGGCGGCACTTCATCGACCACGACGCGCAGATCGACCCGCACCATCTGCTGCACGAACGGCACCAGCAGGAACAGCCCGGGACCTTTGGTTCCTGTATAGCGTCCGAGGGTGAAGACAACGCCGCGCTCATATTCGCGCAGCACGCGGATGCAGGCATAGAGGAAGATCAAGACCAATATCGCGAGAACGATGATTACCGGTAAAAACATGGCTGTGCTCCTTGTTCGATATGGCCGGCGTGATCGGCAGCTTTGTGCTGCACGAGTCAGACCGATTCGACGCGAAGAACGAGACCGTCGCGGCTGAGAACTTTTACCGGTGTGCCCGTCGCGAGCGGTGCGTCGGCCCGCGCGCGCCAAATTTCGCCCTTGACCCTGACCCGGCCTTCACCATCCTGCCAGGATAGCGCCTCGCCTTCGGCGCCGATCAGGGCTTCGCTTCCCGTCACCACCGGCTTTTTGCGCGAGCGCAGCAGCACCGCGAGCACCAGCAAGAGCACTGCGGCGCTGCCGATTGCGGTTGCTGTCACCACCGCGTTGGAGAGAGCGAAACCGGGAACTTGCGAGGGAAACATCATCAGCGCGCCGATGACGAAGGCGGCGATGCCGCCGACGCCGATCGCGCCGAATGCGCCGATATGGGTCTCGGCGACCATCAGCGCAATGCCGATGAGCACCAGCGCCGGCATAGTTGATCGGCAGCAGCGCAAGCGCGTAAAGCGCGACCACAAGACTGATGGCGCCGACGAGGCCGGGCGCGACTGCGCCCGGATTGAAGAATTCGAGGATCAGCCCGTAGATGCCGATCAGCAAGAGGATGAACGCAACGTTGGGATTGGTGACGAGCGCAAGGAGCTCGGTGCGCCAGTCCGGCGGCACGGTCACCGCATCCAGTCCCGCTGTCGCCAGTTGCAGGGGCTTGCCGGCAACCGTCACCGTGCGCCCATCGATCTTGCGCAGAAGATCGGGAATATCGTCCGCGATCACATCGATGACATGCAACGAGAGCGCGTCGGCGGCCGGCAGGCTGACGGCCGAGCGCACGGCATCTGCCGCCCAATCGGCATTGCGCCCGTTCACGGCGGCGAGGCTGCGAATATAGGCGACGGCGTCGTTGACGATTTTGCGGGTTTCGGTATCCGCTGAATCGTCGCCTTTGTTTTGCCCTTGCTGCTGCGACTGCTTCTGCTCCGATCCGCCGCTCGGAGCGAGAGGATTACCGCCGATCTGAACCGGCGTCGCGGCGCCGATATTGGTACCGGGCGCCATCGCGGCGATGGCGCTGGCATAGGCGATATAAGTACCGGCGCTTGCCGCACGCGCGCCGCTCGGCGCGACGTAAGTAATGACCGGCACCGGCGACGCCAGAATCGCGCTGATGATCTGACGCATCGAGGTATCGAGCCCGCCCGGCGTATTCATGCGCAGCACGACGACGCCGATTTCGCCCGGTTTCGCGGCGTGCAGCTCGCGCACAACGTAGTCGGCGATGGCGGGTCCAATCGCGCCATCGACATCGAGCACCACAGCGCGGTCCGCGGCTCGCGCCGGCACAGCGAGCGCCGCGAACACCATTGCCAGGAGCACGATAACCCTGCGCAAGCGCGTCATGGCAATCTTCCCGGTCGGTAGCCGCGGTTGGCGGCAAATGTGTTGGCTCTCCAAGCCGGAACAACCGCTATATGGGCGACTATATCCGGGTTCAGCGCGGGCGTCCCGCAACGCCTGTTACGATGCGGTGATCGCGCGCGGTGCCGGGCCGATGAGCCGCGCGCCGAACGGGATGCATTGAACGGAAAGGGCCACGACCAAACTCAGCACCAGCGTGCCGCCGAACACGATTGCCGCCTTGATCACGGCGAACAGCGCAAAACTCATGACAAAACTCCCGCAAAATAGACAAAAGCATCCACAAAATAGAGCGGCTTTCCGCCGCACAGTACAAAACCCGGAAATTCAGTTCGAGTCACCAACCCCGCAACCCGCGGTCGATGGCTGCCAGCCCACAGCATCCGGGCCTGGACCTCGTGTCCCGAAATCACCGCATTGTGGGCAGAGTATTTCCAGGTATCAATGCTCACAATTTGATTCGTATCGACGCATGGCGAATGGAGAATCCCATTGGTAGCGCAATCGTCTAAGTTGGTGATGGCGGGACTGATAGCGCTGGTCGCCGTCACTCATTCCGCAGCCGCCCAGGAGCTTTCGGCAACTGGCCTGTGGCAGAAGACCGATGAGCAGACTGGAAATCCGGTCGGCTGGTTCCTTTTTGTCGCCAATCAGGGCGTCTACGAAGGCGTCATCGCCAAGCTGTTTCTGCGGCCGGGCGATCCGCCGAACCAAACCTGTTCGAGCTGCCGCGATGACCGCAAAGATGCTCCCATGCTTGGACTGTCTCTGATCAGGGACATGCGCCGGAACGGAGCGTACTACGAGGGCGGCAATATCCTCGATCCGCGCGACGGCAATATTTACAGCGCGGTGATGCGGCTAAGCCCGGACGGTCAGACGCTCACCGTTCGCGGTTATCTCGGGATCGCATTATTCGGGCGCGATGAGAATTGGCATCGCCTGCCCGACACTGCCTATAAGCAGCTCGATCCCGTCATCGTCGCCAGATACCTGCCCGGGCTGATGGCGACCGGCACGGCCTCGGCGATGCGGCATCGCGAGAATACCGCAAAGACCGGCTATCCCATTCGCTGAAAAATGCCGGAGCGCCAACCGCTTCGATCCGAGGCGATTGGCGCTCCAGCTATGTGTGGCGGCGCAGCCGTCTCGACGGCTACTCGATGATGCCGAACTCGCAGCCCGCAGCGGCGTAGTGATAACGCGGCACGCCGTAGCGGTCCTGCGCGATGACCGGCCGGCAGCGGTCGATCCATTTGCGATCTCGCGCGGCGGAGCGCTCCTTCTCCGCCTCGGTGTCCGGCTGCGGCACTGTCCTGATATACGGATCGCCCGCAGGCCCTACTCTCACAACACAGTTTACTGCGCCCGGCGCTCCGACGCAGCCGCCGACCGCAAGCATGTCGGCTGCGGCATAAGCCACGGTCAACGTTACGACCGACAGCGCAAATGCAGCCGCGATTGACGCGATCGGCCGCATTGCCGAAGGCGCGCTGGCACGATTGAAGATTAACACCGCTCTCTCCCTCGAGCGTCGCCGATCCGATCGGACGACGCTTCAGTTTTCACCAAACCCGCGCACGTTCTCGGCGAGACCTGTTCGGTCTTTCCGGGACACGCACCGGGCGTCAGGCGATGGGGAGCAAGGCCAATGCCAGCGCACTTGGCCTGTTTTGATACAGCGAGCGTCAGTGCCAATGAAATGCGGTTTTGCCGAACGCCGGTAGTGTTAACGGCGGAGAATAAGGGAGGACGACAGGCATCGCCGCTCCCATCCGCTGTGCTCCAGTTCCGGGATCGTATTGTCGGCCTGCGGATAACCAAGACAGAAATAGCCGATGAATTTCCAATCGGCCGGAACATCGAGCAGCGTCCCGATCGTCGTCGGATCGAGGATCGATACCCAGCCCATGCCGATGCCTTGCGCGCGCGCGGCGAGCCAAATCGTATGCACCGCCGTCACCGCAGAATACTCGATCATTTCCGGCATGGTGCGGCGTCCGAGACCGTGGCCCTGCGCGGTCGAACGATCGGCGAAAACCGCCAGGTGACACGGCGCTTCGTCGAGACCGGCGAGCTTGAGCTGCGCATAAAGGCCCGCCCGCGACTCGCTCTGCGCGGCGAGCGCTTCGGCGTTACAGGTCGCGAAGCTTTCCCGGACGGCGGCGCGGATCGCCTTGTCCTCGACGATGACAAAGCGCCACGGCTGGCTCAAGCCGACCGATGGCGCGAGGCAGGCAAGCTCGATCAGCGCTTCCAAAGCACCGCCCGGCAACGGTTCGCGCCGAAAACGCCGGACATCGCGACGCCAGATCAACAGATCGCGCAAGCGCGAGCGGAACGCGCTGTCGAAGCTGACCGGCCGCTCGATCTGGGGAAGAGACTGCGCGCTCATGAACGCAAGCCTACCTGCTGTCGCGGAAGCCGGCCAAGGAAATTTCCAGGCGGCGCCACGCCGTCTCGTCGGCCGGCAGACCGAAGCGAACCCAGTATGCGTTGTCCGGAAAGATGCGAACCAGGATCCCGGCGCGTCCGAGATGATGGAACAGCGCGCTTGCGGCCGGTGTTCGCACCAACCGAAACAGCGTCGTGCCACCAATGACATCAAGAGCTGCGCCGCCGAGAACTGCATCGAGGCGCCCCGCGGCTTTCGTCAGTTCACCTCGCGTCTGCTCGATCCATGCCGTATCCGCCAATGCCTTGGCGCCGACCGCCAAAGCCGGTCCGGAAACCGCCCACGGGCCGAGCATTGCAGCAAGCCGCGCCGCCAGCTGCGGCTCCAGCAGCGCAAAGCCGAGCCGTATTCCGGCAAGGCCGAAGAACTTGCCGAATGAACGCAGCACGATGATGTTTCGCGTCACATCTCCCGCAAGGCTAAAGCCCGGCGGCGCGACGTCCATGAACGCCTCATCGACCACCAGCACACCGCCGCGCTGGCGCAGCTGTCCGGCCAGCGCCAGCAATGACTCTCTGTCGATGAGCCGGCCATCCGGACTGTTCGGATTGCTGATAATCGCCAGATCGGCGTCGCCGAGGCCGCCGAGCTCGCGCACTTCTGTTACGCTATGCCCGGCAAGACCTGCACAGTGCGCGTGCTCGTTATAGGTCGGCGACAAAATGGTAGCGCGGCCGGGCCGCATCAGGCCGGCGACAAGGGGCAGCAGAATCTGCGTGCCGGGTGCGGGTACGACATGCGCCGCCGACGGCGCGCCGTAGGCTATCGCGGCGAGCGCCGCGAGTTGGCCGGTTGCGGCAGGGTCCGGCAAGCGGGCAAAAGCTTCCATCGGCAGATGCGGCAGCGGATAAGGATTGGGGTTGATCCCGGTCGACAGGTCGATGAAAGGTTCGGCAGCGCCGGGAAACAGGCTTCGCGCGGCGCTGAGATCGCCGCCGTGCGGCAGCGGCTCATCCGCATCGCTGTAGGGAAAGATGTCTGTCGCGCTCGCACTCTTGGCCATGCTGATCGAGCTCTGCGCCGGTTATCCGCAAGCCGTGCTGCGCGCGATCGGCCATCCGGTGACCTGGATCGGCGGCCTGATCGCGGCGCTCGACCGCCTCCTCAATCGCGGCGGGGCGCGGCGAGGTAGCGGCATCATTGCGGTTCTAATTCTCATCAGCATTGTCGGATCGATCGCCTTGGTCGTCGAACGCGAACTTTTTCGCGTTCCGTTTGGGCTCGTCATCACCGCCATCATCGCCAGCACTTTGATCGCCCAGCGCAGCTTGCACCAATACGTGGCCAATGTCGCCATCGCGCTGGAGACCGGCGGTGTCGCCGCCGGCCGCACCGCGGTATCGCATATCGTCGGCCGCGACACCGCAGCGCTTGATGAAGCCGGCGTCGCCCGTGCGGCAATCGAAAGCCTTGCCGAGAATTTTTCCGATGGCGTCGTCGCCCCGGTTTTCTGGACGGCCATTGCCGGTCTCCCCGGAGCGGCACTCTACAAAGCCATCAACACCGCCGACAGCATGATCGGCCACCGCACGGAACGTTACGCGGCTTTTGGCTGGGCCGCGGCCCGGCTCGACGATCTGGTCAATCTGCCGGCGTCGCGGCTGTCGGCGCTGCTGCTCATTGCCGCGGCGGCGCTGCACAAGGACGCGTCCGCGGTCGAGGCGTGGCGCACCGTGTGGTTCGACGCGTCGCGCCATCGTTCGCCCAATGCCGGCTATCCGGAAGCGGCAATGGCGGGAGCGCTTGGCCTGTCGCTCGCAGGTCCACGCGTCTATGGCGGCGTGCGCATTGGCGATGCCACGATGGGCGGCGGGCGCTGGGACGCCAATGCCGCCGATATCCGCCTCGCGCTTGCGCTTTACCGCCGCGCCGATGCGATCCTGATTGCGGTCATCGCTGTCTTGGCAGCGCTCTTCATCGGGCCAATGTGAGCAAGCGATCGAGATCGATATGCGCGGCGAGGTGGTCCGCCAGCGCATCGAGCGTCCGCTCGACCAAAGCGTCGTAGGCGATGCCCGCCGGACCGCCCGCCAAGCGTCCGAGCCATGCCGCGCGTTGCCGGTCGTCGGCGAACAGGCCGTGGACATAAGTTCCGATCACCCGGCCGTCGGCCGAAACCGCGCCCTCCGGCGAACCGTCGGCGAGTTTTGCAAACGGCCGCGCCCGGTCGGGACCTTCGGTGACGCCCATATGCATTTCGTAGCCGGAGAACGGCACGCCGTCGCTTGTCGTGCCGCAGACCGGTTCGAGGCGCTTTTCGTCCGACAATGTCGTTTCGACGTCGATGAGACCAAGACCATCGACGCGTCCTGGCGGGCCTTCGAGGCCGGCCGGATCGGCGATCGCGCGCCCCAGCATCTGGTAGCCGCCGCACAGGCCGAGAACTTTTCCGCCGCGGCGCAGATGCGCGGCGATGTCGATATCGAATCCCGCGGAGCGCAGCGCCGCGAGATCGGCAATGGTCGCTTTCGAGCCCGGCAGCACAACGAGATCGGCGTCGCCGGGAAGCGCCGATCCGGGCCGGACGCGAACGAGATCGACCGCCGGCTCGGCATCGAGCGGATCGAGATCGTCAAAATTGGCGATGTGCGGCAGGATCGGCACCGCGATGCGACAGCGCGCCTGCGGCTTTGCCGGCCGGCCGGCATCGAGCGCCAGCGCATCCTCCGCCGGCAGCAAGCGCGCATCGGCAAAGTACGGGACGAGACCGAGCGGCTGCCATCCGGTCAGCTGCGCGATGCGCGCCATGCCGTCGGCGAACAGCGCGGCATCGCCGCGAAACTTGTTGACGATGAAACCGCAGATCAGCGCCGCGTCGTCGGCCGCGATCACGGCTTTGGTGCCGACCAGGCTGGCAATGACACCGCCGCGATCGATATCGCCGATCAGCACGACCGGCACATCGGCCGAACGCGCGAAGCCCATATTGGCGATGTCGTTTGCCCGCAAATTGACTTCGGCGGCGCTGCCGGCGCCTTCGACCAGCACGATGTCGGCCTCGGCTTGCAGACGCGCGTAGCTGTCGAGCACCAGCGGCAGGAGATCGCGCTTGATGTGCTGGTAGGCCGCCGCCTTGGCGCTGCCGTAGACGCGGCCCTGCACCACGATCTGCGCGCCGATTTCGCTCTGCGGCTTCAGCAACACCGGATTCATGTGAACGCTCGCCGGCGCGCGCGCCGCGCGGGCTTGCAACGCCTGGGCGCGGCCGATCTCGCCGCCGTCCGCCGTCACCGCGGCATTGTTCGACATGTTCTGCGGCTTGAACGGGCGCACTTTGAGACCACGGCGCGTCAAGGCGCGTGCCAGCCCGGCAACGATCAGCGACTTGCCGACATCGGAGCCGGTGCCCTGAAACATGAGCGCGCGCGCCGGCACCTGTTCAGAACTCGATGCCGGGTTGCGCCTTCACGCCAGCGGCGAAGTGGTGCTTCACCAGCGTCATCTCGGTGACGAGATCGGCGGCGGCGATCAGCTCCGGCTTGGCGTTGCGCCCGGTCACCACGACGTGCAGGCCCGGCCGGCGCGCGGCAAGCGCGGCAACGACGGCGCCGAGATCGAGGTATTCGTAGCGCAGCGCGATATTCAATTCATCGAGCACGATCAATCCGAAGCCGGTATCGGCCATCAGTTCGCGCGCCTTGGCCCAGGCGCGCTCGGCCGCGGCGACATCGCGGGCGCGATCCTGCGTTTCCCAGGTGAAACCGTCGCCCATGGTGTGCCAGGCCACCTGATCGCCGAATTGCGCCAACGCGTCGCGCTCCGCCGAATGCCATGCGCCCTTGATGAATTGCACCACGCCAACGCGATGGCCGCGCCCCAGCATGCGCAGCGCCAGACCGAACGCCGCCGTGGATTTTCCCTTGCCGGTGCCGGTGTGGACGATGAGCAATCCCTTCTCGATCGTCTTCTCCGCGACTTCGGCATCCTGCACGGCTTTGCGCTTCGCCATCTTGGCGCGGTGGCGGTCGGCTTCGGCCTGATCGATTGGTTCGCTCATGGCGTTGCTACAAACTCCCTTTGACGGCGAGCGGCAAGCCGGCAACCATGAGGACGACACGGTCCGCGCGCGCGGCGATGCGCTGATTGAGCACGCCGTGGAGATCGCGGAAGCGCCGGCCGAGCGGATGATCCGGCACGATCCCGGAACCGACTTCGTTGGCGACCAGCACCACCGGCGCGCCCGATGCCGCCAAAGCCTCTTCAAGCCGCGCCATTTCCGATTCGATGTCGGCTTGCGCGAGCATGAGATTGGAGAGCCACAGCGTCAGGCAATCGACCAGCACCGGCATCTTGGCATGCGTGGCCAGCCCCGCCGCGAGATCGCGCGGCGCCTCGATGGTTCGCCAGTCCGGACCGCGGCGCGCGCGGTGGGCGGCGATGCGCTCAGCCATCTCGTTATCGAGCGCTTCCGCCGTGGCAATATAGGCCCAAGGTGCCGGCAGCGCGGCGATCAAGCTCTCGGCATAGCGGCTCTTGCCCGAGCGGGCGCCGCCAATCACGAAGCTGAGCTTTGGCACACTCGACATCAGTCAGGGAACCGGACCGCACAACCTGGCGTGCCAGATTGACAGGGCGGCCTGATGAAATCTATCACTAGCGTACTGACGGTCCCTCGCGAGAGGGTGAATAGGGAATGCGGCGAGGCCACGTGCAACCGCGGCCAATTCCGCAGCTGCCCCCGCAACTGTGAGCGGGAAGTTTCGTCCACTAAGCCACTGGAAGCACCGTGCTTCCGGGAAGGCCGGGCGAAGCGCCGATCCGCGAGCCAGGAGACCTGCCGTCAGCCTAAGTCGACGCGACAAACACGGGTCGGGGTGTACCTGTGGATGATCCAAAAGACGTAAGTCTTTTGGTCCTCGCTCGCGCCGGCGGCAGACGGCAAGTCGCGCCAAGGTCACGCGAGGACCATTCGTGCTCAAATTCCTGACAGCAACGGTCGATGACGCGTCGGCCAATCGGCGCGGCAGGATTTCCGCGCTCTACGTTCTCCTTTTGACCGCCAGCGCGCTGGTCTGGATCTGGGCATTCATTGCCTTGGCGGAACGCCCGACGCTGCTCGGCACCGCATTCCTGGCCTATGTGCTCGGGCTTCGCCACGCCGTCGATGCCGACCACATCGCCACCATCGACAATGTGGTGCGCAAGCTCATGCAGGAGGGCAAACGGCCCTACGCGGTCGGCCTGTTCTTCTCGCTCGGCCATTCGCTGTCCATCGCCGCCGCCGTAGCGGGCATCGCGGGCGCCGCCTTTGCGCTGCAGGGACGCTTTGCCGAGTTCAAGTCGATCGGCAGCGCGATCGGCACCGGCGCGTCGGCGTTTTTCCTGCTCGCCATCGCCGTCATCAATCTCGTCATCCTGCGCGGCGTCTGGCGGAGCTTCCGCAAGGCGCGCCGCGGCGAGCCGGTCGCCGACCAGGAACTGAACCTGCTGCTCTCCGGCCGCGGCTTTCTCGCCCGCATCTTCCGGCCGCTGTTCCGCATGGTGTCGCGGAGCTGGCAGATGTTTCCGGTTGGCTTCCTGTTCGGGCTGGGTTTCGACACCGCGACCGAGATCAGCCTGTTCGCCGTCGCCGCGAGCCAGGCCTCGGGCGGCATGACCATCGGCACCATCATGATCTTCCCGGCTTTGTTCACCGCCGGGATGACGCTGGTCGACACCACCGACAGCGTGCTGATGGTCGGCGCCTATGGCTGGGCCTTCCTCAACCCGATCCGCAAGATTTGGTACAATCTCACCATCACCGCTATTTCAGTCGTCGTTGCGCTCTTGATCGGCGGCATCGAGGCGCTCGGTCTCATTGGCGGCAAGCTTGGCCTGGAAGGACGCTTCTGGGATGTGATCGGCAGTCTCAACAGCGGGCTTGCCGGTTTCGGTTATCTCGTCGTCGGCATTTTCCTCGCCAGCTGGGCGATTTCGTACCTGCTCTACCGCTGGCAAGGCCTCGACCGGCCAATCGCGGAGCGCGCCTGATGACCGACGCGCCAATGATCTATGTGTGCATCACATGCAAGCGGGCCGGCGAGCCGGACAGCGAGCCGCGTCCCGGCGCGATGCTTGCCGCGGCGACCGAACGCGCCGCCGCCGGAACTGAAGTCCAGGTGCGGCAGCTGCGCTGCCTTGCCAACTGCACGCGCGGCCCGAGCGCCGCGATGCGCGCCAACGGCTCGTGGACCTATGTCTTCGGCGGGCTCGATGCGAGTTGCGCGGGCGCGCTGGTCGAAGGCGCGCGGCTGCTTGCCGGCTCGGCCGACGGCATCCTGCCCTGGCGCGGCCGGCCGGACGTGCTCAAGCGCGGCCTGATCGCCCGCGTTCCACCCATCGGCTTTGAAGGATTAGACAAATGAACGGCTCGCTTACGCGCGTCCCCTGCACCATCGTCACCGGCTTTCTTGGCGCCGGCAAGACGACGCTGATCCGTCACGTGCTGGCCAACGCCCAAGGCCGCCGCCTCGCCGTCATCGTCAACGAGTTCGGCGACGTCGGCATCGACGGCGAAATCCTCAAAGGCTGCGGCAACGACGCCTGTCCGGAAGACAACATCGTCGAGCTCGCCAATGGCTGCTTGTGCTGCACCGTCGCCGATGAATTCGTGCCGGCGCTCGATGCCATTCTTGCCAAGGGCGGCGTCGAGCACATCGTGATCGAGACCTCCGGCCTCGCTTTGCCGAAGCCGCTGGTGCAGGCGTTTCATTGGCCGGCGATCAAGAGCCGCGTCACCGTCGACAGCGTCGTGGTCGTGGTCGACGGCGCGGCGCTCGCCGATGGCCGCGTGGCGCACGATCTCGACGCGCTGGCGCGGCAGCGCTCAGCCGACAGCGCGCTCGCGCACGACGATCCGATCGAGGAAGTGTTCGAGGATCAGATCGCCTGCGCCGATCTCGTCGTGCTCAACAAGCGCGACTTGCTCGATGAGGCCGGCGTCAAGAAAGCGCTGGCGGCAATTGCCGGCGCGCTGCCGCGCAGCGTGAAAGTGGTCGCCGCCATTGACGGCAAGGTCGATGAGGCGCTGCTGCTCGGCCTTGGCGTCGGCACCGAGGACGATATTGCCAACCGCCGCACCCGCCATGACAACGAACTGGAGCACGATCACGACGATTTCGACAGTTTCGTCGTATCGCTCGGCGAGATCGCCGATCCGGCTCAGCTTACCGCGCGCGTTGCCGCGCTTGCCGAAAAGTTCGACGTGCTGCGCGTCAAGGGTTTCGCCGCCGTGACCGACAAGCCGCTGCGGCTTCTGGTGCAAGGGGTCGGCCGCCGCGTGACGCACCAATATGACCGGCCTTGGCAGGCTGCCGAAATGCGCGAGGGCCGGCTGGTTGTCATCGGATTGAAGGGACTCGATCGCGCCGCGGTGACGCGCGCGCTTGTGAGTTAGGGTTCAGCGATGCATCTGCTCACGACGAGTTCGACCAACCTCGACGAGATCGTCGAAGCGGTCGATCTCGCCCAGCCGCCGGGCGACATTGTCGTGTTGTCGTTCGCCGACAGCGACCTCGCCGGCCTCGCCGCCGCCTGGCAAGCCGAGCGCGCGACGCTGCCCAGCGTCCGGCTTGCGCACTTACGCGATCTGCGCCATCCCATGTCGGTCGATCTGTGGCTCGACCGCGTCGCCGCCCATGCCAAGGTGATCGTGGTTCGCCTGCTCGGCGGCCTCGATTGGTGGAAATACGGCATCGAGCGGCTGTCGGCACTGGCGCGCGAGCGCGGCATCGCGCTCGCCGTGCTGCCCGGCGAAGATCGCGACGATGTCCGGCTCGCGGCCGCGTCCACTCTGCCAAGCGATGAGCTCGGCACGCTGCTGCGCTTCTTCCGCGAAGGCGGCCGGGACAATCTGCGCGCGCTGTTGCGCCGGCTGGCGCGTCATGCCGGACGCGATCTTGGCGTGCCCGAACCGGAGCCGGTACCGCGGCTGGCGGGATATCTGCCGGGCGAAGGCGCGGTCGATCTTGACCGGCTGACGGCCTCGCTCAAGCCCGGCCATGCGGTCGTGCCCATTGTCTTTTATCGCGCCATGTTGCTCGCCGCCGACACCGCGCCGATTGACGCGCTGTGCGCGGCGCTTGCGGCGCGCGGTCTGGCGCCGGCGACGCTTGTCGTAACCAGCCTGAAGGATCGCGAGGCGGCTACGTTCCTGCGCGATGCCTTTGCGCGGCTTGATCCCGCCGTCATCGTCACTACGACGGCATTTGCCGCCGGCGGCAATGCCGATGAGCCGACGCCGCTCGACGAGCCGGGCGTCCCGGTGCTTCAGGTCGTCAGCGCGACCACCAGGCGCGCCGCGTGGCGCGACGGCGCGCGCGGTCTCGGCGCCGCCGATCTTGCCATGCATGTGGTGCTGCCCGAGCTCGACGGCCGCGTGCTCGCCGGCGTCATTGCATTCAAGGACCCGCTGCCGCCGCAGGACGGGCTTGCCTTCACCGCGCTCGCCAGCCGCGCCGAGCCGGATCGCGTCGATATGGTCGCCGGCCGCATCGCCGCGCTCGTCTCTTTACAATTATTGCCGCGCAGCGAACGGTGCGTCGCCGTCTTGATGCCGGATTATCCCGGCGCCCCGGGCCGCACCGGTTACGCTGTCGGTCTCGACGTGCCGGCAAGCGTGATCGCGCTCTTCGAGGATCTCCGTACAGCGGGCTATGCGGTGCAGGACGCACCGAAAACACCGCGCGCTTTGCTCGACGCGCTCGCTCTCGGCAGTGACGCGACACTGGCGGTTGCGCAATATGAGCAATTGCTCGCGCGCGTGCCGAACGCCGCCGTGGCGCGCTTACACGAAGCATGGGGCGAGCCCGCGAACGATCCCGAGGTGCGCGACGGCACCTTCCGCTTCCGCGTAAAAAATTTCGGCAAGCTCCTGGTCGCGCTGCCGCCCGATCGCGGGCGCGTGTCGGCGCGCCGCGCCGATTATCATGATCCGCTGCTGCCGCCACGGCACGCGCTGGTCGCTTTCGGCCTATGGCTTCAGCATGTCGCCAAAGCCGACGCGCTCGTGCACATGGGCGCGCACGGCACGCTGGAATGGCTGCCGGGCAAGGCGATCGCGCTCACCGCGGAATGTTTCCCCGAAATCGTCACCGGCGCGCTGCCGGTGATCTATCCCTTCATCGTCAGCAATCCCGGCGAGGCGGCGCAGGCCAAGCGCCGCATTGTCGCGCTGACCATCGGTCATCTGCCGCCACCGCTTGTTGGCGGCGAGCTTTCCGGCGATGCCCACGAGCTCGAGCGCCTGGTCGATGAATATGCTCAGGCTGACGGGCTCGACCGGCGGCGGCGCGAGCGCCTCGCCAAGCTCATTGTCGAGACCGCGCAGCGAACCGGATTGGCGCGCGAGGCGGGCGTCGAGACCCCGGTCGCGCCCGACGAGGCGTTGCGGCGGATCGATGCCTGGCTGTGTGATCTCAAGGACCTCGCCGTCAAAGACGGCCTTCATGTCTATGGCCGCGCGCCGTTCGATGCCGGCGATCCGGCATGGCAAACGAGCGCCACAGCCGAGCGCGCGGCGCTGATCGCGGCGCTCGACGGCAAACGCATCGCGTCCGGTCCGGCAGGCTCCCCGACGCGCGGGCGGCGCGACGTGTTGCCGACCGGGCGCAATCTCTTCACCGCCGATCCGCGCACGCTGCCGACGCAAACAGCGATGGACCTCGGCCGGCTCGCCGCCGACGAGGTGGTGCGGGCGCATCTGCAAAGTCACGGCGAAATGCTGCGCACGGTGGTGATCGATCTTTGGGGCAGCGCGACGCTGCGCACCGGCGGTGAGGAGATCGCGCAAGGGCTCGCGCTGCCCCAAAGATCGATCACCACCGTGC
>Ga0207416_1001321_pt1 | contig 34144 bp, 32 predicted proteins | sample PaiPotPPM11metaG_FD_184107 | JGI IMG/M metagenome (GOLD analysis project Ga0207416, IMG submission 184107) | Iron sulfur acid spring bacterial and archeal communities from Banff, Canada, to study Microbial Dark Matter (Phase II) - Paint Pots PPM... ...
TCAGGCAATCGATGCGTCGAAGAACGGTCTCGTCCTCTAAAAATCATCGCGGAGCCAGCTCCGACATGAGACGGTTGCTTACACCTCGAACAGGAGGGCCGTGCGCAGATTTCTAGATGCGCGAGCGGAGCGGGCGGCAGGACGTGCCAGAGCGAAAAGTGGCCCGAATGGGCTGGCGCGGCGTGCTAGCGCAGCGAACGCCACCAATGAGAGCGGCGGCGAAGCGGAGATCGCAGGCGGAATGGGGATGGCGGTATGGGGCCGCGACGCGGAGTTTACGGAGCGCTTGCGGGGCGGCTCACAGCGGAGCGCCGCGGTTGACCTGAAGAGGGAGCTGTCGGAGATCGCACTAAGGGCGGCAGAGGAGTAGGATGTTGGTGTTTAGGGGGGCGTTGTACTAACGTTCGCGGGAAAATTGGGTGATCTACTGCGTGTTCAGCCAAGGTTTGGGAGGGTCATTGTGCCTAGCGGCGTGGTTGGGACGCTGACGGGAATGCGGCTCGGGGGAATTGATCCCTCGATCCTGCGTGAGTTGTCGGGCGTCTATAAACCCTTCGTGAAGGCATTCAAAGAGCTGGTCAGCAACGCATTTGACGCTGATGCAGATGCCGTGACTGTGGAGTTTGCGGAGGACTTCTCGTCGGTGAAGGTTGTGGATGACGGGCGAGGAATGACGCCCTTCGAATTTCGTAACGATTTCACTCGAATTGGTGGGGGCAGCCGCCGGTGGCGAGGAGACCGGACTCCAAAGGGTCGGCTTCGGATCGGGAGCAAGGGAATTGGATTTCTGGCGGTAGCTCGGTACTGCAGTCGGCTGGAGGTCGAGTCGTCGGGAGAGAGGAGTTTCTTTTGCGAATTTGCTGTCGCAGAAACGCCGGCAACCATCGAGATATGGCCGCACTTGGGTGTTCCGGTATCTGAGGACCTGGTCGGACATCGCCTGAAGATCAGCGTTAAGCGCAGAAGCGGCAAAAAACTGCGAGAACACCGCGACTACTGGCTAGACCGAAGAAAACGGAAGCTTCTCATCGGCAAGAAAGTAGGACCTGTCCGAATCCGCGTTCGTTTCGATTGTCGAGGGCTTGCCTTTCGGTCAGTTCTTGATTTCGATCGACTGCTTGAACTGGCAGATAGAGCAGATCTGGACAAGATTGACGACTTTGCCACCATTACCATCTACGAGCGCCCGTCAGGAGCGGCGGCGGATACCCGAATCACTGCTTCGGGAATCAAGAGCTTTGTGAGACGCGAGCTGAGGTCGGAACGCCGCAAAGGGTATGTTCGAAACGTCGAGAGCCTGAGCGGGTTGGAGAAGTTCATCTGGCATCTATCGAGGTGCACCCCGGTCAGATATTTCATTCCGAGCGAGTCGCACGGAACGCTTGATCTCTCGAGTCACCTAAAGGCGGCCGCCAATTCTACATTGAATCGCCTCGAAGTTAGGCACGGCAAGGATAGCTGGTCGCTAGATCGCCGAGTGTACCCGCTTGAAGAGGCAGCCGCACGACTGAATCGCGATACATTTGTGGAGGTGCGTATTAAAGAGGCCGGGCTTGAGGCGGTCGGGTTTGTCGCAGGATATGAGGCTGCGATCTTTCCCGCGGAGTATCGCGGAATCACTGCGCGAGTTCGAGGAGTTGCGATCGGTGATCCGGGCTTTTTCGGCGCGGAACATCTACTCGCTGGAGCACAGAAAGCTGTTCTCAGTCAGATCACGGGCGAAATAAACATATTGTCGGGATTAGATGCTATCGACACTCTCAACCCCGGTCGGGAGAGCTTTTACGAGGAGAGTGGAGACTACAAGATTCTTCGGAGGGAACTGCTAGGGGAGGGAGAACAGATAGGCGGATATCTGGGGCGGGCAATAGCGGCGGTCTTACGCCGCAGCCAAATTGGAGCGTCGCTGAAGAACCTGCTCGGGCGGGCAGCACAGCGACGACGTGCTCTGGATGAAGCGTCAGCGGCGATTACGCATCTTGTGGTGTCCGGTGACCCGGCGGGCGAGGGTCTGAGAAATATACTCTCGAGCAGTTCTGCTCTATTGAACGGCCTGTCTGCAGCAGAGGAATTCGAGTTTGGGCCGCCGCCTCGAATAGCTGGCTTTGCAACTCTTGCGGCAGAAGGTCTGCGCGAGCGCGCGGTAATCGACTACGAGGGAGAGATAGTGCGGTTAGATTTGAGTCGACCGGAATGGGACCGTTCGTTGGTGTTGTTCAATCGGATCTTCAAGGTTGTGTACAAGAAAGGGGCTTCGCATCAAGCAGTCGCCAACATCGATCCCGAGAATAATCTGCTGCTGATCAATTGGAACCATCCGGCGCGTATGCAGATGGAGGAGAAGGCGTTTTTGCGCACTGCGCTCGCTTGGATCGTGGCCCGTGAAGCGGCGAACGGCAACGCAGACTACATGATGGACCTCGCTCTGAAGCTCGTATCATTCAGTTTCCCGGACGAAAATGACCGCGTCGCTAACAGCTGAATCCCTTCTGAGGCGGTTGTCCGCCAAGGATCAAATTCTCCTGGTCAATCCTCCAGTCGAAGAGACCCGCTACAGCTGGATTCGCTGGAATCAGCCTTTGGACTTGCTGAAGATCGCCTCTCTTCTCAGGGTGGAATTAGGGTGCGGCGTGGATCTCTTCGACTTCATGAAGCCGGAGATATCGGGGAATGTGCCGGCACAGCGGCTTCGAGGTGCCAGACAATATCGCGTGGTGAGAGCCGAGCGGTACCCTATGTGGCATTTCGGTCAACCTTACAATGCGCTTCGCGATTGGGTCGTCGACCGGCGCGGAAACGGCACTTGGAAGGAGCCAACCGAAGTCTGGATCACATCGTTATGCAGCTATTGGTTTGAGAGCGTGGCGCAAGCATGCAGAAGCGCGAGGCAAGCCTTGCCTAACGCTCGTATTGTGGTGCTTGGACAATATCCCGCGCTTATGCCAGAGCACGCTGGAGAACGATCTGGCGCCGATGTCGTGGTTTCGGACGGCTTGCCGCTGGAAGAGTATCCAGCAGCGATTGACCTTTACGGCAAGGAGCATCCACCGTTCCTGGCGCTGCAGGAAACGTCCGGCTGTTTGGCCGGCGAAATGGAGGCCGGCCTCAAATTGGGAATTGTGAATTTCTGCTTCTTTCAGGATCGTCTTTGCGGGGACGGTGGCGAGACGCTGGGAAAGGCAGCAGACGCGGCGGAGAAATTGAACAAGCGCATTCGACTGCATATCATCTGCGGATTGCAGCCTCGTGATGTGACGCCGCGGGTCGCGTCGATTTTGGCGCGGCCACTGTTCGAAGAGATCCACTTTGAGGAGGAGACGGCTCCTGAGGGGTTAGACTTGGAGGCCTACCGGTCCGCTCGCGCGCATTTGATTGAGGCTGGGTGTAAGGTCCCCGGTCGGGCGTTGAGTGGTTTTGTATGGATCGGTCGTCCAGGGGACGATTTGAAAGTGCTGTTGTCTCGCGCCTTTGCGGCGGTTGAGCTCATGGGTAGCATCATTTTGAAGCCATTTACGCCAACACCCCATGGTGCTGAGCATTGTCGATATGCAGAATACCTAGAGTCGATTCCTCATCAAGATTGGTCTCCCCACTTCTTTCCTTTCGCAGATCTGAATGGGATAGGCCGATCCGACTACCATGATCTGTACAGGGTGGCGGCGTTTTTGAATGAAAAAGTGCGAGGACGCGCGTTCGACTTTCTGGACGGCACACTAGGCGCGCGCTTGCTCCGAGAGAGTTTGCGGAGAGAGGTGTGGAAGCTTGAGAAATCGACGGTCCGCAATTCTAATTAGCCCCCCTGTTTACGACAGCCAGTACTGGGCGCACTGGAGTCTGCCGTATGGCCTGCTACGCGTCGGTTCGTGGCTGCGTAGCAAGGGATATATCTTAAAACTGATTGATTGCATGGAGGCAAACTCCAAAAGGACGGTCTCCAAACAGTTCCGCAAAGTGCGCAGAGTCTCCTCTACGTTTGAGTACGTTCCTGATCGCTGGTCTGGCTTCCGGCCGAAAGAAGACGAGAGGGTCGAATCCTGCTTCGGGCTAACTCCCGACGATTTGGGCGCGCGCTTGCAAAAAATCAAGGCGAAAGCTGTGGACGGTCAGCGCTCTTTATTCGACGTCAGCGTCTTTCCGGAACCCGACGAAATTTGGATCTCGTCGATAATGACCTATTGGTGGGAGAGCACGCGAGACGTGATACGGGTGTGCCGCGAGATATTTCCAAAGGCTCTGATCCGGGTTGGAGGGATCTATCCCACACTTGCGCCAGAACACGCGATGGCGAACCTTGGCCTTCGAGACCCGCTTCACATACAGGGGAGAGAATTAAAGCTCGGGGATGCGCGGCAGCGTCGGCACGATTTAGTAGTGTCGGCCACGATACCCGAAGCCAACGATTTGGAACTCGATCTAGATCTCTATGTGGAGGACGGCGTTGGCGATAGGGAAATCGAGGCGAAGCTACCCGAATACACAATCCTAACGACAAGCAGAGGCTGTCCTTTCAAATGTGCCTACTGCTCGGCCAACATCCTCAACGAAGGTAGGAAGGTTTGGACACGAGAAGCCGAGAGAACGTACGCGGAGATCAAGAAGCGCTTCAGTCAAGGAATTCGCGAATTCTGCTTCTATGAAGACAATTTGTTACTCGGCAAAACGGTCTTCGCAGAATTGATTCGATTGATTGCAAACGATTCGGACCTCAGAGGAATCGAGCTGCACGCGCCAGAGGGAATTGAAGTTCGCCTTTTGGATCGCGAAATGGCTGAGCTAATGAAGAGAGCTGGCTTTGAGCGGCTCTATCTTCCGTTGGAGACGGTTAACGCGAAGATGCAAAAGGACTGGCAGCGAACACATACGAATATGGACAAATTCTTCTTCGCGCTTGAGAACGCTGTAGCTGCCGGCTATAAGACGCGATGCCAAGACATCAACTGCTTCGTCCTCTTTGGTTTGCCGGATGAAGACCTGCAGGCGGTGTACGACACTGCGATATTCGCTTCAAGTCGTGTCGGGTCGGTCATTCCGATGTTGTTCACTCCCGTGCCGAACACTCCGATCTTTGAACAATACCGTCCGTATATGGAATCGAAGGGATTTGACCTCCAGCACCTGAGCGGAAAATTGCTGCCGTTCCTCGACTACAACAAAGAGAAATATCCGGAGCTCTCACATCGAGACTACTACGCGTTAGAAGGTCTGATGTGGCGCTTGAACGCGAAGGTGCGAAGCGCCAGCTTCGATATCGGCGGTAAAAGCCGCGTGCCGAACGTTTTCCGGGAATCTCTGTTTTCCTATGAGTCGGTCATTTGAACCGAAAACATTGAAGTTCTCAAACGCCGATCGCGGGCGGCTCGAACTTCTTTGATGGCACTAATCCCGTCAGCGCGAACAGGGGCAGGTTGGCGATACGAGTGAGGGCATTGGTTGAGCGGACGGGCGGCAGAGTGTGGCCTTGAAAATCAAACCACTGATGAAAATGGAGCATCGTAGCGCTGCTTGTGTACAGAAATATATTTTCGCACTGCTGATCGAAACCCAGCACACTTGCCGTCTGCCAGCAAAAGAAGGGAAAACAAAGCTTCACCCGTGTCGCTTGGTTCTGTTCATGTGCCGCTAGATTCGTTGGGCCATTGGGCAAGCCTGACAATTCGGCTTTGGCAGCATCAAGGAACGCGAGGTAGTCTTTCCCGCCTGACTCGCGGAGGTTGAAGGTTGTGATGAGTGCGAATGATCGGCTCGAATTGGCCTGTGCTGCAAAAAGAGCTCGAAGAGCTTTGATCGTTCTCGAACCATGATTCTTCGAGGGATTCAGAAACCCTCCGTAAAAGTCCAGATTGTATAAGTCAAACGCGAGGCTCTCCTCCAATAGGTAGTCTCTGACGTCCATCTCAACGATCTGAACTGGAAAGTCGAACGCTTCCCGGTCGCGTTCAACCCGCATCTCCTCCGCAACGTCAGCAAGAACCTCAACGGCCACCACGGACCGCAAGCAATCTTTCCAGAGCTTCACGTCCAGGAATTCCTTGCTAGGCATTCCGCAATAGTCGAGCTTGTGAGCCAGCTGGGTAGATCGGACCAAAAGCAGGCGTCGGTCCCGCCGTCGCAATTCTCGTTTTTCGGCGCTGTCTGGAAAATCGTTAAGCGGCATTTTTGGCCGTTTCAGCCTTCAGCAGGTCTGAAATTTGCTCGACGATCTTCGCAATCGCGTCATTATCTTCGCCTAGCGCCTGTTCAAGAATTGCAATGACATCTGACAAAAACTCCTCACGATCCAACGTTATGAGTTCGTCGATTTTAGAAGTCTTCGGAGCAGGTCCGGTCGAGCTTTGCGAAGTAGCCTTCTGTTTCGGTTGGTCCTTGTTCTTCGCGGCATCCCCGCCGACTACTTTCAGTGCTTTCAACTTATCAATTACGGACTTCCGTCGAGTCTTTATCTCGTTCTTGTTCAAGAGGATTTTAAAAAGCTTCTTGGAGCCAGTGGGATTCTTGGTCTTGGCGACGTTCGCATCTTCCTCCAGATGCTTGAGCAGACTATTTCTTTCCTCGGCGAGACTAGAATCACTTGTTGGGGGCGTGGCGTTCCACTTAGTAATCAGATCCTCAGCTTCTTTCAACGCGTCGTAATGGCCGTTGAAGTCACTGAGAGCTCCAGCTTCTTCAATTCGTTTCTTGTAAAATCCTCGTATCTCGTCGATGAGCGACTTGGATACAGAATCGATCTCGAGCTCGCTCCTAGGGGTGTTCGGTCTAATTTCGTCGCTGGTAACATGAATCTCGCCGCAGAACCACGGTAGACGACCAACAGTCTTCAGACTCAGGTGCTTCGAAATCCCAAAGGCGGCGCCGGAAGGGTCGTCGTAAATGTTGATTCGGCCTACCGCTATATTATGAATCCTGAGTCGAAAGCCGCGGAGGCCCAAACCTTTCTCTTTAAGTGCGGTCTTCGTTGTTCGACCGTACCAAGCATAAGCGAGATCCGAACCGTTCGCGCTGCTCAAAATCACCGGTTCAGGTTTTTCGACATCACTCGGAAAATATCTATATACGTCGTGTAGATTCCCGGTTTTGTCAACGACTTTAATGTTGAACTCTTGATAGCTAGGAATTTTCGATAGAAGAGCTTTCAAGTCTGAGTGATGTTCGCACTTAGGATCGATCGGACAAGGTAAGAGATGTGACACTATCCGTATCAACTCGTCGGGGTCTAAGAGCTGCGAAAAGTCCGCGTGAATCGAATGGAGCGTGACTCTTGTATAGTGTTCTCCTTTGGGTTGTGCGCCCTCCCACTCAATTCGATATCGTGGGTCCACGAGCTTTTTGATATTTATGTTCTCGTCAACATGAGACATAATATCTTTAAATTCGATTTCGAGCCGGTACTTCCGATCGTGTCCCTTCTTCTTCGTGACGACCTCTAGTTTGTCGCAAGCCTGAAACCCAGCCCAAATACCGATGCCGCGAAAGCCGGCCATAGAGTCAAGATCGTTCTTGTTCGAAACCGCAATTTTTTTTACTTTGCGGATCTCCGCCTCGTCCATCCCCGAACCATCGTCCTGAATCGAAAGATTCTTCCCTTCTGCGCGTATCGTAATTTTTGGATTTTGTGGAAGAGTGTCCAGGGCTTGGTAGGCATCACGGGCATTTTGCACATACTCTCGCAACACCGCTTCGTGGTTGTATATTCCCTTTGCGAGATTCGCCAGCAGGCGACCACCGACATCATCCCAACCGAGTTCGTCTTTGAGCTTTTGCCAAGGCACGAAATTCCCCTCCGTTTATGATCGTGAGTTACCATAGCACGCGCATGGCGAGGCACCGGTGACTTTCGAGGCGCAAGTGGAGTCAACTCGTCGCGGTCGCTTTTCGACGGCGCGTATCTGGCCCTTCTACTTGGTTACGTTCCATGCCTGTATTCGGCGAATCGATCAATCAAAGATATTCGGAACGGCCGCTTCTTTTTCTTTGAAAAGCTGTTCAATCTCTTCGAGGAAACGTTCAAATGATCTGTCAGCTAACGCTGTAATCGGGCCTCCAGCGTCAATCCGGAAGAGCCACAGACCCATTTCCGAACGCGTATCTCGGTATTTGTACTTCGCTACGAGGGACGGTCTCAACTGGGAGCGGATATCGGTTTCCATGGCCTGGTGGCGTGAAAATATCAGAGCTAACAAGAGATCGACGTGATTGCGTATTCGAAACTCTAAGTCTACTCGATCCGATTTCTTGTAGAAGAGCCTGAAGGTGTCTTCGAATCGTCCCATGAAGCCGGCTTGACGCACGACGCGCGGAGTGAGGCATGACGTGATCAACAACCAGTCGGCTTCACGAAGTAGCCCCGATGCGAGAAGGCTTAAAACAACTTCAGCCTGAGGCTCTCGAAAAGTCTTTGTGTCATCGAGGAAATAGATGAATCTGCCAGAGTCTCTGACAGCGTGGAGAGGTGCGGCGTTGTCGAAGAAGGCAGTCGGCACCACCTGTACGGAGATGGTCGGAATCTTTGCTAGGCTTGCTCCCACCGGGCAAGCTTGTGCTCTTTTCGCGACCGCCTGGTCCTCCTCGTAAGAAATGATCCTGAACTTGTGCTTGAGAACGTCGAACACGCTGAGAAGATCCATGATGTCGTATAAGTCTTCTCCACCAAAGGTGACGTAGTTCACGTTGGTTGGGAATCCGACAGAACTGATCTTGCGAAAGCACTGGTTCAGGACCAGGCGTTTCTGAATACGGAACGGCTGAGAAAGTCCGTGATAAGTCTCAGTACCAGGCATTTGATTAAATGCTTAACCAAATGTCACTGAATGATCTTCTTAAGGAGCTGGGATTTAACGATTGTAGAAAGCTGTCCCACGTCGCCATCGCAGTTGAATATCTTCAACGCGGCCGTAAGCTGCTCCGCCGTCAGATTGAATGCGACGCCACCGACTAGGCAGTCACGGATCGCTGTCTCGAGTTCTTCCGTTGCGTCGGCGGCGAAGCGTTCCAGCAGCTCGTCATATTCCGATGGCTCCAAGATTATGCTGAGCGTTTTGTCGCCATTGACCGTATCTGCGAGATCTGCGCCGTTTGTTCCAGCAGAGTCGCCCGCCGATTCGCCGCCCTCTTGGGCCTCCGTTGTGTCAGAGGCTTTGGATCCATGAGTTTTCGAGTGATCGGAAGGCTTATATTTCCATGCTGGTAGAAGCGACTCGGAGATCAAGCCGCCGACCGGCATTTGTACGATCTGTGGATTGGAGCCTTCCTGTGGCTTGGTCGTCTCAAGTACCGTCTTACGAAGCTCGGTATCCGAGGTAAAACGACCAGCAATGTTCTTATAGCCCTTTATTATATTACGGAGTTGCTCTCTGAGCCACTGAGCCACGACATGGTCACTCAAATATTCTCGCTTGTGAGTGTCCCAGGGAATTGCGAAACTGTGGCCGTTGATAAATAGTTCGCCTCGGACGAACTTAGAAGCTGAATCGCTCTTAGAAAGTCCGCTTGTTCCCCAACCGAAGGGATCTTTAAGGAATTGCTGAATGAGTCTGCCGTTGCCATAGACATCGATTCCAAAATCGCGCTCGCGTCCGTCGCCTGCGCCAGGGACTTGACGAGTCAATCCACAAGCGAAAAGAAACCGCAGCTCGATATCTTGGCCCGTCGATAAGAAATCCTTGAATACATGGGAAAACTTGTAGATCCGCGGTTCCGCCCCATCGGGACTCGACCAGTTAATCTCGGCGGGTGAAGGGGCCTCAACTCCGTTGACCTTAACGTGCAAGCGGGTGGTCGGTTGCTCCCCGAGCTGACCAAGCCTACCTCGGAGCAGCGGTCCGTAAATCTTTGAGAGTCTTTTTCTGAGGTCGTCGAGTTCCGCCAGCGTCGGTGCTTTGAAAAGTTTGAAGAAATATATTTGGGTCGTGCCTTTAGTGATGGCTTCGGCTCGACCATCCTGAGTAGTCCACTCGGGATCGGACTCCCATCGCTCCGGAACTTCGCTGGTAAAAGAACTCTCACCGTTCGGACTCGAGACTACTTTGGCCCCATCCGTCAGTCTGAAAATTCCCTTCTTGGCACCGAGCCCGAACGAACCGATAACAGTTTGTCCGAAATTCCGATTCGTGGTTTCTCCTGGTATAAAAACACGAAAGACGTCTTTCTCGTCCATGCCGCCCGCGTCGTCAGTATACTTACCAGTTAGTTGTTCCAGATTATATTCGATCTCAACGTGAAGATCAGTCGTTGCACCTCGCTTTCTCCACTCGTCGATGGAATTGTCGATGAGCTCGTAGTTTGCCTCATAGAAAGAAAGATCTCTGCGGGCGCTCATGATCAAGTCTTTCGGGGGACTGTGAGGCTGGCGTTTGGGTTTCGAAGTGTCTGGTGGGACACTGTTGAAGAAGGCTCGCACGCCAACGAAAAACTCTCTAGAGCGCTGGAAGCGTTTGCTCAATGTGTCGTCGTCAAGAGTGCCTAACAGAGTGCGATGTTCCTCGGTGGTTAAGGATTCCCAAGATTTCTCGCTCATATCTTTTCCCCGTGCGAGGAGTTATTTCCGTAGCACGCGCATGGCATAGAGCTGATGACCTTCAGACGCGCAAGTGGAGTCAATTCGTCGGGGTCGCCTTTACATGGAGTCAGCATGACGTCTTTGCAACCAAGTCGATCCAGCTCTCGACGGAACCACACGAAAATCTCAGCTTGCCGATCGGCACTGGGTCGAATTTTCTTGACATGTGTTTTGGAGCCGGCTGCGGTGCGAGCGATCGAGCCTAGATCGTGAGCACCCTCAGGCTCGATTTCCGCCGCGAACTTGCGAGATGCATCCGGATACCGCTTTGAAATGATTGACGCCGTGGAAGGGGTGAATCTGAGGATGTCCAGGGTCAGTCGCCAGCCAGTCTTTCCCAATAAATCTCGACACCGCTCAAGAAATTCTGGATAAAGTTCCTGCTGCTGCCAGATCACCGTCATCCGGATTACGGGATCTCTAGCGCCTGCGGAAACTGCTCGCGAGAGACTTGAGAGCAACTCGTCTGCTGGTGAGCCGTTCGGTGCGACCCACCGTCGCACGGGTTCCGGCATGAGAGATATTCCGGCCTGCACTCTGCCAGAGAAGCGAAGATAGTCTGGATAGCGAATCTTGGTGAGGAAGAAAGGCGTCACTTTAGCTTCGGCGCAGGCGTCAATGATGAATTGTATCATGGAGCCTTCGCCATCGGAGTTCGCGAACCATTCGTCGTACTCGACTAAACCACTGGTCTCCCCAAAGTTGATGGGATATGCGTAGCCAGCCCATTTCTGCTTCAACTCGTCCGCGAGGTCGTCCCAATTGAGCGCGATATCCATGCCGTTAGTATAGGGCATGTTGAGATAGCAGTACGGGCATTCCACCGGACAGAAACCGACGGCGACAGACGCTTTCATAAAGCCCTTGATCACAGTACCATCGGGCTTTCTAACCATCGGTCGTGTCCACTCGCCACAGGTTGTTCCTTGTCCTCCAAGGAATGGAGAGACAAAATTGGCTTTTCCCTTCCCACCGCGTTTCGTTAAGATTAGGCTTTGTCTCTTGACGGTGAACGCATCGGCTTGCGGATCGAATTCTTTGCGGAAGAGTTCGATCGCGTGGCCAACGGATTCATTGTGGCCGTTCTGTCGAGCTATGACGTAGCGGCCTAGTTGACGACCAGGTCCTTGCACAAACGCTTCGGCTGCGTCCTCCTCCTCGCTAGAGTGCACGGCCAGCGACAGTAGCGGCGGCTCGATGTCCCACTCGCGACGCCTGTTTAGAAGACTGAGTAAACGGCGAGTCTGACGCTCGTCGCGTACGATCGGACCAGCCACGGAGACCAGACGTATCCTAGCCAGATTGTCACGTACAATCTCGCGGGTGCGGTCGCCGTTGGAAGCTATTGTCTCCACCGAGCCTCCCGCTCTTCGAACGTTTCGATTCGGACAATTCTGCCAACGTTCTCGCTGACGAAGTAGGCATGTCCGCGGGGCAGTTTGGTAATCACATCCTCGATCTCCGAAACGGTGCTTGCGTTACGTACCTTTCGGTGAAGTTGGCGGGAGATCGTACCGCTTGAATCACCCACTTGAAAGACGAGCTTCGTCGCGGTGTTGGCAAATGCAACTGAACTGAAATCTTCTGGTTGCTGAGAAGCTAAGATCACGCCTATCCCGAATTTCCGGCCCTCGCGGAGCAGCTTTTCGACCGGCGATCCCGCTGCAAACGAGAGTTTGTGGGCCTCGTCGAGAACGACGAAACAGCGCAGCGGTCCGGGTCCCTGAGCTTCAATAAACCCGATCATGTTCCACAGGAGTAGTTCCGTGACAACGCGTTCGAGAGAGTGTTCGAGGCCGCTGAGCCTGACGACGTAAGGCGGCCGGCCAGGCCCAATGATTTCGAGCCAGTCAAGAAAATCAGCGTTTGTGCGAAACGTGTTGAACACGAAGATGGTGGAGATGTGAGCCGCGACAGAGGCAGCGAGTCGGCGCTGTGAATTTCCGATTGTATTCGCGTAGTGGGCAAGCTTCGCCTCGATAGCGCGAAACGCAGGAAGAGGTTTTTCCCACGTGTCGGGCGCCTCAGGTGAGATAGCCTGGTCTGCGAGCACGTCGAGCACTGCTTGCCTAAGGACAGCGTGCTGCTGGACGCCGATCTGACTGTAGACACGCGCGAATGTGTCGGCGATTCTCTGCGCGACGTTGAGAGGGCCATGCTGATCCGAGGGAAATATCTGCAATGGATTGATCGCGATTCCAGTCTGGCTTGCTCGAACTTCAATAGGTTTCGTCCATTGGAAAAAAGCACGGGGCGTTGTCTCGGCGGTAAATCCTTGACCATAGTCAAAGACGATCGAAGGAAGTCCTTGCCTAGTTAGTTCGGCAATGAGGCAGGCGGTCGCGTACGTTTTTCCGAATCCGCTCTCGCCGATGATCAAGACGTGCGGGTTTGCCGATCCGTTTTCGGGATAGGGATTCCAGCATATTGGCATTCCCGTCTCAACTTCGGCACCGACGGGGACGAGTTTTTCTGCAGTCTGATGATTCGTAAACGATTCAAGTTTTCGTAACTCTGCGAGTGCGTTCGAAGTTGTCATGGCATGAGGCTTGTCAGTTTGGACCAGGCCATCGGTTGGTTGCGACAAGCTACCGTAAGTACCCATGGTGACGTGAGCCGCTAATGCAGAAACCTGCCCCACAGTGACACCCGTGCTAGCCGCTATTGTTTGGCGGTCTTGTCCCTTTGCGAGCAGGGCTAAGATTGACTTGCGCTGGGATTCAGTTATGCGCTTGGGCATCGTCGCGGTTCTCGGCAATTTCGTTGAGTTTCTGTCTTAGCCATCTGTTGATCGATTCTGTTCGGTCTTCTATGCGGCCTTCATGCTCATACTTACGGAACTGTTCCCAAAGGGAGCGGTCGACGCGGATGGTCACCGACACTCTATCGGATACGCAAGAACCCTTCGGTCTTCCCACCCTGCGATCTGGCATTCGCACCCAAGCCTTTCGGGCAGCCAAACTGTAATTCGTAACCGCGTTTGCTGGAACAGTGAGTATTTCACCCGACTCTTCTAGGCGCAGACTAAGAGAATCAGTCGCGACACCTTCTACCACCGCTCGTTGGGCTGGGCGACCGTTCAGTCTGACTCGGACGCGATCACCTATCGCTGCATCCATACAGGAAAATCTACCACCGGTCCTAATTTATTGCAATAAATTTATTACACCCAACGGCGAGCCGTGACAAATCATCGTTGGTGGGCGACGGTGTTTGGGCGACCGTTCACCCTATTGACATTCTTGGTCAATTTATTATACGGTTACACCGTCACCCATCAATGGGCACCCATAAAAGGAGTATTCAATGGCAATTAAATTGAAGGAGAGTCAAGACATTTGGATGCGTGATTGGATGCTAAAACAAAATCCTTGGAGGCAAAGCGAGATATTTAGCATCGATCGCCAAAGCACATACGTTCCAGAGATTTACGGCGACCAGTTGAACGAATTTTACAAAAAATTCTTTCTCATGCCGTTGGCTAAAGAGCAGAACAAGCAGGTGATTGGCGCCGTCTGGTCCAGTCATACCGGGGACGCCCTGGGAAAAGGATACGGAAAGAGCTTCCTGATGGCCCAGGAGTCGCGCGAGATCAATTCAAATTTCGGGGCGGCTAAGCTGCGGAGGTTTGGAGTGACGGAAGACGACATCAATACGAATCCGATCGTCGCCGGCTATTGCACGTTCGACCAAGCCAAGGATATCAAGACGTTTCCCGCTGCTTTGCTAGACGCGGTTGCCTTCATTCTCGAATGCAGGAACGCGGATTCGAATGTTCACGCCGCGCTGCGGCTTCAGGTTGCCGCTAAGGTTGATGCCGAGGAAGGCTTCGAGAGTGAAGCAATCTTCTCAGCGCTTCAGAAGGAGCTGCGGAAATATCGCGGTCTCAACGTCCAATTGACGCATGCTTCGGTCGAGCGATTCATGCAGAAGCTCTGCGGTAGCGATACCGGAGAGCTTGTGAACTTCATGCGCCACGAGATCGGACCGCGAGTGAAAGCATCTCAAGGCTTCAACTTCGTTCACATCTTCAACGCGTTTCTGAAGCTCTGCGGGATTGTTTATGTAGTTTACTTTGTTGACCAGATCGAAAACTTTGCCCGTTTCGCCCGTAATCAGGAACGAGATCTGAAGATCCTGCGGGAGTCGATCTGCCAGACTTCGCCGACCGATGGTATGGCGTCGTTTGTGTTTCAGATGCATGTGCATGCGCTGCAAGAGATCGAGGACTGGTGGGATAACGTCGAGCATCTGCCCTCGCTTGATCCGAAAAAGCCTATAAATTCCACGCGAATCGTCGACCTGCTTGGCCTGACGACGCGCGCCGAAGCTGAACTACTGGCTAGCAAGTATCTGCTGGACAACAGGGTTCTTGGAGCAAGGCCTCCGCACCCTCTGCATCCGTTTGACTCCGACATTATCGAGGCTGTCAGGCAATCTGTGAACGGAAAAAATCCTCGACGTTTCGGGGAAAAGCTGGGGGCTATTTTGGATAATGCGTTCGTCAACGAACACCCGAAGATCGATCTCCCATTCGTAACCCCGCTGCTCGAAGATGACTCAGCGGAGATTTCATCGAGTGAGGAAGAGAATGATCTCGCCAATCCCGACCGATAGGGAGCAGAACACGCAGTTGGAAACGGACTCGATTCCGAGGACGACGCTCAGCGATCTCTTCTTTGCCCTGAGAGTCATCGCGAAGGGCTCACCAACGACGTTAGAATTTCTGCGGCAACATTTCTGTGTCGACCGAAAATGTAAGACGAGGGGCGATCTCCTATGGTCGACGGCCGCTTACAATGCCCAAGAGCTGCAGCGTCTTGGATTGCTGAACCCGGCTCCTATTCCGAAAACGAAAAAAGCGTACGAGCAATCGAAGGATCGCCCAGTCTCCGTTAGTAATGAGGGCCTTTTGTTGGCAAAACGGCTAACGGAGGACCGCGCCAGAGCGTACGACGATTTGTTCACGATGATGTTCCGGGCGCATCCCTATCTTCGGGCCTTCGTTAGGGTGATCCGGCAGAAAGATCTGTTCGTGCCAGTCGTCACATCGTTAAAGGAGCACATTTCTCCCAAATATGCATCTGCGACGTTCCTGATCGAAGATGTTTCGCAATATAATGTCGATTTGAACTCATTCTTTACCGTGCTGCGGAAGCGCCTCGCCCGAGTAGAGCGCATAGTGACCGACGAAGAGGAGGCGCAGGTTCGCGGGAGACTCCAAACGCTCCTCAGCGAAATTGCCTCTGCCGCAAACACGGAGGAGCCGACTGAGTTTGCAAAGAAGTTTCTTTCTAAGATGAATGATTATGTACTGCCGGTACTGTTCAGGAACGAGGGGCTAACCTTCGACTTTCGGACGCATCAAATTCTCTGGTCATTTGGCCAAGAGTGGAAGCTGTGGCAAAGCACCACCGACCACCCGGACTACGATGGTCGAGTGGTTTTTCGGACAGCGACGGTGGAACTCTCGGCTGACGAAGACAGGGTCGAGGGACTTGTTTTCGATAGCGGTCTGGAAAGAACGCGACAGAATTTCCTGAGCAAATTGTACGACACTTACCTCAAGGTTCAGCGGCGCACGAAGGAAACATACGTGCTCGCGTGGCAGCTTCGCGCAGTTTTCTGTTTAGACAATAGATGCCAAGAATCTGTATTCCAAAGGTTAATGGAAGAGCACTATACGGGTTCGGAGGAGTTCGAACTAACCCTCGACATTCAACGACAGAAGGGAATCCATGACCGACCGGTACGCCTTGGGAACCGTAATATTGGGCTGATCCGCGTCGGAAAGAAAAGGACATCGAGTGAATGAGTTCTTCTTTCGGAGACCCGAAATACACTATCCTCGGGTGCTCTATGAGCTTGTCACGGACTGCTTTGCAATGGCGCACTGTTGGGAGCCATATTGTCCGTCCGGCCCTGAGAGGGGCAGAGAGTTCGAACGTGTATTCTGCAGATATTGCGATCTGACAGGCAAACCGCTGTCCGAACGGCCTGGGTCGCGCACACTCAACGCTGAGCGGAGCGCTTCGGGGTTTAACCATGAGAGTGACGCGGTAATCGCTTGGCCGGGCTTTGTTGTGCACGTCGAGTTGAAGTACCTGAGCTCTGAACTGGACAAAAATGAACTGTTGATCTTCAACCAAAAAGGCTTAGATTTCCTGGCTGCTGCGCGGATTGGGATTCGAAAGCGGCCTCTATACCGACTTTTGGTGAGCGGGCGACTGATTTCCGAGGAAGCTCGAAGATTCGCCTTGCAGTGGGGAATCCTCGTCGTGGAGCCTGAGAGGCTGCCGCTTCTTCTGGTCCATCGTCTTGCGGGTTGTCTAATTCCTGGCCTCGATTCAGAAGCGCAGGGACTTCAAGACGAAGTGTGGGAGGAAGTGCCACGGATCGTTTCGTCGGCGCAGAGGCGCCTGGAAAGATTCGTATCTCTGCTTGGTACTGATCAACCTCTGGTGAGTGAAATCCGAATCGCGCGGGCTCTCGAGCTCTATCAATTAGTCTTTGGAGACGCGTGTTGGGCTGCCTTGGATGAGACCGAGCCTGGATGGATCGAACAGCGATACGACTGTCTGCGTGTTGAAGGCTAGACAGTGAATGTTTTCTGCCCGGAGGTCGAATTATAACTGCTCGGTTTGGCGTGCTCCTCTCAGGCGTGCAAAGCGTAACCGGATGATCAGCGGATCAAGTCGACCGTTCTGAGCGCTTTGTTCGCGGTTCTTTCCGCATAACTTACCTGGCGCTGAATGCGACCTTTCTTCGAAAGATCTCGGCTTCGAAGTATTTCGTCTCTGATTTGTTGTTCTGAAAGACCGCGGCTGGCGGCATGTACAGCCCATGCCATATCAGCACGATGCAAATCGCCGTTGTAGCGCGCGCTACAATGAAACTCAGTGAGGGCTCGAACCGGGTTCCCATTTGACGTCGGCCGAATGGTCGTTACATTCGCGCGTTCGGCGGCTGCCTCATCTGCGAGTGAATTCATCTCTGTGAGAAAGGCGCAAGCCGCATCGTAGATCCCGCCTTCGCACTGACGCAGGCGAACGAAGGGTGCCAATCCATTCGGCAGGCGTCTTTCGGGCTTTCGATTTGTAAAGCCCGCGAGTCGACCAAAATGTCTCCAGTCTGCACTCGAGAGGTCGCCTCCAAATCGCTTGGCGAGTTCCTTCGCGGCCAAGGTGCTCATGTAGTGATCGAGGGTTCGTCCGTGTTTCAACCAGGCCTGAAAGTTCTGAGGTGAGGTCTCTACGACGAGAGCTGGTTGAAACCCGGCGTTCGTCATTCGAGCAATCGTCGCAACGCTCAGATCGTCGATCAGGCTCAACGCATGCGCGCCGTGTGGTCGGACGAAGATGTGCGCACTACGCGCGTTCTCGCGTCTGAGCCGCTGGATCGCTTCTTCTATCTTCCCGACTGTCCACGCCTCGCGCAGGAGCATGCGACCGTCTGGTCGCAGAATACCGATGTCGAAGTAATCGCTCGCCATCGCTGCGAGTTGTCTTTTGACCTGGCTACGGGTGATGACGCTGCTCATCGATGATCATCCGCTTTCGCCTCTGGAGGCGGAAAAACTAGATCTTGGCTGTACCTTTGTTTCCGGAAGCCATGTTGCTCGTTGCATTTCCATTCCCATTTCCGCCGATGTAGCGGGTGGAACCGCCACCAGTGCCGCCTTTCGGTCCCATCTGCCGAGTGAGCTTGGGGTTCAGGACTTGGGTTCCAGCATTCGGATCACTCGACGCAGCAGTGCTTGGCGCCGCGCCGACTCGTGCTTCAGGCTGATTCGCCGACACTCTGGGTGCTTGTAGGGCCTCGTTCGCTCTGAATCGAGCTTCGACGCTCCCGTCGCTTCCTCCGAGTGCGCGTACTGCCTTATTGCCGACGGCATGCATCATGCTGGAGATGGGCTGGATGATCGTGCGGGCGATGAAAGCCGCTTCAAAAGCTTGGTTGAGCGCAAGTCCGGCCGTGCCGCTGACAATGCCGGCGGCAGTCGAGGGAACCACAGTTGTTATGATTGCGAGGATAACGCTGTTCGCTACTAAGTTCAGAAGCAAAGGCCAATTCATGGGTGCCGAGCAGACCTTGGTTATAATTGACGATGGTGGCCCGGCGCCGAGGCCCGAAAACCAGGGAAGGGTAGTGGTAGCTGGCGCACAGGCAGCTACCAACGCGTTGTTCCATCCAGTAGCGATCTTCACGCCGATTCCGAGCACCAAATAAAAGAAGAGCAGACGAACTCCGGCCTTGATGACGTAGCCGAAATATCCTTCGGCAATCGGAGCGGTGAAGCGGCTGCCGCCGAACGCGAGTAGAATTGATGCGCCGCCAACGACTAGATACATCTCGATGATCACTAGTAGGGCGAGCGCCGCGATAATGGTGAATGAGAGAAGAATGAAGAATGCTGCGACGGTCTGACCAAGTGCCATAGAAAAGTTGGGAATCATGCCGGTGCTGGCCGGAGTGTTGTAGATCGTCTCAGCCATTTGACCGCCGAGATCGAGAACTGTGCTGGGGCTGAGGTTGGGAACTCCGCTGACCGCAGCACCGATTGCGGAAAAACTCTTCATGATACCGGTCATCCAAGGGAACGCATTGATCAGCATCAGATAGATAAACCCGGCGCTGAACAGGTGTCTAAACAGGCGCCCGACGTATCGAGGTGCGTCGCCCTGATCGGTCATGTACTGGATGGCGGTTACAAGAATCTCGATAAAAAGGAGTGCTACGAATAGCTTGGTCGCGTAAGGCTGAATTCCATTTGCGTAAGCCTGCGCCGCGGCCGTGAATTGTCCACCAATAGCATTTGGATCCATACTACTTTCTCCAACTGCCGACTGAGCCCAGGAAGAATATAATTCGGAAGATCGATTTGAATTTGGTTTCTCACAATAACTCGCCTACCACACGCACCTTTGTCGCTGGCTGGCTCATGGTCAAGGCAGTTTTAGTCGCACTACAACCGGGTGATAGATCGACATATCGAGTGTCAGTCTTCGGAACTCTTCCGAATTACAAACGTAAGTCACGAGTAGAGTACGCGGCGCAGGAGCTAATTCGGCGTGCTCCTTAGCCGCGTAGCAGAAGATACCTTGGTTGCGAAAGCCGTCCTTGGCCATCTCGGGTTCTGACAGCTGCGCTTGGAAAGCCGACCAGGGTCCTTCGAGCCTATCGGCCTTGCGAATACCAATCTGGCCGGACCCGAGTCGTGCTTGCTGCTGGACGAGAATCCACTTGCCTATCTCCGGATGATATCGAACGCTGAATTCAGGCGCGCAATCTTGAACAATAACGCGCGCATCACGCCAGTCGGCACCGATTCTCCATGTACCGTCCCTAGCGAGATGCTCGATCGCCTTGGCGGGCGCGCTGAGCCGATTCAATGAAATCCTAGTGAGAATGACGCCATGGTGCTGGTGCGTGGCGTCATCGAGCAGGCCGAAAAGGTATGCATACGGCGGCTGTACGACGATAGAGACGAGTTCGTTCCGTGCCAAGGCGAGGTAGCTAACAGACCATTGTTCAGGACTGTCGGACGGATTTACTATCGTCGCGAGATCGACGCCGACGAATTTGAATCCGAACGCTCCGCCGGCAGCCGTTTTCTCCACGCGCATCAAGACTACGTAGAGTTTTCCTCGGTCAACAAAGCCGTCGCCGGGCCAGTAACCGAAGCCGGAATCGCCCGCGTCAAAGAACGCGCGTGCGGAGTGGACGCCACTGCGGTTGTTCCAGTAGTACTCGATGTGCCAATGTCCATCGCGGCAATCCGAAATAGCTATTGCGTTTGCGACCATCGTCGAACCGACGCGACTCTTCGCCTCCCGGGCACCGATAAAGGAGTCTCCCAAGAGCCATACCGTGCGACCGTCGTTCAGTGGGATTGAGTAGGCAGCGTCGCCGCCGAGCCAACCTACAGAGTAGGGAAACGAGGGTACACAATCGGATGCGAGAGATGACGTTGCATTTGTAGAAACGCACAAAATCGTTGCGCAGGTCAGTACTATCGCTACGAGGTGGAACTTCACTTGCGCTCCCGAGGTCGCTCTCTTGACGTGGATGCGATTCTGCCTGGTCTCACGGACGGTACCCAACTTACTTAATGCTGCGGCGGTGGCGGCGCGTTGTTCTTTGGATTGAAGGTATCGCCCGAGTATGGCGCGGAGAATACAGCCTGACTTTGAGCTGCCGCTCGTTTCTCTTGGTAGTAATGCCAGCCTTCGTATATCAGCCCGTATAAACCAATTCCCGCCACAAACCAGATGATGGGATGCTTGATTCGCTTCATTTCGCTGATCCTCGGGCGGTGCTGGATGTTGCCTCAGTGCTGGGACGGTGCGGGCGCATTGTTCGTCGGATTGAAAGTGTCGCCGGGATATTGCTGTGAGAAGATCGCTTGTGCCGCTAGATTGCTCTGCACTTGCGCATTGACCTGATTGGCCGCCGCAACATTCTGCGAGTTCATCTGCGCCATCACGAGTTGGCGGAGCATCTGAATCTGTTGGACTTGCGCAAGCGCCAATTCATTGCTCACTTGAATCGCCTGCAGGTTGCCGATCGCAGTCTGGTTCTTGGCCTCGAGCTGCTGAAGGGTAGCCTGTTCGGCCTGAAAATTCTGTGCCTGGGCCTGTGCCGACGCGAGCGCACCATTGAGAGTGTTGAGCGTGGTTGTGGTCATCGCCTGCGGACTCTGCGCTCCCGGAGTGCTGGTCACTTGGTAGCCTGGATATAGCTGCTGGAACTGCTGCGAGAGTCCTTGGAAGGTGTAAGAAAGCCCTTCCTGTTCGCTGATCAATCCCCCAAGATTCGCAAGTAAGTTCTGGTTAGACTGCCATACACCCGCACCACCTCCAGTGGTGTTCTTGATCATGTACTGAAGTTGCGAAGCGAGGTTCCGGACGGCCGCAGTTTCCTGCTGAAGCTGCGCGAGCTGACGCGCATAGACGCTTGGATCAAAGACGATCTGTCCGCCACCGAATTGAGCGCCTGCCGGGAGGGGCGCAGCCAATCCTTGGAACAGCGCGGCAATCAACCAAACGAGAAAAAACCAACGTACCCGACTTTGTATTGTGGTCTTCATTGTTCTCGCCTCCTTTCAATGGAGTGCGCCGTTGGCGTAACTGGCTTCTCCGCTAGGAATGGTCGGTGCTGAGCCTTGCGCTCGGCTGTCTCCGCCTCTCAGGCTGCTCCAATAGTCGGCCCATTCGGAGAGATTGCGCGCGCGGAGCCACTCGGCTGGCCAATCGTCACCACATTCGCGGATCATGCGCCGCGCCTTGAAGATGTCTTCCTTGGAACCTGCGCCAACGAACGAAAGGGTCGCCGGTTCGAGTGCGAGATCGAAGAGGCGCCGGCCAAGAGGCGAGACATAGTAGTAATGCCTCTTAGGAATGGCGTCTGCGATGATTTCCCGCTGGCGCGGACTGAGCCCGAACCTGTGATAGAGCGCGGCGGTGTTGGGATTGCGCGCCTCGGGATTCGGCAAATAGATTTTTGTGGGGCACGACTCAAGGATCACATCGCAAAATGATGAGTTTGCAACCTCGGTGAGGCTTTGAGTCGCGAGAATCACGGCGGCGTTTTTCTTACGGAGCGTGCGCAACCATTCCTCGATCTTGGCGCCGAAGAGCTCGTTGGCCAGCATGATCCACGCTTCGTCGATGACGACGAGCGTTGGTTTTCCGTCCAGGCGCTGATCGATGCGATGGAAGAGATAGAGCAATACAGGAATCAGGACTTTCGGCCCCATCGCCATAAGAGTTTCAAGCTCGAAGGTGATGAACCGACTGTCCAGCAGCGTGTCGCGATCGGCATCGAGAAATCGACCGAGCGGACCAGCGATCGAGTACTCGCTTAGAGCGGTGCGCAGCTCTTCGTCCTGAACAGTCGCGATGAGATGCGTGAAGGTGCGCGCATGCTTCGGGCTCTCGCCCAAAAGCTCCAGTGCGCGCCAAAGCGCCTTGCGGTGCTGAGGGAGGACCTTGAGATTTTGTAACTGGAGCAAGTTCTCGAGGTATTCCTGCGCCCATGTTCTTTCGCCCTCGTTGTCCACGCCGATCAGCGGGCACGCGGCGATCTCGTCCTCTCCAATATCGAAGTGGTCTCCGCCACAGGCTTTCGTGAGGATGAACGACGAGTATCCCTTGTCGAAATGAAAGACTTGCATGTCCGGGACACGGAAAGCCTGTGCTTCGATGACCCCGAGGAACGTGCTCTTACCCGCGCCAACCGGGCCGATAACGAGGTTGTGACCTACGTCGCCGACGTGTGGATGATACCGAAAGGGCGTGCGCCCGCTTGTTGAGGCGTGAATAAACGCCGGCGTCTCGTCGGGATACATCGGGCATGGATTGGTTTCTAGACCGGCCCATACTGCGGTCGTAGATATCAAGTCCGCTAGATTCTGAGTGTGTACGACTGGCTTTCTGACATTGTGATGTCCGTGACCGGGCAGTGAGCCAAGGTACGCGTCACATGCATTCAAATCTTCTATCCGTGCGGGAAAACCGTGATGCATGAAATGCTTTCGCACTTCCTGGGCGTGCGCATCCGCGATTTCGACGTCATCCTCGATGACGACGACGTTCATGGTTAGATAGCAGTACCGAACGAGTGCCCCATGAGCCTCGGCGACCGCCATATCCGCATCGGCCGCCATGTCGAGCGCGTGTTGATTCTGGAATGCTGGAGATGAACTCGAACCCGCGAAGCTCTCCTTGAGAAACGCCTTGAAGTCGAGACGCTTCTGAAACCAATTGCGCCGCATGGTCGAAAGCTGCTGCACGCCCGTGGTCGGATCAAGCATGATCGCTCGAATCGACCAGCGATAGCAGAACGGAAGTTCACTCAGGAATGCGGTGACTTCCGCGTGCGACTCCAGCGGAAATCCCGAGGGCGCGACAATGCGGATGTGGCGACCCTCGATTGTTGGCGTGAAGCCGGGCACGAATCGGTAGTTACCTAACACAGCGTCGAGGTGATTGAAGGTGGCCGGCGGACGCACGTACGTGGGTCTTCCGATGATGCAGCTCTCCAGAAAAGAGAGAATTTCACAGTCATCCATGCGCCGGATTCTGAGATGGCTGCTTAACGCTTGCTCCAGCTCAGCGGCGGCCTCGCAGAAATATTCGAGCGTGCGGTGCCCATCGGCCTTGCGCCTATCACGGCTTGAGGAAAAGAGCTTCGCGGGCCGGGATTGGTAGTCGGGCGGCGGTCGGTAAGTGAAGCTCAGAGCGAATCTGGTCTCAAGATGTTTGCCCTCGGCCGTATAGTGTATTTCCCGTTCGCGATCGATGAGTGCGGTCGTGGGGTCGCGAAATGCGCCGCCCGTTGGGTAGTCAATACTTGGATGGCGAACGAGATCGGTACTGATCATGAATCCATCGCCGTGATGCGACAGGATTCGGTTCGTGTGGTGTTTGAGAGCCGAGATCTCCAGGGGTGATGCCGAATTGAGGTCAGGTCCGCGATACGCAAAGCAGGTCATCATCGCGCCATCCTTGAGGACAACCACGCTCGGAGCCCCTAAAAAAGCATAATTGAGAAGATCGGGTGTACCTGCTCGCCTATCCGACTTTCGGCAGAGATTCTTAAATTCCCTGAACAGCATGGGACCAACCTCTTCTATCGGCGCATTTCGCGGGGACTAGGAACGGACGGATTCACACGGGCCGGCAAAGCCGAAATAGCGGCACGAGCTGGATAGTAGTCCTGGTATCGGATGTGCCGCACATAAATGCGGCTCAGTTGCGGGTCGAAGTTCGCTGCTTGTACGAGCGCCCAATGCCCAACCGTCACTAGCAGTGCGCTGATCGTCACGGTGTACCAATGCAATCCGCCTCCGAAGAAAATCGCTGCGGCCGTGATCCAGTTGGCAATCGCCGGCGCCCGCTCCGCTCCTGCGAGCAGGAGCGGGCGCGTCAGCGATTGATGGATCGCGCTACGGCTGGCGGTGCTCTCGTCGCTCATCGCACATCCTTCTCAGAAGAGCGCTCCCGCGAATGGAAACACCGCCGTCATGAGCTGCGTCGCTCCAAGAGCCGCAGCTCCGCCAAATGCGAGAGCCGACATCTTGCGGGCGCCCGTACCGTGCTCGCTGAAAGCCCACGTCAGCCCCGCGCCTATGATGGCCGCAGTGGTGATCGAATGAGCAACTGGACCCTGCAGATCGGTTTGCAGGGTCGTAAGCGGCTGATCCCATGGGAGCGCGCCACCTGCGGCTGCCGCTGCAAAAGCCCGCGCTGGGAGTGCGATCGTCAATACGCCGAATGCGTAGCCCACGCGCGCCGCGAACTTGACCCACGTACCTCTGATCTGTTTCAACGCCTTCATTTCCTGAACCTCCTCTTCCTGTCGAAGTAAATTCTCAAACTCACATATAAATTGACGTCCATCACTCCATCTCCAGCGGCGATAGCCGGAATCCCTCAGCGGCGTTGTAGCCTTCGACTCGAACCAGCTCCTTAAGGCGTCGACCTTCCGGCTTTCGCACGATGAACGCGATCAAATCGACGGTTTCCGCAATTAGCTCTGGCTGGGGCGGTACCCCTGCCTCTTGCACTAGGCTCGAAAGCCGGGTGAGTGCTGCGCGGGCGCTGTTAGCGTGAACCGTAGTCACGCCACCGGGGTGGCCCGTGTTCCACGCCTTCAGCATGCTTAGCGCCTCGGCGCCACGAACTTCGCCGATAATGATCCGGTCTGGTCTCAGTCGCATCGTCGCGCGGACGAGGCGAGTCAGATCCGCGGCTTCACAGGTGCGCAACTGAATTGCATTGTGAGCGCTGCAGCGAAGCTCGTAGGTGTCCTCGAGAATCGCGTATCTCTCGCTGGGATCTCCCAGTTTGGCCATCTCGTAGATAAGTGCACTCGTCAGTGTTGTTTTTCCTGACCCGGTGCCTCCAGAAATCACGATGTTTTGACATTCACTGATCGCGGTGCGGAAGACCCCCGCCTGAAACTCCGAGACGATTCCCGAGCTCACGTAGTCATCAAGCGTGTAGACTATTTGCGCTGGCTTCCGAATGGCGAAACAGGGTTGAGCGACGACTGGGGGAACAAGCCCCTCAAACCTCCCGATTCCCCCCGGCAACTCTCCTTCAATGATTGGGATCTGCGCGTTGACGACTGTATTGAGCAGAGCGGCCACAGTGCCGATCAGGCTTTCGACCTGAGTTGCGGGCATCACGCAACCCGAATCCCACATGCCCTTGCCATGTGCGTCGAGCCAGAGGTGTCCGTCCTGGTTAACGATCAGATCGGTCACCGCGGGGTCTGCGATGCCTTCTCTCGCTTTCCCTCCCAGCTCGCGTTCGAACTTTTCGATCAGACGCGCTTGCTGAACGTCGCGCACGGAATTCATTGGCGGGCCTCCGTTGTCTGTTCTGCGAGGATTCTGCTTTCCACTTCCGAATGATCGCCGCCTTCCATGTCGCTGAGGATCTCGGCGACCATGCGCCGCCAATTCCGGTGTCTTCGTTCGCCACTTTCCCCTGCGCTTTTTTGCTGATCGTTGGGGATCTCCGGAGTGTGTATGAGCATCGTTCGCGCAAACTGATCCAGCATCGTTGCCAGCAAGCTCAGCCGACTGAGTACGTCGCGTGTGCCCTTGTCGGTCACTGTCGCCACTTGTTGAGCAATGCGACGCTCGCTCTCATTCAGCAACACTTCGAGCGCGACGTTTTGCGTGTCACTTGTGCCGGTCTGGGGACAGGGGTCAGGTTGGTCATTACCCAGCGCCCGCTCTTTCAGATACCGAGAGAGGGTCACTCCGCGTTTCGCGACTTGCGCCTTCAACTGCGCAAGTTCCTCGTCATTCACATAACACGCGACTTGATGCGAGCGTTTCACATCAACCTCTCGGGCGTCCTCGCTCGTTTGTCTTTGCCTGACCCGGAACCGTTCTTGGCCGAATCGCGGGTTCTAAGAAACAGCACGCGTTGCTCCGGTGCTTTCTCCTTTCGGCTTCTTGCAACGCGTGCTGCCTCTCCAGGCAAATTCGATGAATGGACTTCGTCAATGTTTTCCGATGGTGCGGTTATCGGCAGCGGTGGCGATGCCTGCCCGATCGGATCAGCAGGAAGTCGAATGATCCGATCGCTCTGTCGGGGTGGCGGAATCGTGGCTCGCTCCATGAACATCGGTTGCTTAAAGTAGAGGAGCTTCGTGGCGCGGATTGCCGGATGCCCGCTCGTGAAAATGAGGGCGTCGTTCTCATTCATCCGCATCACCTCGTCAGGGGTCATCATCGGTCGCGCAATCTCTGGCTCCGATGTGCTGGCTCCGCTGCTGGACACAGTGCGGTGCGAGTGACGCACAGTGGCTTCTCCGGCCATTGCCGAGATCCATCGCGCCGTTTCGATGCGGTTCGGCGTAAACGCCACCCGCGTGTTGCAGTTGCTAGTGATTGATTCCTCATGACCATACGCCGCGTGAATCTGGCTCAGGTCCTGAGCGATCAGACAGGCGCGCAACCCGTATCCCGCAATTAAGGAAAGCGCCTCGGCGAAAACTTCAAGCCGCCCGAGGACCGGAAACTCATCCAGCATCAGGAGCAACGGATGTTTGTAGTTCGCGACAGCGCGGCCGTTTCGATAGGTCATCGTCGTCGTCAGGGTGCGGACGATTTGGTTGAGGATCAGGCGGATGAGGGGACGCAGGCGGTCGCGACTCGCGAGTGGCACAACCAGGTAGAGCGAGACAGGCCGTTCATGATTCATCAAATCGCTGATTTGAAATTCGGACCGTTCCGTATTCGCGGCAACAACTGGGTCGCGATAAAGCGACAAGAAAGACATCGCAGTGGAGAAGACACCGGACCGTTCGTTCTCGCTCTTGTTCAAAAGTTCGCGCATGCTCTCCGCAACGATTGGATGGGTGCGGGTCGGGTTCCCTCGATAGTCGCGCCATCCCATAGCCCCGGCTCGGTCGTGTTCGGTTTTCAGCATTCGCTCGATGCTGTCCTGCATGCTTACCCCTGGGTCGCTCAGCAAACCGGCCACGCCGCGGAGCGTCTTATTGGGCTCGGCATAGAGGATGTGAAGAATCGTTCCGGTGAGCAGCGCCGCGCCGGTCTTCACCCAATGGTCGTGAAGCCCTTTGCCGTCCGGGTCCACGATCATATGGACAATGTTCTGAACGTCTTCCGCTTCGTGGTCCGTGCGGATTCGCACCTGCTCGATCGGGTTGTACTTAACACTTGAGCCGGTCGTGTCCGTTGGATCGAACTTCATGCACACCTGCCCCGCGCGCTTCCGCCAGCCTGCGCTGATGGCCCAGTTCTCACCCTTCAGGTCGTGGACAATCACAGAGTGCGGCCACGTGAGCAGCGTCGGGATCACGACGCCGGCTCCTTTGCCGCTGCGTGTCGGTGCAAAAACAAGTACGTGCGATTGTCCGCAATCTCGCAAAAACCAGATCCGCCCGAAGTGCAGCCAAGTCGCGAGGAAGATACCCGCTTTGGTCTTTCGGGGACCGATCAGACGCAGCCGCATAGCCAGATGCCGAAGGCGCCTGGCGATCCACGTCTGGGTTTCTAGTAACTCAGCCCTCTTTACGTCCCTTGTGGTCGCCCACCGCGCCGACCCGTGAAGGTCCGCCGTTCTCTGGAGCCATCCCTTCCGCGTCACAGCCAACGCTACAATTGCGAGGAGGGTGAGCGGTGCCATCGGATAAAGGATCTCGCGAATGCTAACAACCCACAGGGGCTTCATCCGCTCGATTGCCCGCCAATGCCATGCCCATACCATCCACTTCCACGGCGCGTAGATTGGTCCCGTCCACGGAAGCGCAAATAGAGCCGGTCCTAAGCGAGGCGAATCGCCCATGAGCCATGCGGCGTGCTGCGTGGTCATCCAGTTCACAGTGAGAAACGACGCTCCAAGAACCGCCGCGGCGAATTTCTTCACCCGCTGCAGCTCTAGTGCGGCACCACGCGATCGATATGGACGTTGCTCAGCCATTGTCTTAGCTCCTCTCGCGCCCGCGACCGCGATCGCGTCCTTCCGTGATGTCCCATTCGTTTCCTCGGAGCCGAGCGACGTACTCCTGACTCGCTCTAAGATCCCGGTGATCGGTGGGTATCGCTGTTACCGAATGGCCCCGCTGGAGACCCGCGTAGCGGCGGCCCTCCGCATCTTCGAAATACCCAACAAAGCGTCCTTGGTAGCCGCTCCTCGTCACAGAATTCGCAATCACCAGGTCTCGCTCGTCAGACAATTCATTCAGAGAACGAACCTTATTCGCCTCCGCCTGCCGTTTGATGACGTCCATCGCAAGCTGCCGTGCGCGCAATTCTCGTTCGTGGTCGGGCGAGAGTTCCCAAGCTAAGCTGCCGATCTTGCGTGCGAGCTCCAGCCCTTCCAGAAACTGAAGCCGCTGCATTTCCTGCTCGGCGCGCATTCGCGCCGCGTCGTTGTATGGAACGAGGCCGCGATAATCCGCCACTCGGTCTCCGTTCATTCGCCGCTGCAGCGCTCGGTCGATCTCCGTCCACCGCTCCTTGTCAATCGTCCCTCCACGAGCGCGGAGTATTTCCGGTTCGAGACGCTGTCCCAGCTCGCGGCTCGCGATCTCCTGGCTGCGCGCGCGGATACCGTTCCTCACATAATCCCGATCTATCAGCAGTGCTTTGCCACTCTGATCGACGCCTCGCAGCAGCAGATGCGCATGCGGGTTCTCGGTGTTGTGGTGGTCAATAGCGACCCATTCGAGTCGCGTCCCTAGATCGCTTTCCATTGCTTTGACCAGGTCCCGAACATGGTCCTTCAGGTCCATGCGCCCGGCGTCTTCCGGGGACACGATGATTCGCCACATCCGCTCATCACCGGCCTTTTCCCACTCTCTGACCACCGCGACCATATCGATGCCATCCTGTTCCGCGTCGAATCCCATTCCCTTCTCGTTCTCGAGCTGTGCACCTTCGCGGGTCAGGTATCGTGCGTGCGCGGCCCACGCGTTCGACCTCGGCTTGCCAGTGCGCGTGTACATCACCTTGACGACGCTCCGCCGTTGAGAAGCCCCGCCTTGCGTCCGAATGTTACGTCCCCGCTTACCTCGAACCTGCGCGCGCTTGGCGATCAGGTGTCTCTTTTCCAAACGCATCCACCAAGGCACGAGAGGCCGCCTCTGGTCGCCGCCCCGATTCGGTCGAACTCGGATTTCGACCTCTTTTTTGCTGAATCGAGGCCGACTAGCCATCGCACTCAACCTCTTCCAGCGTTCGTATCAGCGCTGACGGGAGCGCTTCGTTTTCTTTCGGAGCCGACCTTCCGAGAGCCACGATTACTCGGCGAATTTGCGCACTCGTAAGTGTGATGCTGTGGAGTGCCCGCGCCCGATTCCACGATGTCCACGCGCGTTTCCCAGTCGCCCGCTCGTCGAGCTTCACCTGTCCCTTTGCCGCGATCTCCGCACGCTGCTCTGGACCGAGAGCGACGGTCTCTCTCGCGATGCTGAGCAAAGCTCCAAGCAGAAAATCGGGTGGCTCCATGTCTAGGCCGGCAAGCGCAATGAGGCCGCCGAGATTGGTGAGGTAATGAACCCTAAGACCTTGCTCTGTGCTATGTGCGCCACTCGCCATGACTCGTCACCAGGTCACCAGAGGCTCGGCAACTCCGCGAATCGCCCGCAGAGGAATCGGACCGAAGTATCGGGAATCCCAACTTCGCCGGTTGTTCAAACCAAATAGCCAGACCTCCTCCGGGCCGACTCGGCGCTTACCCCACACCACGTGCGTAAGCAGGCGACCAATGCTGTCCCGCGATACTGTCGCGCTGTTGGCGAACCGGTTTCCGTTAACTGCAATCCAGCCCGCTTCGACGTCCACCTCGTCACCGCGCAAGCCGCCGATCATCTTCAGCACCGGCTCGGCGCCGCCCGGACAATCGCCGCTACCGAGGTATCCGCGCGCTAGACCTTCCTGTTCAGCATTGACCGGAAGGCATCCTGCAACGAGCTCGCCACGCCTTATCGGCGCGTCGATCAGCCGATAGAAACCCTCGGCACAGGAACTGTTGGAAGGGGTGAATCCGACTTTAAAATGCCGCATTAGGGACGTCATTCCCCCTACCATCAGAACTATGGAAATGCCCGCAAAAAGCGGTGTCCGAAACTGAGTCCAGGACGGCGAAATATCACCCGCACCGCTTATGGGAAGGATATTTTCAGAATGGTACTTCATGTTGAAAAAATCCTATGAATAAGAGGAGAACGCGCGACATACCGTATGGTGTGGTACTTCGCTTTATCTTGCTCTACGACCGCGCATTCCACTCCCATAAATCCGCATCCTTCATGCTCACCGATCTCACTTACCGCTATTCGGAATTTCCGCCGCCGCTTGACCCTTGAGAAAGCTCGCCGGCGGCTCGCGTCAGACCATTGACGCGCGGCGCTCTTGTGCGATTGCCTCTAGAGTTGGGCGCCGCCGCGATCCCGTCGAGCTCTTCCCGTACCTGCCTGATCAATCGTGTCAGTGACTCGGACATTGTGGCGTTCAGATCGAATCCCGTTGCTTCGGCGCGATCACGTAGTTGATCGATCTCCGCCTTCACAGACGAAGGAATGCGTATGGTGACGGTCTCGGTCCGTTCTTCTTTCTTTTTCAGAACACCCATTGCCGCTTCTCCTTTCGAGACCACTCGTGTACGTTTCGTGCACAAGTGCTTGTTCGTTTTGTGTACGACTCAGCCCTTGTATGGACCCGGAAAGACGAGGTCCTGGGTAACCATGACGTTGAACTGATAGCCCGGTCGGATCTCCAACGTCGGGCCGGTGCTCATTCCTTGCTCAATCGCCTGCTGCCCGACGGAACCGAATTGCGAACTTGCGGACGAGCCCGCCATCTGCGACGCCATCGCCCACTGGTTTGGTTGGTAGTAACCGAGCGGTCCGCCCATGCCGCCGCCGAACGCCGCCATCTGTCCCACCGCCTGCCCTGCGCTGATCAGACTCATGAGCGCTGCGGTGCCGAAGGTGCGCATGTAGTGGTTGTTCACCTGGTCGGTGAAGCCCGCGTAACCCGCCTCGTCGGTTCCCGGCATCTGCGGAATGTCCATGCCCGCGGTGTTCGGGAAGATCAGGCGCTGCCATTGAATCTGCACGCGGCTTTGTCCGTATCCTGCTGCACTTCGATACGAACCAATCAGCCTGCTGCCTTGGGGGATGAGAAGTGATCGTCCGCCGCCGCTGTCGTAAACGTTCTGGCTGACCTGCGCGACGATTGGTCCCGGTAGGTCGGAATTGATCCCGCTGATCAACACCGCGGGAATCACGCTGCCGGTCATCACCGTGTACAGAGATGCAGGGGGATGAAGTCTCACCGACGACGAGTCGGTAGAGGATTGGAAACTGTTTGCCGCGAGCGTGTTGCTCGCATCTCCATTGCCCGTCTGGGCCACGCTCGGGATCTGGAGCGCCGAGCCACCGTGGAATGCAGAAACCATCTGCGGCGCCTCTAGGGCCTTCATGTACTTGTCCTGCGCCCACTCCGCGTATCTGCTCGGTTGGCGAGGAACCGCCGGCGTCGAGGTTTGCTCTCTCGGGATCACCATTGGTGGGGGATCCGCCGGGGGCGCCCGGAATGCGGCAGGCGTCGGATCGCCAGCGTGAGCGATGAGGTCCTGAACTTCGCTCTTGTTCGACGCGGTATCGTCGGTGCCATTGCGACCCGCAGGTTGGGCGCCCGGACCGGATGACTGCACAGCCAACGTGAGCAAGATCACGAGCCCGACCATGAGCCCCACTGCTGTGGCGGCGAGCCTGCCGTTGAGGCGTGGGCCGCCTTCGTTGCGGATCTTCTCTTCGTCCTGCTGCCGTTTGGTCTCATCGACTTCCGGACGCTGCTTGCTTTCCTCGATCTCGGACATGGCCCCTACCTCGCGTTGCCCGCGTACTGGATCGTCACGCGGTCCTGCCGTCGGCCGACTCCCGAAACCATTACTGCCTGACCGAAAAGGCGATCGACGACGTAGTACTCGCCGCGCACACGGTAATTCACCATCTGGCTTCCGCTGCCCGCCGCGACCAGCAACGCGGGCGCGTCGCTGGAACGCATGCCATTGGGCATCTGGATGAACACATGGGTTCCATCGTCGAAGGCCCTGATTGGCTTCCACGGAACTTGAGGACCGGAGACGTCGTAATCGAAATTGAGATGACCCGGATCGACGGAAGCGATCGGCCTGATCTCGCTCGGACTCGTCGGTGGATCTGCTGCCGCAACTGTCGTACTTTGCGCCGCGGCCTCATCGGCTTTACGCATCGCCTCCAGAAGATCGTCTGGGTAGTAGAACTCAACCTCCTGCATGGCGTGGCCGCCGCGCGATCGCAGCTGCAGGTGGTAGATATGCTTCGTCGTGTAGATGGTCAGATTCGTCGCAATCGCTGGCGCCTGGGGCTTCACAGCGAGGTGGGGCGTCGGGTTTGTCGGATCGCCAGACGATGCCGGCGTCGCCATCCATCGCTCCGTATCGCCCATCGCAACGTCGGTGATGGTCTCACCCGCTTGTAGTTGCAGGTCGGTGGTTCGTAGCGGTTCGCAATCGACTATGGGATCAGGCCCTTGGCTGAAGGGATAGAGTACGAATCGTGGCGTCTTGTACGTCGCCCACTGGCCGTTCTGATCGTGGTCCTTGTACGCTGCCCGAACCTCCGAGGGCTGCTGTGCGAGCAGTTCCGCCCCGGTGATAGGCTTGGGCGTCGCTTCGGACTGCGGTGCGGCTTCAGGCTCGATTGGCGCTACGTTCGCGGCTTGAGATTGATTCTGGTGTCCCTGTTGTGCCGAACACCCTCCGATCGTCAGTGCCAAAGCCAGACTGCCCACGGTGCCAATACGCTTCATCGAACTCGCCTCCCTTCCGTCGGTTACCTAGCTCTGCTGTTCGGCCCAGCTGATCTGAGTCACGTAAAATCCCAGCGGATTATCGATGATCGCCTCGTCAGATCCGGGCGGAGAAACTTGCGTCTGAAGCGCAGCTTCCCAATGCGTTGGAGCGTCAAGCGCTGCGCCCGTGCGGTCGCGTACCTGCTCGGTCCATCTCACTTGGAAACTGTGTGCGGAGAGTTCAAGGATGGAGTCGATCTGCACGGAGACCGTTTGGCGTTCGGCCTCTTTGAAGGGATTGTGCGAGAAGTTGTTGGAGTGGAAGTACTCGTCGAGGTATTTGTCCGCCGCACCTTTCGCATGCGCCAGCATGTCGTTGAGCATGTGCTGCTCGGCGCTGGGGTCGCTGCTCACCGAGCGCGAATTGCGGATGAAGCTGGCAACCTCATAGCGCTCCATGCGATCAACGAGCGCCGGATCCGTGCTCGGAATAAGAGGCTTGGGAACGGTAAGCCCATAGCCGAGCTTGTCGACCTCGACCACATACGGAATGAACCGGCTACGAGTGCTCTGCCAGACAACTCCAGCGCCAAGAATCAGGCTCAGCAGCAGCAGGCCTCCCGCGGTGATCTGCCAATTGCGCTTGCCGAGAACGAGATCGGCGTAACGTTCGTCCCATTCGCGACGAGCTTCGACGTAGGGATTCGAGTTCATAGAACTCTCTCCTCCGGTTTGTCAGAAAAGCGAGTAGGGTGGGCACAGGG
>Ga0207416_1001323_pt1 | contig 34085 bp, 41 predicted proteins | sample PaiPotPPM11metaG_FD_184107 | JGI IMG/M metagenome (GOLD analysis project Ga0207416, IMG submission 184107) | Iron sulfur acid spring bacterial and archeal communities from Banff, Canada, to study Microbial Dark Matter (Phase II) - Paint Pots PPM... ...
GACGCTCACACGCACCATCGGCCGCACGTCGCGATAGGTCTCGCCGTCGGTCCGCAAAATCTCGACCGCCTGCCAGCTCGCGGCGAGGCTCGCCGTCACCTGCCGCACGCGCGGATCCTTGGCGCGCGCGTAGGCGTCGATGGTTTGCAGAAGCTGAGCCTTGGCCTCGAACGACGGCGCGGCGAGCGGGCTGTCGTCGCCGTAAAGTTTCACATTGCTGCGCGCCGGCGGCTCGGCGTAACGGCCCGAATAGCCACCCTTGACCGCGCGCACCGCGTCCGCCGCCCGCTCGATCGCCGCCTCCGATACGTCCGACGCATGCGCATAGCCGACCGCCTCGTCCTTGACCGCCCGCAAGCCAAATCCCTGCGAGGTGTCGTAGGTCGCCTGCTTCAGTCGGCCATTGTCGAACGCCAGCGCCTCGGCCTGGCGATATTCGAGGAACAATTCGCCGTCATCGGCGCCGTCGAGGCCGCGGGAAAGGATTTTTGTCAAACGCGGGCGGTCGAGCCCGGCGCGGTCAACGAGCGAAATCGGGGTATTGGCCATTACGGCGTCCTGGGGCAAATCCTGATTGCAGCCCCCTACATAGTCGCTTCGTCGTCGGGCGGCGAGGGGCTGCAAATCTTAATGGTGCATGGTCTTTTCGGGAAACCGGTTTCCACTTTTCCGGGTCATGCACTAATCCCGCTTCGGGATGCCGGCCTTGTCGATCACCGCGCCCCATTTGGCGATATCGGCCTTCATGCGCGCGGTCATGTCGTCGGGCGCGCTCCAGCGCATTTCCATGCCGACCGCTTGCGCTTTGGCTTGAATGTCCGGGTCGGGGATGACCGCTTTCATGGCGCCATTGAGCGTGTCGATCACCGCCTTCGGCGTGGCGGCGGGAACCGAAAGTCCGTTCCAGCTGGCGACGTCGTAGTCCTTGATGCCGCTCTCGATGACGGTAGGGACGTTCGGCAGATAAGCGGTGCGCTTTGTGCCGGTGGAGGCCAGCGCCACCATTTTCTGACTGTCGAGAAAACCGTGAACCGCCGCGTAGAATTCAAAGGCGACGTCGACATCGCCGCGCAGCACTGCGTTCGCCATGTCCGGCGAGGTGCGGAACGTCACGACGGTTGCTTTGATTCCGGTCATGCCGGTGAACAGCACGGCGGCGAGGTTCTGCGTGCTGCCCGGAACGATGGTTGCGATATTGAGCTTGCCGGGACTGGCTTGCGCCGCCTTGATCAGATCGCCTACCGAATGCAGCGGCGATCCGGCGCGCGTCACAATCAACAGATCGAAAAAGGCGGCGGTCGAGACCGAGGCGAAGTCGGTCAGGATATTGTAGGGCAGCGCTTTGAACAGCGCCGTGGCAATGGCGTTGTTGTTGCCGGTCATCAATAGCGTGTAGCCGTCGGGCGCGGCATCGGCGCCGGCCTCCGCGGCGACAATGCCGGCGGCGCCGGGGCGGTTTTCGATGACGAATTGCTGCTTGAGACGCGTCGCGAGCTTATCACCGAGGAGCCGCATGCCCACGTCGGCGACGCCGCCCGGCCCGTAGGGCACAATCAGCACCACGGGATGATCCGGATAATGGCTTTGCGCCCGGCCGGGCGCTGCAGCCAATACCGCGATGGCGGCAAACAATAGCGCGGCACCGATTGCCCCCACCATGCGACGATTCGCGCTCATAGCTTCCCCCTCCGGTTTTCTTGGCGGCAGGGTACGCATTGGCGTCGAAGCGTCAATTGTCGGCAAGTGCGCTATGGCAGCGCGCCAAAGAACCACTACGGCAGCGCGTCGTAACCTTCGCCGAAGCCCTTCAGGCTCATGGGGAAGCCGATGCCTTCCTCGGGCGTTTGAAAAATGATGAAGGTCGAGGTTTTGCCGGTGCGCAATTTAGCGATCAGATTGTCGTCCATCACGACTTCGGCGACGCAGCCGTTGGGCAGGCAGCGGACAAAGCCGGCGCGACCGACGTCTTCATTGTCGATCTTGAGACCGAGCCCGGACGGCAGCAGCACGCCAAGCGGCGCCACCACGCGCATGAGACGGCTCTTCTGATCGGAGGTCTTCAGCACGATGACGGTCAGTCCGACATTGGGCCGGTCTTCCGCCGTCACGCTCTGCATCAGTGCGCATTGTTGGCTCTGCGCGCCGGGCGGCGTGTCGCACCGGATCTGCCAATCGCCGTGGACCGACTTGACCGCGCCTTGGGCGAAGGCTGGCCCGCCGAATGCCGCCACAACCATGAAGAAGGCGGCGCCGGCGACGGCGGAGGCCATCGGCCGCATCCGCCATCCGCCATCGAAATTGGCCATGATCATGTTCCTCTGACCAACCGCAAACGCCGCCCCTTACAGGCTTGCAAACGGCGCCAACCCTTGCGCGAATCACTCGCGCCGGGCGGTTGGCCGCGCGAGGCTTCCGTACATGGCGAGCCCGCAGTGTCAAGTTCATCCCAATCAAGGCATTGTGGCCACGCCAAGGTGGACGAGGCGCGCTTTCGGTCGCGGCGCGGCGTCCGAATGCCGCCATCCACGGTCCGGAAAAGCGCCGATGACGAGTGCATTGCAGCAGACCCCGATTTGTGGTTTGGAGAAACCGGGATTCCCCTATCCCGCCGATGCCTGCCAAGGACTTGAGACTCGTGGTGCAAGTCCCGCCGGAAGCAGGCGGCGCCATACCGTTGCGATCTGCGTGCAAGCGGACCTTTGCGCTCATCGTGAACGGTGGTGACCGAACAATGTCGGCCAAGATCAGAAACAGGGAGTTGAACGAGACATGAAAGTGTTCTCACGCTTGACCGCCATCGCGGTGACTGTCGGCGCCTTGCTGGCAAGCGCGGAGGCGGCGTTCGCCGGCCTCGGTCACCCCTCGCCCTGGGAAATGGACCTGCAGGATTCGGCCTCCCCGGTGATGGCCGAGATTGCCGGTTTCCATTATTTCCTGCTCTGGGTCATTGCGGCGATTTCAGCTTTCGTCCTGGTCCTGCTCTTGATCATCATCGTGCGCTTCAATGCGCGCGCCAATCCAACCCCGTCGCGCACCACCCACAACACGCCGATCGAAATCCTCTGGACCATCGTTCCGGTGATCATCCTGGCGGTGATCGCGGTGCCGTCGTTCCGGCTCTTGTTCGTGGAGCTCGACGTGCCCCATCCGGACCTCACGGTGAAGGCGACCGGCAAGCAGTGGTTCTGGAGCTATGCCTATCCCGATAACGGCAATTTCGAATTCGATTCGCTGATGGTCCAGGACAAGGACCTCAAGCCCGATCAGCCGCGGCTGCTCACCGTCGACAATGAAATGGTCGTGCCGGTGAACAAGGTCGTGCATGTGCTGGTGACCGGCGCCGACGTCATCCACTCATTCATGGTGCCGTCGTTCGGCATCCGCATCGACGCTGTTCCCGGCCGCATGAACGAGACCTGGTTCAAAGCGACCGCCACGGGGATGTTCTACGGCCAGTGCTCGGAACTGTGCGGCAAGGACCACTCCTTCATGCCGATCGCGGTGCGCGTGATGAGCGAGGGCGACTTCAACGCGTGGCTCGCTCAAGCCAAGCAGAAATTCTCCGCTGAAAATGGCGTGCCGCCGAATACGTTCGCGGCGGTAAGCGGGCCGCCGTCGCAGTGACGATCGGAACGCGGGATAGTCGACGGAAGGCAAGCGGGCGCTAACGAGGATCTGGCAATGGACACGATGGTACACGCGGCGCATGGCGACGAAGGCGGGCACGAGATTCCGCATGGCTGGCGCCGTTTTGTCTATTCGACGAACCACAAGGACATCGGCACGATGTATTTGGTGTTCGCGATGATCGCCGGCCTGATCGGCGGCGCCATGTCGATCGCGATCCGCGCCGAGCTGATGTATCCGGGCATTCAGATCTTCCACAACACCCACGTCTATGACGTGATCGTCACCGCCCACGGCCTGATCATGATCTTCTTTATGGTCATGCCGGCGATGATCGGCGGCTTCGGCAACTGGATGGTGCCGCTGATGATCGGCGCGCCGGACATGGCGTTTCCGCGCATGAACAACATTTCATTCTGGCTGTTGCCGGCGTCATTCTCCTTGCTGGTGATGTCGATGTTCGTCGAGGGCGAGCCGGGCACGCTCGGCGCCGGCACCGGCTGGACGCTCTATGCGCCGCTGTCGACCTACGGCCATCCCGGCCCGGCGATGGATTTCGTCATCTTGTCGATCCATCTCGCCGGCGCCTCGTCGATTCTCGGCGCCATCAATTTCATCACGACGATCTTCAACATGCGCGCGCCCGGCATGACCATGCACAAGATGCCGCTGTTCGTGTGGTCGATCCTGGTCACGGTGTTCCTCTTGCTGTTGTCGCTGCCGGTGCTGGCCGGCGCCATCACCATGCTGCTCACCGATCGCAATTTCGGCACTACCTTCTTCAATCCGGAAGGCGGCGGCGATCCGCTGTTGTTCCAGCATCTGTTCTGGTTCTTCGGCCATCCGGAAGTTTACATTCTTATCCTGCCGGGCTTCGGCATGGTCAGCCAGATTGTGGCCACGTTTTCGAAAAAGCCGGTGTTCGGCTATCTCGGCATGGCTTATGCGATGGTATCGATCGGCGCCATCGGCTTCGTGGTGTGGGCGCACCACATGTACAATGTCGGCATGTCGGCGAACGTCCAGGCCTACTTCATCGCCGCCACGATGGTGATCGCGGTGCCCACCGGCGTGAAGATCTTCTCCTGGATCGCCACGATGTGGGGCGGCTCGATCGAATTCAAGACGCCGATGCTGTGGGCGGTCGGCTTCATCTTCCTGTTCACCATCGGCGGCGTGACCGGCGTGGTGCTGGCCAATGCCGGCGTCGATCGCGAATTGCACGGCACCTATTACGTGGTGGCGCACTTCCACTACGTGCTGTCGCTCGGCGCCGTGTTCGCCATCTTCGGCGGCTGGTACTACTGGTTCCCGAAAATGACCGGCTACATGTACAACGAGACCATCGGCAAGCTGCATTTCTGGCTGACCTTCATCGGCGTCAACGTCGTGTTTTTCCCGCAGCATTTCCTCGGCCTTGCCGGCATGCCGCGCCGCTATGTCGACTATCCCGATGCGTTTGCCGGCTGGAATTTAGTGTCGTCGATTGGCTCGTACATTTCCGGCTTCGGCGTGCTCGTCTTCCTTTACGGCATGGCGCTGGCCTTCATCCGCAAGGAGCGGGCGGCGGCCAATCCGTGGGGACCGGGGGCGACCACGCTCGAATGGACGCTGCCGTCGCCGCCGCCGTTCCACCAATATGACACGCTGCCGCTGATCCGATGAGCCTCACGGTCGCCCGCGTCGAGCCCAGTATAGCCGGGGTCGGCGATTACATCGAACTAATGAAGCCGCGGGTGATGTCGCTCGTGGTGTTCACGGCGCTGGTCGGCCTTCTGGTGGCGCCCGGCCACGTGCATCCGGTGATCGGAATGACCGCATTGTTGTGTATCGCGGTCGGCGCCGGCGCCGCCGGCGCGCTCAATATGTCTTATGACGCCGACATCGACGCGCTCATGACGCGCACCGCCGCCCGGCCGATCCCACGCGGCCGCGTCACCGCCGGCGAGGCGGCGGGCTTCGGCATGACGCTTGCCGCTTTTTCGGTCGTGACGCTCGGATTGTTGGTCAATTGGGTCGCAGGATTGCTGCTCGGCTTCACCATCCTGTTCTACGTCGTGGTCTATACAATGTGGCTGAAGCGCTCGACCCCGCAGAATATCGTCATCGGCGGCGCCGCCGGCGCATTGCCGCCGATAATCGGCTGGGCGGCCGCGACCGGCACCGTCGCGATCGAGCCGGTCTTGCTGTTCCTCATCATCTTCTTTTGGACGCCGCCGCATTTCTGGGCGCTGTCGCTCTACCGCACCGAGGACTATGCGCGCGCCGGAGTGCCCATGCTGCCGGTGGTTGCCGGCGATCGTGAAACGCGACGCCATATCCTGATCTATACGTTGCTGCTCGCGCCGCTCGGCGTGACGCCATGGCTTCTCGGCTATGCCGGGCCGACCTACGGCCTCGCCGCCGCGGCGGTCGGCGGCGTCATGATCGTGCTGGCGCTGCGGGTGCGCGCCGAGCGGAGCGGTCACGTCGCGAGCAGGCAAATGTTCGCCTTCTCGATTCTCTATCTGTTCCTGCTGTTCGCCATGCTGTTGGTCGATCGGATGTCGGGACTGGTATTCGGTCATCTCGCGCTATGACAACGGTGAGTGATCCGGTGGACGATTTCACGAAACGATTGATGGGCGATCTCCCGCCGCAACGCGGCGTGAAACTGACCGAGCAGCAGCTGCGCGCGCGCCGGGCCCGTTCGATCGCGATCGCGCTGGCGCTCGGCGCCTTCGTCATCGTGATTTTCTTGGTGACGATCGTGCGGCTCGGCGGCAACGTGCTGACCCGGCCCATGTAGTGTCTTTGTAGCATCGACTGACGTAGAACCTGCCCATGGACAGACCGCTCAATCGCCAGAATCGCCACCGTGGCAGCCGCCGCGATGTGCTTGTCGCGTTTGGCTGCGGCGCTTTCGTCGCGGCGATGGTCGGTGTTTCCTACGCCTCGGTGCCGCTGTATTCCTGGTTCTGCCGCACCACCGGCTTCGGCGGCACCACGCAGGTGGCGCACGCGCTGCCGACCCATGAAGTTTCGGGCCGAACCATCACCGTCCGCTTCGATTCCAATGTCGCCCCTGGCCTGCCCTGGGTCTTCGAGCCGGAGCGGCGGACCATCGACGTGCATCTTGGAGAGGTGGTCACCGTCTACTACGCGGTGACCAATGAGGCCGCTCGCGTGACCACCGCCCAGGCCGGATACAATGTGACGCCGCCCACGGTCGGCATCTATTTCGAGAAGATTAACTGCTTTTGCTTCACCCAGCAGACGATGAAGCCGGGCGAAAAGCGCGACATGGCGGTGGTGTTTTACGTCGATCCCAAGCTCGCCAAGGATTCCGAGCAGGATACACTCACCAACATCACGCTCTCCTATACCTTCTATCCGGTGAACGAGCCGGAGGGGCCGGTGGGGGCGGGACACATCTGACAACTGGCAAAGAAACGGCGCGCACGGCGATGGTCGTGGCGTCAAGGTGGAGAAGATGACGATGGCTGATGCTGCACACGCCAAACCGCACCACGATTACCACCTGGTCAATCCCAGTCCGTGGCCCGCGGTGGGCGCAACCTCGGCGTTCGTTGTGGCCGTCGGCGCTATATTGTGGATGCACCATATGGCGGATTACGCGCCGGTCATCATGGGCGCCGGCATCATCGGCATCGCCTACACCATGATCGCCTGGTGGCGCGACGTGATCAACGAGGCCGAGTACGAAGGCGATCACACCAAGGTGGTGCAGATTTCGCACCGCTACGGCATGATCCTGTTCATCGCTTCGGAGGTGATGTTCTTCGTCGCCTGGTTCTGGGCCTATTTCAATACCGCGCTGTTCCCCGACGAATTCCGTGACATAGCGCGGATCGCCTATACCGGCGGTGTCTGGCCGCCCAAGGGCGTCGAGACTTTCGACCCCTGGCATTTTCCGCTGCTCAACACGCTGATCCTGCTCACGTCGGGCACGACGGTGACCTGGGCGCATCACGCGCTCCTTGAGAACGATCGCAAGGGCCTCGTTTGGGGCCTCGCTCTGACCATCGCGCTGGGCTTGAGCTTCACCTGCGTGCAGGCCTGGGAATATATGCACGCGCTGTTCCACTATTCCGGCAACATCTACGGCGCGACCTTCTTCATGGCGACCGGCTTTCACGGCGCCCACGTCATCATCGGCTCAATCTTTCTGATCGTCTGCCTGTTTCGCGCGCTGGCCGGACAGTTCAAGCCGACGCAGCACCTCGGCTTCGAGTTTGCCGCCTGGTACTGGCATTTCGTCGACGTGGTGTGGCTGTTCCTGTTCGCCTGCATCTATGTGTGGGGCGGCGGTCCGCACGCCGGCTAGGGCTGGCAACGGTTTTCCGCATATTCCTCCGGAAGCGGGAATCGAGAGTGCACAACACCTCGGTCCCCCGCTTTCGCTGGGGCGAGCGGAATCCTACATAGCTGACATGACCCATAAGACGATCCGCACGCTTTCGGGATCGATTAGCGCCGGCTTGTCCTGCGCCTGTCCGCGCTGCGGCGAGGGCAAGCTGTTCCAGGGATTTCTGACGTTGCGGCCGCGTTGCGAGGTGTGCGGGCTCGATTACGGCTTCGCCGATTCCGGCGATGGCCCGGCCGTGTTCATCATGTTTCTGGCCGGCGCCATCGTGGTCGGCGCCGCGCTCATTACCGAGGTCCTCTATCGCCCGCCTTATTGGGTCCATGCGGTGTTGTGGCTGCCGCTGATCTTCATTCTCACGCTCGGCCCGCTGCGGCCGATGAAGGGATTGATGATCGCGTTGCAATACCATCACAAGGCCGCGGAAAGCCGCTTTGGCGGTGCCGACAAACCATGACCGCGCCAACGAAAGCGGCTGCGCGCGGGCGCGCGCCACGGCGGCGCAATGGAGGCCGGTCTTGGCTTGGGCTTTTGCTGCCGGCGCTGCTCGCGTTTTCGTTCCTCATCGGCCTGGGCGTCTGGCAGGTCGAGCGCAAAGCCTGGAAGGAAGGTTTGATCGCCTCGCTCACCGAGCGGCTCGCGGCGCCGTCCGAGGCGCTGCCGCCGCCGAAGACTTGGCCGCAGCTCGATGCGGCCGACGACGAATACCGCCGCGTCAAATTTACCGCTGAATTCGACCTTGGCCGCGAGGCCCTGGTGTTTGCCTCGGCGACGGCGTTCCGTCCCGATGTCTCGGGTCCGGGCTATTGGGTGTTCGCGCCGGCGCGGCTCGCCGACGGCAGCGTGGTGATGGTCAATCGCGGCTTCGTACCCGACGGCCGGCAGGATCCGAAGTCGCGGCCTGGCGACCGGTTTTCCGGTCCGGTCGATATCCTGGGCGCGATGCGCTGGCCGGACACCCGGCACTGGTTCACGCCCAACGACGATCCCGCTCATAATCTTTGGTTCGCGCGCGACCCGCTATCGATTGCCGCTGCCAAAAATGTCGGCCCGGTCGCACCGTTCTATGTCGAGCAGGAGGCTCCGGTACCGCCGGGCGGGTTGCCGCAGCCGGGCAAGCTCATCGTCAGCCTGCCCGACAACCACCTGCAATACGCGATCACCTGGTTCGGCCTGGCGGCCGTCCTGGCCGGGGTTTTCGTCAGCTTTGCGTTCAGTTCCGAGCGCCGGAACCGCAACGGCCAGGGCGTCGCGCCGCGGACCTAGGCTTTTTGCCGCCTTTTGCGGGATTAATCGGGCTCTCTTGGCGTTGCCCATGAAGCCATCTACTGTGCCATCGGTTGCGGCGCAGGCAGGGCGGAAGAGCCAATATAAATCGTTTGGAATCAGTTACTTACTTCCTGCCGGCATCGCTTCCGGCTGCGAGGGAATGCCACGTGCACTATGTCTCGACCAGAGGTGAGGCCCCGTCGCTCGGCTTTGCCGAGGCCATGCTCGCCGGCCTAGCCCGCGATGGCGGACTCTATGTGCCGGAGGCCTGGCCGCGGCTCGAGGCGGCCGCGATCGCCGGTTTTGCCGGCCGTTCCTATGCCGAAGTCGCGGTCGAGGTCATCCGTGCGTTCGTCGGCGATTCCATCGGCGAAGCCGAACTCGCCCGCATGGCGCGCGAGGCCTACGGCAATTTTCGCCATCCCGCGGTCGCGCCGCTTCGCCAGCTCGGCGTCAACACTTTCGTGCTCGAGCTTTTTCACGGGCCGACGCTCGCTTTTAAGGATTTGGCGATGCAGCTTGTGGCGCGGCTGATGGACCACGCACTCGCCGCGCGCGGCGAGCGCCGCACTATCGTCGTGGCCACCTCAGGCGATACCGGCGGCGCAGCCGTCGAGGCATTCCGGGACCGCAGTCAGGTCGACCTCGTCGTGCTGTTTCCGCACGGCCGCATTTCCGAGGTGCAGCGGCGCATGATGACGACGGCGGCGGCCGCAAACGTCAGCGCCATCGCCGTCGAAGGCACGTTCGACGACTGCCAGGCCATGGTGAAGGGCCTGTTCAATCATCATGCCTTTCGCGATCGGGTCCGCCTGTCCGGCGTCAATTCGATCAACTGGGCGCGCATCGTGGCGCAGGCGGTCTATTACTTTACCGCCGCGGTCTCGCTCGGCGCGCCGGCGCGCAAAGTCGCCTTCACCGTTCCGACCGGCAATTTCGGCGATGTCTATGCCGGCTACGTGGCGCAGCGCTTAGGCCTGCCGATCGACCGGCTGGTGATCGCCACCAACGTCAACGACATACTCACCCGCACGATCGCAACCGGGGCCTATGAGCTGCGCGAGGTCGTGCCGACGACTTCGCCGTCGATGGACATCCAAGTCTCCTCGAATTTCGAGCGTCTGTTGTTCGACGCCTATGACCGCGACGCGAGCGCGATCCGGGCAGTGATGGCTTCGCTCCAACAGTCGCGGCGGTTCACGCTCACCGCGCGCGCCTTGTCGTACATCCGCACGCTGTTTTCGGCCGACCGCGCCGACGAGGACGAAGTCGCGGCGACGATCCGCACCGTCAAGCGCGAGACCGGCAATTTTGTCGATCCGCATACCGCGGTCGGCATCGCGGTGGCGGAAAAGGAAACCCGCGACCCGGCGGTGCCGATGGTGGTGCTGTCGACGGCCCATGCCGCGAAATTCCCCGATGCGGTCGAAGCCGCCTGCGGCGCGCGCCCGGCATTGCCGGAATGGCTATCCGACATCAGTAACCGTCCGGAGCGCGTCACCGTGCTGCCGGCAGATCAGTCCGCGGTCGAGCGGTTCGTCCTGCAAACGAGCCGCGCCGCGCAGGAAGGAGCGGCAGCATGAGCGTTGAGGTGACGACCTTGAAATCCGGTATTAGCGTCGTGACCGACGCGATGCCGCATCTCGAGACCGCCTCGCTCGGCGTCTGGGTTAATTCGGGCAGCCGCGACGAACGCCGCGACGAACACGGCATCTCGCATTTGCTCGAACATATGGCGTTCAAGGGCACGCGACGGCGCACCGCGCGCCAGATCGCCGAGGAAATCGAGGCGGTGGGCGGCGATCTCAACGCGGCGACCGGCGCCGAGAGCACCGCGTATTATGCGCGCGTGCTCAAGGCCGACGTGCCGCTGGCGCTCGACGTGCTCGCCGATATTCTTTCCGAACCGGCCTTCGACCGCGAGGAACTCATTCGCGAGCAGAACGTCATCGCCCAGGAAATCGGCGCCGTGGCCGACACGCCGGACGATCTCATTTTCGAGCACTTGCAGGTCATCGCTTTTCCCGACCAGTCGCTCGGCCGCTCCATCCTGGGCACGCCGAAAACGGTGCGTTCCTTCGACGGCGATAAACTGCGCGATTATCTCGGCAGGAACTATCGCGCGCCGGACATCGTCGTTGCCGCAGCAGGGGCCGTCGAGCACAAAGCCGTACTCGCCGAGGTGGAGAAGCGATTCGCCGGCTTCAACGGTCCGGCCGGTCCGATGCCGGAACCGGCGCGCTTCGGCGGTGGCACCCATGTCGAGAAGCGCGAACTGGAGCAAGTTCACATTGCGCTGGCGCTTCCCGGCCTGTCGATCGTCGATCCCGCGCTTTACAGCCTGCAGGTCTTCACCAACATCCTCGGCGGCGGCATGTCGTCCCGGCTGTTCCAGGAAGCGCGCGAGCGGCGCGGCCTGTGCTACTCGATCTATTCCTTCCACGTGCCGTATTCCGACATCGGCATGTTCGGCCTGTACGCCGGCACCGATGCCGCCGACACTTCCGAACTGATGCGGCTCATTGTCGACGAGATCGCCGGCACCGCCGAAACCGTTTCCGGGCCGGAGGTCGCGCGCGCCAAGGCGCAGATGAAGGCCGGTCTGCTGATGGCGCTGGAAAGCTCCGGCGCACGCATCGAGCAACTGGCGCGGCAGATGATCACGCGCGGCCGGCCGATCCCGCTCGATGAGCTGGTGGCAAAAGTCGAAGCCGTAACCGTCGATAGCGCGCGCGCCGCCGGGCGGGCACTGCTTGCGCGCGGCAAACTCGCGACCGCCGTGCTCGGGCTTGGCGCCGGGCTTGAAAGTGCGGCCGCAATTGCCGAAAGTCTGACCCGCCGGGCCGCATGACGAAAAGTTGCCGATAAGCTGCCGGTATGGCGTTCTTTCGCACCATCAATTTTGCCGAGCCGCTGCCGAGCATCGAAGGCGACGGCGTCATGCTGCGTACGCCGCAGCTGACGGATTTCGAGGAATGGGCGGCGCTGCGCGAGGCGAGCCGGGAGTTTCTCACGCCCTGGGAGCCGACCTGGCCGGACGACGATTTGACCCGCGGCGCGTTCCGGCGCCGGATCAAACGCTACGCCGAGGATTTGCGGACCGACCAGGGCTACGCCTTCCTGATCGCCCGCTATGCCGACGGCGCGCTGATGGGCGGCTTGACGCTGGCCAATATCCGCCGCGGCGTCGCCCAGGCCGGCAGCCTCGGCTATTGGATGGGTTTGCCGTTCGTGCGCCAAGGCCACATGACGGCGGCGGTGCGTGCCGTCCTGCCATTCGCCTTCGCGAGCTTAAGGCTGCACCGCGTCGAGGCCGCCTGCATTCCGAGCAATACCGGCTCGATCAAGCTATTGGAGAAAACCGGCTTCGTGCGTGAGGGCTATGCCCGCGAATATCTGTGCATCAGCGGCGCCTGGCAGGATCACCTGCTGTTTGCCCGCCTGAAGGATGCGTCGCAATCCTGATCGTCGCGGATTTTAACCATAGCCGAGCCCTTTCTCACCTCGGCTGGCACCGGAGGCTAGGGTGGGACGCCTTATGGGAGGGCTACGGGGGAAGGCCACGGGGTAGGGGCCATGGCAAGGCCTTGGGAAGGCCACGGTTGGCTTGTTATAAGATCGAGGGCATCGCAATTGAATTGAGCATGAGTTTTCGCCAAACCGGTGTCTAGTTTTGGGATCATGCTCTGAGCGATGAAACGGGGAATGCTGCGCTCCTGTCTGAAACTTGCGCTCGATCGCGCGCCGGCTGCGGCGCTGCTTGCGGTCGCCTTTCTTGTCCCCGGCTGCTCCGGCAGCGGCAGCAGCAGCATATTCGGCGGACCCGCCGCCCCCGCGACATCGAGCGCTCCGGCGATCCCGCCCGCTACGGCGGCGGCACCCCCACCCGCGACGCCGCCGCTCACGGCGCAAGCATCGCCGAGTTCATCCTCGCTGAAAGATAAGATCGAAAGTTTCTTCTCGACCGCGTCGGCGGCGAATGAGCCGCGGCCGGTCGTCAATGCTCAACAGGCCGATGTCGACTGTCCCTTGATCGACATCCGCCAAGGGGCTGCGACCTTGACCATTCCGCCGCCGCCGCCCGACGGCAGCAACGATGCAATGGCGCTGAAATATCAGGGCACCTTCGTGCGCGCGGCGCGCGACTGCAAAGTGGTCGGCAGCCAATTGGTGATGAAGATCGGCGTCCAAGGCCGCGTCATCGTCGGACCGGCGGGCGGACCGGGCCAGGTCGAAGTGCCGTTGCGCCTCGCCATCGTCGACCAGCCTCCCGCCGGATCGAAAACCATCCTTACCAAGCTCATCCGCATTCCGGTGACGATCGACGCCAACGACGACGATTCCACGTTCACGCATATCGAAGACAATTTCGCCTTCCCGCTGCCGTCATCGGCCGAGCTCGACAATTACATCGTCTATATCGGCTTCGATCCAATCGGCGCCGAGGAAGAGGACAAAGCGAAGCTGCGGCCCGCAGCCAGGATCAAACCGAAGCCGAAACCAAAGCCCAATCCGAACGCGCCGACGGGATGACCCGCGTCTCCGGCGCAGCACCGCGCTGATGCCGCATTGCATCCGGGATACGGCCGATCACCACCCCCGCAGGTCGGCAATCGTGCTCTTCAAGGCCCGCATATCGGCGACGATGGCGCAGGCGCCGGTGGCCAGAAGTTCGGAGGCGAGCCTGCCCGGTGTGGGACTGCCGCCGACAAAGCCGATCGGCTTCATGCCCGCCGCCGCCGCCGCGGCAATGCCCGGCGCCGAATCTTCGACCACGACGCACTCACTAGGCTCGATCCGGCTGCGTGCGGCCGCGTGCAGGAAAAGATCGGGCGCCGGTTTGCCGTTGCGGACGGTGCTTGCCGAGAACAGGCGCGGCTCGAAAAAGCGAATCAGGCCGGTAATTTCGAGGCTCGTGCGAATTCGATCGAGCGGGGCAGAGGAGGCCACGGCTTTGGGCCCGCGAATCCAGGTCAGCGCATGCGCGGCGTGGGCGATGGGCCGGAGCTCCGCGCGCAGGCGCCGAAGCGTTTGCGCGGCGACGAACGCGGAAAAGTCATACGGCAGGCGTTTTCCGATCGCCGACTCGACGGCGGCGAAAATGTCGGCCGGCCGGCGTCCATGGAAGCGACGTATTGCAGCCGCAGCGGACAGCGTCACGCCGATCCGGCCGAGAGCTTCGGATAGCACCGCGGCAGCAATCGGCTCGCTATCGACCAATACGCCGTTGCAATCGAAGATGACCAAGGGTCCCTCCGATGGTTCGGCCGCGAAACGCGACCGTCGTCCGGCTTTCCAGGGAAGTGCGAAATGAAGATAACGTTCGGCGCGTTTATGCAAAGAGTTTCAATGCGAGGGGTGTGCAATTATGCACAGAATTCGGATGCAATTCACAACCGAGAAACATTTAATATGACACGGTGGCGGCGGCCGCGTCTGAGGGGGTAATCGCTTCAATCGGGTCGAATGACGCTCTAGCATTTTGATTGAGCATGATTTTTTGCGGAAAACCGCTTTCCGGACCGGGCTCTAATTGAAGTTTTGTTTGATGTCTTCGATGCCCCGCGCCAGCAGGTCTTCCGCGACTTTGCCCTTGGCGGCGGTCGCGAGAATTTTTTCGGCTGCGGCAACCGCGGCTTCGGCCGCGGCGGAGCGCACGTCGGCCAGGGCCTGAGACTCGGCCTGGGCGATCTTGGCTTCCGCCATTTTGGTCCGGCGGGCCACGAAGTCTTCGGTTCTGACTTTGGCTTCGGCGGCGAGCCGCTCGGCTTCGGCCTTGGCGCTGGCGATGATCGCCTCAGCCTCGGTCTCCGCCTGCCGGCCCTTGCGCTCGAACTCGGCCAGCAGCGCCTGCGCTTCCTCGCGCAGCCGGCGCGCTTCGTCGAGTTCCGATTTGATGCGAGCCCGGCGCGCATCGATGCTGTCGATGATTTTGCGGTGGGCGCCGAGATAGGCAAGGAGCCCGAGAAAGCAGAGGAAGCCAAGTGCGACCCAGTTTTCGGTTTCCATCATGGCACGACCTCAGCTTTTTCCCGGCGCGTCGCCGAGGGCGGCAGCGACCTCGTGCTCCGAAGGCGCCTTGCCGATCAGCCGCTCGACAATGGCCGCAGCGGTCTCCGCCGCAATCGCGCGCACATGGCCCATGGCGGCGGTGCGCGTCTGCGCGATCGACTGCTCTGCCGCGGCGAGCCGCTCGTGCAATTGCGCCTCCAGCCGCTTGTGCAGCTCCTCGGCCTCGCGCGCCTGCTTCTCCCGCGTCGCGCTGGCGATGCCTTGCGCGCGCCTGCGCGCCTCGGCGAGCGCCTTCTCGTAGGCGGCATGGGCGGCGTTCGACTGCTCCTTGAAGCGTTCCGCCGCCTGCAGATCGTCGCCGATGAGCCGGCTGCGCTCCGCCAGGATCGATCCGATCCGCGGCAGAGCGACCTTCGCCATCAGCACGTAAAGCAGCGCGAAACTCACCGTCAGCCAGACGAGTTGCGACGGGTAGTGCTCCGACTGGAACGGCGGGAATGCGCTATGGCCCGCTGGCTGTTCGGTGTGGGCGCTCGGTTCGGGCATTGCTTATGCCTGGCTTGGATTCTGCCTTTGACGGCGGAAGCTTACAGGCCGAACAGCAAGAGCAGCGCGATCAACAGCGAGAAAATGCCGAGCGCCTCGGTGATGGCAAACCCGAAAATCAGGTTGCCGAACTGGCCTTGCGCGGCCGACGGATTGCGCAGCGCCGCGGCCAGGTAGTTGCCGAAGATGATGCCCACGCCAACGCCGGCGCCGCCCATGCCGATGCAGGCAATGCCGGCCCCGATGTATTTCGCGGCGGTCGGATCCATGTGAAAACTCCTTTTCAAGCCCCCTCCCGTCCTGCCCCGCAAGCGGGGGAGGGTAGGGAGGGGGGGCCGTCAGTGGCCCGGGTGAATCGCATCGTTGAGATAGATGCAGGTGAGAATGGCGAACACATAGGCCTGCAGGAAGGCCACCAGAAGCTCCAGCGCGGTGAGCAGAACGACCATGATGAACGGCAGCGTCGCGCCGAAAATGCCGAGTATGCCGGCGCTGCCCAGCATGATGATGAAGCCGGCGAAGACCTGCAGCGTGATATGGCCGGCCAGCATATTGGCGAATAGACGCACGGAATGCGACACCGGCCGCGACACGAACGACAGCACTTCGATGACCACGATCGCCGGCAGGATCAGCTTCGGCACGCCCTTGGGCACGAACAGATTGAGAAAGTGCAGGCCGTTCCTCCAGAAGCCGTAGCCGACCACGATGAAGAATACCAGCAGCGCCAAGGACGCCGTCACGATCAGCTGGCTCGTCACCGTGAAGGCATAGGGCAGGAGCCCAATTAAGTTGGCGAACAGGACGAACATGAACAGCGTGAACACGAACGGAAAAAACTTCATGCCCTCGTTGCCGGCGGAGCTGCGCACCGTGTGGGCGACGAACTCGTAGGACATTTCCGCAACCGATTGCAGCGGCCCCGGCACCACCGCCCGGCGCCGCGTCGCTCCGATCAGTAGCGTCGAGACGGCGCCGACGATGATGAACATGAACAAGGCGGAATTGGTGAAGTTGATGTGATGGCCGCCCATGCTGACCATCGGCATCAGTTCTTGGATCTGAAATTGATGGATCGGATCGACTTGCATGGTGCCTTCGGCGTGGAGTGCGTCTTGCAGTGTTGGCGGTAGCGCCGGATTATCTTCCCCGGTGTTCCGGGCCGGTGTCGTCAAGCGCGGTGCCCGCAACGAGCCCCGCGGAGCGCATCACATTGAGCACGCCCGCGGCAAAGCCGAGCAAGAGGAATACAATCAGCCCCCAGGGCGAGATGCCGAGCCAGCGGTCGATGAGCCAGCCGATGCCGGCACCGACCACAACGCCCGCAACGAGTTCGCTCGAGAGCCGGAAGCCCCTGGCGTAGCCGGATGCAGTCGTCGCCCGATCCGCACCAGGACCGTCCGAAGGCGGTCGCGCACTGTCGCGTGCATGACCGAGCCCTTCGTTGAGCCGCTGGAGCCTCGCGGAGAGAGCGGCTTCGTTGGTTTGTCGCTTGTCGTGCTCGCCGTTATCGCGTGCGTCGCTCATGCTTCCGACACTCGCGGCTTGCAGCGATCGCGGCACGCCCGCTCCTTGAAGCCGCGCGGACCATACTGACGTAGTTCCGGCAAGTCAAGAACGGGGGCCTTATGCTAACGCATTGAAAAAGCGGAAGATATGGCCTTCGTGCCGAGCCTTCCGCGCGGCCTTCCTTGGCTCCTGCGAAGCCATGTAAGACGGTCTAGGATAGAACGCTCGGAACGACATCGCCGGAGGAATGGCTCATGATCCGCAGCAGCATTGCTATCGCCATTGGCGCGCTATGGCTGATCGGCTCGCCAGTCGCGATGCCGGCCTCGATGATGGCCTTCGCCGACGCGACGCCGCCGGACACTGCGGCCGGGCGCTATATGTTCGCACAGCAGCCCGACGGCCAAGGCAGCAGTTATTTGCGGCTCGATACGCGGACCGGCGAGGTCGCGCTGTGCAGTCAGCGCGCCGTGGGCTTCGCCTGCGAGGCAGCGCCGGAGGATCGCGCCGTGCTGGAAAACGAAATCGCGCGGCTGCGCGCCGAGAACGCGGCGCTGAAAAAAGACATCCTGTCGCGCGGCCTGCCGTTGCCGTCCGGGGTCTCGCCGGAGCCGCCCCCGGCGCAAAGCCAAAACGGCGGACTCGGTAGGCATCTGCCAAGCAACGCCGAAATCGATCGCATGGTCGCGTTCGCCGGCCATGTCTGGCATCGCTTCATGGAGGCGGTGGAGCGGGCACAGAAGAACATCTCGAACAAAAGCTGAAGAGAGCTGCGGCGTTGAGCGAATTATCGGCGTTGCATACTGCCCGCGTCGAGACGATGGCGACTGCCATTCTGACCGTGGCGACGCCGGGCGAAGGCTTTCTTGAAATCACGCGCGACGTCGCGCAGTTCGTCGAACGGATCAAAGCGCGCGACGGCGCCGTGCTGCTCTATCTTAAGCACACTTCGGCGTCGCTGGTGATCCAGGAAAACGCCGATGCCGATGTGCGCACCGATCTCGTCACCGCGCTCAAGCGCCTGGCGCCGGCGCGTGCCGGCTGGGTGCACGAAGTCGAAGGGCCTGATGACATGCCGGCCCATATCAAATCCATGCTCAATGGCGTGTCTCTGCATGTGCCGGTTATTGACGGGGCAATGGCGCTCGGCACCTGGCAAGGCATCTATCTGGCCGAGCATCGCGCCCAGCCGCACCGCCGCGAGGTCGTTTTGCAATTTATTGGTCTGTGCCAAAGGGGTGAGGCAGTTTAGCCGCCACGACCGGATTGCTTGGCGTCCATTGCACAACGGCACCAGCGCGGTGGACGCTGGCGCCGCAACGGCGGTAACATCCTCGGTTCGCTATCCAGGCGAAGCCTAGGCGCGAACGGGGCGTGCATTGAGCGTGGCACAGATTCATCATCTGTTGATTGCCGACGATCATCCGCTGTTTCGCGGCGCGCTGCGCGAGGCGGTCAACGGTCTGTTCGATCGCGTCGAAGTCGGCGAGGCCGGCACTTTCGAGGAAGTCACCGAGCACCTCGAACGCGGCGGCGACGTCGACCTGATCCTGCTCGATCTGCGGATGCCCGGGGTGCGCGGCTTTTCCGGCCTGATGTATTTGCGTGCGCAATATCCGGCCCTGCCGATTATCGTCGTTTCCGCCAACGACGATCCCGCCGTGATCCGCCGCTGCATGGAATTCGGCGCGTCCGGCTTTATTCCAAAAACGCTCGGCATCGAGGTGCTGCGCGCGGCCATCGCCCGCGTGCTGCAAGGCGGGGTGTGGACGCCGCCCGACGTCGATGTCGGGCTCGGCTCGGATGCCGAAACCTCCGCCATGATCGCGCGGCTGTCCACGCTCACCCCGCAGCAGGTGCGGGTGCTGATGATGCTGTCGGGCGGCCTGCTCAACAAGCAGATCGCCTACGAGCTCGGCGTGTCGGAGGCGACGGTGAAGGCCCACGTCTCCGCCATCTTGCAAAAGCTCGGCGTCGAAAGCCGCACTCAAGCCGTCATTGCCGCCGGCAAGATCGAAGCCGGGCAGTGGCCGGTGCATAGCGGGGACGGATGATCGCTATTCCGCCGCCACGCGCTGCACCCGCCATTGCGTGATCAGCGCCCGCAGCGACGCCGGCTTGACCGGCTTGTTGAAGAGATGCGCGCCCTCGGCGCGAGCCTCGTCGCGCACATGCAGCGAGTGGTCGGCGGTGATCACGATGGCGGGCACATGACGGCCGAGCCGCCGGCGCAATTCCGCTATCGCCGCAATCCCGTTGGCGCCGTCAAGGTGATAGTCGACCAATAATCCGTCGGGTTCGAGGCCGCTGCCGTCGATCGCCGCCAGCGCCTCGGTGAGGTCCGCCGCCGTAAGCGTGCGGCAGCCCCAGCCGCCCAGCATCGTCTCCATGCCGTCGAGAATGGCGCTGTCGTTGTCGATGCAGACGACGACGGTGCCGTCGAGCCGCCCGACATCGAGCCGGGGTGGCGCACGCAGTCTTGGCGCGGCGGCAAGACCGCTCGCGCGCGGGACTTCGAACGAGAAGCGCGAGCCGCGGCCGACATGCGATTTCAGCGCCACCTCGCAGTCGAGCACGCGCGCGATGCGTTCCACGATCGAGAGCCCGAGCCCCACGCCGCGCGCCACGCGCGCGCCCTGATCGAGCCGATGGAATTCCTTGAACACCGCGCGGCGCTTGGCGTGGGGAATGCCGATGCCGGTGTCATGCACTTCGATGCGTAGCCGTCCGCCGCGGCGCCGGCAGCCGACCAGCACGCGTCCCTCGGGCGTATATTTGATCGCATTGGAGATCAGATTCTGCAAAAGCCGCCGCAGCAAGCGGCGATCCGAACGCACGCTCTGCGAGCACGACATGAACTTGAGATCGAGGTTCTTTTCGCGCGCTAACGGCACGAATTCGACCTCGAGCCGGTGCAGCATCTCGTCGATGCGGAATTCGGCGATTTCCGGTTTCATCGCGCCGGTGTCGAGCCGGGAAATGTCCAATAGCGCGGCGAAGATTTCTTCGACCGCCTCGAGCGAGGCGTCGATGTTCGCCACTAGATCGGCAGCTTCGTCTGCGCCGTCATTCTGGCGCTGCCGCTCGATCAGGCTGGTGACGTAAAGCCGCGCGGCATTGAGCGGCTGCAGGATGTCGTGGCTCGCCGCGGCAACGAAGCGCGTTTTCGACACGTTGGCGTCGTCGGCTTCCGCTTTGGCGCGTTCCAGCTCGGCATTGAGCCGCGTGAGCTCGCCGGTGCGCTCGCGCACCCGGCGCTCCAGCGTCGCATTGGCGCGCTCCAGCGCCTCCGCCGCCTTCACCGTGGGCGTAATGTCGGTGAAGGTCGTGACCAGGCCGCCATCCGGCATGCGATTTCCTCGCACTTCGATCACCAGGCCGCGCTCGGCGAAGCGTTCGAGGAACGGCTCGGCTTCGGAGGTGTATCTGGCGATGCGTTCGGCAACGAATTCGTCAACGGTTTTGGCATTGCGCTCGCCGTGCCCGGCGATGTGACGCAGGATCTCGTCGAGCGCGATGCCGACGCGCGTCAATTCGTGGGGCAGATCGAAGATTTCGCCGAACTGCCGGTTCCAGCAGACCAGCGCCAGCTCCTTGTCGAATACGGCGATGCCCTGGCGCACGTGATCGAGCGCGGTCTGCAGGATTTCGCGGTTGTAATGAATCGCGGCATTGGCGTCGTCGAGGAGTTTTAGCGCCGCCTTGGTCGAGACGGTGCGCTTGCGCAAAACCAGCGACAGCACGAGCCGCGACGACGCCGCACCGATCGCCGAAGCGAGCAGATATTCGGCATATTGCAGGAGCTGGAAATCGGCCTCCGCCTGCGGCGCCAGATCGATGCGGCGGGTCGCCGCGAAGCTGGAGAAGGACTCCCGGGTGCGTTCTTCGCCGAGATAGCGCGCCACGGTCGCGATCAGGTCTTCGACGTTGACCGAGGCGCGACGCAGCCTAAAGCTCGGCGCGATCGGCTTCAGCGACGACGGCACGAACAGGTCCGCCTGGACCCGCTCGATTGCGGTGGGACGGCGGCCGAGCGAGCAGCCGATATAGCAGGCGATATTGGCCGCGAGGCTCAACAATACGCCGTGGACCAGCGGCGGCAGGTCGACGCCGAACAGCGCCTGCGGCCGCAGAAAGCCGAGCCCCCATGGCCCGTCGGTCAGGATGCGCGCGCCGACGATGCCGGCGTCGGAAATGCTCGGCAGGAGCAGCGCGTAGCCCCAGACCAGGATGCCGGCGCTCATGCCGGCGATGGCGCCAAAAGCGGTGCCGCGCCGCCAGATCAGTCCGCCGAAAAAGGCCGGCGCCAGCTGCGCCACCGCCGCGAAGGACAACAGCCCAATCGCGGCAAGCTGCGCCTCGCCGGCCGAGTGGTAGTAAATATAGGCGAGGAACAGGATGCCGAAGATGGCGATGCGGCGCGTGGTCAACAGTTGCGCGCCGGCATCGTGCGGCTCGCCGGCGAGCCTGGCACGGCGCTTGAGCACCAACGGCATCACAATGTCGTTCGACACCATAATCGCGAGCGCGACCGTCTCCACGATCACCATCGCGGTCGCCGCCGAGAGGCCGCCGATAAAAGCAATCAGCGCGATCGCCTGCGAATGGGCGGCGAGCGGCAGCGCCACCACGAACATGTCGCCGTCGATCCGGCCGGCCGGGAACGTCAGCAGGCCGGCCATTGCGATCGGCAGCACGAACAGGTTGATCAGCACCAGATAGAGGGGGAACAGCCAGGCGGCGCGGCGGATTTCGGCCTCGCTGTGATTCTCGACCACCATGACATGGAATTGCCGCGGCAACAGCACGATGGCGAATAGCGACAGCACCGTCATGGCGCCGAACGCAGCGAACTGCGGCATGCGGCTGAGCACCGCCGCGGTGTGCGGCTCGTCGAGCGCGCGCGCGAACAAAGCGAACGGCCCGTGGAACATGACGAAGGTCACGAACACGCCGACGGCGAGGAAGGCCATCAGCTTGACGATCGATTCCGCGGCGATCGCCAGCATCAAGCCGTCCTGATGCTCGGTCGCATCGGTATGCCGCGTGCCGAACAGCACCGCGAAGGTCGCCATCGCCAGCGCCACAAACAGTGCGACGTCGCCGAGAAGCGGCTGCGCCGCGCCGCCCGCGGACGCTTCGGCCAAGATGGTCGAAACCGACGCCGACACCGCTTTGAGCTGCAACGCGATGTAGGGGATCATGCCGACGATGGCGATCAGCGCCACCGTCGCGGCGACCGCTTGGCTCTTGCCGTAACGCGCCGCAATAAAGTCGGCGATCGAGGTGATGTTTTGTCCCTTGGCGAGACGCACGATGCGGACGACGAGCGGGAACGCGAGCCCCACCATCAACAAGGGGCCGATATAGATGGCGAGAAAATCGTAGCCCGAGCGCGAAGCGAGGCCGACCGAGCCGAAGAACGTCCATGACGTGCAATAAATCGCCAGCGACAGCGGATAGATCAGAAGCCGTGACGACGCGCCGCGCGCGATCTGCATGCGGTCGCCGTAGCTCGCGACCAGAAACAACAGGCCGATATAGGCGAACGCAATGACGACGACGACCCACCCTTGCAACATGACCTTCCCCCAGGTCTCGTCCCTCTGGCACCGGCGCTTTGGGTCTAACGGCGCTCGATTTTAGGCAACGTCACCACTTTTCTGATAGCCTGTCCATGCCTCGCAATGACCGTGCGTTGACGGCGCTGCCGCTAACGGTCATTCATGAGGCTTCGATGCCGCCTGAATTTTCGCCGTCGCGCACGCTGATCGAGACCGCCGAGACGCTCGCGATCGCGCTCGCCGGCGGCGTTACTTTTACGGTGTTAGGTCTGCCCGCCGGACTGGTGTCCGGCTCGGTCGTGGCGGTGGCGACCGCGGCGCTCTTGGGACGGCCGGTGCGGCTGCCGCTTCCGCTCGCGCGCATATGCTACGTCATCGTCGGCATGCTGCTCGGCACCGTGGTGACGCCGGCGACGCTGCACGGGGTGGAGGCATGGCCGGCGAGCATCGCGCTCCTGATGCTCGCTTCGCTCGGCATGATCGTCGCGACTACGGCTTATCTGCGCATCGTGCACCGCTGGGACCCATTCTCGGCACTGCTCGGGGCAAGCCCGGGCTCGATCGCGCAAGTCATCGCGCTGTCGAGCGAACTTGGCGGCGACCTGCGCGCTATCGCCATCGTGCAGACCGTGCGCGTGCTGTTTCTCGTTGTCGGCTTGCCCAACGGGCTCGCTCTGTTCGGGCTCGTGGTGCCGGCGCTGCCGCTGCCGCGCGGACCCGCCGGATTTTCCGTGCTCGGAGAAATGATCGTGCTGGGGGTCGTTTCGATCGCCTTTGCGCTCGTTTTCCTGCGCTTGCGATTTCCCGGCGGGCTGTTGTTTGGCGCCATGGCGGGATCGGGCCTGCTGCACGGCACCGGTCTCGTCCACGCCGCGCTGCCGTGGTGGATCGGCTCGAGTTCGGTGATCGCGCTCGGCGCGCTGGTCGGCTCGCGTTTCGCCAATACGAGCTTACGGATGCTGGCCGGCTATCTCGGCGCCGCGCTCGGCTCGTTTGCGGTCTCGATGGCGGTCGCCACGTTCTTCATTCTGCTCGTCGAGCACTGGTTCAGTTTTCCGATCGCCAATATCGTCATCGCCTTCGCGCCCGGCGCGCAGGACACGATGATGGTGCTGGCGCTGGCGCTGCATCTCGATCCAGTTTATGTCGGCGCGCATCATCTGGCGCGATTTCTGGTGGTCACGTTCTCGATCGCGGTCGCCTCGCGACGGATGGCTCAGCGTCGCCCGGCTGCAAACGAGGTGGAGGAACGTAGCGTCGGCGATTAGAGAATGTTCCGCAAAAGCCTGCCCTCGGACTTGATCCGGGGGTGGAAACCGGTTTTGCGAAGAGGACGTGCTCCAACAAATAGCCAGAGCGGGATGACGATTCGAAGAAAAGTGATCCCGCTCTAGCTCGACGCTTCCGCATCGTCGTCTTTGTGCTTGTGCAGAAACCTGGCGATCTGTCCTCGCAGCTCGGCCGTGGCCAAAAGTTCACCCATCGATCCGGCAGTGTCAAAGAGCTCGCGCTGGAGTTTCGTGGGGATGGTGTTCCACTGCATGATGACCGAAGCGCCGAGGCAGCGCAAAACATGCTCCTCTTCCGCGGCGAGAGCGATCCCATGGGATTGCTTTTTATTCGCCGGTTGGAGCGTCTTGTCGAAATTGTCCGCCAGCCACATTTCGTTGTCGGCAAGCGAACTGAAGCTGTCGCTCGAATCTTGATATTCGCGAATTTGGTTGGGGTCGGTAGCCTGCTTGCTGAGTTCGCCGTATTCGTTTGACTTCGCGCGATATTGCTTGGTGGTGAACATTTGGCGCTCCACTCCCGTCACGCGGGATGCTTCAACGATACGTGTGGGGGTTCAGCATCATAACAAGAACAAGGACGATTGCCGCTTCGGCGATGTAAAACAGCAGCACACGCTGGATGAATTGTGAAATGAATTTTGTTTTGGTCATGCTTTTATCGACCATAATACTCAGATAAATCGGAACCCATTCCAAATAAATGGGATCTGATATTTGTAATACAAGACGGCTGGCGCCATTAGTCTCAATTTGCGAAATAAAAGATTGGCGTCGCCGAGGACCGCCGCAGCCGATCAAGGGTGGCGCAGCCAAATCGCATTCGCACCGGCCCATTCCGTACGAGCATGCAGTCCTGTTGCGAACAGCGCCCAGCCCCCGAAGATCATGTTGGTCCCCACAAGCAGGCCCAACGTCCAGGCGGAGGTTCCCGGCAGAGCAAAAATGATGACGCTGGCCAAGAGAATGTCGACGACCCCGCTTGCGAGCATGAACGCCCAACGCCCGGAGAACCGCCGCCGATGCTCGATTGCGAACATGATCGACGCGCCGCCTTCGACGAGGAAGAACAGAACCAATATCAGGCGCAGCGGCCCGGCGTCGTGAAACGGCCATCCCAGCAGGCCGCCGTACAAATCCTGCGATTTATTCTCGATCAGCACCACGCCGACGAATATGGCCAGCGCCGCCGATACCAGCGACCACAAGGACCCCGGCGCTTGTCGCGCCCAGTAGGTTGCTACCAACCCTGTCGCTCCGCTGGCCAGAAACAGCCAGCCCAGCATGCCGGTGACGTTCTCGCTGGCGATCGATGGAATAGCAATTGCGAGGAGACCCAAGAAAATGAGGACTGTTCCTTCGGCAACAAAAAGAATCCAGTGATCGGGCGTCGATTTTGCGACCGAGCTGGGATCGCGGTTGGAATAGCGGTTCATATCCATTTCAAATCCGCCCGGCCAGCATCAGAACCACGATAATGATCAGGACGATGCCGATGATACCGACACCGCCGTGTCCATAACCGTAACCATAGCCGCCGAAGCGGCCGCTGAAGCCGCCCAACAGGAAAATGACGAGGATGATAACGAGAATGAGTCCCAGCGACATGAGCTAATCTCCCCTTGCATTGCCGTGCGTAGTCCCATCGCACTTATGCGGTGTGGACGATGGATACGACCATTCCCGGCGATCGGTTGGTTATCTCGACGCAAGCCTTGAGCTGATGGGCGAGCGCTTCGACGATGGTGGTCCCCAAGCCGGTAGTTCCGCGGCGGCCGCCGTCCTGCTGCAAACCGACGCCGTTGTCAGACACCGATAAGCGCCAATTGGCCTCGTCGGCTTCGTATCTGACCAATATTTCCTCGTCGCCGCTGCCGGCGCCTGGGAATGCGTGCTTCAGCGCATTGATCACCAGTTCCGTAGTCATCAGGCCGATACTTACCGCGTCGCCGGATACCGCCGTCCCGGGGCCGGCCTCCACCTTCACAGAGACCGGCCGACTGTCGCCAATCATAGAGGCCGCCAGGGTCTCGCACAGTCTCGACAGATAAGGGCCAAGCTGGATCGGCTCGCCATGTCCCGAAGCTTGGAGTTGCTGCTGGACCGTCGCCACGGACATGACCCGCTGATGAGCGTCGCGAAGATGAAGCCGCGTCTCCTCCGAGTGCACCGTCTGCGCCTTGAGAAGAAGAATACTCGCGATGATCTGCAGGCTGTTGGCAACGCGATGCTGCATCTCCTGCAACAGTGTCTCCTTCTGCTGCAGCAGCTCCGTCATCCGCCGTTCTGCGGCGCACCGATCGGTGGTGTCTTCGATCGCCAGGAGAATGAGCTTTTGGGCATCTCTTTGGTTGAATACCTCGCGTGCGTTCAAAAGCATTGTGCGCCGACCGATAATGGGAAAATCCCACTCGACTTCGTAAGCTTCCATCGCGGCGTGCCGGGGTCCGACGTCCTCCAGGAGCAGCCGAAGCTCGGGGATATCCCACTGCCCCCCGCCCAGCCCATAGATCGGCCGGCCGTGAATCTCCTGACTGTTCATCCTGAACGTCTGATAGAAAGCGCGGTTTGCGGTGATCACGCGCAGGTTCTGGTCGAGGACCAGTAGAGGATCGCGGATCGTATCCACGATCGCTTGGGCGAGCGCGCTCGCGTCGTCGAGGTCTCTGATCGACTGGCTGTTGGGAAATGCCCAGACCGCGGCCGGCGGGGGACGCTCGCGATGGCTCGATGGTTCCATGTCTGCCCTCATACCTCAACGATCGGTTGCCGCCGGCGAACGGTCGGCCCAGAATTTCCCCCACTTCCCGCTTTTAAGGTTTGCTGCGATGGGCCTGATGAATGCCAAATCGCACCCCGGAGCACAAACCCTGACGATCTATGAAAGCCGGATACCGAGGCGAAGACTGTGCAAAATTGCTCACATCGACGGGGAGCGAATGTTGCGGCTAAACGCGCCTAAACACGAAGGTCGCGATTTAAGTCTTGATTTGCGGCTGGAGCTTTCCAATTTTGACCGGTCCTGTCGCCGATGGCGGCGGCCAAGCCCCGGCGCCGATCGCGATCGCGACGGTTAAATGTTGTGTAATACTAATTAGAATTTTTTAAATACTTTTATACATAGTATTCATGTTGATATTTTCAGTCTATCCCTCGTATTCAAGCTATCGATAACTATCTAACGGTCATGGGCCCCGCAGGGGACCAAAAGGAGCTTGCAATGAAAAATTTCTTGGTTGGCTTTCTCAAGGACGAAACGGCTGCGACCGCCATCGAATATGGACTTATCGCCGCCGGCATCTCGGTTGCGATCATCGCGGTGGTGCAGGGTCTCGGAACGAAGCTGAACACGACGTTCTCATCGGTTTCATCCGCGCTCAAGTAGTAGTCGAAAACGATGATTGGGTGCTTCGCCCGGTGGCCGAAGCGCTCATTCGTTGCGTTCAAAAATGCTGGATTGCAGCCGGCATCGAAACCTTCAGGGATCGCCAGATACCCCACTGGCTTTTCCGCTTGCGCGGAATGGCGATCCTCATTCTCCGATATCGATCAAACAGGAGACAGGCCATCGCACAGGACCGCCTAAACGGCACAGCGGCCGATCCAATTCGCGATCGCTATCGGACATTATTCGACACGCCTTCACCCCGCAATTTCGCTATGAGCAAATGCCGGCCGCGGAGGAACGTGCCGACTATGCCGCCGAGTTTGTCGCGTATCGGCTCGAGCAGATCGACGATAAACTGGGGCGGCTCATCGAAATAATGGAGCGGGCAACGGAACAGTCACCGTCGGTGCGAAAGTAGGCGGTCATGGCGACTTTCCGGTAAATTATTTTAAAAACTGACATTTGCGTGAGCTGTCCGACGTGCTGTTGCGAGATTGCCATGCCAAACACAATCAGTTTGCCACCAGAGTTCTCTTGCGGTGCCCGGAGCCGCGGGGACGAAAATTTTACCAAGCGGCTCAGGCCCAGGTTCGGAGGCAGGACGCAGAAACAACACACATTTCGGAAAAGATGTAATTTGGAATAAAGTGCGCCATCGAACACGGCCAGACGGCCGGGGGAGTCAGCGCCACAACGCCGCAGCTTCAGCGCCGCGCGTTGCGAATGCAATTCGTCGCATACCAGGCCACCATTTTGCGCTTGAGTTGCTTCTGTGCGCTGGTCAATTCGACACCGGCATATTGATTGGCGAGGGCCTCGAGCCGCTCGCAGTTTTCGGCACTTAGCGCCGGCTTGGAGCTAGATGCCAGGATCGGCGCGGCGGTCAGCACCATGCAAGCCGAAAGCGCGAGTCCGCGAAGTAAACGATCCATTCGTTGCCTACTGCTGCGAGAGGCCCCGCGCGGCGGAGTCTGAAATAACTGGCGCGATAACCGGCGCGATTGCATGCTCCGTCGCATGAGCGATTTTGCCATGATTTTCGCTCACCCATTGCGCATTGTCCGCGAGGTCGGTGAAGTTCCGCTCGAGCCTTCGATATTCGCGCACCTCGTTTGGGCCGCACGCCGACGTCAGCAATTTGGAGTATTCGTCCGCTTTGGCGCGGTATTGCTCCGTTGTGAACATGGGCAGGCCTTGCTGTGAGAGGAGTTCTCCGCACCGGGAGTTTTTGCGATTCCATAACAACGCTAATCGTAAATTTAGATCTGATGGTTCGGTAGGTCTGTATAAAATTGCTCATAAAGTCCGCTCGATAAGTCTCGATCGCACGCGAACGTGTCCGCATGGCTTGCAACCATTTGTGACTACGCGGCGTTGTTGGTGTCCTCACAACAAATCGTTTGTTTGAGCTATAATAGGAGGCTGACGTGCTTCATAAAACACTCGTCGCGCTCGCTGCCGTGGCCGCACTCGGTTGCCTGCCGATGGCGACAACCGCTTTAGCGGCTCACCATGGGCACGGACATGCGATGGCCGGCCACGCCCGCGGCGGTCATGTTGCCCGATACGGCGGCGGTCGATACCGCGGCGGCTACGTCAATGGGCCGATCTACGACAGCTGCGGCGGCTACGGCTACGGCTATGGCTACGGCTACGGTTATGGCCCGGGCGATGGATGCCCCGGCTATGGCGTTCCCCTTGTCGGCGGCGTGATTAACGGCATCTTGGGTGGCGGTTACCGCCCCTACTGACAGCGACAGGCGCACTTGAACGCAGGCGCACTTGAACCATGGTGCGGCCGCGTTCCCGATTGGGAGCGCGACCGCTCCCTCGCCTCCGCTCAAGCGCTTATCGTCTGAGGCTGGCGTCCGCTCGGAAATTCTTGGAGTCTCTGCTAACCTAACGCATGGTCCGTTCCAGATGAATCGGCCGTCTTGGCCCCGCGATCTGGCTCCCACTAACCGGTTCTCAATTTGGCGGGCGTGGGGTGTGGAGCGAACTTGTTCGCACCGTCGCGTTCGAGCAGCTCCGCGAGCAGCTTGCGTGCACGATTGACGCGACTCTTTATCGTGCCCACCGCCGTCTCACAGATCGCGGCAGCGTCGTCGTAGGAGAAGCCCGATGCGCCGACCAAAAGCAGGGCCTCGCGCTGTTCGAGCGGTAGCATTGCAAGCGCGGCGAAGAGTTCCTTGAACTCCAAGCGGCTGTGCTGCCCGGGAGCCGATTTCAGGCTGTCGAGGTGGCGGCCGTCCGCGTCTTCCACTTCGCGGCGTCGCTTGCGATATTCCGACCGGAACTGGTTGCGCAGGATGGTGAAGAGCCAAGCGGACATATTCGTTCCCGGGATGAACGAATGAATGCTGGCCATGGCGCGGAGGAGGGTCTCCTGCACCAGGTCGTCCGCACGGTCGAATTTGCCGCTGAGCGACATCGCGAACGCTCGCAAGCTCGGAACGGCAGCGAGCATGGCATCCTGCACGGAGGGTTGCAGCGGCTCCTGCGCTGTCGGCAGGGGCTGCGAGGCCTCTCGGCCAAATAACGGCCGAAACCCGGCATGGACCCTGTGATCCGGCAAACGATGCTGCAAAGACATGAAATTTCCCTCGGTTAAAGAATATCGACGCCCGTATGACACTTAGGAACCTTCGGCAAATGGCGTCTGTATAAGACTGCTCACCTTCGGGTTTCCGGGATGCGCGCAGGCCCGATGATTTTGCTCGATCGAACACGGCGTAAACGAGATATGAAAATTTAAACCTTGATTTGCGGCTGATCGTGCAGAACGACATTCAACAACGAGCTGTGGACTTCGATGCCGCCTTCGATACCGCCGTTATATTCGATGAAGCCCATTTTTCTAAATTTGTTCAGAGTGTGGTCGCCATCACATGACCTTCCACGCGCAATATAAGAAGCCATACGACCGTTCGGCGGAGTCCCCGCATGAAGGTATGCAATGGAAGCGTCGGGATCGCCGATAAAGGCTGCTGCTATCGCCGGCGGCTATCGGATGGGCACATCGTCGGCATCTTTTTGCTTTTGCCGCTCTTCGGCAAGCAGATTGAATATCCTCTGTCGATCCGATTCCTCGGTCACGCGATCGAGAAGACGGCAGTAACGCTCAATGTTTTGACGCCGGATGAATCGATCCATGATCGGCCTCCGTTCATGCGACCCCCGCGTACAGGCTATCGCAGCGGCAGAGGCGGTCTGAGCAATATTGAGCACTTTCAAACCGCGGCGCCCCGGCTACTCAAGCTGCGGACACGGCGAAGGTCGCCACAGCTTCCGGGGGTGTTGCAGGCAGTCAGGAGAACAGCACCGTAAATCGCGCGCCTTGGTTGCTATCGCCTCGAGCGATCCGCAATTCACCGCCAATCTGTTTGACGAGTGATCGTATAATCCTCATTCCAAGTCCCTTGCCGACGGCTGGATCAAATCCTTCCGGCAAACCCGGCCCAGCATTGGCGATCGATAGTGCGTAGCCCTTGGTCGGATCTTCTTCCAACCTCACCGCGATCCGGCCCGTACCGTATTTGGCCGCGTTGGTGATCAGCTCGTTTGCGATGAAGCCGAGCGGAATGGCGGTGACTGCCGGCAACGTGATTTCGACCCCCTCGACCGCGATGACCCGCGGCGGGCGCTCCGAGGACAACATCGCGGAGAAATCGCGAGCGAGATCCTCAAGATAGTGTTTGAGCGCAAAGGTTTCTACGCCGTCGAAGGAGTGGAGACGCCGGTGGATGCGCCCGATCGTGGCGACGCGATCGGCCGCAGCGGCCAGTTGCGAAGCAACCTCGGCGTTCTCAGACGCCCGACTTTGCAGCGAAAGCAGGCTAATAATCATTTGCAGGCCGTTCAACAGCCGATGATCGGATTCCTGGCTGAGAACCGCCTGTTGTCGGATCAGATCGTCCTTTTGAGAAAGCAGAGCCTCTTCGCGGGCGAGAGCCTGACGCAGTCCGATTTCCGTGCGCATATGGCTTGTCAGCTCGCGTTCGTAGCTCGCGTCCGTACGGCGCTCCCGACTTTCAAAAATGATATTCAGCGGCGCATTCGCGTCGGACGGCGAAGATTCAATGGTCATCTTGTCGTCTCCCGTGTCCTGGCTTGGCCTGGATACGCGGACTGAAGTAAACTTGCGGCGGATATGGCCCAATCACATTGATACAAATCAAACATGTCCGATATCGGACATTTATCTTGTCGCCCGATCGTGTCGCACGGCGCCGCCAGATTTCATTATTTCCGTCATCAAACCGACATGCGCAGGCCGTTGATCGATGCCCGCGCCGGCGAATCTCGCGCTTAGCCAATATTTCTTTTCGGCGGTCCCGATAAAGAGCGCGAGCAACGCCTGTCGCGGCCATGGCCGGGCGAACTAAGGAAGAGTGCGGACGCATGCTTTCTTGCAACGTCCCCATGCCGTGCTCCTGTGGTTAGCAGCCTGCTCTTGTTGGCGGGCTGAGTCGAGTAAAATGTGCGCTACCGGACATTACGATTGCTGCGCCCGTTGAAAAGGCGCAGCATGGTTTTCTGCTAGCCCCTAGTGAGGCTGCAATGGATGCAATGGACAGGTTCGTCAGCCGGGAGAATATCGAGCGATATCGCAGACTTTCGAACGAAACGGCAGACGCTGCCGAGCGGTTACGGATTTTGAAATTGCTGGCCGAAGAAGAGGTCAGGTTCAAGTTGGAACTGAGAGGCAGAGGGAACGCTCCCGAAGGACGATCGTCCGTCAGCGTGGCAACCAAGTATCGGCTCGAGCATGACGGCGAGAAGCAGCAAGGCGGTGGCTAGCCGCAAGCCTACGGACCCGCGTACCAACCGGTTGCTCGGTTTGCTGCCGCGGACGGATTACGCACGGCTTTGCCCGCATCTTCACCGTATTCCGCTGGAGTACCGGCAGTCGCTCTATCGCGCCAACAAGCCCATCGAATTTGTCTATTTCATCGAAACCGGCGTCGGCTCCCTGGTCAACACCATGGCGAACGGCCAGGCGTCCGAGGTCGGAACGATCGGCAACGAGGGTCTGGTGGGCCTGCCCATCGTGTTCGGCGACGACAGAGCGCCCACTAGCGTTTACATCCAGGTTCCGGGTGTCGGCCTCCAAATGAAAGCAACGCTATTCAAAAAGGAACTGGCGCGAAGCGCTTCGATGCGAACCGTCATGCTTCATTATGCCCACGCCTTCTTCAACCAAGTCGCACAGTCCGCCGCGTGTAATCAATTTCATTCCATCGAGCAGCGATGCTGCCGCTGGCTACTGATGACGCACGACCGCATGAACTCGGACAAGTTTCTGCTCACGCAGGAATTCCTGGCCATGATGCTCGGCGTGCAACGGACCGGCGTCACGGCAGCGGCCGGCGCCCTGCAACGGATCGGTCTCATCCGCTACAAGTACGGCAACGTCACCATTATCGATCGCCGCGCCCTGATGCGCCGCTCCTGCGAGTGCTACGGCGTTTCCAAGAAGGAGTTCGATCGCCTGCTCGGCGATCCGGCGACGCGCGAGATCCACTCCAATCGATAGCGTTCCATGTTCGCCGTCAGAACATGGAAGTGTCATTACGAAGGCTCTGCAGCGGCAAGTCCGACGCGACGAAGGACTTGAGCATTGGCAGTCCTTCTGGCCGCGGCGGTTCAGAGTCTGCCGAGCAAAACCAGGATCAGCACGATAACGAGAACAAGGCCGAGCCCGCCGCCACCGTAATAGCCGGTGCCGTAGAACGGGCCGCCGCCGAATCCGCTAAAGCCGCCGAGCAAGATGATGACCAAAATGATGAGCAGAATGGTTCCGATCGACATGGCATTTTCTCCGAAGTCTGGTTGTGAGACTCATGTAGGTGAGGATATTTGCTCCGATTGAAACGTTCGCGGCGTCGTTAGAGGGCTTTGGGCCGGGAGTGCACCAGATGCAATATCCTCGATCCTCGCCGCCATGGTTTCCCGCTGGCGTCATAGAATTTCCGTGCACACCTTTCCAACGCTCGTGAGGCCGATTGCACGCGCGGCCCCCTGCGATAAATCTATGTCACGGCCGCGCGTGAACGGTCCGCGATCGTTGATTATGACGATCGTCGAGGCGCCGGTACGGGGGTTTGTGACCTTCACCCGCGTGCCAAATGGCAACGTTTTATGCGCCGCAGTGAAGCCGTCGGGCCGGAACAGTTGGCCGCTAGTCGTACGCGGACTGGAGCTATACTGGGTGGCGTTCATTGAACCGCCGGGACAAGTGTACTGCTTCGATGCAGCCAGGACCGTGCCGTCAAACCAAGTGGAAGCAAGCAACAGGGGGATAGAGAGCATGAATCTGATCGACATGATCTATCCCCTGTTGCGGCTCTTCTTGAGGCCGCTGTCAGATTAATGTTTGCCGCCGTGTCTGCCACCGCCGCGCGCATGTCCGCCACCACCGCCGTGTCCGCCGCCACGCGCGTGTCCGCCGCCACCGCCGCCGCCACGACTGACCGCCGCACGGGCATGGCCGGCATGAACGACCGCTGCATGGG
>Ga0207416_1001324_pt1 | contig 34080 bp, 41 predicted proteins | sample PaiPotPPM11metaG_FD_184107 | JGI IMG/M metagenome (GOLD analysis project Ga0207416, IMG submission 184107) | Iron sulfur acid spring bacterial and archeal communities from Banff, Canada, to study Microbial Dark Matter (Phase II) - Paint Pots PPM... ...
GTGCTCACAGTTGTCCAGCACCAGCAGCAGACAGCGGTGGCGCATGTGTTCCAGGATTGCCGCCTCCGGCGATCGCCCAGGCGGTTCGGCCAGGCCCAGCGCCGCCAGCGTCGCGCGCGCCACCGCGGCGTCCTCGGCGAGCGGCGCCAGGTCGACGAACCAGGCGCCATCGGGGAAGGCCGGCAGCGCCGACTCGGCGATCTGCAGGGCCAGGCGGGTCTTGCCGCAGCCGCCCGCCCCGGTCAGTGTCAGGAGCCGGGACGCCCCCAGCAGTCGCGCGACCTCGGCCAGCTCCCGCCCCCGCCCTACGAAGCTGGTCAGGGAGACGGGCAGGTTGTGCCTCGGCGGACCCACGCCGTCCTCCCGCCGCGCCCGCCGCCGCTGCGCGGCCAGCGCCAAGGCCCCGGCCTCCTCGGGCGGCAGGGCGAGGGCGCGGGCGAGCAGGTCCACGGTGGCGCGCTGCGGCGCCTTGAGGCCGCGCTCGAGGTCGCTCACGGCGCGCACGCTCAGGCCGGCCCGCTCTGCCAGCGCTGCTTGCGTGAGCCCCGCGGACCGCCGAGAGCGGCGCAACTGGGCGGCGAAGGCGCCGGACGCCGTGGGCTCTGTCGGCAGCACGCTGAGCGTTGCTCGTATCACGCCCCTTCCTCGCACGGGTGGTGATTCGTTGCTGGGTCTGCGCGGTCAAAGAAGGCTGGCGCTGAGTATAGCACACCTGCTGTTGGACCTACACACCGAGGCGGTGTGGACGATCGTGTGGGTGGCGGTGTGCTTCACGCCTGTTCATAGGACGCCGGATGCGGCACACTGGCGACGGTCTGGGCGGTCCCGATGATGGGTCGCCCGCGAGGAGGAGAGCATGATCACGCGTTCGCTTGGTTTCTTCGGTACCCGTGGCTCGGCGATCGGCCTGGGGTGCATGGGCATGTCCGACATGTTTGGCCCCGCCGACGAAGCCGAGTGTATCGCCACCATCCATGCCGCGCTCGACGCCGGCATCACCCTGCTCGACACCGGCGACTTCTACGGCGTCGGCCACAACGAGCTGCTGCTGCGCGCCGCGTTGCAGGGCCGCGCCCGCGAGCGCGTCGTGCTCAGCGTGAAGTTCGGGGTGCTGCGCGATCCCGCCGGCCGTACGATCGGCATCGACGGGCGTCCCGCCGCCGTGAAGAACTTCCTTCGCTACACGCTGCGCCGGCTCGGCACGGAGTACGTCGACATCTACCGCCCGGCACGGGTCGACCCGGCCGTGCCGATCGAGGAGACGGTCGGCGCCATGGCCGAACTGGTCACGGCCGGGTACGTCCGCCAGGTCGGCCTGTCCGAGGCCGGCCCCGAGACGCTGCGCCGCGCCCACGCCGTCCATCCCATCGCCGACGTGCAGCTCGAGTATTCGCTGTTCTCGCGCGGGATTGAGGCCGAGCTCCTGCCGGCCTGTCGCGAACTCGGCGTCGGCGTGACCGCGTACGGCGTCCTGTCGCACGGCCTCCTCAGCGGCCACTGGTCGGCGGTGCGCGCCCGCACGCCGGGCGACGTGCGCACGTCCGGCAACCATTTCCCTCGCTTCAACAGCGACAACCTGACACACAACCTCGCACTCATCGAAGCCCTGCGGGCGGGCGCGGCACGCGCCACCGTTGCCCAGATGGCCATCGCCTGGGTGTTATCCCGCGGCCCCGACATCGTGCCGCTGATCGGGGCACGCCGCCGCGACCAGCTCGCCGAGGCGTTGGGGGCCCTCGACCTGCGCCTCACGCCGGACGAGGTCGCCTGCATGGAGCGTGCCGTGCCGCCCGGCGCGGTGGCGGGGACCCGCTACGACGCGGCCGGGATGGCGCGGCTCGACAGCGAGCGCGGCCAGGCCGTTCCGGCGTGACGGCGGCGCCCGTTGAATAAAGGAAATGGATTGCGTGACGCGAGACCAACCGCCCTGGCGGTCAAGGCGTGGCGCGCTGGCGGCACGCTGGGCGTCGACATCAGGAGAAGGAAATGAATGAAAGGAAACAGTTCGTCGTCGTCGGCATCCCGCCAATGTATCGGTCGGTGATCGGCGAGGACAATCTGGGTCGCCTGACGCAGGCGCACCCGCGGGCGCGCGTCGAGATCACCGACGCGCCCCTGCGCTTCGCCGGCCTGCTCCCCGAGGCCGATGGCGTCCTTGTCGGACCCGGATTCCCCCTCCAGGCGACGGCGCTGCGGCCCGATGGTCGCCTGCGCTGGGTGCACTCCCTCCCCGCGGGCGCGGACGCGATCCTCACGCCGGACCTGGTCGCCGCGGCGCACGTGGCCATCACCGCCACCAAGGGGCCGATGGCCCCGATGATGGCCGAGCACGCGGCGCTGCTGATGCTGGCCCTGGCGCGTGACCTGCCGGGCATCCTGCGGGACCAGGCCGCCCATCGCTGGGGCGCGGCGCAGGGCCAGCGCAGGGTCGGCCAGCTCTTCGGCAAGACGATCTGCGTCCTCGGTGTGGGCGCGGTCGGCGGCCGCCTGGCCGGCGTCTGCAAGATCGGCTTCGGGATGCGTGTCCTGGGGCTGGCCCGCACCCGCCGCGACTGTCCGTACGTGGACCGCTACATCGAGCGCGACGAGCTGTCGGCGGCGCTCGGCGAAGCCGACGTCGTGGCCCTGTGCCTGGCGCTGACAGCTGCGACGGAGCACATCATCGACGCGGACGCCCTGGAGGCGATGAAACCGGGTGCCCTGCTGATCAACGTGGCGCGGGGCCGGCTGGTTGACGAAGACGCCTTGATTGGGGCGTTGCGGGCCGGCCGACTCGGCGGGGCCGGGCTGGATGCGACGGTGGTCGAGCCGCTGCCGCCGGAGAGTCCCCTCTGGACGCTCCCCAACGTGATTATCACGCCGCACATCGCCCCCGCGCGCGACCGGTTCAACGTCCAGATGGCGGACTTCTGGCGGGAGAACATCCGGCGCTTCGCCGAGGGCGAGCCCCTGCTGGGGGCGGTCGATCGCCAGGCGGGCTACTGACGGCGGGGGTGAGGCAGACCGCCTGGCCGGTTGCCTTGATCGAGCGTACGCCGTGTACTCAGCGCGCTTGATTCGCCATCCTTTCAGCGCGCCGCTCGGCGCACCGAAGCTCAATGGAGGCGCCCGGCGATGACACAACCAACGGTTATCCCGTCGCGAACCGGGGCGAACCGCCCCCTCCCTTATCTGCACGGCAGCGGCACGCGGGAGCAGCACCGGCTGGGGCGGCGGACCGCGGAGACGGCAGCGGGGTTCTTCCTGCCCCACCTGCGGCCCGGCATGCGCCTGCTCGATTGCGGCTGCGGCGTGGGCTCGATCACGATCGGCCTGGCCGCTGCCGTCGCCCCGGGTGAGGCGATCGGCATCGATTTCCAGTCCGAGCAGATCGAGCGCGCCCGGGCGGTGGCGGGCGAGGCTGGCGTCGCGAACGTCGGATTCGCGGTGGGTTCGGTTTATGCGTTGCCCTGTCCCGACGCCTCCTATGACGCCGCTTTCGCCCACACCCTGCTGCTGCACCTGCGCGAGCCGCCGCGGGCGCTGCGTGAACTGCGCCGGGTGCTCAAGCCGGGCGGCGTGGTCGGGATCGCCGACGACGATCGGGGCACGTTCCTCATGGAGCCGGCGACGCCACTGCTGGAAGCGCTGCACCGGCTCATGCAACGGGCGATCCAGCACCACGGGGCAACCCCTTCATTGGCCGCCACGAGCGCCGCCTGCTGCTGGAGGCGGGGTTCGCCCGCCCGATCGCCGCGCCCACCTTCGCGCCGAGCGGGGCCCAGGGGACGCCGGAGGAGACGCGCGAGTTCGCCGCCTGGTGGGTGGACCAGATCCGCCGGCCGTCGTTCGTCGCGCTGGTCACATCGCAGGGGTGGGCCGACGAGGCGACGCTGGCGGCCATGGCGGAGGAGGTGATCGCCTGGGGCGAGCTGCCCGACGCCTACGCGGCGGCGATGGGCGTCGCGGCCGTCGGCTGGAAAGACGATACCGGCTGAGCCGCGGCGCGATAGCCGCGACGCATCCCTTCGTCGCCTTGATCCGAAGCGGGCGGTGAGCGTATGGAGGGCAGTCAGGAGCGTGTCAATCGTCAACGCCGGATTCACCGAGGTGGACCGCACCGGCGCAGCCGCGTCCTACCGGCGCCACCTGGACTGGATGACGGCGAAGGAGCAGGTGCAGGCCGCGAAGCGCCGCACGTTCACGGCGCTGGAGCTAGTTGAGGGCAACGCCGTCCTCGACCTGGGGTGCGGGACCGGAGACGACGCCGGGGCGCTCGCCGAGGCGGTAGGCCACAGCGGGCGCGTCGTCGGCGCGGACAAAAGCCTGGAGATGGTCGAGCTAAGCGATCGCCCCCGCGACCCATCGCTTCTACGCCATCGAGCCGGCGCGTGCGTCCGTCCACGTCGACGAGGGCGCCATGTACCGGATCGACGGCGTCGGCCGGGCTCAGGCAGTCCATGGCGTGACTCAGGAACCGCCCAGCCCGGGCCTACGGCAGGCCGAGCCGCTGACGTACCTGGGACGGCGAGTCGACGGCGAGGTGGGCAACCACGGCCCGCAAGGTCCTCACGTCGGCCGTCGCCAGCGCCGCCAGCACCTCCTCATCCACCGCGCCGAAGCGGTCCTCCAGCGCCTGGCGCACCAGCTCGCGCCGGCCCTCCTGCCGGCCCTCCTGCCGGCCCTCCTGCCGGCCCTCCTGCCGGCCCTCCTGCCGGCCCTCCTGCCGGCCCTCCTGCCGGCCCTCGTCAAACCAGCCCTGGGCCACGCTCGAATCGCGCAAGAGGTCGCGGATCATCGGCTCCCTCCTCAAGACCTTCAACACCGCCTCCCGCGGCAGCCGCAGCCCGGCCAGCCCCGCCGCCAGCGCCAGCAACTCCCGCCGCTCCGCCGCCGCCAGTTCCGGCGCGCGGGCCAGCCGCCCGGCGATGTCTTCGACCGTCGCCAGCGTCGCCCCCGCCATCAGCGTCGCCAGCGGCCAAAGCGCCGGCTCGGGACGCGCCAGCACCAGCGTCCGCGGCAGCTCCCACAAGCGTACTACATCGCAGGCAAAGCTGAGCGCCGTGTCGCCGCCCCAAGCGAGCCGGACGGGCAGCGGCAGCGGTTGCCGGCTCTCGCGCAGCAGGACGACCACCGAGCGGACCGGCAGGCGGTAGTGGCGGCGCAGGCGCACGAAATACTCGAGCAGCCGCTCGCCCAGGTCCGCCTCGACCCGCGTCTGCAGCTCCAGGTGCAGGATGCCACGCTGAGCCTCGGGGCCGGCCACCTCCCAGACGAGGTCGGCCTCCCGACGCTCGGCCGGCAACTCGGTGGGGCGCTCGGCGACGAAGGCAAGGTCGGGCGCGGCCAGGGCCAGCACGCCGTCGTGGGCGCGGACCAGCAGCGCCTTCAGCGCCTGGTCGTAGTCCACTCGTCCCGACTCGCCCGCCACGTTTCGTTACGCCCCACCACCACAAGCAGGAGGATAGCAGACACGCGCTGGCGCTGGTCCATGGACAACAGATGGTCTGCTCTGGCTGTACGGTACCGGGCGCCCCCGTTCCTGCCGAGGAGCGACGGCAATACCCACGCTGGAGCGCACGGTGCTGCCTCTCTTCTGGCCTCGCCGTGTGCTCACGCAATCTCGATCAGGCCACCGCGACCGGCTCGCGGACCGGCTGCTCGACCGGCTCTGGTTGCGACTGTTGCCGGCTGCCCTTGAGACGTGTGATGCGCATTATCGGGCTGTAATAGCATGGGCCCCAGAAGGGCGTCGTTTCGGGAGGCAGCGCCGGACCGCTCATGGAGGTACCAATGCCTCTGGAAATTCTAATGCGCATCACGCGTCTTGAGGGCCAGGCAGCTCAGCGCGGCCAGCAGCACGACGAGGATGGGCAACGCCAGGGTTAGGCGCATGGCGTCGACGAAGCCGTGGGTGAAGACGGCGTGGGCGAGCTGCTGGATCTGCTGTACTGCCTGTGTCGGCAGGCCGGCCGGGAGCGCCACGCTGCTGCCGGTCTGGCCGGCGCCGACATCTAACCCGCCCGATGCCGCGTGGCTGAAGCCGTCGACGAAGCCGCCGCGGTAGGACGCCGGTAGTTGCGCCGCCGCCTGCGTCGCCTGGTTGCGCAGCGCGCTGGCCAGCCGGTTCTGCAGCAGCGCACCAACCGAGGCGCTGGCGATGACGCCACCCAGCTCCTGCAGGGTGTTGAGGACTCCGGAGGCCACGCCGGCCAGATCCGGCTTCAGGTTGCGTGTGGCCAGGGCGAAGGCGGGCCCCCACACAGCGGCCAGGCCGACGCCGCCCAGCACCAGCCCGGGCAGGAAGCTCCAGCGCGACGAGTCGGGATGGGCATCCCAGGCGATATAGGCCATGCCGGCCGCGAACATAGTCAGGCCGGCCAGCAGGACGACCTTGCCGTGGCCACGGTTGGTCAGCACGCCCAGAGCGGGAACGCTGCCATCATGGCCAGCGGCTGGGGCGCCGTGGTCAGCCCGGCAGCGAGCGCGCTCAGCCCGAGCACCGACTGGAAGTAGATGGTCAAAGGTAGGAACAGGCCCAGCATGGCGAAGCCCATCGCCGCCAGCACCAGGGTTACCACGGTGTAGTTGCGGTCGGCGAAGACGTCGAAGGGCAGCAGCGGCTCCCGACCCTGGCGCCGCCACTGCACTACAAGGAAGACGGCCAGCAGCAGGACGCCGGCCCCGATGATCTCGGGGATGGTGATGCCCCAGCGGACGGCGCCCCAGTTGTAGTGCTGCCCCTCGATCAGCCCGAAGATGACGCCGAGCAAACCTGCCGTGGCCAGCGCCACGCCCAGCAAGTCGAGCGCGTGCTTGCGGCCAGGCCGCAGGTCAGGCACCAGCAGCAAGGTGAGCGCGACGGTGAGGAGCCCCACGGGCAGGTTGACGTAAAAGATCCAAGGCCAGCCCCAGTGGGTGACGATGAAGCCACCCAGAACGGGGCCGGCGAGGACACCCAGCCCGGCCAGGGCGCCGAAGATGCCGAAGGCGCTACCGCGGCGTTCCGGCGGCAGGATGGTCGTGATGATGGGCATCCCCTGTGGCGCCATGAGCGCGCTGCCGAGTCCCTGGGCGGCGCGAGCGACGATCAACTGGATCGGGCTGTGGGCCAGGCCGCTGAAGGCCGAGGCGACGGTGAAGACCACCATGCCGGCAGTGAAGACGTTGCGCGGTCCGAATAGGTCGCCTAGCCGCCCCGACGTGATCAGCAGCACCGCGTAGAGCAGGCTGTAGGCGTTGAGCACCCAGAGCACCTGGTCGAGCGAGGCGTGCAAGCCATCGATGATGCTCGGGATGGCGATATTGACGATGGTCAGATCCAGCAAGGTCATGAAGGTGCCCAACACGAGCACCGCCAATACCGCGCCGGTGGATACGTTGGTTCGCGGGCGAAGGATAGCCATGGACAAAACCCCCTCTATGATACGTCTCTACGTCGATGAGTTCGGCCGGCTTGGCCAGCCACGACCCTCCATACGTCGGGCCAATTGGGATCGTTCTGTTCCGTTCGGATCACAACAGGACAGAACGATCCCTTCCGAAAGCGGCCGCCAATCCTCACTGATCGGGACTGGACGGCGAAGCGGAACCCGGCTATCCTTAGAGGCGCTTACCTTGGGCGTCGGGTTTCGCTCCACGAGACCAGCTCGAGGGTCGCGACCTCTGGCGGAGTGCTGACACACCCCAACAGAGGTCGTCGCGTTTCAGGTTACACATCCGTCTCCTTCCGCTGTTGTTCGCTGTCCGCCGCGTCACGCGCCTTGTGATAAGCTCGCCATTCGGCCAGACCGTCCAGCGTGCCATCCTTGATCTCGCGGACGAGGGAGCGAACCAGCCCAAGCTCGGCCCGGCGCAAGGCCTGTCCGTACTCGAACTCCACCAGGTGGATGCGGCTAATGCGTTCTTCCTCCTGCAGTCCCCGTAGGGTGCGCTCGCCGGCAGCGAGCTCGGCCTCCAGCAGTAGGGCACGGTGCAGTAACAGTTGGGCCACCTCTTCCGTCTTGAAGTGGACGATCGAGGCCAGCGCGGCCGCGAACTGTGGGAACTCCTGCGCCGGTATCGCCAGCATCTGGCGCAGCCAGGCATGGAACTCGTCGCGCCCCGCCTCGGTAATGGCGTAGACGGTCCGCTCGGGACGCCGCCCTTCCCGATTCGTCTCCAACGACTCGATCAGACCGGCCTGCTCCAGCCGCTCCACCGTGTGGTAGAGCGAGCCGCTCTTGAGCCGGAAGACAGAGTCCAAATGGCGGTCGCGGACGACCTGCTGCATCTCGTACGGGTGCATGGAATACTCGTCCAGCAGCTTGAGCACGGCCATGGCAAGCGGCGTGTGCGGCATGCGCGGCATCGGCAGGCTCCGTATCTCCCACATGGACTATTTCACATCGGCTGGACAGGAGCATACGGAAAATCAAATCAAAAGTCAATATCCTTGATACGGCATAGATGATTCTGATACATCGTAGCGGCGAGGACGGCGCTGAGATGCCCGCGGGTTCAAGGTTCCTCGATTCCGACGGGCGGGCCTTGACTCTCCCCTAAGGGGAGGGGGTAGAGTGGTCCAAAGCGGAGGAAGCACGCGGAGGCGAGGAGGCCGGAGATGTTCAGAATCGGTGACTTTTCTCGGTTGACGCAGGTCACGGTCAAGGCGCTGCGCCATTACGACCGCCTCGGCTTGCTCGCGCCGGCCCAGGTCGACGCGGAGACGGGCTACCGATACTACTCGGCTGGCCAATTACCTCGCCTCAACCGCCTCCTGGCGCTCAAGGATCTCGGCCTCTCGCTCGAGCAGATGGCCCCGTTCCTCGATGCCGACCTCTCGCCCGACCAACTGCGCGCGCTGCTCCTGATCAAGCAGGCCGAAACCCACCAACGCCTGGAGGAGGAAGGTGCGCGACTAGGGCGCATCGAGGCGCGCCTGCGCCAGTTGGAGGGGGATGACGGGCCAGCCTACGACGTAGTCGTGAAGCGGAGCGAGGCCCAGCGGGTCGCCTCGCTCCGCGGGACACTCTCCAGCCGCGGCGCCATCGGCGAGCTGTTCCGCCGGCTGGGAGCCTACCGGGAGCGGAACGGGCTGGCCGCGACCTCCTGGCTGGCCATCTGGCACGACCCGGACTATCGCGAGGCGGGCATCGACGCCGAGGCCGCCTTCGCCACGGTGGACCCGCTCCCGCCCGACGCCGTGGTCCGGGCGCGCGAGCTGCCGGCGGTGGCGTCGATGGCCTGCGTCGTCCACCAGGGCCCCCCGGAGACGACCGGTCGCGCCTGCATGGCGCTGCTTGGCTGGATCGAGACGAATGGCTACGGGGTCGCGGGTCCCGAGCGGGTGCGCCTGATCGAGCGCGCGGAGCGCGCGGGGCAGGACAGCGTCGTCGAGTTACAGGTCCCGGTCGCCAAGGCTGGGGCCGGGGCGAACGCCGGCGACGCCCCGAACGAATAGGAGAAGGAGCTACACGATGGACCGGGGACACACCGAACAAGAGGCAGCGCGACTCGCGGACGTTTGGATCGCCGCCGAGCGGGGCGGAGATGTCGCCTTCCTCGATCGGACGCTCGCGGACGACTTCGTGGCGGTCGGGCCGCTCGGCTTCACGCTGACCAAGAAAGCGTGGATCGGGCGACACCAGTCCGGCAACTTTCGGTACGACTCGCTCGACTGGGACGAGGCCACGGTGCGCCTCTACAACGGGGCCGCCGTCGTGATCGGGCGTCAGACGCAGGACGCTGTCGTTGGCGGCAACAGCGTCAAGGGCCAACTGCGCACCACGGTGATGCTGGTCCACCAAGGAGGACAGTGGCAACTGGCAGGTGTTCACATGAGCCCCATCGGCCAGCCACCGAGTTTCGCCCGGCCCTAGCCCGAGCCCGCGCGGCTATCGAGGATGCGATGCAGTGAGATGGAGAGAGCATGAATACCGAAGCAACCCGCGAGCCAGTCACCGCTAACCCGGCCCGCCTGCTGGAGAGCAAGGTCGCCATCATCACCGGCGCCAGCCGCGGGATCGGCGCCGTCGCGGCCCGGGCCTTCGCCGCGGCCGGGGCGGTCGTCGTGCTGGCGGCGCGCGACGAAGGCGCCCTGGCCGCGGTGGCGGAGCAGATCACCGCTGGCGGCGGCCGGGCGCTCGCCCTGCCCACCGACGTAGGGGATCCCGGCGCGGTCGAGCGCATGGTGCACCGGACGACCGAGACTTTTGGACGCCTGGACGCAGCGTTCAACAACGCGGGGTCCGGCCACATGCCCAAGCCGCTCGCCGACGTCGCCGTCGACGAGTTCGACAGCACCGTGCGGGCACACCTTCGTGGCGTGTTCCTCTGCATGAAGTACGAGATCCCCGCCATGCTGGCGAATGGTGGTGGCGCTATCGTCAACATGTCGTCCGGCGCCGGCCTGCGCGGCGTGCCGGGTATCGGCGCCTACGTCGCCAGCAAGCACGGTATCATCGGCCTCACCAAGTCGGTGGCGCTCGACTACGCGGAGCGGGGCATCCGCGTCAACGCCGTGGCGCCCGGACCGATCGGCACGGAGCGGCTCGGCGGCCTGTCCGATGAGCAGCGCGCGCCGATCGCCCGCGCCGTCCCCTTGCGGCGGGTCGGCCGCCCGGAGGAAGTCGCCGCCGCCGCCATCTGGCTATGCTCCGACCAGGCGTCCTTCATCACCGGCGCGACCATCCCCATCGACGGCGGAAAGCTGGCGGCCGGCGCGTAGATTGAGCCGGAAGGGCCGGGACAAGGATGGAGGAAGCGCCGGTGGCTATTTTCAGCGCATGACGGGACACTATCCCGAGTACGAGGCGCCAATGCAGTTTACTCGTACACGACCATGCGATGAAAGGCTTGCGACGATGAACGGATCATGCCCGGCAGCGGAGGCGCCGTTCGACGATATCCTGATCCTCACCTCGTCGACCGGCGCCGGCCATGACGCCGTCGCCATCGCCCTTCAGGAAGCCGTACACGAGCTCGCTCCGGAGGTACGCGTGCGCATCTTCGACGCTCTCGCCGGCAAGAACGACGGTGGGCCGCTCTCGCCTGGGCATTGGTATGACGCGACGACCGAGTATGCGCCGTGGCTGTGGCGTCTGTTCTATCGCGCGACGAACACCGAAGGGGCCGTCCGGCTCGGCATGGCCGCCGGGGGGCTGCTGTGGGCGCGCCGGCTGAGCACTGCTCTACGCACTGGGCGGCCGAGGATGGTGGTGTCGGTTCACCCGTTGGGTACGCGCCTCGCCGCTGGGATCCTACGCACCATGCCGGACGCCCCACCGTTGCATTGCGTGGTCACCGATCTGGTCACGATCCATCGGTGCTGGGTCTGTGATGAGGTGGCCGCGTTCTATGTCGCGACGCCCGACGCGTCCGACGCCATCGCCGCCCTGGGCGTCCCGCGCGAGCGCATCCACGTCACCGGTCTGCCATTACGGACCTCCTTCGCGCTGCCGCCACAGGCGCCGCCCGAAGATGCCAACGCCCGCGTGCTGCTGCTTGGCGGCGGGCGGGCGTCGCGTCGCATCGCACACGTCGCGCGCGCACTCGTGGCGTCAGACCTGCCCCCGCGCCTCGTCGTCGTGTGCGGCCGCAACGCGCGCCTCCAGCGACGTCTCGCCCGCGCTCTGGGCGCGCGAGCGACGGTACTCGGCTGGCGCGACGATATCGCCGCGCTCATGCGCTGGAGCGATGTTGTAGTCACCAAAGGGGGGCCGACCACGGTTGCGGAGGCGCTGAGCCAGGCGCGGCCGGTGGTCATCTATCAGGTACTGGAAGACCAGGAAACCGGCAACGTCGCGCTGGCTGAGCGCACCGGCTCCGGCTGCTATGTTCCGGGTGTCGACGCCCTCGTGCCTGCCATCGCGGCATGGTCGCGAGCATGTCCAACGGGCGATACGGCCCAGGCGCTCTGGCTGGGGTGTGCCGCGCAGCGCGTGGCCGGTCGCATCGTGACGGCGCTCAGAGCATCTCCGGTGGCGGCGGGAGCCTCCGCTTCCCCGGCGGGCCTCGAGGAAGGTCCCGAGCTACCGGGGCCCGTGATCGACAACCCGATCAGCGGTGAGCGGATCATCATTCGCCAGAGCGGCGAACAGACCGATGGCCGGCTGCTCTCCTTCGATCACTATCTCCCGCCCGGAGGTCACGTTCCCGCCCGTCACGTCCACCCGAACCAGGAGGAGCGGTTCACCGTGCTCGAAGGGCAGATGCGTTTCCGTCTGGGCTGGCGGCGCGCCATCGTCGCGGGTCCGGGCGACACGGTCGTGGTGCCACGGGGCACGGCGCATTGGTTCGGCAACGCCGGCGAGGGCGTGTCGCATGCGCGTGTGGAAGTACGACCGGCCCTTCGTCTGCAGGAGGTATTCGAAAGGTCCGCGGCCATGGAGGTGGTGGAGCCCTTCCCGGGGACCCGCATACCCCGGCTCTCCGACCTCGCGCCCTTGATGATCGAATTCCAACGGGAGCTGGCCGTGCCGGACGTGCCCGCGTTCCTGGTCACGGCATTCCTGACCCCGTTCGCCTGGCTGGGACGGCGTCGCGGCCGGGATGCCAAGCACGGATCGGCCGGATGAGAGGGAAGCTGCCTCGCCTCGCCGCGCTGGGCGCCGGAGCCCTGGGCGCGTTGGCGCTGCCCGTCCTAGCGGAAATGCGGTTCACGAGCGCCGCGCGACCGCTGACGGACCAATGGCAGCGCCTGCCCCTTGCGCCTCGTCGCTCGACGCTGCTCGGCATCAGCTTTCGCCCGCTGCAAGCCGGCGCGACGGGATTGGACGCTCGCGCGACCTTGGAGACCCTGCTCGGCTATCCCTTTCCGCTCGTCCGCTTGGCAGCCCACTGGGAGCGCATGGAACCCGAGCCGGGCCGGTTTTGTCCCGCTGCGCTCGACTGGCAGGTCGATGCCGCCGAGCGAGCGGGGAAGCAGGTCATCCTCTGCGTCGGCGCCGTGAAGTCGTTCGGCTACCCGGAGTTCTTCGTGCCGGCGCACCAGCTGCGGCATCCCCTGCGCGAAGGCGCTCTGGTCGAGCCGGCCGCTCAGCGGCCGCTGCTCATCGCTGCCACCTCATTCATCAGGCGCGTCGTCGAGCGGTACCGCGATCGGCGGGCCATCGTCGGCTGGCAGGTCGAGCACGAGGCCGTCGACCCACTCGGCATGGAACACTCCTGGCGTCTGGCCGCCGCCTTTGTCCAAGCGGAGGTCGAGACAGTCCGAGCAACCGACCCGACGCGGCCGATCCTGATGAACGGCTTCTTGCCCACCTCCTTGCTGGTGGGCGCGCAGCAGTGGTGGCGCACGCGAGACCAGGGCGACTCCTTGACGCTAGCACAGCGGCTGGCCGATATCGTCGGCGTCGACTACTATCCGCGCCACGCCCTGGTGAGCATCGGCGCGAGGACGCTCTACCTGGACGGCAGCAGGAGCCCCTGGCAGCAGCGACGACGGCGGCGATTGTTGGCGTGGGCTCACGCGCAGGGCCGCCCGCTGATGATCGCCGAAGGACAGGCGGAGCCGTGGGAGACGGTGACGACTCCGCCCAATCCACCCGCCCGGGGGGTGTACAGTTGCCTGCCGGAGCAGGTGATAGAGAACTACAACGAGTGCATGGGCTGGAGCGGTCCCGAGGACTTCCACCTGTACGCGTATCTCTTCTGGGGAGCCGAGTATTGGGTGCTGCGACAGCGATGCGGAGATGAGCGCTACCTCCGGGCGTTTGCTCGCGTCGTCGAGCATGATTGAGGTCGAGCGCCTCGTCAAACGCTACCGCGGAGCGGCGCGCAACGCCGTCGACGACGTCAGCTTCACGGTCGGCCCAGGCGAGTTCTTCGCCCTCCTCGGGCCCAACGGGGCCGGCAAGACAACTGCCATCTCGATCCTCACCACGACGCTGGCGCCAACATCCGGCAGCGTGCGGATCGCCGGGGTGGACCTGGGCCGGGATTCAGCGGTCCTGCGCCGGCAGATCGGGATCATCTTCCAGAACTCGAGCCTCGACATGAACCTATCTGGCGAGGAGAACATCCGGCTCCACGCCATCCTCTATGGTCTGTATCCGTACCGGCCCGCCTATCGGCTGATGCCGGCGGCGTACCGCCGGCAGGTTTCCGAGATGGCGGAGGTGCTGGCCATGGAGTCCGACCTGTTCCGGCCCGTGCGGGCGCTGTCGGGCGGGATGCGCCGGAAGCTCGAGATCATCCGCGGCCTGATGCACCGGCCGCGGGTGCTCTTCCTCGACGAGCCCACGGCCGGCCTGGATGCCGCCAGCCGGCGCAGCCTGTGGGCCTACCTGGCTGAGATCCGCCGGCGCCTGGAGACCACGATCGTCCTGACCACCCACTATCTCGAGGAGGCGGAAGACACCGACCACATCCTGATCCTCAATAACGGACGGGTGGTGGCGCAGGGATCACCCGAGGCCATCAAGGTTGAGCTGGGCGGCGAGTCGCTGGAGATCGACGCCGAGGACCGCGCAGCGCTGCGGCGCGAGCTGCGCCGGCTCGGGGCGCACTTCGAGGAGAACGCGCGTTTCCTGGTCTCCCTGGATGGCCGGTCAGCCTACGAGCTCGTGCGCGCGCTCAGCACGCCACTCACCGTGATGCAGACGCGCCAGGTCAGCCTTGAGGACGTGTACCTGCGGATCCTCCGGCGATGAACGAGCTTAGTGCGATCGCGGCGATCGCCGCCCGCGACCTCGTCAAGTTCCTGCGCGATCGCAGCCGGCTCGTCCTGTCCTTTCTTGTCCCGTTTCTGCTCATGTTCCTGTTGGGCAACACGGTGGAGATCAACCTCGGTCAAGCGGCCGGCTTCAACTTCGTCGAGTTCACCTTCACCGGCGTGCTGGGCATGACCGTCTTCCAGTCGTCCATGCAGGGAATCGCCTCACTGCTCGACGACCGGCAGAACGACTTCGCGCAGGAGATCTTCGTGGCGCCGGTCTCTCGCTACTCGATCGTCCTCGGGAAGAACCTCGGCGAGACGATAGTCGCGCTGGCGCAGGCGGTCCCGGTCGTCGTCCTCGCGCTCGCGCTGGGCGTGCCGATATCGCCTGGGCGATTGCTGCTCCTGGCGCTCGTGGCGCTCGTGGCCTGTCTGCTCGGCGGGTCGTTCGGGCTGGTCAGCATGGCGCTGATCAACAATCAGCAGGCGGCGAACCAGATGTTCAACTTCCTGCTGCTGCCGCAGCTCTTCCTGGCGGGTGTGTTCAATCCGATCAAGGTGTTGCCCTGGTACCTGGCGATCCTCTCGCGCCTGTCTCCCCTGCGCTATGTCGTCGACCTCCTCCGCGACGCGATGTACGCCGGCCGGCCGGAGTACGACCGGGTCGTGCTTCTGGGTCCGGTGGCAAATCTGGCGACCATTGCCGTGATGTTCGCGGCATTCATGCTCGCCGGTACCGCAGTGTTCGTGCGACGAGAAACAAATCGCTGACGAACGGTGATCCGGCGCCGTGGAAGCAGGCGGAGCAGGCCCCGGTGAGGATAGAGAGGCTCTCATTGAGCGGGACATCCGAGACGCACGATGGCTAGCACACGTTTTGCCGCGTTCCTCTTACAAACCTACAATGCTGACTTGCTGTTGCTCGCCGCTCCAGCGTGTGTTCAGGAGGAGAGCGCATGCTCCGTACGCGAGCAACGCCGCGAGCGATAGGGCTGTTGAAGCGGCTTCTGACCGTCCTCGTCACCTGCACTCTCCTGGTGTCCTGCTCCCCACCGCTCTCGTTTGGCCCGTGGGCAACGGCCAGCGTCCGGGTCGGGCCGGTCCACCGTGTCACCCAGGCGTCCTACGCTTACGAGCCGGATATCGCCGTCGACCCAAGGACTCCAGCCATCTGGTAGCAATCGCCATCAGTCCTAGCACCACCAACTGCGACCCGTTCGCGAACGCGGCAAACTGCGAGATCAGCCTGGTGCTGGAAAACTCTGCGGACGGCGGTGCGAGCTGGCAGGAGCAGCCGCTTACGCGGACCCTCGCGGCCGCGGATGGGACGGTCGCCTTCGCACCGGACGGCACCCTCTACCAGGCAGGCCTCGTGTCGTTCCTCGGCGTTTTCCTACATCGGGGGGTTCCGGACCGCGCCCTCGGCGCCGCCGACGTCACTCTCCTCTCAGGTAGCGGCGTGGACAAGCCCTGGCTCAGCATCGACGGCCGCACGGGCACAGCGTATGTGGCGTATACCGGGCCGACCGCGGGCGGTCACGATGGCATCCTACTCTGGCGCTCGGCGGATAGCGGGTCCACCTCGTCTGAGACCACTGTCGTTGCGGGGCCCGTCCTGTCCGACGCCAGCGGCAAGCAGGTCGAAACCGGGCCCTTCGGGGCGCAGACGCTGATCGGCACTGGCGGTGCGCTCGCGGTCACTTGGATTGAGTCGGCCCAGCCGGGCGTCTTGACGGGCGATCTCGGTGTGAGCGTGCGCGTAGCGAGCTCGACCGATGACGGACGAACCTTCAGCGCGCCGAAGACGGTTGGTCAGGGCTGGGGGTACATCGCCGCGGCCGCCCAAGACGGCATCTATTACATCGTCTCGCGGCGCGGGCAAGAGCAGGATCAGCGGTTGACAGTGGCAACCTCCCGCGACGCTGGCCGGACCTGGGCGACGGCACCGATTGGCGATGGGCGGCGGCTGTACTTCGACCATAGTCCGGCACCGGGTGTGGGGGTCGCGCCGGACGGCACTATCGACGTGGCCTACTACACTGCCGAGCGCCAGTGCCTCGACCCCACCGTGCTGGCACGGGCGCTCCAACAACGCCAGCCGTGGACCGTCCCCTGCACGTACGATGTGTATTACACCTACAGCAAGGATGGCGCGAAGACGTGGGCCGCGCCGAAGCGGCTGAACGCCTCGCCCATCGCCGGCAAGGACTTTGTCCGCATCCAGGGCGACTCCCGCCCCGGCGAGTACATCGGTGTGGCCTCGACCGACCACGCCGCCTTTCCAATCTGGATCGACGGCACGCGCGCCGACACCGTCCGCGTCGAGCGCTGAGCAGGATCGGCCCGCTGACAAGCATAGCGGGCAGGACGAGCGGTACGCCTAACGGCCAAGCGCCAGCCGCACGTCGTCTTCCCCGTAGCCCGGCATTGGAAAGCCCTGAGTGAGCCGGAATTGCAGATCGCCCCATCGGAACAACTGGCTGCGCCAGTTGGGCAGCATCGCCAGCCAGTCGAGCAGCATGGCGGCGCGGACGCTGAGTTGGGGAAGCGGGCTAGGGCCGGGGAGCACGACGATGCCACCGTGTGCCCAGCCTTGCTGCCGAAACGTCTGGTGCCACCTTTGAAAATGCCGCCAGTTATGGGAGAGCAGTACCAGGTCGTGCTCGGCGGCAAAGAGAAGCTGGCGTTCGTCGTCGGCGCCAAGGAGGCGCTGCTCGAGCGCGGTCGTCACGGCAAATCCGCGCCGCCGCAGGGCAGGAGCCAGCGCGTGATCGACGCACTCGTCGAGGTACACCGAGGGCCGCGGCATCAGCCCTCGTCATTCATCGCATTCTCGGCGATGTAGCGCTCAATTTCCTCCTGATTGGCATGATAAAAGGCGAGCGCCTCCACGATGTCTTCACTGGAGAGCATGGGAAAGGCGACGCGAAGGCGAGCGATGTCGGGATACAAGCGATGCGTGAGGACGATAGCCCGAACAGGGACACGGGTGCCCTGCACCGTAGGCTCGCCGCCCAGAACCTTGCTGGACCGGACGATATGCCTGGAGGAGCGCTGTTGGAGTGTTGCCTTGCTTACCACGTGCCGCCCCTCTCCGTTGCCGTCTGATTATCGCATGCCTCCCGAGTCCCGCCCGGTGCCGTGAACACCGCTGCACGCGTCGGTGGCCCGCACCCCTTGACTCTCCCCTAACGGGAGGGCCTATGGTTAGGGCGAAGGGTGACGATGGGGAGGCGCGGCAGGATGTACCGGATCGGCGACCTCCCCCGGCTGGCGCAGGGCACGGTCAAGCCGCGGCAGGCGCCTCGGAAAACAAAGGAGCGACATCATGGTTAGAGTCTCTTCACCCGACAGGATTCCGGCAGCGGCAAGCGGACTGGTCTTGCGGAGCGCGGGAGGTATGCGATGAAGGCGAGCGCCGGCGTGGGGACGCCGCCCCGGATCGCGATCGTGACCGCTGGCCTGATGCTGGTGGAAGCCGTGACTCTGGCGGTCGCCTCCATCATCCATTTCGGCGTGGCGATCCCACTCGGCCTCGTCACCTTGTATGATCCCTTTGAGGGCGCGAGGATCCCAGAGGCGATCCTCGCGGTCGCCGTCGCGGCCGGGGCAGTCAGCCTGCTGACGCGTTGGGCGGGAGCCCGCTGGTTGGCGCTTGCCGCGACGCTGTTGGCGATTGTCGGCGTCCTAGTCGGCGCGGGGTTCGTCCTCAATGGTACGGAGTCCCGTCCCTGGGACCTGGTGTATCACGCCAGCCTCCTGGTCGCGCTGCTGGTGACCGTGACCCTGCTGCCGTGGCCCTGGACCCGACGTGGCCTGTAGGCGCGTGATGCGCATTAGGGTTTCCAGAGGCTTCGATCGTGGCGCGCTACACTTGCCGGACAGCGAGATGGGTAGACGGACCACTGCCATGAGCGAAGGCGCAAGTCACCAGGCGCAGGTCGAGGCGTATCTGGCGCGGATGCGACGCACCGAGCAGGTGCGGCAGTGCGAGGTGATTGGCCGGGGCATTTCCGGCGCCCGCACCTATCTCGTCAGCCTTGCCGGCGAGGATGTTGTCCTGAAGGTCACCAAAGCGAGCAGCACGGCGTATATATTTGGAGCGCGCCCGGCGGGAGCGGGCGTTCTACCAAGAATTGGCTGGCCACATCCCCTTGCGCGTCCCCCGTCTCCTGGCCACGCACGACGACAGCGACGCGATCTGCCTACTCCTGGCGGCCTACCAGCCCTCTCCGCCGGCACGATTGTGGCAAGCATACCGCTACCTCGAGGTCGCCGAGCAGCTCGCGCGTCTGCACGCGGCCTTCTGGAATCAGACCGATCGGCTATCACGCTACCCCTGGCTACGCCGGCCAGGGCAGGAGACGCTCGCCGCAGATGTGCAGCAGGCCGGCGGCTATTGGCGAGCGCTGCGGGAGCAGCCGCGCTTCCTGGCCATCCTTACCGAACAGGACTACCGGCGGATCAACGCCCTGGTGTCCCGTATGGCCGCTGTCGCCGCGGTACTGGAATCGCTCCCTTTGACCCTCTGCCACGGCGACTGCAACACCGGGAATCTGCTGCGGGACGCGGACGGCAACTGGCTCTGGGCGGACTGGCAAGAGGTGGGCCTGGGTCGTGGCCCGGAGGACCTGACCTTCCTCTTCCAGCGAGCTTCGTTCGACGGTGGCATCGTCCCGTACGCGGAGGCCATCGCCGCCTACCAGGAGCGTCTGGAAGCCGCAACCGGTGAGCGCATCCCGGTCGCCACGGTCCAGCGCGTGCTCGACGCGGCGGAGCTGTGGACACGGCTGCTGCATTGGCCGCCGCATCTGACACAGGCGTCGGAAGAACAACTCGCCGCCATGCTGCGGCGTATCAACTGCCTGGCCGAGCGACTGCTGCTCGCGCCGTGAGCCGCGGCACGACCGGACCGACGAGCCAGGCGGTGTGCCCGAACGCCTACGATCGCAAGGCGCCTGCCGGCGCGGTATCCTACGTCGTCACACGCTCGCCAATTCCCACACGGAAGGGCCCGCCCGATGGTCAGCGTCAATGTAGAAGAGTTACAGAGGTCTCTTGGCCGCTATCTCGAGCACGTGAAGGCCGGTCAGGAAGTGGTGGTTACCGCTCATGGCCGTGCAGTTGCGCGCCTAGTACCGTACGGCCAGCATCCCTCCATCGACGCTGAAGATGAGGGCCTAGTAGCGGCACAGGTTCTCCGCCCGTGACAGCGGGAACTCCCGCCGGACTTCTGGAGCCAACCGAGGGTTCCCGATCCGAACGGCCTATTCCGTCGAGCGGTTCTGGAGGAGCGAGAACAGAGCTGGTGAGATTCTGGGGACGGGACCACCCACCGGCTTTGCTCGCGCATTCAAGCGATATGCTGCTGAAACAGCGCATGGAGTAATCGGCACAGCGAAGACGGGAGGGGCGATATGGTCACGGCGCAGCGCGCCTATACGCTCGCGGACCTGCCGGAGTTGCCGGACGACGACCGGATCTATGACATCTTGGGGGGGAAGCTCGTCGTGCGCAATGTGCCGGATGATAACCACGCTGAGCTGCTCACTTCGCTGTTTGGCCCGCTGTATACCGCGCAGGAGGCCAGCTATGGCCGCGTGTTCACGAGCACGCGCGCCGTGGCGCTGGACTTCCCCCGAAGGGGAGACGCCGCGGAGGATGTTACGCACCCTGACCTGTTCTTCGTGCGGGAAGAACGCGCCGAGCCCTTGCGTGGACCTCGGGCCTTTCAAGGGGTCCCGGACCTGGTCATCGAGATCCTCTCCCGAACGACGCGCGACGAGCACCGGCCCTGCGGCGACCTCTGGCGGGCCTACGAGCGCAACGGACTTCCCCACTATTGGCTGGTCGATCCGGTGCGCCGGACCATCTCCCAGCACACGCTCATCGGAGAGACCTACGTGGGCGGCCGCTACGAGAGGCCGGACGTATTGCGGGAAGGCGATATCCTGACCAGCCCTCTGTTCCCATCCATCTCAGCGCCCATCGGCCGTGTCTTTCGCCACGTGCGCGATCGGGAGTGACCGGCGGTCACGCCACGGGAGTCGACCGCTGCCCTGACGCGTGTTTCCGACGCCCCTACGCTTGCCCCCCTCGCTCGTCCAGGAGCCGTCGCAGCCGTTCCAACTCTTCTCTCATCCGGGCACGTTCCGCCTCGATCTCGCCCTCGCGCAGCATGCGCCGCCCGCCACGAGTGTAGACGGCGGCCAGCGTCCCTTCGAGGGCGATCGCCAGCTCCAGCTCCCGGCTCTGCCATCGTCCCTGCTCGTCGGCTTGCCACGGAAGGTACCCCCCATCCGCCAGGCGCCAGGCGCGCACGCCATCGGGCAGGTAGTGGCCGGTCGGGTCGATCGTCAGGTACTCGCGCACCCCGGCCTGGGCGTAGCTGTAGCCCTTGCCCTGCTCCAGGTCGAGATCCGAGTCATAGGTCGCGTCGCTGAGCACCTCCACGATCAGGGCGGGCGGGCCGTCGAGCGCGAGCGCCAGCGAGCCCCGCTGCTGATCGATGGGATGACGATACACAAAGACATCGGGGAACGTCGTGTAGCGGGAGCCATCGGGGCGCGAGAAGCCGCTGACCATGATCTGACCGAGCGCTTGCCAGGGTACGGGGCCGCCCGGCGCCGTCAGCGTGCGCGCCACCTCGTTGATGCCCAGGCGCAGGTTCGTGATCGTCATCTGGTGGAAGTCGGTGCCCACCACGCTCTCCTCGGTATCGTCGGGCGGCCACGGCTCCGCCACGAGCAGGGTGCGCCGCGAGATCTGGGTCGCGCTTACCATCGTCGTACCTCCTCGGCCCATTGTATGTGGTTTTCGGGCCGGGCAACGATCAGCGCTGGAAGATGCGCACTTCCGGCGTGAAGCTGACGTCCAGGTCGAGCGGGAAGATGGGACGCTTACAGACCGTGTGGCCGAGGTAGGCCAGGTTGGCGCTGGTCGAGCCGGGCGCGTCCACATTGATCAGTTGGGCGCACCAGTCCTGATACATATAGGGCTTGCAGTGGGGCGATTTCACCACCACGAGGTCGAACTCGCGCGGGTCCTGGCCATGGGCCAGGTAGAGCGAACGGTCGTGCAGGCCCACCGTCCGGCTGGCCAGCACCAGGGTGTAGTTCTGCGCCTTGAGCACCGCGGTGGGGCCGGAGTTGCCCTGGCCGCCGCTGAACTCGGTGGTGAAGCGGCCCTCGGCCAGCAGGTGGACCCGACCTTCCAACTCCACCGACGGGAAGCGGGCCGGGTCGAAGACGCCACCCACCGGCGTGCGCACGGTATTGCCGACACCAGCGGCGAAGCAGGCCGCCGCCGCGCGCGGGTCGATGATCGGCATGAGCGCGCGGCCCTGGTAGCCGCCGTCGAGACAGGCGCGCAGGATGGCATTGCTGTCCCCTGAGGCGCCGGAGGTCGTCGCGTCGGCCGCGTCCATCATCACCACCGTGCCGCTGGGGACCTGCTTGGCCAGCTGCACCGCCTCGGCCATCGGCGTCAGGTCCTCGTGCAGCGACTCGCGCACCGCCCAGAACTCCTCGGCCAGCCGCCGCGCTGCCCGCGCCGACCGCTCGGCATCGGTGGTGATGACCACGCTATTGGAGCGGAGCTCGGGGACGTCGGTGAAGGGGTTGCCGATGAACATCCCGGCCGCCAGGCCATCGGGACCGGTCTCGATGGCCTGGCACTCGCGGATGAGGCGGCCGAAGAGGCCCGTCGCCGTGATCAGCTCCTTGCCGCGCACCAGCGCCGGGATCTTCACCAGGGCGGTAGCCGGTCGCAGCCCCTGGTCGATGATGCGCAGGAGCAGCCGCGCCGCTCGGGCTCCCGTGTCGAACATGTCCTCGTGCGGATAGGTGTGATAGACGGTGAGCCCGTTGACGTGCTCCAGCATGCGCTCGGTGAGGATGCCGTGCAGGTCGAGGGAGACCACGATGGGGATGCGCTCGCCCACGAGCTTGCGCGTCTCGGCCAGCAGGTAGCCTTCCGGGTCGCCCTCATCCTCCGCCCCCATGGCCCCGTGGAGCGACATGTAGGCGGCATCGACCGGTCCGGCGGCGCGCACCGCGCGCAGGAACTCCTCCGCGATCCAATGCCAGTCGGCCGCGGCCAGCGTCCCGCCGGACCCCGCCCACGCGCTGATGGTCGGGACGAGGGTGACATCCTTCCTGGCATCGAAGACGCTCACCGCCCCGGCCATCGTGCCCCGGCCGCGCCGCCTCATGACATCCTCGCCGTAGGAGAAACCGAAGTCCTCCTTGTGGCTGAGCCTCGGGTTGAACGAGGAGATCTCCTGCGCGCACCCCGCCACCAGAATCCGTGTCATCGGTTGCCTTCCAATGTCCGGCCGCCACGACCGCGGCCAATAGCGTGTGCCGGAGCCTGCCAGTGCAGCCGCTCCTGGCGGCTACTGTACTACCGCGCTCTGAACAGGGAAAGCTCCCCACCGTGCCGCTGGGACCGCCGCTTCGAGCATCCGCAGAGTTCGCCGGCCCGGCGGGAAAATCGCACGGTAAGGAGCCGACTTGCCACTCCGCCAATGGGACGTCCTCCGCCGGCATCGGGAGCTCCTCAAGCTCTGGTCCGGCCAGACCATCTCCTCCTTCAGCTCGGCCATCACCACGCTCGCCCTCCCGCTCACGGCCGCACGGGTACTGAAGGCAGCGCCGGTGCAGATGGGAATCCTCGGGGCGGTGGGCTACTTGCCGCACCTCGCGCTGGGGTTGCCGGCAGGCGTCTGGGTGGACCGCTGGCCGCGCCGCCCCATCCTCATCGCGACCGACCTCGGGCGCGTGAACGCGAGCCGGCGCTTCCTGGTCTTCGGCGTCATCCCCCTCGGCTCCCTCGCCGGCGGCGCGCTCGGCCAGGCGCTCGGCCTACGCCCCGCGCTATTTGCTCGGCGTGGCCTGGCAGGCGCTCTCCCTGGCCTGGCCGGCCCTCTCGCCGGTGCGCACCCTGCGCGAGACGCCACCGTCCCTCGCCAGCGCGCCGGCGACTCCGTGACCGATCCGTCAATAGTGAAATCGCGCCTGGACCAAGGTGATCCGGTCCGCGTACACCCGATAGACGAGCCGGTGCTGCTGATCGATCCGCCACGACCACGTGTCCGGCCCCCAATGTCTCAATGGCTCAGGCTTACCGATGCCCGCGTAGGGGTCGCGTAGCCAAGCGGCGGCGCGCCGTCGCCGGGTGATGCAGATAGGCATCGCCGTTGTTGTCCCTTGGGCAGAGCCGCATGCCTGGCGGCGCATTTACCCAGCTTCGCGCCGCTGGCGGTGCCAGCGGCGCATCACCCCGAAATCGCGCTGCCCCGGCCGCGTCACCAGCGGGGCGAGCCGCTGCCAGCCTGGCACAGGGCGTCATTGGAGCATCTTCCTGCCTGCACCTCATGGGGCTATGCTGCCGATGTGGCATCAATGCGAAGCGGCCGGAGGAGGAGCGGATGGCGACGTTCGGGGAGGTGCTGGCGGCGACCCGCCGGGCAGCGGGCGTGTCCCAGCGCGCCCTGGCTCAGGCGGCCGGGGTGGACGCCAGCTACGTCAACCGCCTGGAGCGCGGCGAGCGCCAGGCGCCCGAGGCCGACCTGGTCCGCCGCTTTGCCGTCGCGCTCCACCTCGACGAGCAGGGTACCGACGCGCTCGTTGTCGCCGGCGGCGGTTTGCCGGCGGCGCTGGACCGGCTCGGTCCGCTCGACCCGACCGTGCTGCTGCTGGCCGACGTGCTGAGCGACAGCGCCATCCCCGAGCAGGAGCGCGCCGACCTCCGCCGGATCGTGGCGCTACTGGCCCGCCGCTGGCGGCCGGACCTTGCTGCCAACTAGCAGAGCGAGGGAGGTGGCTATGACTCGCAGGAGCGGACGCTCGGCCTATCGCCACGACGAGCATGAGACAGTGTGGGACGCCCGATGATTATTGCCGTTTCGCAGTGGAGGGGACGATGAGCGAGCACGACAGTTACCGGCTGAGCGTCCGCTTCGGCGAGGAGATCCTCGCCCGGGGACACACGGCCATCCCCAACCTGGTGCTCAACTACTACGTCCGCCTGGGCCTGACCGGACCGGAGCTGCTCTTCACCATCCACGTCTGGCAGCACTGGTGGTCGGAGCGCGATCCGTATCCCTCGCTGCGCACGATCGCCGGCCGCATGGGCATCTCCGTCCGGCAGGCCAAGCGCTACGTGGAGTCGCTGGAGCAGAAAGGCTTCCTGCGCGTCATCGAGCGCTTCCTACCCGACGGCAGCCAGACCACCAACGAGTTCGACTACTCAGCGCTGATCCGCGCCGTCGTTGCCGCCGCGCGCGCCGATGGCGCCCTGGGACCAGCCTCCAGCCCCTCCATCATCCGCCGCACGCGGGAGCGGGGGTCCCCCCGTGACATTTCTGACACCCTTACCCCGGACATGGCTGTCACTCCCCCCCACGACAGCGCGGACACTCCGTCCCAACCCTCCGTTGCCACCGGGCCACTAGCAGCTACGTCACCCAAAGAAGACCACATGCATGCAGACCAAACGTCGAAAGACCCAGCGGATGAATTGGCCGGGGCGCCGATCACCGCCGAGGAAGCGGAGGTGCTCGAGCTTTTCTCCGAAGCCAAGGGGCAAACGGCTTCGGCACGAGAACGAGCGGCCCTGCTCCAGCTCATGCAGCGCTACGCCAACCGGGCGGCGCAGGCCAAACCGACGGCGACGAGCGCCGAGTGGGTAGCCGCCGCCATCGCCGAGGCCAGCCAGCACCCCAATGGCGCGGTCACGCCGGCGGCCTTGCAACCCTACCTGGAGCGCTGGGCATCCGGCCATATAGCGGGGCCAATGCCGGCCCAAGCGCCTGCCGTGGCGACCGGTCCGGCGCTGGCGGAGGTCTGGGCGTTGGCGCTGGCGGAGCTGCGCGAGCAGGTCGTCGCCACCAATTACACGCGCTGGCTCTCCCGCGCCCAGCTCCTCAGCCGGGCGCCGGGCCAGGCAGTGGTCGGCGTGCCTGATCGCATCTGCGCCGACCAGCTCTCCCGCCGGCTGGATCCGCTGGTCCGTCGCGCGCTATCCGAAGCCTGTGGCGAGCAGCTCACCATCAGCTACCAGGTCTGCTCCTGACGCCGCGGCCAGATCACGGAGCTTCGGTATACTCGCTGAGACGCTGCAATTCCAATGCTCGAAGGAGAGCATGCCATGCCGGACGATGAGTTGATTGCGCGCTACATTGAGCTCGATCCGCGGCACCGCTGGCCGGGTGGTGCTCGCCTGCGCGACTCGGGAGTACACGTCTGGGCCTTGGTCGGCCACTGGCGCTACGCCACAGATGGCAATGCCGCGGCCGTGGCGCACGATTACGACCTGCCGGAGGAGGCGGTTCGAGCAGCACTGGCCTACTATGAGCGCCACAAAGGGGCTATTGACGCCCGGCTGGACGAGAACGCTCCGGTCGCTGTCGCCTGAAGCCCGGTGGCAGCCGTCTATCTCGACCGGGATGTCGCAAGCGATGTCGTGCGATTGCTCCGCCAGGCCGGCCACGACGTGGCGACGGCGCGCGAGCTCGGCACGACGAGGGATGGCGACGAGCGACATGTGCTCGCGGCCCCGGCCCGGGGCGTGAAATTGGCCATTAAGTATGATGGTGTCTTGTGCGTGCAGAGCAAGGAGTGCGTCGTGGTAACGAAGGTCGAGCGGCCCACACCCGAGGACGAGATCGCGACTGATCCGCGCCGGCGCGCCGAGGCCGTCCGGCAGTTGCTGGCCGGGTGGCTGGCCGACGAGTCTGGGTATGATGAGCGAGTCTGGCCGGAACTGAAACGTGGCCTGGAAGAGAGTCGAACGACATCCTGCCCGCCCTGCCGCGAATAGGTCGGCGCCGCTGGATAGCGGCCCATTAGGTATGTTTGAGCATCCGCACCGCGACCTCGCGCCTAGGGGCAGCCGTACGGGATGAAGCCGAATCGCTTGAAGTGGCGCTTGTCGAGCGTCACGACCTTATTCATTCGCAGCGCTCTCGCCAGGACCGCATGGTAGCAATCGACGAAGTCCGTCCTGGTCACCACGTACAGGTCGAATATCTCGGGGAAGTGGCCCTTGTGATCGAGGTGCATCTTTTCCAGTTGAATCAGCGGCAGGATGGTAGACCGAATAGTGGTGCGAGGAATACCATACCGCCTCGGGCTTTGCAGCGTGTAGACGATCTCCGCCACTCCGGCCGCGGTGATGTAGCCGTCGCGCTGCTCCGTGGCGATCTCATTGATGACCTGGGTTGCCAATGATGATCGGATAGGATCGTCTGCCGTGACGTGGCGAATGAAGATGTTCGGCTCGATGAGATCGGTCATTCGCGCGCATCGCCGCTTTCATGGTCGTCGACCTCATCATCTTTGCTCCGTTCTACCCGATACTGCCTCCCTTCATCCATGATCTGCTCGATTGATACCGGTTCTGAAGTCTTCAGTCGAAACACCCCCATGGTGGCCCGTACGACTGGATGGAGGTCCGCCAAGTCCGTGGTTGGAGGCGCTTGCTTCGTTGACGGTATTGGCTCCAGATTATTTGCCTCGGTACCGGTCAGGGCAAGCACTAGTCCTTCCTCATCAAGTCCGCTGTCCTCACGGACACGCTGTACCGCTTCGCCTAGCTCCTCGAAAGCACGTCGCATCTCGCTGTCGTTGGGGTCCCAACCGGGCGCCGCCGGTAGGAAGTAGCCAATCATCTTGCCGTTGTGCATGACCTTCACGGGCCTCTGGGTGGTCAGGTGCTCGACTCCAGCCACCTTGGTCCTCGAGCGCGCCATGATTGATCTCCCTTTCGCTGCCGGGACAGACGACAACCACCGCTCGGAACGTACCTAACACCGGCCGAGGACCGACGCGACGCGCGTGCCAGTGTCACGGTCGTTGACTGCATTATCCCATCCATCGACCACAAGTGCCGATCACCCTGCCCTTGCCTTGGGCGGGACTGGAGCGGCCGGTGCCGATGGCTTGGTGAACGTCGATCGTGTTCATTCGAAGCTCCCTCGCTGAATCATCGCTCCCGCCATTGGAACCGGCGCGCGGCGAGGAACAGCAAGGCCACGCCTCAGATCCCGTCGCGCTCATCACGCTATGGGGCATCGTCCAGCGGGACGGGGAAGCGCCGACGCCGCTCGTAGCGGACCAGCTCGGTGTAGCCGGCCGCCCGCACCAGGGCCCGTGCAGCCGCGAAGTGCCGGGTGAGCCGCCCGGTCGCGTGCGCATCGGCGCTGATGAGGACGGGGATGCCGCGCCGGTGTACGGCGCGGAGGAGCTCCGGCGACGGATAGGCCTCCCGGGCCGGCTTGCCCCAGCCGGCGGTGTTGATCTCGATGGCAATGCCGGCCCGGGCGATCGCCGCCAGCGCCGCGTCGGCCGCCGCCGTCAGGTCGACCGTTGGCCGGTAGCCGAACTTCTTCGGCAAATCAAGATGTCCGACGACATCGCAGACGCCGCTCTCGGCGAGCCCACGGATGCGCCGCCAGTATTGGCGCCAGACCTCGTCGCGCTCGGCAGCCGAGAGGCAGGCCCAATCCCTGGCATCCTCGTCGATAGGGAAGTGGTCGATGAAGTGGACGGAGCCGATGACGTAGTCGAACGGCTGGGCAGCAAGCCGGACGCCCAGCTCGCCCACGGTCTCGGGGAAGAAGTCCGCCTCTACCCCCAGGCGCAGCGCGGGATCTTGGCTCCCCTCGGCAGCGGCGCGAACGTCGTCGACGTATGCCTGCAACGCGTCAGGCGGCATGCTCCAGGCCGGGGCGGCGCCGTAGGGGGACAGCGTGTAGTGGTCGGAGACGCCCAGCTCGTCGACGCCCATCCGCCGGGCCATCTCGATGTAGGCAGTGAGGGTATCGACGCCGTCGCTCCAGCGCGTGTGGTTGTGGTAGGACAGCAGCATCCGAGCCCTTTCGGGTAGGGCGAACCGGCGTCGTTGCCGGAGGCCCAGGGGCCACGGCGATCAACGGCCTGCCGCGGCTGCCAGCGCCGGCCGGTCGCCATGTATACTGTAGCTGATGCCGTGGGGCGCCGCGCTTTTGGAGGAGCAAGCGTGCAAGGAGACGCCGCGCCGGCATGGCCACCGGTAGCCGACTACGTCGACGTCTTCCCGCTGGCTGAGAGGGACACGCTTCCCACCTTCGACATGACCTACCGGCGACCGCCCAACCGGGTCTCCCGCATCCCGATGCGGATCCTGAGTATGGAGCACACCTCGGCCTGCTGGCTGAGCGAGCTTGCCCCCAAGGAGCCGATTCGCTTCGACGACGAGGTCGTGCTCGACCGCGGCGGCTGGGCCGTCTGGTTCGTCGGTAACGGGGCGAGCCACGACCTGGGGAAGGTCTACCGCCCCGATGGCCGCCACACCGGCTACTACGTCGACGTCCTCGAGCCCGTTCGCTGGCAAGGCGACGACATCGCCACGATCGATCCCGTGATCGACCTGTTTCTGGACCTCTGGATCGCGCCCGACGGCCGCTGGCAGGTCCTCGACGAGCCGGAGTTCCAGGAGGCCGAGGAGAAAGGGTGGATCACGACGGAGCAGGCCGCGCACGCGCGACGCACCCTGGCGCACCTGATCGAGCTGGCGCAGGCCGGCGCGCTCGTTACCCCCGAGGCCCGTGCCTTCGAGCTCCGGTTCTGACCGCGTCCCGCGGCGTCGTACCATCGTCCGCGATCGCCCCCCTGGCAGCGACGGTCGTAGTCACCGCCAGCAACACATAAGAAAGGGCAACCGGAACGATGGATCCCGAGCAGCACGCCTTGTTCACGGCAGGAAACGGCGGCTACCACACCTACCGCATCCCCGCCCTCGCGATCAGCAGCGCCGGTACCATCCTCGCCTTCTGCGAGGGGCGGCGCTTCAATAGCCGCGACGCCGGCCAGATCGACCTCTTGCTTCGTCGCAGCCGCGACCACGGCCGGACGTTCGGGCCGGTGCAGGTGGTCGCCACGCGGCCGGGCTGGACCCGCGGCAACCCGGCGCCGGTGGTCGACCGGCAGACGGGCGCCATCTGGTTGCCGTTCTGCATGAACCCCGAGGACGGCAGTGAGGAGCGCGTCTGCCAGGGCAAGGCGCCGCGCACGGTGTGGGTCACGCACAGCGACGACGACGGCATCACCTGGAGCACCCCGCGCGAGATCACGGCGGCCGTGAAGCCCGCGGCCTGGTCGTCCTACGCCACCGGCCCCGGCCACGGCATCCAGCTCCGCTCCGGCCGCTTGCTCATCCCCTGCGACCACATCGTCTTCCAGGACTACACCCTGGACGATCCCTACCACTCGCACGTGATCTACAGCGACGATCAGGGCGCCACCTGGGAACTGGGGGGCAGCGTGGACGAAGGGACGAACGAGTCGACCGCGGTCGAGACCGCGGATGGCTGGCTCTACCTCAACTGCCGGAACAAGCGCCCGCTGGCCGGCGGCCGCAACTTCCGCGCCGTGGCCTGGAGCCGCGATGGCGGGCAAACGTTCTCGCCTGTAGTCCACGACGCGGCCCTGCCCGAGTCGATCTGCCAGGCCAGCGTCTGCCGCTACCCGGCAGAGCGGGCCGGCGGGGCATCCCTGGTGCTGTACTCCGGACCGGCAGCAACGACCGCGGCCCATAGCGGCCGCAACCACCTGACGCTGCGGCTCAGTCGCGACGACTGCCGGACCTGGCCCGAGGCGCGGGTGCTCTGGGAGGGCCCCGCGGCCTACTCCGATCTGGCGGTGGCGCGCGATGGCAGTATCTGCTGCCTCTACGAGCAGGGCGAGGAGCATCCCTACGAGCGGCTCACCCTTGCGCGGCTGGATCTCGCCTGGCTGACCGGCGCATAATCCTCCCGGCCGCGCCACCGTTGGTCAGGCCCATTCCAATCTGCCGGCGCCAAGGGCGGCCGCGAGCACGGCGTATCGATAGCGCTCGTAGGCGCCACGGGCGATAGCTCGGGATGGCGCATCCGGGAAGCGCGTCAGGTCCGAGAGCTGGACGGGGCCGCCGTACTCTCTGGCGAGCCAGGCGTCGTAGGGCAGCGGCGACTCGAACCCCGCGGGGGCGTGCTCCAGCGCGGCGATGCGCGCGTCGATGAGCGCGCCAGCGCGGATGGGGGCATAGTTGGTCCACTCCACACTGGCGTTGATGAGGCGCAGGTCCGGGGCGAGCGGCGAGTGGAGGTGCCCGTGGACGTTCAGGCGTCGTGAACCCGGCGGGTCGACCAGCTCGAGGTGTGGGGCATGGCTGAAGGAGACCGTCCAGCCGCCGCGCGGCAGGGTGAACGGCGGGATGGTCCCGATGCCCAGCCGGTCATACGGTTCCGGCTCCGGGCGGTCGTGATTTCCGATCAGCAACAGGAGGCGACCGGGCAGCTCCGACACCAGCGGCGCGATGCAGTCGGGGTGCAGCAGCGTGAGGTCCCCGAGGTGCACGACGACATCCTCGTCCGCGACGAGCGAGCGCCAGCTCGCCAGGATGCGCTCCTCCGCGCCGGCGGGGCGGCCGGTGTAGCCGTTGATGTCGGGGTCGCCGAAGTGCGTGTCGGCGATGATCCAGAAGTCGGGCGGCACGCCGCACGCCTCCGCCGTCGCCAGTTCGTGCATGCCCAGACGGGTGGACCAGTCATTGATGGTGAGACCTCTCTTGCCGCCCAAAATGCGCCCCTCCCGAATGGCCGCCGCAAACGCGGTGACCCGCTACAATCCCAGACGAGCGGTTATTGCCTCACGACTCCGGGCTCGGCCGCGGCCGTCGCCGGGGTGCTCGCCAGCTAGCCAGAGCTGGTTGCCACCCTGATTATGACCTATAACCGTGGGACCGTGGCGGCAATAGCGGCGTCATGGCGCCCCCGCGACCCCAGACCAGCGGCGTTCCAGGTCGGCGAGATGGTGGTCGGGGCGGAGGACGAAGGCGCCGGCGCGTGCAGGTGCGCGGTGCAGCGTAGCGGCGCGGCTTGGATGATCATCGGCCCTCGGCCTCTCCGCCCCGGCAGTCGGAAGAACGGCTCCAAGCGCCGCCATGTCGCATAGGCGTACCTCGCCGGGAACAGCTGCAGGCGCAGGCCATCCCACTCGCCGGCGCCGACCCCGATATCACCGAGGACGACCTGGCTCCCCTCCTGGAGCGCCTGGCCGGGGCCTGGCTGATCGGACTGGGCGAGGCGACGCACGGCGACCACGAGTCGTTCGCCTTCAAGCAACGGCTGATCCAATCCCTCGTGCGCCGAGGCCAATGCGACGTCGTCATCTTCGAGCGAGGCGTGGCCGAGATGGACGCCTACGACCGTTACGTCACTGGGCAGACGGACACGTTGACCATCGGCGGCCAGCTCTACCCGTGGGTGACGGAAGAAGTGCGCGACCTGCTGCGCTGGCTGCGCGCCTGGAATGCTGACGGCGGCTGGGTGTGGTTCGCCGGCATGGACATGCAGAGTCCACAGGGCTTGTCGCTCGCGTTACGCTTGCTGGACGAGCTGGGCATCGTCGCACCAATCGCTTGGCCAATGCTCGAACAAGAAGTGAGCGAGCCGGGACTGACGACCGACTGGTACGCCGGCGCGCTGGAGCGGTGGCGGGAGACCGCGCCGCCGTCCCTCGATCTCCGCGAGGAACACTGCCGTTGGATCACGCTGCTTGCCGACACCTTCCGGCAGTGGCTGGAGGTGCGGCTCCTGGCAGGGCAACCCGACAGTCGGCCCTGGATGCTCCGCGACCAGTTCATGGCCGGGAACGCGCTCGCCCAGTTGGCACGTTTTGGTCCGGACACAAAAGGCGTGATCTGGGCACACAACGGTCACGTGGGGATGTTCGGGTGAGTAGAGGGTGGTCACCCTTCAGACGGTGCGCTGCCGCGGCGGTTGGTCGGGAACAGCTACCGAGCGGTCGGTTTTGCCTTTGGGCGCGGCCAGTTCCGGGCTGCCTCGCCGGGCGACGGCAGCCAGACCGACTGGACGCTGCGGGTCCATGCCGCCCATCTGCCGCCAACGGACTCGGTCGAGGCGCTCTTCGGTCAGCTCGAACTGGATTGCTTTGCGCTCGAACCCGCACTCGTGCCAGCGTGTCGCCAAACGTTGCGGCTGCGAGAGATCAGCGCCGTCTCGTCCGCCGACTGGGAGCAGTTCAAGATTAAAGCGACGCCCGCCGATGTCTACGACCTTCTGGTCTACTTCCGCGCGGTCCAGCCCTCGTGGCTGCTCGAAACACCGGCGTGAGGCCTGGATGAGGACACGCGCTATGAACCAGGAGTTGCGCGATCTGTTGGAGCAGAGTCAAGCCGACCGTCAGGGCGGGATGCATTCTGGCTCAGGCGCTGGGCTCCGCCGGTGGATGCCAGCCGGCGGATACCCAGTACGAGCGAGCGCGCACCAGCAAGGCGCGGTTCAGCGCGAGTGCCTCGACGGTGGCCCGCCCCGTCGGTGTGGTTCCCTGGATGCGCAGTCCCCCGTCGATCCAGATGAAGTGATCCGACCAGCGTTCGCCGCGGGGGTTGAAGAGCGGCGTCAGGGCTGCCGTCTCAGGATCAGGGGCCGCGATGTGATCGCTCTTGAGCAGATTACAGTACCGGCAGACCGCCCACAGGTTCGCCCGGCGCGTCGGTCCGCCGCGCGCCCGTGGCACGATGTGTTCGATTTCCAGGGGAGTGCCGGTGATCTCCTCGCTCAGGCGGCAGTAGCCGCAGCGTCCGCCCGCATCCTGCAGAACCTGGGTGCGCAGGCGCTGGCCGATGCGCGCCGTACTCATGCCTTGGCAACACGCTCCGACACATCGATGCCCCGCGCGTGCAGCAGGGCGACCGCCTTGGCGCGGAGGACCATCACGCGGTCGTGCCGCTCACCGATATCCGCGAGCCACTCCTCCTCAGCAGGTGTCAGCCCACGTCGCGTGCGCTTGTCCACAAGGGCCTGCAGGAGGATGCCATCCTCAACCGTGGGTTGACTATGACTCACCTGCCAGAGCGTGTCGTCGTCGAGGGTGCTCAGGGTACCGAGCACCCGCTCAAGATCGTCCGGCATCGCGGGCGGTGTCTTGATGGCGGTAGCCAGCGCGAGACTGGCCTCCTCCTCCACTTGACGTCGGTGAGACTGGGCCCGCCGCAGCAACTGGTCGTAAACGTCAGGGGCGAGATCGAGGGTGACGGTTGCTCCGGACATGACGTGGTCCTTCTCCTTAGCGCCTCATTCTACCGCCGGTGCGTGGCGAGATGGCCCAGCCGTGGCGCCTTCGTTACGGTCACCGAAAACAACTCGCCCGGTACTTTTGCAAAGCCAGCGTCACGCGCCGCCAGCTTCAGCGCGGTGGACTTGGAGAGCGCGAAGGGGCTGGGGCCACGGAGCGGCGCGGGCGCTGGCCGGCAAGGCGCGCGACAAGGGCCGATGTCGACCGTGGGCAAAAAGTGCGCCACACGTTTTCGCGCCGGCCAGTTGGTCCGAGGCGGTAGGATAGCCGCGTCGCTGGAGTCGCTGGAGCGAAGGAGTGTGGGCCGATGACGGAGCAGGGGCGAGCGCGAGCGCAGGTAGA